>JADMIO012770926.1_pt1 | contig 75985 bp, 72 predicted proteins | sample 8958161 | NCBI WGS metagenome assembly JADMIO01 (sample SAMN16585339, study PRJNA669376) | soil metagenome | isolation source: Crop rotation soil | place: USA: Cullars Rotation, Alabama | collected 2011
ATTTATTATTGCAATTTAAATCAATATACATTATACATTATACGAAGTTATATTCGATGCGGCCGATCTAGCAGAAAGTCAAAAGCCTCCGACCGGAGGCTTTTAACTTCTGTCACCTAGGTTACGCCCCGCCCTGCCACTCATCGCAGTACTGTTGTAATTCATTAAGCATTCTGCCGACATGGAAGCCATCACAAACGGCATGATGAACCTGAATCGCCAGCGGCATCAGCACCTTGTCGCCTTGCGTATAATATTTGCCCATGGTGAAAACGGGGGCGAAGAAGTTGTCCATATTGGCCACGTTTAAATCAAAACTGGTGAAACTCACCCAGGGATTGGCTGAGACGAAAAACATATTCTCAATAAACCCTTTAGGGAAATAGGCCAGGTTTTCACCGTAACACGCCACATCTTGCGAATATATGTGTAGAAACTGCCGGAAATCGTCGTGGTATTCACTCCAGAGCGATGAAAACGTTTCAGTTTGCTCATGGAAAACGGTGTAACAAGGGTGAACACTATCCCATATCACCAGCTCACCGTCTTTCATTGCCATACGAAATTCCGGATGAGCATTCATCAGGCGGGCAAGAATGTGAATAAAGGCCGGATAAAACTTGTGCTTATTTTTCTTTACGGTCTTTAAAAAGGCCGTAATATCCAGCTGAACGGTCTGGTTATAGGTACATTGAGCAACTGACTGAAATGCCTCAAAATGTTCTTTACGATGCCATTGGGATATATCAACGGTGGTATATCCAGTGATTTTTTTCTCCATTTTAGCTTCCTTAGCTCCTGAAAATCTCGATAACTCAAAAAATACGCCCGGTAGTGATCTTATTTCATTATGGTGAAAGTTGGAACCTCTTACGTGCCGATCAGATTAAAACGAAAGGCCCAGTCTTTCGACTGAGCCTTTCGTTTTATTTGACCATGTTGGTATGATTTAAATTAATACGACTCACTATAGGGTCAGTGCGGCCGCGACTTCAAGTCACGTGAATTCCAAGCTTCGGATCCCACTGTGCTGGAAAGCGAGTGCCGCGTGGCGAGCCTGTATACGTAGGGACGGAATCCGACGCCCTGGACGACGCCGCGGATGTGCACACGACGCGCGACGCGTTCGGCAACAGGCGTCGCCATGGCGCTGTCAACCCACCTCGATCAGGCAAGTCCGCCCGCGCCATCCAATCTCCTTCACGCGTCCGTCCTCCACCAACACCGGCACTGCCGGCCGTGAGCCAGTCAGCGCGGCGAGGCGGGCGCGCGCTTCGGTGTCCTGCTCCACGTCGTACTCACGGAACGGAATCCCGCGCCACTCGAGCTGCTCGCGCAGTTGGCTCGTATATGGACAGCTGGACGCGCCAAACAGCTCTATGTCTGCCACTGACGCCATACCTCGGTCATCACGTGATAGATCGACGCCTGCACTTCCTGGATGCGCGGAATGTAGTCGCAGGCAACCACGATTGGAAAATCGACGAGGCCGCGTCTGGCAATTTCTCCGCCGTCGTAGCCGACGAGCGCCATGGTGAGCAGGCCGCGCCTGCGCGCTTCACTCAGCGCTGCGATCACGTTGGCGGATCCACCGCTCGTCGATATGGCGATGGCGACGTCGCCGCGACGACTCTGCGCAATGAGCTGCCGCAGGAAAATCGTGTCGGTGCCGACATCGTTCGCGACGGCGGTGATCGTGGCGGGCTCCGATGCGAGCGACAACGCCGGCACAGCCGCGGCACCAGGCGGAGGCGTCACGCAATCGATCGCCCAGTCGTTTGCGTCCGTGGCCGAACCGCCATTGCCGAAGATGAGAAGCGTGCCGCCACGCTGGATCCGTTCGAGCACGGCACGTGTCGCCTCGCTGACAGCCGCTGCGGACTGGCGGGCGACCTGCTCGCGAAGCCGTTCATCCTCTGCGGCCTTCGCCCGAATCGACGTGGCGACTTCGCTGGCGATGTCGGAGGAATCGGCTGCGTCCGCAGACAGGAACGGATAGAGGAACGCCGCCTCGCCGAGTTCGCTCGGCGAGCGCGCCCCATGCTCGAAGAACACATGCACCGTTTCCCACAGCGTGTGGTAAAGGATTTCGATCAGTTCCTGCGCGATGAACGGATCGGTTGAGGGCGCTGGCAGCGCATAGTCGGCTTCGTTTCCAGCCAGGGCGAACGTCTGCGCCCCGCGTGCGTGCGCCTCGGCCAGCACGCGCGCCACCAGCTCGTCGCCCTCAGGTCCCGCAAACCCCATCACGACATCGCGCTCGCGGACAATCGTGCGCACGGACTGCTCGAAGGATGCAGACAGGTCCAGGGCAGGGAGCGCGCGTTTGCCGACGATGACGGGATGGACGAATTCGACGGCGACATGCTGGGCGTCGGTCGCGGCCGCGCCGCGTCCGAATGCGATCAGACGGCCGCCGTCGAGGAAGCGACGTGCCATCTCGTCGCACGCGCAGGCAAGGCGATCGGCTTCGCGTGCGAACAGCGCCTGCGAAATCGGATTTCGCGCCAGGAGACGCTGTGCGACCAGCGCAGGCGTCAGCGACTGTCCTCCGAATATGACTCCCGACCCCATTTTCAGCAGATGCGCGGCAGCGGATCGCCCACCAGCATGTCGATCACGCGCAGGCCGCCGAATCCTGAACGCACGAGCACAGTTGCTGCGGGCGTCGCATGAACGACGCCGATAATCGCGGAAGACTCTCCGCCGGGCACGCTGCGAAGCGAGGCGAGCGCACGATCGGCGACGTCGGCTGCGACGACGGCCACCACCTGACCTTCGTTGGCGATATGCAGCGGATCGAGGCCAAGGAGCTCGCAGGCGCCGCGAACTTCATCGCGAACGGGAATCGCCTCTTCCTCGAGAACCACAGACAATCCGGAATCGCGCGCCAGCTCGTTGAGCGTCGTGGCCACGCCACCACGCGTCGGGTCGCGCATCCACCGCAGATCGCGCCCGACCGCGTCGATGAGGGCGGCCACGAACGGATACACCGACCGCGTGTCCGAGGTCAGTGCCGCGGACAAGTCGATGTCTCCGCGAGCGAGCAGCACGGTGATGCCGTGATCGCCAATGGGACCGGTCAGCAGCACACGATCGTCGGGCCGGACCGCTGTGGACGACAGCGCCACTCGCGGGTCGACCCGTCCAATCCCGGTAGTGGTGATGTACAGCCCGTCAGCCTTGCCGTGCTCAACCACCTTCGTGTCACCACCGACGATCGAGACGCCTGCGCGCGACGCCGCCCCTCCAATGGCCGCGACCTGCTCCTGAAGTACCTTGGCCGGCGTTCCGGCTTCGACAATGAGGCTGCACACCAGCGCCTGCGGAATCGCGCCCGCGACGGCGAGATCGTTCACCGTGCCGTTGACGGCCAACTCGCCGATCGAACCGCCTGGAAACCGGAGCGGACGCACGACGAAGCTGTCGGTCGTGATGGCAACTTTCGCGTCGCCGATGAGGAGGCTGGCGGCGTCGGTGAGCGGCGCACGGAGGCCGACGAGCGGCGCGACGAGACCTTCGACCAGCCGCCGGCTGGCGGTGCCCCCGGCACCGTGCGCCATGTCAATCTGCGTGTCGCGAAACACGCCGACACCGGGAAGCGCCGTCGTCGTCATGTCACACCGCGGCAGCCGTGCGGCGATGCACGTAGCTGAAATAGGCGGCGCACGCGCCTTCCGACGAGACCATCAGCGCGCCGACGGGACGCTCCGGCGTGCACTCGCGACCGAACAGCTTGCACTGATGCGGTTTGAGGACACCCTTCAACACCTCGCCACATTGCGCTGCTTTGGGATCCGTCACCTGGATGCGTGGCATCGAGAATCGCGCTTCCGTATCCCACTCCGCAAACGCGGCACGCAGCTTCAACGCCGACTGGGAAATGAAGCCGAGGCCGCGCCACTCGAAGTACGGCCGCAGTTCGAAGACCTCGGCCATCGCGCGCAACGCTGCCGCGTTCCCCTCCCAGGCCACCACGCGGCCGTACTGGTTCTCGACGATGGCGCGACCCTCGCGGAGCTGTCGCAGAATCATCACGATCGCCTGCAGCAAATCGAGCGGCTCGAACCCGGCGATGACAACCGGTTTGCCGTAGTCGCGCGCGATGAACGTGTAGGGACGGGCGCCGGTGACGGTCGACACGTGGCCGGGTCCGATGAAGGCATCGAGGCGCATGTCCGGTGAATCCAGAATCGCGCGGATCGCGGGAACGATCGTCACGTGATTCGAGAACACCGAGAAATTCGTGACGCCCAGATCCCGTGCCCGCCGCACCGTCAACGCCGTCGATGGCGCGGTCGTCTCAAAACCGATCGCGAAAAAAACGACATGACGATCAGGATTGGCGGTAGCCATCCGCAGCGCGTCGAGGGGCGAGTAGACCATGCGGATATCCGCACCGCGTGCCTGACGCTCGAGTGGACTGCCGTGCCGTCCCGGCACGCGCATGACGTCACCGAACGTGGTGAAGATCGCCTGCTGCTGCTCCACCAGCGAGAGCGCTTCGTCGATGCGTCCCATCGGCAGCACGCACACGGGACAGCCGGGGCCATGCACCAGCTCGATGTTCGCGGGGAGCAGATCGGCCAACGCAAAGCGATAGATGGCGTGCGTGTGGCCGCCGCACACTTCCATGATGCGGTAGTGGCGTCCGGGCTCGGCCAGGCGGCGGATTTCGTCCGCCGCCTGCGTGATGAGCGTGGGATCACGGAACTCGTCGACGTACTTCACGTCACCGGCTCCGCGTCGCTGCCGAAGCGGTAGCCGTCGAGTTCGGCCATCGCCTGCGCGTCTTCCCCAAGCATCGACAGCAGGCGCAACTGTTCGGCCGCTCGCTCCGCACTGATGCGATTCATTGCGAAGCCCACATGAATCAGCACCCATTCACCGGGGGCCGGAGCGGGCTCCAACAAGTCGATGTTGATGGTGCGTCGGACCTTCGAGACCTCCACGGTGGCAAGATGGCCCTGCGGATCGAGGTCGACGATGAGCCCCGGGATAGCCAGGCACATGATTACACCCGCCGCTGCGCGACGTGTTCGCGCACCATGGCTATCGCCTGCTCGATCGCGTCCTCGACCGGCGGCGACAGGCCGACGGACTCTTCGAGCGAAGCAGGCTCGCAGCCGATCACCGTGACGCGGCCGCATACGCCGCCCACGCGTTGCACCCACGCCAGCACCGCGGCCGGCGTCAGCCCGTGTGGATTCGCCGTCTCCTCCGCAGCAGTCACCTCCGGCTCTATCGCGTACACCGTCCCCGGCGGACCGCCGCGCGGCGCTGCATCTACCAGAATGACTTCGTCGTACGAACCGCTCGCCATCTCGTACGCGAGGTGGACTCCGCGGATGCCGAAGTCGCGCACCTCGACACCATCGCCCAGCCGCTCGCCGGCGAGACGGCGCGCCACCTCGACACCAAACCCGTCGTCGCCGCAGAAGATATTGCCGATGCCCGCAATGAGAACGCGTCCCATCTCACATGGCCATCATGCGGCGATACCGCACCATCTCGGGCCAGGACGTGACCAGCGCGTAGACGAGCACCGCCGAGGCGGCGACGCCCACCCATTTCCACCCTGATTTCATGATCCGTTCTCCTGTTGCCGCATCGGCTCGATTTCTGCCGGGTCGAAGTAGAAGTAGCGGCCGAACGATTCGTGGAGCGACGCGGCCGGATCGGCGTCCACGGTGACGGCGACGTAGACCCGGTCGTCGACGTCGCGATAGATGCCGGTCACGGTGGCCGGCTGATCGCGCAGGAACATGTCCATGGCGTCGGCGCGGCGGTTGGGGCGGAGGCGCACGTGCGAGCCCCGCGCCACCTCCTGGCCGGCGATGGTGATCGACGCGTCGGTCGGAGCCGGCGTATCCGGGGGGTTGACGAAGTCGGCACTGCGCATGGCGCCGTGCAGCGAGCCGAACTCCGCTTCGGTCATCGCGTCAACGCGATCGACGATTTCGCGCGCCTTCGGATCGGTGCGCCGCGCTTCCGCCTTCTCCGCATCCGTGAGCGTGAGGATGCGCAGCGAGAGGATTTCGTCGATTTCAGCCCCGTCACACAGATCGCCGCGGCTCTCAGTGGCGATACCGGGAAAGTCGTACAGGACGATAGGCGACGAAAGCATCACCGTCCGCTGTCCGCGATCGCCGACCAGCACCGGCCAGGTGTGCACATTGACACAATGCCCGACCAGCGCCGCGGCCGACGGCGTCGGTTCCACCAGCGACTCGAACCGGGCGTTCTCGACGGCGAGCAGCAGATGCGTGCCGACTAATGAGCGTTCCAGCATGGCGTCGCGATCGGTGTCGAAGAGCTCGCGCCAGGGTTCCAGGTTTTCGATGCGCAGGCGCACCTTGATAAACAGTCCGAGCGGCTCGGCGTCGATCGTCAACTGTGCGGCTAGTCCCGATGCCATCAGCGGAACCGTCGTCGGCGCCGGGTTGGTGTCGATGTCGGCAGCCGCAACGTCAATGGCCTGTGCGACACCCTGTAGCCAGCGACGATCGTCCCCGGCAGCCATATCGGCGGCCTGCGGCCGCAGGAACCGCACGCGTACATGCAGCGACGGCGCGGCGGTTACGGGTTCAGCCGGACGCGACACAATGCACTCGGTCTGGCTGAACCAGGGCTCGCCATCCTCTCGCGGCGCACGTGGCGCTACGACACCGAACTGCCACCGGTACAGGTTCTTGGCCGCGGAGGCGCGATAGGGATACAGCACGTAGCCTTCGAAGAGGACGGCATCGGCTACCCGCTGCGCACGTTCGAACAGCGCGTCGCTCACGCCAGCGCTCATACCGGCGCTCCTGACGCGGCCGCCTGCTGCAGGAGTAGTTCGATCGCTTCATCCCACGTGACGACAGCGTGCCTGCCGCGGAACGCTTGCAGGCGATCGATCGTGTCCCGCTGCAATCGCAACCACCCGCCACCCGGAAAGAACCGCCGCATCGTGTCCGTCCAGACCGACGAGGGAAGCCGGAATGTTGCCTCGAGATCCCATGGAATCGGCTCCGCACTAAAGGACGCACGTCCGTCACCCGCGTCGACAAGGCGGAATACCGTGCCGCTGAAGAGGAACAACAGCGGAATGTCGCCGGTTCTGATGGCGTGCAGGTACTTTGCGGATGCGACCTCGAGGTCGTACGTGCATGGCAGGGTGAGGTCGACCTCGATCTGCTGTTCGAAGGAGGGCACGACCAGAGACGAATGTCCCCACGTCATCGCCTGCAGCGTGCGATCCCACTGCGACGGATCGCCGAAGAGTTCGTAGAGTTGCGCCGCCTCCTCCGCGGTGTAGCGGCGGCGCCTCGCCTCGATGCGCGTCTGACAGCGCAGCGCCATCGCGTGGATGACGCCGCCGCCCGGCGATTCGATGCGCAGGCGGAAGTTTACGGCCGGCGCCGCGGTCTGCGGCGCGGGTGCCGCGTCGACGACGCTGAATGAGAGCGTGGTCATGCCGCGGCCATGGCGCGCGCCCGCTCGGCGGCGCGCGCAAAGAATCGATCAATTTCGCCCCACACCTCGTCACCGCCGGCGATGCCGCGCCAGGTGCTGCGGATGCGGCCGACCAGTTCATATGCGCCATCGATCGGAATGATCAATGCGTCCGTCCGTTGGCTGGCGCGCCTGAACAAAGCCGCCTCGACATCAGGCGCAAGAGTGGTCAGCGGCGGCAGTGCTGCCGTGACAACCTCCCAGGCGTCGAGCCGGAGCTCGGATTCTGTCGCGCCCAACGGTCCCGGGTAGAACGCGGTGATGCGTCCCGTGAGGCTGCTGCGGAGAAAAAAAGCGAGACCGATCGGCAGATCCAGCGATTCGAGCTCGACCTGCGCGGCGGACACGTCGCCCAGATCCACATAGCGACGCGGAACCGCGCGAAACCGCCGGCCTCCGGCACCCTCGTGTGCGAACAGGAGCGCGCACGCGCGGCATGCGCACAGCAGGGCGCGGGCATGGACGTTGACGAGATGATCGTGTTCCTCCGCAATCGGCGTGCCGCACACGTCGCATCGTTCCGCCGGATCCGGCGGCTTGCGCATGATCTGCAGCAGAGGCGACTGCGTGGACACGATGGTCAGCTCGCCAGGTTGAGCAAGGCCGGCGAATGCCGCGTTTCCAGCGTCTTCCCGCCGCCAAGATACATGTGGACGCCACACGGCAGGCACGGGTCGAAGCTGCGGACAGCACGCATGATGTCGATGCCCTTGAACGCGTCGCGGGAGCTCTCCTCGAAAATGGGCATGCCCTGAATGGCATCCTCGTACGGACCCGGCGTGCCGTAGACGTCACGCGGACTGGCGTTCCACGGCGTCGGCGGATACGGGTGATAGTTCGCGATCTTGCGATCGCGAATCACCAGATGGTGCGACAGGACACCGCGCACCGCCTCCGTGAATCCGCAGCCGATGCCCTCTTCAGGAACGGTGAACGGTTCCCACGTCTTGGTGTGCCCCATGCGGATCTGCTCGAGCGCCTTGTTGACGAAGTGCAACGCGCAGGCCGCGGCATACGCCTGGAAGTAGGTGCGCGCGCGATCGCGCTCGAGGGCATTGCTCCACTGCGGGATCTTCCACTCGAACTGCACCTCCGGCTTCGTCATCGACTTTGGCAGGTTGATGATGACGCTGTGACCGGTGGCCTTCACGTATCCGATGTCCACGAGACCCGACAGCGCGGTGGACCACAGCCGCGCGATCGGTCCGCCACCGGTGTCGAGTGGCAGATAGTCCGTCCCGTCGTACCAGCGAGGTGACATCACCCAGCTGTACTTCTCCTCGAAGTCGCGTTTCTGCGGCCGCGGGATCGTGTGCTGGTTCCACGGATGGCGCTGATCGATGGGATTGCCCAGCTCGTCACGCGTGACATACAGCTTCTGGTCGCCCCAGTCGTCGTAATAGGAGCTGCCGAGCAGAATGCGGATGCCGAGATTGATCCTGATGAGATCGTTGGTCACCAGCTTGCCGTCGACGACCACGCCGGGGGTGACGAACATCTTCCGTCCCCAGTCGGACATGTCCTTGTAGCGGAAGTTGCACGCCTCCGGGTCCTGGAATGCGCCCCAGCAGCCAAGCAGCACGCGTCGTTGGCCGACCTTCTCATAGCCGGGAAGCGCTTGATAGAAGAAATCGAACAGGTCGTCGTGCATCGGCACCGCGGCCTTCATAAACTCGACATACTTGGTGAGCCGCACGAGATAGTCGGTGAACGTCTGAATGGTCGCCATCGTCCCGACGCCGCCCGGGTAGAGCGTCGACGGGTGCACGTGGCGACCTTCCATCAGGCAGAACATTTCGCGCGTCATGCGGCTCATGGCGAGCGCTTCGCGGTAGAACGCGCCTTCGAACGGGTTCAGCGCGTGCATGATGTCGCCGATGGTGCGATAGCCGTGGTCGGCGGCGTGCGGCGCCTCGGTCTTCCGCGCTTTTTCCCACACGCCGGGGTTGGTCTCCTTCACCATTTTTTCGCAGAAGTCCACGCCGACCAGGTTCTCCTGGAAGATGTTGTGGTCGAACATGTACTCGGCGGCCTCACCGAGGTTGACGCACCATTCGCCGAGCGCCGGCGGTCTCGCCCCATAGGCCATCTGCTGCGCGTAGCACGAACAGGTGGCGTGGTTGTCGCCGCAGATGCCGCAGATGCGGCTCGTGATGAAATGCGCGTCGCGCGGATCCTTCCCCTTCATGAAGATGCTGTAGCCGCGGAACACGGACGACGTGGCGAAGCACTCGGCTACTTCCTTCTTCTCGAAGTCGATGCGTGTGTAGAGGCCGAGACTGCCGACGATCCGCGTGATCGGATCCCAGACCATCTCCACCAGCTTGCTGCGATCCGCAGCGCTCTTCCGCTCGGTCGTCGTCACCGTGGCCATGTACGTCCTCCGCTTAGCGCAGATTGGGCATCTTCTTGGGGAGAATCGGGTCTTGCGCGATCGACCGCACGCTCGTCACATCGCGCGCCGTCGATCGCCCCGCGCGCTTCTCCGGATGGGCATGCGGGCCGACGTCATAGCGGCCTGGATCCGGTCCCGCTTTCAACCGGCGCTCCTCGCCGCGCGGCGTCACGCTCTTGCCCGAGTATTTCGGATTGCCTTTTCCCTTGACGGTGACGCTGTCGTCCTGCATGCGGTACGGCATAACGCAACCTCTCGAACCAGCGAACCTCTCGAACGAGAGAACCCTCGAACCCCGAACCACCTAGTGCCGCCACGGCGCGTCGTATCCACTATCCAGACGCTCGCCCGTATGCCGCCACTTCGGCTCCTTGTCGATCGTGTGTTCCGTAAACCCGCGCAGCGTACGCATGACACCGCCCGTGAACATCGTCGCCATGCTCGACACCTTGCTGCCCGGCGGTTCGTCCATGAACGGCATCACCTTGTCGGGGAAGCCTGGCATCGTGCACGCGATGCAGATGCCGCCGACGTTCGGACAACCGCCGATCCCGTCCATCCACCCCCGTTTGGTGACGTTGCAGCGGACAACGGGGCCCCAGCAGCCGATTTTCACGAGGCACTTGGGCGATCCGTATTCGTGCGCGAAGTCGCCCTGCTCGTAATAGCCGGCGCGATCGCAGCCTTCGTGGACGGTGCGGCCGAACAACCATGTCGGACGCAGGTTTTCGTCGAGGGGAATGACGGGAGCCTGCCCGCTCACCTGATACAGCAGATAGAGCAGCGTTTCAGCCATGTTGTCCGGCTGAATGGGACATCCGGGTACGCAGACGACCGGCAAACCCGCTTTGCTCGTCCAGTCCCATCCGAGGTAATCGGGCACGCCCATCGCGCCCGTCGGATTGCCGGCCATCGCGTGGATGCCGCCGTAGGTCGCGCACGTACCGGCAGCGATGATGGCGGTCGCCTTTGGCGCCAGCCGATCGAGCCACTCCGTGGTTTTCATCGGCTGGTCTGAAAAGTGGCTGGGACCGGGCGCACTGTTGCCGAAGCCCGCCCAATACCCCTCGCGTTTGATGTCCTCGTTCGGAATGGAACCTTCGACGACGAGCACGAATGGATCGAGCTCGCCGGCGTCGGCCTTCCAGAACCACTGCATGAACTCGTCGCCGACCTGGTAGTCGACCAGCGGCCAGTGCGGCACCACCTTCGGCAGTCCGGGGATGGCTCCCATCACGATCTCTTCGACGCTTGGCAGCGTGGCGTTCGTCAGCGACACGGAATCGCCGTCGCAGCTGAGACCGGAGTTGATCCAGAGCAGGTGAACGGTCATGTCGGCAGGATTGAGCGGCGCGGCCATCGAGTCTCCTCTCGTGTACGGGCCTGAATGCGCGCAGGCCGTGTGCCACTTCAATGCCAACACGCGGTCCCGCCCTTGCACCGACGGAGCGCAATGCACGAGCTCTCGATCGCCATCGATCTGATCGACCTTGCGTCAGATGCGTGTCGGCGATTGGGTGCGTCCAAGCTCGAGGCGGTTCACATCGAGATCGGCGCACTCGCCGCTGTCGTCGAGGATGCGCTCACGTTCTCCTTCGACGTGGCTGCGGCCGGCACACCGGTGGAGGGTGCGCGGCTGGTCGTGCGCCACGCGCCGCTCGTCGCGTTCTGTACGCAGTGCCGCGAAGAGAAGACGATCCCGGACGTGCAGCATCTGCGATGTCCGTCATGCGGGACGCCGACGCCGGAGGTTCGAAGCGGAACGGAATTGCAGCTCGTCGCAGTGGAGATATCCGATGTCCCGGATAGCGGAGATTCGGCAGAACATCCTGCGGAAGAACGATCTATTAGCCGCTGAGCTGCGACGGCGATTCGCCGCGGCCGGTGTCTGTGTGGTGAATCTCGTTTCGAGTCCGGGTGCGGGGAAGACGTCGCTGCTCGAGTCGACACTGCGGCGGCTCCAGGCGCGTCATTCGGTGGCCGCACTGGTCGGCGATCTGGCGACGGACCGCGATGCGCAGCGACTCAGCCGTGCCGCGCCACAGGTGCAGCAGATCACGACGGGCACTGTCTGTCATCTGGACGCGGAGATGATTGCGGCTGCAATTAACGGATGGGCGTTGGACTCGCTCGATCTCCTGTTTGTCGAAAATGTCGGCAACCTCGTGTGTCCTGCCGGCTACGATCTGGGAGAGTCCCTGCGCGCAGTGCTGCTCTCGGTGACCGAAGGCGAAGACAAGCCGTTGAAGTATCCGCGCATCTTCAACAGCGCCGACGTCGCCATCATCACGAAAATGGATCTTGCAGAGATCGTCGGCTTCAATCGTGACGAGGCCCACGCGAATATTCGAGAGGTCGCGCCCGCGCTGCCGGTGCTGGAGTTGAGTGTGCGAGGCGGAGCAGGAATGGATTCCTGGATCGACATGCTCGACGCGACGCGCCTCCACGCCCGCGCCGAAATCGAGCAATCGCCGCAATCGACCGTCGACTGACCGGTCAGTGTTTCTCCTCTATTTCCGTCGAACGCCGCGCGCGAATGCGTTCCTCATCGTCCTCATGGCTGTGGTTGGGCCTGCCCTGCTGGTCTTCGCCCGGTGACGGAACCTCGGCACCTGCGTCCGTTGGCGATACCGCAGGCCCGGAGACGTCGTGCGTTCCGTTGGCTCCCGCGGCATAGTGCCCGGGCTTGCGTTCCAGCGGATCCGGCCGGCTCTCCTCTCGCGAAGCCGGCTCGTCACCGTAGAGATGCTCGCCTCTGGCGTCCGCATCATCTCGATCGTTCTTTTTGTCAAAATAGCGCTCGTTCATCGCCCTCGCTCCCCAGTTCACTCAAATTGGTTTCTCTTGTTGGAAGTGCACACGTAGTGCCCTTCTACAGGACGGAAATCGCCGTATATTCGACGCGGCTCGGTCGGGAGGATCTGCATGCGGCGCCTAGCTATCGTGATCGGAATCGTGGTCCTGGCATTCGTGGCTGGCTACATCGTCGGATTCTGGCCGGAGCGCCGCGGACGGACGGCGGCGGAACGCGACCTGATGCGCGTGGAGATGGAACTGCGGAACGCCGATGCGCGCGCGCGTGCGGCGGGATTACTCGGCCTCCTGCTCACAGTCGAGGATTCAGTGTCGGCGCAGAATTACGGGCTGGCGCGCGGATATGCGGCACGCCTGTTCGAAGCCGCGAGCGTCGATCAGAACTCGCCCGTGGAGCCGTTGCGCGAGGCGATCGCGCGGATCGTCGGACGGCGCACTGACGTAACAGTCGCGTTGTCCATGGCTGATCCGGCGATCGCGCCGGTGCTGCGGGACATGGAACACGCGCTGCGTCGCGCGCTGGGATATCCGATGCCTGCATCGGCGTAACCTCGGGTGTTCCGGTAATGGTCCATTCTATGTACGCGCATTCCGATTCCACTCCCGAAGCGGATCGTTCAGGCGCGCCCAACCGGTAATCAGCCGAGCGGTATCAGCGAATCCTCGGCTCGTCCCAACGCGATCTGCCCACGCTTTCTCCACAGGATTTACCAGCTGATGCGCCATCCGCGCTTCCGGGCAGGATGCAGGCGCCCTAACGATTGTTGCGTCGGCATGCAGGATGAACCATGGCCATGAGGAGGGGAACTGTGAAGGCATTTCTGAAGTGGACGGCCTTTACGTTGGCCGCCGCGGGTGGCGTTGTGCTCGGCTATAGCTGGATGTGCGCGCTCCGCGATCGTCTCGACAGCGGCCTCGAACGCGTAGAACGAATCGCCGGCGAGGCTGAGCAGGCTCTGGCGCATACAGAACGCACCCTGGGCGAAACCGCGAAGATGGCGCACTCGGTGCGGCAGAGTCTCGGTTAGTCCGGCGACACTGCTAGCGGACTGAGGACGACATCGCGACGACATCGCGGCGTGTTCGGAGAGGTCACATCATGGCTGATACGGTTGCGGATTTCGTTATCTCGCGCCTCATGGAATGGGGCATCACGCGCATCTATGGCTACCCTGGCGACGGCATCAACGGATTTCTCGGCGCACTCGACCGGGCGAGGGACCGTATGCACTTCGTGCAGACGCGACACGAGGAGCTTGCTGCCTTCATGGCGTGCGCGCACTCGAAGTTCGCCGGCGAGGTGGGTGTCTGCATGGCCACATCGGGCCCGGGCGCGATCCATCTGCTCAACGGACTCTACGACGCGAAGATGGATCACCAGTCGGTCGTGGCCATCGTGGGCCAGCAGGCGCGCGCGGCGCTTGGCGGCGCCTACCAACAGGAAGTCGACCTCACCACGCTGTTCAAGGACGTCGCCGGCGAATTCGTTCAGATGATGGCGACCCCCGAACAGGCCAGGCATCTCGTCGATCGCGCCGTTCGCATCGCCAGAGCCGAGCGCACCGTCACCTGCATCATCGTCCCGAACGATGTTCAGGAGCTCGATGCAGTCCCTAAGCCGCCGCGGAAACATGGAACGGTTCATTCCGGCACCGGCATGTGTCGCCCGTATGTCATCCCGCATGACGAGGACCTGCGCCGGGCGGCGGACGTGCTCAACAGTGGATCCCGCGTCGCCATGTTGGTCGGCGCCGGCGCTCTTGGCGCCACCGACGAGGTTCTCGAAGTCGCGGACATCCTCGGTGCCGGCGTGGCCAAGGCGCTGCTCGGCAAGGCGGTGTTGCCCGACGATCTTCCGTTTGTGACCGGCGCGATCGGCCTGCTGGGCACCAAGCCAAGCTGGGACCTGATGTCGAACTGCGACACGCTGCTGATGGTCGGCAGCAACTTCCCGTACTCGGAGTTTCTGCCCGCCGAAGGCCAGGCGCGCGCGGTGCAGATTGACATCGACGGCCGCATGCTCGGCATCCGCTATCCGATGGACGTGAACCTGGTCGGCGACGCCGCGGAAACGCTGCGCGTCCTCGTCCCCTACCTGGTGCGGAAAGCCGACCGCAGCTGGCGCGAGCAGATCGAACGCGGCGTGGGCGAGTGGTGGAAGGTGCTCGAAGCGCGCGCGATGAATTCCGCCAATCCGATTAACCCGCAGCGCGTCTTCTGGGAACTGTCGCCTCGATTGCCGGATGACTGCATCCTGTCCGCTGATTCGGGATCCTCGGCCAACTGGTACGCGCGCGACATCAAGATCAGGCGCGGCATGATGGCCTCGCTCTCCGGATCGCTGGCCACGATGGGCCCCGGGGTGCCGTATGCGATCGCGGCGAAGTTCGCCTTCCCGAGCCGCGTCGCCGTCGCCATGGTCGGCGATGGCGCGATGCAGATGAACGGGCTGAACGGCCTCATTACGGCCGCCAAGTACTGGAAAGAATGGAGCGACCCGCGGCTGATCGTGCTGGTGCTGAACAATCGCGACCTCAACCAGGTGACATGGGAGCAGCGTGCCATGGCGGGCGACCCGCGGTTCGACGCGAGTCAGGCACTGCCCGATTTCCCGTACGCGGGATATGCGCAATCGCTGGATCTGATCGGCATTCGCGTCGACACCCCCGAGGGCATTGCTCCGGCATGGGATCGCGCATTTGCCGCGGATCGACCTGTGGTGATCGAGGCGATCACGGATCCAAACGTGCCGCCTCTGCCTCCACACATTACGTTCGAGCAGGCGCGGGACTTCGCCTCGTCTATCTATGCGCGTGATGCGCAGGCACTCGGCTTCATCAAGCAGACGTTGAAGGACGCCGCCGAGACCTACCTGCCACACAAGAAGTAACGCGATGGCCACGGCGCGTTTCTTTTCGAGCCGTCCCGAGCATCGCCCACAGGCGACGCCCCGCGTAGACGCCGATGCGCTCGCCGCGGATCTCCGCCGCTCCCTCCGCGGCGAAGTCCGTTTCGATTCGGGCAGCCGCGCGCTCTACGCGACGGACGGCTCGAATTACCGTCAGCCGCCCATCGGCGTGATCATTCCGCGAGACGCAGACGACGTCCTCGGTGCGCTCGAGGTGTGCCGGACCCATGGCGCGCCCGTGTTCGGCCGGGGGTGCGGCACCAGTCTCGCCGGTCAATGCTGCAACGTGGCGGTCTGCTTCGACATGTCGAAGTACATGAACGGCGTCCTCTCGGTTGACCCTGAGAAGCGGCGCGCCCGTGTGCAGCCGGGGGTCATCCTCGACGACCTGCGGCGCGCGGCCTCTCGTCACGGACTCACCTTCGGCCCGGATCCCGCGACGCACTCGCACTGCACCCTCGGCGGAATGATTGGCAACAACTCGTGCGGCGTGCACTCGCTGATGGCGCAGTTCGACGGACCGGGGGCACGCACCTCCGATAACGTCGAATCGCTCGACGTGCTCACCTACGACGGCCTACGGATGCGTGTTGGCGCGACGACCGAACACGAACTGGAACGCCTGGTGCGAGAGCCGGGACGCGTCGGCGGCATCTACCGCGCCCTGCAGGAATTCGTACACCGTTATGCAGAGCACATTCGCACCGGTATGCCGAAGCTGCAGCGGCGCGTATCCGGTTACAACCTGGATGCGCTGCTGCCGGAACATGGATTCAATGTCGCGCAGGCGCTTGTCGGCACCGAAAGCACGTGCGTGCTGGTGCTCGAAGCGACCGTGCACCTGATTCGAAACCCACAGGCGCGATCGCTCCTCGTTCTCGGCTATCCGGACGTCTACACCGCCGCCGATCACCTGACCGAGATTCTCGAATTCAAGCCCATCGGCCTCGAGGGGATGGACGATCGGCTCGTCGAGGACATGAAGCGTGTCGGCATCCATCGCCGCGATCTGCAACTGTTGCCCGACGGCGGCGGCTGGCTGCTGGTGGAATTCGGCGGCGGCAGCAAGGAGGAGAGCGACGCGCACGCTCGCGGGTTGATGGCGCGCCTGTCATCACAGCCCGGCGCGCCGACGATGAAGCTCGTGGACGAGCCGGCGGTCGAAGAACAAATCTGGAAGGTGCGGGAGGCGGGCCTCGGCGCCACGGCACACGTGTCCCAGGCGCGACCTACCTGGGAAGGGTGGGAGGACTCCGCCGTGCCGCCCGCGCGCGTGGGCGAGTACCTGCGGAAGCTGCGCGCGCTCCTGGACCGCTACGGATACGGGTGCGATCTCTACGGGCATTTCGGTCAGGGCTGCGTTCATACGCGCATCGACTTCGACCTCGAGAGCGCCCCGGGCATCCGTCATTTCCGTGAGTTCGTTGAGGAGGCGGCAACTCTCGTCGTCAGCCTCGGTGGATCCATCTCGGGCGAACATGGTGACGGCCAGGCGCGAGGCGAGCTTCTGACCCGAATGTACGGACCGGAGCTGATGCAGGCGTTCCGCGACTTCAAGTCGATCTGGGATCCCGCATGGCGGATGAATCCGGGCAAGGTCATTGATGCGGCGCCGCTCGACTCGCACTTGAGGCTCGGCGCTGACTACCGGCCGCCGCGGCTGGACACCCATTTCAGGTTTCCCGACGACAGCGGAAGCTTCGCCAAGGCGACCATCCGGTGCGTTGGCGTCGGCGACTGCCGCCGTATGGAACACGGCACGATGTGTCCGAGTTTCATGGTCACACGCGAAGAGATGCATTCGACGCGCGGGCGCGCGCGCCTGCTGTTTGAAATGCTGGAGGGCGATCCGTTACAGGGCGGCTGGCAGGACGAGCATGTGAAGGAGGGGCTCGACCTCTGCCTCGCGTGCAAGGGATGCAAGGGCGACTGTCCCGTCAGCGTGGACATGGCGACCTACAAGGCGGAGTTCCTGTCGCACTACTACGAGCGGCACTGGCGCCCGCGAACGGCGTATGCCTTCGGCCTCGTGCACTACTGGGCGCGACTCGCCTCACTGGCGCCGCGGCTGGTCAACGCGCTGACGCAGACTCCGGTGCTGCGCGAGGCGGCAAAGCTCGCCGCAGGCATGCCGCTCGAACGGCAGGTGCCTGCGTTTGCGCCGGCCACCTTCAAAGAATGGTTCGCGGCGCGACCGCCGCAGCCGCATGGCCAGGACAGACCGCGTGTGCTGCTGTGGCCCGATACCTTCAACAACCATTTCCATCCGCAGACCGCGATTCATGCCGCCCGCGTCCTCGAACGCGCCGGCGCGGAACTCGTCATTCCCTCGAGACCGCTGTGCTGCGGCCGTCCGCTCTTCGACTACGGGATGCTCGACACCGCCAAGGCGTGGCTGGTCGATGTGCTCGCGGCGCTCGCGTCCGAGATCGAAGCCGGAACGCCAGTCGTCGTCCTCGAGCCAAGCTGCGCCGCCGTGTTCCGCGACGAACTCGTCCAACTGTTTCCCGATCGCGCGGATGCGCGGCGCCTGGCGTCGCAGACGTTGTTGCTCAGTGAGTATTTGGAGCGAGTCGATTTCCAATACCCGAAGCTCGCGCGCCGTGCGCTGGTCCACGGGCACTGCCATCAGAAGGCTGTCCTCTCGATGGATGCGGAGTCGTCTGCGCTGAAGAAGACAGGACTCGACATCGAGGTGCTCGACTCGGGGTGCTGCGGCATGGCGGGTTCCTTCGGCTTCGAACGCGAGCATTACGATGTGTCGATGAAAGTGGGCAACCGCGTGCTGCTGCCCGCTGTCGAACAGGCGCCTCGCGACCTGCTCGTGGTCGCCGACGGTTTCAGCTGTCGCACCCAGATCGCGCAAGCCACTGGCCGCCGCGCGCTGCACCTTGCTGACGTCCTCGAGATGGCATCTCGCGACGGCCCGCGGGGTCCTGCCGGCGACTTGCCGGAGCGTCGGTATGTCCCCGACCACACGGCGGATCGCGTACCAGCACCCTGGGTCGTGGCGGCGATCGGCGCTGCTGCCGCAATAGCGCTGCTCGTGATGCGACGGCGACCACCGAGTCGGCGTGTGGAGCTGGAGGGCTCATGACATCGCAGGTCGTGATGATCACCGGTGCATCGGCAGGGATCGGACGCGCGACGGCACTGGCGTACGCGGCGCGTGGTGCGCGCATCGGGCTGATGGCGCGCGGCGCCGCCGGCCTCGAGGGAGCGAGGCAGGAGGTGATTCGCGCGGGTGGGGACGCCATCGTCCTTCTGGCCGACGTTGCGGATGCCGATCGCGTGGACAGATGTGCCACGACACTTGAAGAGACCTTCGGTCCCATCGACGTGTGGGTCAACAACGCGATGACGAGTGTCTTCTCACCGGTGTCCGAAATGACCGCGGACGACTACCGGCGCGTGACCGAGGTCACCTATCTGGGCGTTGTTCACGGCACGTTGTCCGCGCTGCGCCGGATGCGGCCGCGCAACCGCGGCGCCATCGTGCAGGTGGGGTCGGCCCTCGCCTACCGGGGAATTCCGCTGCAGTCCGCGTACTGCGCGGCGAAGCACGCGGTGCAAGGCTTCTGCGATTCGCTGCGCGCCGAACTGCTGCACGAGCACAGTGGCGTGACCGTCGGCATGGTGCAGATGCCAGCCGTGAACACGCCTCAATTCGAGTGGTCGAAGAGCCGGCTTCCCCATCGCGCGCAGCCGGTGCCGCCCATCTTTCAGCCGGAAGTCGCCGCACACGCCGTCCGCTGGGCCGCCGACCATGGCGTGCGCGAGCTTTACGTCGGCTTGCCCGCCGCCACCGCCATCGTCGGCAACAAGGTTGCGCCTCGCCTCGGCGACTATTACCTGGCGAGGACGGGGTACGAATCGCAGCAGACAGGCGAACTGGAAAATCCCGATCGGCCCAACAACCTGCACGCGCCGGTCGATTCCGAGCGCGACTTCGGCACCCACGGCCGCTTTGACGACCGCGCTCGACCATCGAGCTGGTATCTGTGGGTTGCGACACATAAGCCGCTGCTCGCAGCCGCCTCCCTTGCGTGCGTGGGAGTCGCCGCTGCAGCAGCGCGGGCACGCGCGGATGTCGCCTGATCCGACATTGACGACGAATCAGCCGGCTGCCGTGCAGCCGACGCCGTTGCGCGACAACGCGATCGCGATACGCCGCGTTGAGGTGTCCGCTTACACCATCCCGACCGATCGTCCCGAATCCGACGGCACGTTTGAATGGAACTCCACCACGATTGTGGTCGCCCACGTCAGCGCGGCACACGCAGTCGGAGTCGGGTTCACGTATGCCGCGGCCGCGGCGGCCGCCGTCGTTCGCGACGTGCTCTCGCCTGTTGTCATTGGCGGCAACGCGATGGACATTCCCGGTCTGCATCGCGAGATGGTTCGCGCGTGCCGCAACATCGGCCGTCCCGGCATTGCGTCGTACGCGATTTCGGCCGTTGACATCGCACTCTGGGACCTGAAGGCGCGGCTGCTCGGCGTGTCTCTAGGTGTGCTGCTGGGCAGGGTCCGCGATCGCGTGCCGCTTTACGGGAGCGGTGGGTTCACGTCGTACTCCATCGACGAGTTGCGTGAGCAACTCGGCGGCTGGGCACGCGCCGGTATCGGCGCGGTGAAGATGAAGGTCGGTCGCGACGCCTCTGCCGACATCGAGCGCGTTCGCGAGGCGCGCGGCGCAATCGGGGACGGCGTGCAACTGTTCGTGGACTCAAACGGCGCGTATTCGCGCAAGCAGGCGCTGGCGCAGGCGAACGAGTTCGCCCGCGAGGGGGTCAGGTGGTTCGAGGAGCCAGTGTCGTCTGACGACCTGTCGGGCCTGCGACTACTGCGGAACCGCGCTCCCGCGGGCATGGACATCGCCGCGGGTGAGTACGGGTTCGACTCGATGTATTTCCGCCGGATGCTCGGAGCCGGCGCTGTGGACGTTCTTCAAGCCGACGCGACGCGCTGCGGTGGCATCAGCGGTTTCATCGACGCGGGGACGTTGTGCGACGCATGGGGCCTGCCGCTGTCCGCACACACCGCGCCGAGCGTCCACGCGCACGTCTGCTGCGCGGTGGGACGCCTGCGACATCTGGAGTATTTCCACGATCACGTGCGGATTGAGCGAATGCTCTTCGACGGCGTACCGGAACCGATCAAGGGCCACCTGTGTCCCGATCTGACTCGTCCTGGCCTCGGCCTCACCTTCCGCGCCTCGGATGCGGCGCGATACGGCGCCTGATTTCGTCCGCCGCTCGCGTTCACCCTCTCGCGTTTCGCTATCGCGCCTCAACGCCGGCGATCGCGTGCAACTCCTCCGACACGGTGGCAAGTACGCGCGCAGTCGTTTCCACGTCCCGCGTCGCGATGCGCCTGAATGCGCGACGCACGGCTGATTCAACAGTGCTGCGGCGATCGCGATTGGTCGCGCGGCCCTTGGCCGTCAACGTCAGGTGAACGCTGCGGGCGTCGTCGGGATTGCGATCTCGCGCCACCAATTTGCTGCGCTCGAGCCGCGACAAAATGCCGGTGATGGTCCCGCGATCGAGATGTAGGCCGGCCGCCAGCTGGCTCGGCGTGATGCGCGGCCGCCGTCCAATGTGCAGCAGGCAGAGACGCTGCGGGCCCGTCAACCCGACCATCGCCTCCATGCGTTTCGACACGCGCTGCAGGTCGTGGTCGAGCTTCCAGATTGCCCGCAGAAATCCATGGATGGTCTCGGTCGAACCCGACTGTCGCGCCACGCACTCCTCCCCACTTTCCGTCTCCCGCTTGCAGGTGACCATTATTACAGCGCCAAATGGATATCGTAGCCGTCTGGACGTGCGTTAGCGTGAACACATGACGCTGAAAAACAGGACGTTCGTGGCCGCGCTGATGATTGCGTCCCTCGTGGCAGCGTATCGATTGGGACTCCAAGCAGCGGCTGATGAAGGAGCCGGGCTGCGGTTTACCGGTGACGTGGCGCTCTGGACCGTTGCCATCAAGCCGGACCGCACCGCCGATTACGAAAAGGTGCTGATGCGCGTCCGCGATGCGCTGCAGCAGTCGCCCGACCCGCAGCGGAAACAGCAGGCAACCGGTTGGCGCGTGATGAAGGTTGCCGAGCCGTTGCCGGACGGCAACATTGCCTATGTGCACGTCATCACGCCTGTCGTTGCAGGCGCCGACTACACGTTGCTGAAGTCTATCTACGACCAGTTCCCGTCCGAAAGCCAGGCCATGTACGACGTCTATCGCGGCGCATTCGCGAAGAATCTGTCCGTTGCCTCGGGTACCTGGGTCATCGACATGTCGAAGCCGCCGGAGCCTGGTATTGGCTCAGTCCCGGCGCCCACGCAGCCGTAGCCTCCTGCGTTCCTCCAGCAGCACGCCGGGGCGCAACCGTCGCGTTCCGGCGTGTCGTTTGTACCCGCCGACCTGTTCATCTTTTGCTTATACACAGAGGGGATCTTTAGCTGCGCCGACTTCCCGAAATACATCGGCAGCCCGATGGCGCGCGTCGCCACACGCCCATATCCTCGTGTGCATGGCTCCCCATGCAGAACACTCACAACCCCCACGCACGACACGGCGATTCCGCACACGCTTCGCTCCGGAGGAGCGGCTGATCAAACAGTGGCAGCGATCGGACACACAGGACTGGCTGCAGCTCACCCGGCAACCGACGTCCGATTACCACTCGCATACGGACGGGATCAAAGGCGACGGCACGGACGAGTAAACCACTGAGCGCATCACACCGGCGTAACACGCCGATCGAGCACTCCGCACGCACCGCATAGTGCATCGGTCGAGGCGACGCAGAACCCATCAACATCGCCCGAGCGCTGCTCGTGCATTCGCGCATGTCACGACGAACGCCGAACGACGCGACGTCACACCGCCACAGCCCCTCATCATGAACTGCCAACCACCCAACCGATGATCCTGCAGAGATGAACCTGCTCGCGTGCGACGTGTGCGCGTGACGTCAACGCCGCTCTGCCGCACATGCGCTGGTCCTCCGCTTGCACCCGCGAAGGCGCGAAGGGTTTGCGACCATAGGAGAGCAGGTATGAAGACGCGATACATCATCGCCACAACCGCGCTGACGATTGCATTCCCGGTCGCGCATGCGATCGCGGAACGTGAGGACGCGCGCGAGATCACGCTCATCGGGTGCGTGATGTACGAATCCGAGTTCCGCGATCTATACGGCCCCGGCCGCAGCGGTCCCAAAGGGCCAGGCATCGGCCTGCGTAACGAGTACGTGCTCGTCGATGCGCACGAATTGACATCGGCTTCGCAGATCACCACGCAGGATCTGGCGCCGTGCCCCAGCGCGCCCGGCGTCTCACCTGCGAATGCGTACGAACTGACGGGGTCGAACGAAAAGGAAGCGGCCGGTTATGTCGGACGCCGCGTGCAAGTGAGCGGCATCAGGAAAGCGGCGAATGCGGAAACAGTGGGCGGGGTGCTCGAGCCGACCGGAGGCTTTGATCCGCTTGGCCATGAGTTGCACCTGTTCGAGGTGGAAATCAGCTCCATACAAATGCCCGAGAGACGCACGGCTGCGGCAACGGAAACAACGACCACCACAACCACCACGACTCAGCAGCAAGCGGCAGCCGCTCCGCCCGCCCGGCCTGTCGTGGAGCAACCTGCGCAACCTGTAACACCGCCGGCCGCGGAAGTGGCACCTGCGCCCGCACCCGCCCCAGCGCCCGTTACGCCTGCACCGCAAACGGCTGCGGCACCACCTCCTCAGGAGCAGCCGCGTCAGGTTGCGGAGGCGCAGCTGCCGCGCACCGCGAGTCCAGTGCCGTTCATCGCCCTGATTGGTTTGTTGTCGTTGGCCGCCGCGGTGGTGCTGCGCCTCGCGTCACGACCGAAGCGGACCTTCTTCTGAAAGGGGACTACGCCCATGTCTCGATGGTTCTTACTCACGGTGCTGATGCTCGCGGTGCCGGTGGCCGCCGCCGCTCAGCAGACCACAGCCACGCCGGCGTACGACGCGTACACGGCGCCGTACCCGATTGAAAGCCACTGGCTCGTCTCCGGATCGCTCGGTTCGGACTTCGAAAATGACGCGGCGGACCCCAGCGTCAACTTCGCCGCGACCGCGGGCTGGCTTTGGCGAGGCGTCATTGGCGGTGAGTTTCAGGCCAACTTCACGCCCGACTTCCAGCTCAATCCAGACATCACGCCGGTGTTTCTCGCGAAAGACCCGTCCATCAACAGCTACATGCTGAATGTGATCGGCGCCGCGCCGTTGATGGCGGGAGGTCAGTTCCAGCCGTACGTATCCGGAGGAGCGGGCTGGTTCACGATGCATGGAACGCCGACCGAGGGTGACAGCAACATCGACCTCGATTCCACCGAAACCGGGTGGAATGCCGGCGCCGGTGTCATGGGATTTCTCGGTCAGCTCGGCGTGCGCGCGGACCTGCGCTACTTCCGCGTGATGGGCAACGAGTTCCAGGGCGTGAATTCGGGTGTTCTCCGCGCCGGCTGGGGAAACGTCGTCGACGATCAGGAGCAGGCGATCAACGCCAATCTCCTATCCGGACTTTCATTCTGGCGGGGCAACGTGGGTGTCGCTCTCCGCTGGTAGTCTGCAAAAACGCTCAATGCTCAATGCTCGATGGCCAAGGCTCAAGGATGTACGCCTTGGGCCCTGGGGCATTGAGCATTGAGCATTGAGCATTGAGCATTGAGCATTGAGCATTGAGCGTTGAGTTGTGAATCAGTCCCGCTTCTGAATCGGAATGAGCGGAATGGCGCGGCCGTGCGGCACACTGCTGGTGCGATGCTGCAACTCCGGCATCGGACGACCGGCAAACAGCCGACGGCAGGGGATGGCCATCAGACGTGCCCAGCGCGCCGACCGCTGCACGCGCGCGCTGTCGGTGGCGATGCCGGTGTTCGCATACATCTGACGGTAGATCTTGGAAATCAGCACGAACGCCAGCCGTCCCTTGAACGAGGTCACGGCGCCCTGCGACCGCTGCCAGATGCGCCGCACTGAATAGAACTGATCCCAGACCGCCTGTGTGCGCTGGCGAATCTGTTCCGCCGTCATCACCGGATGGTGCACGTAGACCTTGGGACGGTTCTCCTGCGGAATCAACCAATGTCGCGACACGGGAATGCCGGCCACGCGGGGTGGTTCGTCACCGAGCGATTTCTCCCACGCAGCGAAATCCAGCGTGCCCGGGAACGGCGTCAGCATGACGAACTGCGCGAAGGTGAGCTTCGCACGCTGTGCAACCGCCAGCGTCGCGTCAAAGGTCTCGGCGCGATCGCTCGGTAGCCCGAAAATGAACGATCCCAGCACATGGATGCCGTGTTCGCGGAACGCGCTCAGCCGCGTGACCAACGCATCGCCGCTGTCGTTGAAATTCTTGAAGATGTCCTTCAGTCCTTCAGGCGTCACGGCTTCGACACCGACGAGTGCACCCCGGATGCGGGCGCGCCGCATCGCCGCGAGGAATTCCGGATCTTCGGCCGCTTCCATCGTGATCTGGGTGAAAAAGACGGTATCGTCGGGCAGCTCGGCGAGCGCCTCCATGAGCGCGAACCGCTCGGCGCGAATCGCGGTGAGGCGTTCCAGCTCGCTGGTGTTCTGTTTCCGGCCCGCCATTCGAAGGTCTTCGAGCGTGACCGGATAGAAGTTGTCGTCCGCAAGCGCGATGAAGCGGAAGCCGCGGCGGCGCAGATCGACGATCTCGTCAACGACGGCATCCACGTGACGATGGCGCGGCCGTTGTCCGTCCGTACGCCAGACGGAGCAGAACGAGCAGTGTTTCGGACAGCCCCGCACCGTCTGCACCGATCCCCACATATAGCGGCCCGCTGGCAACAGGTCCCAGCGGCCACGCAGGAACGCGTCGCCTTCGATGCGCCCCCCGTCATAGCGGCGCTGAGGGGTGCCGGCCGTGCAGTCGCGCAGGACAACGGGCCACGCCTGATCACCGTCGCCGGTCACGACCGCATGGGCGCCGCCGAGCGTTTCCGCTTCGTCAGGGTAGAGAGTGGCGTGAATGCCGCCGAACACCACATACGCGCCCGCCTTGCGCGCGGCCGTTCCCAGTTCGTACCCACGCAGCGCATTCCCGGTATGGACGCCGATGCCGACCACGTCGCCAGGGGAAACGCGCGCGATGTCGAATTGCTCGAGCGTTTCGTCAACCAGCTGCGGATCGCCGTATTCGGGCGGTGTTGCCGCAGCCAGCACATAGAGCCAGCGCGGGGTAATCACCCCGATCCCGAACGACACGTGGCTGGGGTTGAGTAGAAAGACAGACATCACCGGGCTCCTCCGGCACCGGCCATGATGAGGAGCCCGCACGGCACGGGATGCTCAGACAGGTGCAGCAAGTCTACATGGTTCGGCTCCGGATTGGTGCGGTCGGCGGACGTCGCGGTCGCGGGGCTCGGCTCAGATAGCACACTTCCCCGTTCTTGTCGCGCCTTGACGGCGCGCATTGCCTTCGATCCACGCCCGTGCGAGCCCCGGCATCGCGCTTGCCTGTCGACCCGAGCAAAGTGAGGTCGCATGCGAAGAAACGACAACATTGCCGAAGCGATCTGCATGGGAGCCGTCGCCGGTACCGCCGCCACCTGGCTGATGACGCGGGTGACGACCTGGTTATACGCGCAGCAATCTGAACAGGCCAAACAACGGGAGAATCAGGCACGTGGTGACCGGACCGCATACGAAATCGCCGTGGAGCGGATAGCCGCGGCGGCGGGCGCGCAACTCGACACGGACACTCGCCGTACTCTCGGAAACGCCATGCACTGGTCAACCGGAATCGGTTTGGCGATTGCTTATGCGGCACTACGCCGTCGAACGCCGGCCGTTGCCGCGGCCAGAGGTCTTCTCTTTGGCAGCGGCGTGTTTGTGGTGCTGGATGAATTCCTCAACACGGCCCTCGGCCTCACACCCGGTCCCCGCGCGTTTCCGTGGCAGGCACACGCGCGCGGGTTCGGCGGTCATCTCGCCTACGGCCTCGCGACTGAGCTGGTGCTGGAGCAGCTGGATCGCGTCGCGTAACGTTCGCCGCGGCTCCCCGGGCGCCGGCGGCGAAGCCGCCGGGCGCCAGGGGAACGACTGTCACGCCGGCTGGCGCGATCGATCTTCCGACGCCTACTCCGGCCACGTGGCGTTGGGATCGAGGTTGATGACCGTCTGCACCGGAGCGGTGGGCACCATCGGCCGCAGATACGGCCGTCCCACAGCCTTGTGGCACGAATAGCAGCTCTCGATCATCTTCTTGTAGGTGGCGGCGAAGCGCACGCCGTCCTTCTTTTCGATAGCCGCTTTCACGTCGGCGAGGCTGCTCGTGTCGATCGCGTCGAAGATGCTCTTGATGTCGACGTCGGTGCCGTCTTGCGACCGAATCGTTGGCGACTTGCGCGTCAGCCAGATGATGTGGCCGCGCATCTCGTTGAACTGATACTGCGCGAACGCCCAGTCCTTCTTCTGGGCAGCAAACCACAGATTCGTCCAGTGGAACTGCACGTCCATCATGATGTGCGAATTGGACGGCGCAATCGCCTTCAGCTGGGCGACATCGGCGGCGAGGCTTTCCAGCGTTGGCGGGGGCGCCGCGCCGCGTGCCTGCTGCGCAGCCACGACTGGCACGATGGCGCCTGTTGACCCGACACGATCGGCGGCGACGCCCAAAAGGACGCCACACGCCAGGAGAAACAGACTCCGAACCGGGATCCGTATCGTCATACCGTCACGCCTCCAAGGACACAGAATCTATGTGCTCGCGCATATGTGCCTTCTGTGCGATGGCACAGCTTACAGAGGTCTGCATGACGCGAAAATGAACGCGATCGGTTCCATTCAATATCCGCCTTCGATGCGCACGCGGTGGAGCCGTGCCGTGGACGCCCCGACATGGAGTGGACCGCCGATGTGGCTGCACGGCGACCTGCACCCCGCCAATCTCCTGGTCGAGGACGGTCGTCTCTCTGCAGTCGTGGATTTCGGAGACCTGACGGCCGGAGATCCTGCGACCGATCTCGCCGTCGCATGGATGCTGCTGGCGCCGAGGGCCCATGCAGCGTTTCGGGCCGCCGCGCGCGGACCGTCGAATTCGATTGACGATGCGACGTGGCTGCGCGCCAGTGGCTGGGCTCTGCAGCTCGGACTTGCCTTTGCAGCCCACGCACAGCACAGCGAGACGCTGCGTCGATCGGCCTCAGCACAATTGCCACGGTTCTGGCCGACGAACGTCTGCCACTGTCGCGCTGAGCTCCGCGAGTTCAGGGGTATCGGCGCTGGTCGCGGCGACGTGACGTCGCGGAATCGAACTGTTACAGTAGCTTCATGCTATCCACTCCCAGTCACGGGAACATGGCAACGCTCCCGCTTTTCGTATCGACGCCCAAGGACGACGACGCGGCACCGACACATCCCAACGCCTCGATTGAACACACGGGCAGAGCGGACGCTCCGACGATTCTCGTCGTCGATGACGACATGCCGAATCTGATGCTGGCGCAGGCACTGCTCGAAGCGGAAGGGTTTCACGTTCGTGTCGCGATGAACGGCGCCACGATGTTCGATGTGCTCAAGACATGCACTCCGGCGCTGATCCTCATGGACATTCAATTGCCGGAAAGCGACGGCTGGGAATTGACCCGGCAACTGAAGGCCGACCCGGCAACGACCAACATTCCGATCATCGCGATCACGGCGTACGGGAAAGCAGGCGATGCGCAACGAGCGCGTGAGGCAGGTTTCGTCGAGTTCCTGTCAAAGCCGGTGAGCACACGGGAACTCCCGGGCATCATCCGCCGGCATCTACAGGAGAACTGAGCGCGGCGACCTAGGGAGTCCGCTGCAGGGCCGTGCGCACCGCGTCGGCCAGCATTTTCGCGGTGATAGGCTTTTCGAGGAAGGCGTCACATCCGGCGGCCTTGGTCTCGGCCTCGGACCATCGGTCGCCATAGGCCGTGAATGCCACGATGGGTGTCGCGCGCGTCGCCACGTTCGATTTGAGACGCCGTGCGAAATCCAGTCCGTTCTCGAGTCCCTGGAATTGGATGTCCAGGAGAATGACATCGGGCTTCCACGTCCGCAGAACTTCGAGCGCGTCGGCCGGCGTCAGCGCTTTCCGCGCCTCGTAGCCTTCCGCGGCGAGCACGTTTTCCACCAGCGCGAGACTCACCGGATCATCATCAACCACCAGGATCGTTTTCATGACGTCGCTGCCGGGGCTCGGGTCGTAATGTCTGCGCGCGCCACCGTGACGCGCTGCGGCAGGATCGCAAAGAATGTGCTCCCGCCTCCGAATGTGCTGTGCACGCCGACGGTTCCTCCCTGTGCTTCGACAAGTCGTTTCGTCAACGCCAGACCCAACCCCGACCCGGGAAACCTCTTTGCGGTGCTCGAATCGAGCTGCTGAAATTCGACGAACAACCGGTGCTGATCCTCCGTCTTGATGCCGATCCCTGTATCCTCCACCTCGATACGAAAGTGGGCGCCGCCTTCGGGGCGTGCGCGAATGATAACCCGGCCTCCGGCGTTGGTGAACTTGATCGCGTTCGACAGGAAATTGTAGAGAACCTGCTTGAGCCTGATCGGATCGAGCTCCACGGCGGGCAGGCGCGGGTCCGTCTCCGTCGTGAGGACAATGCCGTTCTTTGCGGCCAGACCGCTCACGATAGCGGTGGCGTCGGCAACAATCTGCCGAACATCGACGGTTTCAGCCTGAAAGTCGATCTTGCCGGACTCGACCTTCGCCAGGTCCAGAATGTCGTTGATGAGTTGCAGCAGGTGTTCCGCACTCGCATGCATCACGCGCGCGAACTCCTGATAGCGAGACGGGAGCGGTCCGAAGCGCGCGTCGGCGATCAGTTCCGCGAATCCGACGATCGAGTTCAGCGGCGTGCGTAGTTCGTGCGACATATTCGCGACGAACTCGCTCTTGAGGCGCGCCCCCTCCTGAATACGACGGTTCTGCGTCTCGAGCATCTCGCGCCGCGCCGCCTCTTCATTGGCGGCCGCAATCTGTCGTTCGTGCAGGAGCCGCTTGTGTTCGCGGATATCACGCGCAATCTTGGACGCACCAACAATCTGACCCGTGTGATCGCGAATCGGCGAAACGGTCAGCGAGATTTCGACCATACGGCCATCCTTGGTTTGTCGAATGGTCTCGAAATGATCGACGCTCAACCCGTTTCGGATGCGCCCCAGAACGTAGTCCTCCTCGGCGAGCCGGTCGTGCGGGATGATCGTGGTGATCGATTTCCCGATTATCTCGTCGGCGCGAAAACCGAATAACCGTTCGGCCGCTGGATTCCAGGACCTGACGATTCCGTTCAAGTCCTTGCTCACAATCGCATCGTCCGACGACTGGACCAGCGCCGACAGATGGAGTGCGGCTGCTGCCGCTCGCTTCTGCTCGGTAATGTCTCGAGCGATTTTCGAGGCGCCGACGAGCCGACCGGACACATCGCGGATCGGCGACACCGTCAACGCAATGTCGAGAAGGCGACCGTCCTTCGCCTGCCGTTGCGTCTCGAAATGATCGACGACAATGCCGGCACGAATCCTGGCCAGAACATCATCCTCTTCGGCCTGCTTGTCGGCCGGGACGATGCGTCTGATCGACTGGCCGATCATTTCCTCGGCCGCGTACCCGAAGACGCGTTCGGCCGCCGGATTCCACGATGTGACGATGCCGTCCAGGTCCTTGCTGATGATGACATCGTCAGAGGAGGTGACGATGGAGCCGAGATACAGAGGCAGGTCCGTGACATAGCGTGAAGCGTCTATGGCACGGCAGACATGCGACGCGCCGATGCACCGCCCCTTTGTGTCGTGAATGGGCGAGACCGCTATCGATACGGTGATGCGGTGAAGGTTCTTGGCGAGCAGCACGCGATTGGAGACGGTGCTGCCCTCGCCATTCTCAAGCCGTACCAGCGCGGCAGCTTCTTCGTGCTGACCCTCAGGCGGGAACAGCAGCGAGATGTCGCGGCCGATGGCCTCCGCGGCGGTGTAACCGAGAAGACCTTCCGCCGCTCGATTCCACAACGTGATCCGCCCGTGCTGGTCGTTGCAGATAATCGCATCTTCCGCGGAGTCGATGATGGAACCCGCATTGTGTGCGTCGGTAGCCAACGATTCAGACTAGCACGCAGGCCGTCGTGAATTGCTCGTGGACACCTCGGCCGTTCAACCCCCTTCGCGGCAGTTACGCCTGAGGAGCGCGGCGTCACCCCCGCCGCCACTCGATCGCGGGCGCGACGGAACCCGCCACGGACAGCATGGCCGGGCTCGCGTCGACACCCACGCGAATGGGTTGAAACATCGGTCCGCAACGAACCGCTCGTAGAGCTCCGGCAGGCTCAATGCGAATAGACCCTGTGGTGCCGTCGTCATTGCGCCCTGCGATCGCACTGTCTACCACTCGAGGACTGCGACGCCGTTGGCTCCCGCATTCACAATGCTCACGGCAAGCGGCTGCAAATTCCCATCGTCGTCGACTGCGAATTGCGTCAGGTGGGTCTGCGCCCCGCCATCGAGCACACCGACGACATGGCCTGACGCACCGATGTCGGTTGGCGCTCCCGCGGTCGTCGCGATGACTTCCGCATCCAGAATGATCCGGGTACCTGTTACGAGATAGCGCGAAATCGTGTGGCTGGGTGAGTTGCTCGAATAGAGGTATTGACCGACGAGCGCGAGCCAGCACGGCGCGTGCTGCGATCCGGAACCGACAAGCGCCGTCAACTGCCCGCCCCTGACCACACCCACTTCGTCGGAGTGCGCGATCGTCACATATCCAGTACTCCCTCGCGTCGTCAGACCGAGGGGCGTGTCGCTGCCGGCAGGAATCTGTACCTCGGCCGGGGTTCCAACAACGGCCCCAGCTTGAAGATCGACCACTTCGACGATGTTGCTCTTCTCTGTAATGAGAAGTTGATTCCCAACTACCCCGACCTGCGCGGCTGACGCATCCGCATGAAGAAGTGTCGCCGCCCCATCGCTCGACGGCTCTACGACGTGCCCGTGCAGTTTGTGGGATTCGATCGAGGCTGTGCCGAGCACATATAGATGTCCCTGCCCGAACGCCACGCTCACCGGCGGCGTCAACGTCGCGACGCTGTCGGTCAGGACAAAGCCCTCAGATTCAAGTCCAAATAGTGAAACAGACTGCGAACCGAAATTGACAATCGCAACGAGCCGGCCTGCAGTTGCGATTCCTCCAGCGTTGCCGCTCACGCCTCCCAGGCCACCTGTCGGTAGCGACTGGACCAGCGCCCCTGTGGAATCGAACGCGAGCAAGCGGTTTCCCGATGCGTCGTTCGAGCTGGTCACAACGAGCGTGTTGAAGAGCCGAGCCGCTGCAATCGGTGTCGCCGCTGCGGTCACTGCCGCAACCACGATGAGAACGAACCACTTCTTCATGATGTTGATCTCCCTCCTTCATCAGGAACTCTCGTGAGTTCCCAACACTGAATATCAATCGGAGGGCGCGAGTTATTCCCTACGCGTTGGTCAGGCGTCGCGACACCGGACCGACCATCGCGTCCGCGAATCGAGACGTGTCCTGCGCGGAAAGATCTGAGACCACGAAAACCAGATGGCGTGCGATCGAGAACGAGGCGACTTGCAGGGCGCCGTCAGCGGGCAGCATTTCCGGCGACGAACCAATCGATTCAGTTCCGCTCGTGACCAGCAGTGACACGACGTGTCCGCCGTAGTGGAAGACCACGTGGGCGAACCGTCTGCCGTCGTAAACGCACGAATGGCGATCGAGTACGTCAGCCGGGCCATTCGGCAAGCCGACCGGTCCTGTCAATGTCATGAATGACGCAAATGCCGGATCGTATCGGCGGGCTGCCTCGTCGAGCGGGATAGGCCGCTCGGTGAGATTGAACTTGATCGCGCAGTTCTGGTGATCGCCCGCGGCCGTGCGCGCTAGCGCGGCGAGCCGCGAACGTTGAACGGCATTCCGCGCGAACAGTCCACCCGAAATGGCGGTCGCCAGGGCCGCGGCGGCCGCACCCCACGACTTCAGCCAGTTTCGGCGGGTCATAGGGGGCGTGGCGTCCGCACGCAGACGCGTGCGCACGTTTTTCAGGAATTCCGCGCCGGGCGCGAGACTGTCGGCGCTCGCGAATGCCGATTGCAGGCGAATTCGCAGCATCCGCCGGCCCTCGAGCTCGGCCCGACAGGCAGGACACGTCTCGAGGTGGCGCACGAGGTCGTTCGTGGTCTCGACCAGCAGCTGGTCACCCTCGAGCGCATCCATCAACTCGCGAACGTCGCGACAGTGCATGGTCACGGCATCTCTCGCGTTGGCGCCATGCCGGCGGCGCCGCCACGCAGCGCGACGCGCAACAGCTCGCGGCCGCGATGCAGCCGCGACATGACGGTGCCGATCGGAATATTCAATGCGGAGGCAATCTCCTTATAGGTCATCTCCTGCACATCGCACAGCAGGATCACGTCCTGATAGGGCTCCGGAATCTGTCGCAGCGCGGTAAGGACATCCTCGTCGGTCAGCTGTTCCGGCACCGGCGGCACGAAGGCCAGCGTCTGTGCGAACCGCTCTTCGATGGCGCCGGTTTCGATCGGGGCGCGATTGTGTGCCCGCCGCCGATTCGCGCGAAGGTGATGCAGGATCGTCGTCAGCCACGCCCGACAATTCGTGCCAGGGGTGAAGCGATGGAACGACTGGAGCGCCTGCGTCAGCGTTTCCTGAACCAGATCTTCGGCGGTGGCGCGGTCGCGTTCGAGCCACAACGCCAACCGGAACAGCCGGTCCACGTGCGGTAACGCCTCAGCCTCGAAGGCTGTCCAGGCCGACTCCTCAGACACTGTTGTCCGCTCGCCGACAGGATACCCGCAACCGCACCTGGTGTTCTCAGACCCGGTTACAAAGTGCTCAAAAGCGTGTACCCGTACTCCTGGGCCCGATTCACCGCGACAACTCCCGCGGCGACCATGTGGCTGTTCGGAATGAGGTTCGCGGTGAGCTCTTTGTAGACCGCGTCTGCATTCCCCTTTGTCATCATGGCCACCTGGCCAGCGAAGAAGTGCGTCGCCATATCGCACACGGCGAACCGGGTCCCGCGTTTGATGACGGAGTCGATGGTGCTGCCGAGATTCGGCAATGCCATGCCGTACGCGTCTGAATTCAACAGATTCGTTGACGGCGCCTTCTTCGTCTTCGGATCGGTGAAGTCGGTCATCATGCTGATCACGCCGCCGTACTTCTTCCAGATGACGTCGTTGTAGGCAAAGGGTGTGGCAAAGTGGCGCATGCAGGCCACCAACACGACGTCCCGCTCGGGGAGGGAGTAACCCGTTTTGTTCGCCTCGTACAGATTGTTGGCGTAAAGGATTGCCTCCCCCGCGCCACGCGGAGTCGATGCGTCGATGAAGGTCCGATGCTTTCCCGCGATGGCGTCCAGCCACGCATCCTGTTGGTGCCGCGCCGCTTGAAAGCGGCCTGCCGCGCTTGTTTGCGCAGCCACCCGTCCTGACGCGAGCGCCACGCCGACAGCGGCGGCTCCGAGTCCGGACATCATCGATCGGCGCGCCTGCATCTGCTTCGTCATACGCTTCTCCTCGTCACGAAACATCCTCATATGGTCAATATGTCGAGTGGCGATTGGATTATTCCCGTGAGTTGCCGCGACGGAGTTTCGCCGCGTCTTCGATTCGTGCGCCATAGGCGTTGGTCAAGAGAGCCGTCGCCGGCCGACCGCCGCAGGCTGCCGCGGACTCGTGTGCTTGGCTTCATGCGACTCCGCCGACCATCCTGACCGCCGCGCCCCGTCACGCCTTGCGGCCGCCCAGCTCAGGCACGCATGTGGCAGCGCCACTGGTAACAGTTTGAGGTCAAAGTATTATCATGACATTCTTCGCGCAGCGCCGTTGTGCGCCGCTCGCGCGTTGACTCGACGCGGTTCCAATTGGCGGTCTCAATGCGGATTCGACTGATTAGAAAGCTTGCCGAACAGCTGAATGGCATCGACCTGTCACGCTGGCGCGTCGGTGACATCCTCGACCTGCCTTTGCGTGAGGCGGAGTTGCTCGTGGCCGAAGGATGGGGCCGGGCAGTACGCGAACAGAAGGCGGGCGCCGCGAACACTGACGGTGAATTCACGCCTAAACAGCAGAAATAACGGACGTCCCGCGTCGTGCACGAGCTTGTATGATTTGCCCGATGCCCAAGCGGACACCAGGCCGTCCTGAAGAGTCGCTCGATCCGGTACTCGACTTCATGCGACTGCTGTGGAGAATCGAGCACGGGTTGCAAGCCACCTCGAAACGCATGGATGCGCGCCTCGGAATCACGGGGCCACAACGGCTTGTCCTCAGACTCGTGACGCAGTTTCCGGGATTGTCGGCCGGCGACGTCGCACGCATTCTCCATCTCCACCCCAGCACGATTACGGGCATCCTGCAGCGGCTCGTCGACAAGGGGCTGTTGATCAGAGAATTGGATCGCCATGACTCGCGCCGGGCACGTCTCCGGCCGAGATCACGAGCGACCAGCCTGGCACGCGGGTCAAGCGGCACCGTCGAGGCCGCGGTGGCACTGGTGCTGGAACGTACACCAGCGACCTATGTGCGGCACGCCCGCGTCATCCTGCAAGCGATTGCGGTGGCGCTCGACGCTACCCCCTAGGGTGCAGCGACCGGTCTGCGATGCGGCTCGTGCGGACTGCCACGATGCTGTCCGCAGTGACGACGCCTTCGACGCGCGTCACGTCTGTTCGACTGACGACGGGCAACAGACCGCTGCTTTCGGACAGCCGATCCAGCACGACGTCGAGCGGGTGATCGGGATGCACGTGGACAAACTCCCGGTCGACGACTGACGCGATCGGTGCCTCTGCGCTCTGCGACGCATGCCAGCGCTCGAGCTCCTCGCGCGTGACGACGCCGATCAGATGATCACTCGTTCCGACCAGGTAGGCGGGCTCGGCGCCCTCACGCGTCTGGTGCCACGCGTCGCCGAGCGAGACATTTGCCGGAATAAACGAGGCCTCTTTCCGCATGACGTGACGGGCCGTGCGCCCGGCCATCGCCGTCTGCACGCCTGCGGACGGGAGATGGATTCCATCCTGATGCAACAGCGCGTGATAGATCGGTACCGGTTGATAGCGCTTCGAGATCACGAAGCTGAGCATGTTCGCGACCATCAGCGGCACGAGAATCTGATAGTCCTGGGTGATCTCGAAGATCATGAACACAGAGGTCATTGGCGCGCGAATGATTCCCGCGAACAGCGTGCCCATGCCGACGAGCGCGTACGCCCCGGGATCGGCGGTTGGAAACGGAGCAAGCTGGCGGACGATCATGCCGGCAGCGCCTCCGGCCATCGCACCGATGTAGAGGCTCGGCCCGAAGATGCCGCCAGCGTTTCCTGATGCGTACGACACGACCGTTGCGCCAAGTTTCAGCACGCACAGCAGCGCCATCGTCTTCAGCAGCAACCCGCCGTTGAGCGCCTGGTCGACGTACTCGTAGCCCACACCCATGATCGCGGGCGCGAAGACGAGAATCGTCCCGATCACCAGCCCGCCAAGCGCGGGCTGGAGCATTCGGGAGCGCGCGGGCATGCGCTGGAAGAGCGCGCGAAGTCCAAGCAGCCCTTTCGAAAACAGCAGCGACAACACGCCGCCGACGATCCCGAGCGCCGCGTACGCCAGCAGCTCCGCCGGATGCACAAGACGGTACGGCGGCACATGGAACAACGGCTCGTTCCCGAGGATCGATCGCTCGACGATCACGGAGGCGACCGATGCGACGACTGCGGAGCCGAGCAGTGCCGCGTTCATGTCGCCGATGATCTCTTCAAGCGCGAAGAGCACTGCCGCGACGGGCGTATTGAAGGCGGCGGCGAGCGCGCCCGCCGCGCCAACCGGCACCAGCTCTCGAACGCGGCGCGGCGGCAGACGCAGCCATCGCCCGACGACTGACGCGAGGCCCGCCCCAATCTGGACCGACGGCCCTTCGCGGCCCATCGAATGCCCTGAACCGATGCACAGCACCCCGGTGAGGAACTTGCCAATGGGGACGTGCGCCGGGATCGCGCCTCCGGAGAGGTGGTAGGCCGCTTCGGTCTGGGGCACGCCGCTGCCCCGCACGTCCGGAAACACTTTGGCGAGAAGAATCCCGGTGATGATGCTCATCAAGGGAGGGACTGCGAACAGGCGGCCGCGCGCCGGCGCCAGACCAAACAGGCGGTAGCTGGTCTGTTCGATTGCGACGGTGAACAGGACGGCCGATAGTCCCGCCAGTACGCCAACGAGAATTGACAGGATGAGAAACAGTTGGTGCTCGCGCAGGCGGAGTTGCCACGCGGTCGGGGCGGTGCTCACTGGGACGAAGCTCCGTGTTGACGCGCGATCAGGAGCAGCGCCTGGTCGAGGGCGGTGGCAGGCCCACAGGCGCTGACGGCGATGCGCTCGGCGCGTTCGATCAGATCGAGGGCGGATTCGATGGTGTCCTGATCGAGTGCCGAGGAGCCGCGTAATCGGCGCTCCAAGGCCTTCAACTCGTTCTCGAGTGCCTCGTCCCCGGGAACTGCCGCCTGGCTGCCGCGCTGCGCGACACAGTCGGCGAGCCGCTGCGCGACAAACGACAGGTTCGCCTCGATCCGTTGGTGCCGCTCCCGTGCGCCGATTCTGCCGGCCATGGGATCTCTGGACAGCACCAGATCAACTACCTGCCGCATCTCTCGTGTCTCTTCAACGTCGCTCGGCACCTCGTGAAGGTAGCGGCGCGCGAGAGTGTAATCGCCCATCTTGAACGCGGCCTCGCCGGCGCCTGCGAGCGCGCGCGGATCTTGTGGCGCGATCCGGAGAGCCCGTTGAAAGTGGACCAGTGCGTTCCGGTCATCGCCGACCTGGCGAAACAAGTCAGCGAGCTCTAGGTGATGCGGGACGTCATCTGGTAGGTCCACACCCGCCGCGAGCAGTTCCGACTGCGCACGGCTGAACTGGTTGTGCCCGACAAGGAACCGGATCAGCTCGATTCTCACGGCGCGACGTGCCTGTTCCTGCTCGACCGGCCACGGTGCGTACAGCGCATCGTGGTAAAACCGAAGCGTCTCCGTCACGTCCTGACGCGCCGCAGACAGGCGTGCCAGGTCGAGATTGATCTCGGCGTCCTCTGGCGCCGATGCGCGCACCGTCAGGAGAATGCTGCGCGCCGAGTCGTAGTCACGGTTTTGCGCCAGCGCCCGGGACAACGCGAGCAGATAGGTTCTGTTCGTGCGATTCCGCACCGTCGCACGGCGAAAGGCATCAATCGCCGCATTCAGCCGGCCTTCAGCGACAAACTGCTCTCCACGGCGGTACCACTCCGCGGCCGTGCGCACGCTCAGATCGCGATTGTTCATGGCGACGACCCGTGTGGCCACGAACGCCGCAACCGCCACGACGACCAGAGCAACGAGCTGAAGGACTTCGCGATGAATCAGCGTCGCACGCGTGCTGGAATCCTTCGATGATGAGAGCGGGGCCATGATGTTGCGCGTCAGCGACGCGTGCCGGAGGATTTCAGCTTAGCACGCGCGACTCGCCGCACATAGTTTGAGGTCCAACTGTCACCGGCACGCGCCTCAACAGCCCTGCACGGATCAACGGCCACGGTCGTGTCGCGCGTCAATGGTCACCGACCTGGCGAGATGCACACGCGTGTCCCCGCGTAGATCACGAAGCGGTCGCCGCGGAGAAATCCGACGAGGGTGAGGCCCAGCTCACGGGCGCATTGAACCGCGAGGCTTGACGGCGCCGATACCGACGCCATCATCGGGATGCGCGCAGCAATGGCTTTCTGGACGATCTCGAAGCCGGCGCGTCCGCTGACGAGCAGCACCGAGGTGTTGAGCGCGATGGGGGTGGGAACGGTCGTGGACGCGAGCAGGGTCGCTCCCACGATCTTGTCAACCGCGTTGTGGCGGCCCACGTCCTCGCGAATCAGGAGCAAGTGGCCGTCCATATCGAACAACGCGGCCGCATGCAGCGCGCCTGTGCGCTCGAATACCGTCTGCGCCTGACGGAGCTTATCGGGAAGCGTAATCAGCACCGACGGCTCAATCCTTGCGCCGCTGTTCAGACGGGAGAGCCCTCGGGCGCGAATCGCTTCGATCGAGGTCTTGCCGCAAATGCCACACGCCGACGACATGAACCGGGGTATGCCGCTTCGCCCGCCCTCCCCGCCTGCCGCGCCCTTCCCGCCCTGAAGCGCCACCTCGACGACATTCGCGGAGTCTGCGCCGTACGCCACCGATTCGAGGTCCTCTGGTCCGCTGATGATTCCTTCCGTGTACAGCAGTCCCGCCGCGAGCTCGAGATCGTCGCCCGGCGTCCTCATCGTCACAGTCAGCGGCGTGCCATCGATGCGGATTTCGAGCGGCTCCTCGGTGACGAGGTCGTCGGCGCGGCGCTGCACCGTCCCGCCGTTCCACTCCGTGACCTCGGTCGGTTTGGCGCGCACGGGCTTGTGTCGCATGTCGTCAGGCGATTTTATCGATCGTCGGGGCGGGCCTTCTGCCCCGCAACCTGAGAAAATTATGGGCGCCGCCGAATCCGAATGCGCACCGATTTCGAGGCAGGTGTATTGCTCTTCTCCGCTACGCTGCCGATCGGAACGAGTACGTTGGCTTCGGGGTAATAGGTTGCGGCGCAGCGCCGGGGGATCGAATAGGGCACCACCTTGAAACGCTCGGCCACACGTTCGCGGCCGTCGCCGCCGCTGACGAGATCCACGAACTGTCCTGCGGCGAGCCCCTCGTCTGCAATGTCTGCCTCATTGAGGAACACCACACGGCGGCCGCCGCGGATACCGCGGTAGCGATCGTCGAGACCATAGATCGTGGTGTTGAACTGATCGTGACTGCGGACCGACATCATCAGAAATTCACCGGAGGCGAGTTCCTGTTTCGGAATGCTGTGGACGAGGAACTTCGCCTTTCCGACATCGGTCCGGAACTCCCGCTCACGCGCGGCGTTCGGCAGATGGAACACATCGTCCCTGATGCGCTCGTTGTAACGCTCGAAGCCGGGCACCACGCGCGAGATGTGCTCGCGGATCAGGTCGTAGTTGGCCGCGAGTCCCATCCAGTCGACGCGGCTCCTGGCGGCGAGTGTCGCAGCGGCAAGACTGGCGACGATCCATGGCTCGCTGCGCAGCGCCGGTGATGACGGGTCGAGCCGTCCTCGGGACGGATTGACGACGCCCATCGAGTCTTCCACGGTCACGAACTGATCACCGCCGGGCTGCACGTCTCGCTCGGAACGGCCCAGGCACGGCAGGATCAGTGCCTGCGCGCCGGTGACAAGGTGGCTGCGATTCAGCTTGGTCGAGATCTGCACCGTCAGCCGGCAGGAACGCAGCGCCTGCGCCGTATATAACGTGTCTGGCGACGCAGACAGGAAATTGCCACCAAGCGCGATGAACACCTTGACGCGTCCGTCGTGCATTGCCTTGATCGTCTCGACGACGTCGAATCCACTCTTCGCTGGCGGCGTGAACGCGAACTCCTTCGCCAGGGCGTCGAGGAACGACTGCGGCATGTTATGGCCGATGCCCATCGTCCGATCGCCCTGCACATTCGAGTGACCGCGCACGCAACACGCGCCGGCGCCCGGGCGGCCGATATGTCCTCCGAGCAGCAGCAGGTTGATCAATTCCTGGATGGTGTCCACGGCGTTGCGGTGCTGCGTCAGCCCCATCGCCCAGCAGCAGATCATTGCCTTCCCGCGTGCCGCGATGTCGGCGGCCTCGTGGATGTGCGCGAGCGGAACACCGCTGGCTTCGGCGATCTCGTCCCATGTCGTCGCGGCGAGATTCGCGGCGAATGCTGCGTAGCCGACTGTGTATGCGGCGATGAACGGCGTATCGATCGCGTCCGGATGCCGCTCCAGGATCGACTTCATGATCCCTTTCAGCACTGCCGCGTCGCCGTTGATGCGGACCTGCAGGTACAGGTCAGTGAGCTTCGTGCCGCCGCCGAGCATACGCGGCACGTACGCCAGCTTGTTGCGGTATTCGCCCGGGTTTGGATTCTTGACGCGCAGCAGCCCCGGCTCGATAAATGGATTGATCGTCACGATCCGCGCGCCGTTGTCCTTCGCGCGCTCGAGCGCCGTCAGCATCCTCGGATGATTCGTGGCGGGATTCTGGCCGATGATGAATATCGTGTCGGTCTTCTCGAAGTCGTCGAGCGAGACCGTCGCCTTTCCAACGCCGATGTTCTCCTTCATGGCCACGCCGGAGGACTCGTGGCACATGTTCGAGCAGTCCGGCAGATTGTTCGTGCCGAACTGACGCGCGAAGAGCTGATAGAGAAACGCCGCCTCGTTACTCGTCCGGCCCGACGTATAGAACGAGGCCTCGTCGGGCGACGCCAGCGCGTTCAGCTCGCGCGAGATGAGCGCGAACGCCGCATCCCAGCTGATTGGCTCGTAGTGCCTGCCGCGCAGGATGAGCGGATGCGTCAGCCGTCCCTGCTCTTCCAGCCACGCATCCGTTTGATCGGCCAGCCGGTCAATGGACCACGTCTTGAAAAACTGCGGACCTGCCCGCTTTGTCGTTGCCTCCGACGCCATCGCCTTCGCGCCGGTCTCGCAGAACTCCGCCACCCTGCGATCACGATCGGGACTCGGCCAGGCGCAGCTCTGACAGTCAAATCCGTCTTTCTGGTTGACGTGGCGGTACATCTCGAGCGTCCGTGCCGGACCCATTTCGCGCCAGCCGCGCGTGACCGTCTCCAGGATTGCCGGGATTCCGGCGGCCACACGCACCGGCTCGCCCACGCGCGCCTCGTCGGGCTCGACAGGAGGCTGCGCGTGCCGGTCGTCGTCTGTGGAAGCCACTGCAATCGATTTTAGCCGCAGGCATTGGCCAATGCGCGATGCACCGAGGGCGGACCTGAAGGTCCGCCCCTACATGGGTTGTGTTGAACCAATCCTCGATGCACCGAGGGCGGACCTGAAGGTCCGCCCCTACATGGGTTGTGTTGAACCAACCTCGATGCACCGAGGGCGGACGTGAAGGTCCGCCCCTACATGGGTTGCGTTGAACTGAGGGCTCCCATTGTGTTGAAGGTTCGCCCCTGCATCGGTCGCGCAGTTATACGATCGATGCGGTGAGTCCCCGCCACACTGTGATTCCAGGTCGCTCGAAGGTCGCGACGAAATACGGCATCGTCGCTGCCAGCCAGCCGCTCGCGGCCAGCGCGGGCGTACAGATGCTCGAGCGCGGCGGCAATGCCGTCGACGCGGCCATCGCGGCCAACGCCGTCATGGGTGTTGTCGAGCCGCATATGAACGGCATCGGCGGCGATCTCTTCGCCATGTATTACGAAGCGAAGAGCGGTGCGCTGTACGGGCTGAATGCCGGCGGCTGGTCTCCTGCGGCACTGACGTCCGCAGTCCTGCGCTCGAAGGGCTTTGAGAGCGTCCCAGCCAGTGGAATTCACAGCGTCATCGTGCCGGGGTGCGTCGCCGGATGGGAGACGCTTCGCGCGCGTTTCGGCCGACTCCCGCTCGCCGATCTGCTTGCTGCGGCGATTCTCTACGCCGATGAAGGTTTTCCCGTCAGCGACGTCATCGCGGCCGCGTGGGCACGATGGACGGACAAGCTTGCCGCCGAGCCGCTCGCGGCCGAGACATTCATGCCGGACGGCCGTACGCCGTGCGCCGGAGACATCTTCAGGAACCCGCGGCTCGCCGACACGCTGCGCCTGATCGCGCAGAAAGGAGTCATCGGCTTTTACGAAGGCACAACAGCCGAAGCGATCATCTCCATCTCGCGCGAAAAGGGCGGGACGATGACGCTCGCTGATCTCGCGGAATACACACCGCACTGGGTCGATCCGATCTCGACGACATATCGCGGCTGGGAGGTGTACGAGATACCGCCGAACACCCAGGGGATCGCGGCGCTCATCATGCTGAACCTCATGGAACAGCACCCGCTCGCGGAGTACGGCTTCCACGATCCGCGTGCACTGCACGTGATGATCGAAGCGAAGAAGCTCGCCTACGCCGACATGATTCGCTACGTCGGCGATCCGTTCTTCGGTGATGCTCCTGTTGATGCGCTGCTCAGCAAGACGCATGCAAAAGCACGCAGCGCGCTGATCGATCCGACGCGCGCGGCGGCCGACGTGCAACCCTCTGAGCTGGCGGGAGTGACGACCGCAAAGGGCGAGACTATCTATCTCTGCGTCGTGGACAGCGACGGCAACATCGTCTCGTTGATCCAGAGTCTGTACGGCGCCTTTGGCAGCGGCGTCGTCGCACCCGGCACGGGCGTGATGCTCCACAATCGCGGCTCGCTCTTCACGCTCGAGCCCGGACATCCGAACGAGCTCGCGCCGCGCAAGCGTCCGCTGCACACGATTATTCCCGGCTTCATGTCGAAGGGCGACGTCAGGATCGGCTTCGGCATCATGGGCGCGTTCAACCAGGCGCAGGCCCACGCCCAGTTCGTCGCGAACATCGCTGACTACGGTATGGACATTCAGGAGGCGCTGGAGGCGGGACGCTTCACGAAGCTGACGTTCAGCGGCCGCGACGTGAACGTCGAAGCTCTCGTCCCCGAGTCGAGCCGATCGGCACTCGCGGCGCTCGGGCACGACATCACGGTGGTTGGCCCGCGGACGGGCACGTTCGGATATGGGCAGGCGGTGATGAGTGACGGCACGGGCGTGCATTATGGCGCGTCGGAGCCGCGCCACGATGGCGCGGCGATTCCAGAGGCGCCTCCGATTCCTGCGAGGTCGGCAGCGCGCTGATGTCGAGTCAACACGCCGGACACCGTCACTCCCACGGCGACGGAACGAGCCACGACGGCGACGATCACTCGCACGGAATCAAGGCAGACGCTGATCGAAGATATTTGACAGTCGCGCTTCTCTTGATCGCCGGGTTCATGGCATTCGAGGTGATCGCCGGCATCATCGCGCACTCGCTCGCCTTGATCTCGGATGCCGGCCACATGCTCACCGATGCGGGAGCACTCTTGCTCTCACTCGTGGTGCTCCGCCTCGTGCAACGCCCGAGCGGCGGCAACCTGACGTACGGGATGAAGCGCGCCGAGGTGCTGAGCGGCCAGGCGAACGGCGCCGTGCTTCTCGTCCTTGGTGCGCTGGTGACGTACGGGGGCGTATCTCGCCTCATCTCACCCCCCGAAGTCTCTGGCGGGCTGATGACGATGGTCGCGGCGCTCGGTGTCGTGGTGAATGTTGCGGCCGCATGGGTGCTCGCCCGGGCAAATCGCGAAAGCCTCAACGTCGAAGGCAGCTTTCAGCACATCCTCACCGATTTGTACGCATTCATCGGCACGTTCATCGCCGGCGTGGTCATCCTCATGACCGGTTTCGATCGTGCCGATGCTATCGCCTCCCTGATCGTGGCCGCCCTGATGTTTCGCTCTGGATACGTCCTGCAGCGCAAAGCGATTCGCGTGCTGCTCGAGAGCGCGCCCGAGCGTACTCCGCCGCAGGAAGTCGGGATGGCCATGGCGGGCGCCAGCCTCGTGAATCAGGTCCACGACCTTCACATCTGGGAGCTTGCGCCCGGCGTTCCCATCCTCACGGCGCACGTGCTCGTCGCACCGGGTGCGGACTGCCATGCGATTCGACGCGACCTCGAACACATGCTTCATGACCGGTTTCACATCGAGCACACGACCTTGCAGGTCGATCATTCACGGGAACAATTGCTCTCGATTGCACGCTCGGCGCCGAAGCAGATCGGGTAGGCACTCCGCGAACACAGCTATCATGGCCACGTGGGCGTCTGGGATCGACGATTCGCCACCGCCACACTCTCCGTCTGCTTCCACGCGTTCACGTGGGGGTGCAGTGCACGTCCTCCTGCCGCACACGCGCCTGTTGTTCCACAGCCAGAACCAGCGCCACCGTCCCCAAGCGCAGTCCCCGCCCGCCCGGATGCGCCACTGACGGCGCCGTCCGTCGCCACGCCACGTTCTGAGCCTGCGGCGAGCGCATGCAGCCTGCTTGCGGCGCCCGGCGAACCCATCGTGACCGTCGCGCTCACCGAACGAGTCGATCCGGCACACGCGCCACGCCCCGCGAACGACAGTGAGCGGCTGCTGTTCCGTCAGCTCTACGAAACGCTGATTCGCATCGATTGCCAGGGGCAAGCGGTGCCTGGCCTCGCCGAATCCTGGCGGCTCGACGCGGATGGGCGCACATGGATCGTCACCCTGCGCGAGAACGCGCGTTTTTCGGATGGAACGCCGGTGACGGCGAACGACGTGCGCGCAAGCTGGACGCAGGAAGGCAGCGGCGATGACCTGCGGCAGGATGTGCACCGTGTCATCGAGTCGGTCGTCGCGGTCAATGACCGGAATCTTGCCATCACGTTCCTTCGCACTCGCGCAGACGCACCGATTGCGCTTGCGGACGAGGACCTGGCCATCGCACGGCGCACCACCGATTCGCGATGGCCGCTCGGAACACAACCTGGATGGACCGTCGCGAGTGCGCAACAAAAGGCTGGCACGACGTCAGTCATTACCCTGAGCAGGAACGACGTTGCAGCCATCCGATTTCTTGTCGCATCGGGCGACCCGCGAGATCTCGTCGATCAAAACATCGATCTGCTGTTAACGCGCGACCCCGCGGCGCTCGACTACGCGGCCACGCTGCCGCAGTTTCAATCCGTTCCGCTTCCATGGCAACGCACCCACATCCTTCTCACGCCAGGACGCTCGCGGCCGTCGCCTTCGCTGTCGCCGGACATGCGCCAGGTGCTCGCTGAGGACGCCGTGCGAGGCGAGGCGCGCGGTGCGCAGGAGCCATTCTGGTGGAACGATGCGCAATCGTGCGAGGTCTCACCGCCGCCACCGCGACGTTCGTTCTCAGTCAGCTCTCGCCTCGTGTATGACGCGAACGACGGCGCGAGTCGTGACTTGGCCGAACGGCTCGTCGGCCTCGTTCGCGCGAACAGCCCCGCTGCGAAGACATTTCTGGACGTCTTCGTTCCGGACCGTCCCCGCCGTACGTATCAGCGTGCCGTTGGATTGACGGGCGACGCCTTGGCGGTGGCGCTGCGGCGTGGCGCCGATGCGGCCTACGTGTTATCGGTGGACGCCCGGCCGGCGGAGCCGTGTCGCGATCTGCAGGTGTTGACGGATGCCGCTCCGTGGCTTGATCCCGAGACGATCGTCTCGCTGGTCGACACCCGGTTGCAGGCGATTATCCGTCGCGGACGCTCCGGCCTCACGATGGACGCGGACGGTGGCTTGCATATCGCGGGAGCGAATACCCCGAAATAGCGAATGAGCCTGCGCACCCGTCTGCTTCTCGCGTTTGCCGCCATTGTCGTCATCCCGATCGCCCTGTTGGCGATCGGACTCCGCCAGGACATGAGCAGGCGGCTCTCACAGGAATACCAGCTCCGCGTGGACAGCGTCGTGGACGTCATTCTAGACGACCTCACGCGTCAGAGTGCCGACATTGCCCAACGGCTTGCCGCCATCGAACGTGCCGTGCGCGACGACAATCGATTCCGCCTTGCTGCCGTCGCAGGTGTCGAGTCCGAGCGCGAGTACCTGCTCGACTATGCAGGCACGGCGATGCACTTGACGGGTCTCTCCATGCTGCAGGTACACGATGCGGACGGTCGAATCATCAGTTCCGGCCATTTTAGAAACGAGCATGGTCGCGTCGATGCGGCTTTGCCGAAGGCTCTGGCTGGCTCGTCCAGCGATGTCGTGCTGGCCAACGTCAGAGCGGCCGATGGTGAATTCCTGGCCCTGGTGCGCAGCCATTCATTCGAGATTGCCGGCCGCACGTTCACGATGATCGGAGGCGTCAAGGTAGATGATGCCTTTGTTGCGCGACTGACGCGCGATCGGACCGTTGGCATATCGCTTACGTATCCCGGGGGCGCGCTGACGTCCGGTGGCGCGGTGCTTGTGAGCGCGACGACCAGAGGAAACCGGCCGAGTGTCGATGACGAAGCGATAGGCGAGCTGAAGATTCCGCTGATCCGGACGGCTGCTGATGGACGGGTGGAGGTCACGAGCGCCCAGCTTCGGGTGACGCAGCCACTCACAGCTCTCAGGACGTTGCTGCGCGGGGCCGATACCTGGCTGCTGATGACGGCGATCGGAAGCGGTATCGTCGCGCTTGCGCTCGCCGTGTGGGTATCCTCGCGCATCAGTCGGCCGCTCGCCACGCTCGCCGAAAAGACGGCCGTGCTCGATCTCGATCGCCTCGACGTGGACTTCGACGCCGGTAACGACGAAGTCGGCGTGCTGTCGCGCCTCCTCGGTGATCTCGCGATGCGCCTGCGCACAAGCACCGCACGCATCCGCGAGGCTGAACGCCGGGCGACGGTTGGCGACCTGGCGCGCCAAATCAATCACGACATCAAGAATGGCCTCATCCCGCTTCGGAACGTGATGCGCCACCTCGGGCAGGTATCAGGCGAAGACCCGGGCGCGCTGCCATCCGTCTTTGCCGAGCGGCGCCAGACCATCGATTCGAGTCTGGGCTATCTCGAGACGCTGGCCACCAGCTACCAGCGGCTGTCGCGGCCACTGGAACGGCGCGAATGTGATCTGAACGACCTCGTCGCCGACGTCGTCCGTGCGGCGCAGAGAGACGACCATGTCGAGTTCAACGCCGACCTCGGCTCCCAAGTTCCGCGTGTCGTTGGCGATCCGATTGCGTTCAGGCGTATCCTCGAGAACTTGATGGCCAATGCCGTAGACAGTCTGGGGTCGAAGCCTGGCCGCGTCACGATGACCACGCAGACGATCGAGACGGCAGGCGAATCGCCGGTCGTTCGTGTCACCGTCGCGGACACGGGACGCGGGATGTCGAGCGACGAAGCCGGCCTGATCTTCAACGATTTCTACACGACAAAAGAAGGCGGCACCGGCCTGGGATTGTCGATTGTGCGTCGCCTCGTTATGGACCTCCACGGCACCATCAGCGTTGAGAGTGCGCCTGGGAGGGGCACGCGGGTCACGGTCGACATTCCAGCCGCAGGTCGCGCCCGCGCATGACCCACGTCCTCATCGTGGACGATGTGCCGGCGATGGTCGAGCAGTACGCATACGACCTGAAGCGTGTCGGCCGTTATCACACCAGCGTCGCCGCGGGCGGTGAAGAGGCGCTCGACGCGCTTGCCCGCGACCCAATCGACTGCGTCGTGCTCGACCTGGAGATGCCGGGGATAGATGGCTTCGAAGTCCTCAGGCGCATGCAGCATCGCGGAATCGATACGCCCGTGATCGTGTATACCGGCACCGGCAGCTACGACCGCTGCGTGCAAGCGGTCCGACTCGGCGCGTACGGCTTCATCGACAAAGCGGAACCCATCGAGCGCGTCGTTCAGGAGATCGAGAACGCTGTGTCGAGAGGGCGACTGGTCGGAGAACTGCGATCGCTCCGATCCCGCGTCCAAAGTGAGGGATCGCTGGTCGGCGACAGCGCGCCGATGCGATCGCTCCATGAGGCGATCGCGCGTCTGGCTCCGATTCCAAGCAGCGTCCTCATCGTCGGCGAGAGCGGTACCGGGAAAGAGCTCGTCGCACGTGAGCTGCATAGACGAGGGACGGGCGAGAAGAGTCCACTGGTGGCCGTCAACAGTGCTGCGTTGCCCGAGCAGCTCGTGGAAAGCGAATTGTTCGGCCACGAGCGTGGCGCATTCACCGGCGCCGACCGCTTACGCAAGGGTGCGTTCGAAAACGCGAGCGGCGGAACGCTGTTCCTCGACGAGATTGGTGAGTTGCCACTGCCGGCGCAAGCCAAACTGCTGCGGGTCCTCGAAGACCGTAAGGTGATACGGGTCGGCGGCGATCGTGCCATTCCTATGACCGCCCGCGTCATCGCCGCGACCAACCGCGATCTCGGTCGCGAAGTCGAGGCAGGTCGATTTCGGCAGGACTTGTATCACCGTTTGAACGTCCACACCCTGAGAGTACCGCCCTTGCGGGAGCGACTGTCCGACCTGCCCGCTCTTGTCGAACATCTGCTCCAGGCCATCGCCGCGTACCTCCGAATGAAGCCGAAGGCCATCGCTCCAGAAGCGGTCGCTCTGCTCGCCGCTTACGACTGGCGGAAGAACAACGTTCGCGAGCTCCGAAACTGTCTGGAGCGAATGATGATTGCGTCGGACTCCCCCATCATCCGCACGGATGACGTGCCCCCGGAGTTTCGCGGCGAAGCGCCAGGCGACGACAACGACGCGGACGGGGACGCGGCGGCCGGGACGCTGAAGGCGCTCAAGGCCAGGGCGGAACGGGACATCGTGCTCAGCGCGCTCGAAGAGCACCAGTGGCAGGTCACGCGGACCGCGGAGGCGCTCGGCCTTGCCGATCATTCCAGCCTGCTGAAGATCATGCGCCGCCACGGACTGAGTAAGGCCACGCACCGGGATTCCTAGACACGTGCGTCGTGTCCACCCGGACACGATTCCCGCAAACGTCCCTCGAGCCGTCGTCGGCGGCGCGACAGCAATCGATTCAACGTCAGACATTTAGCGCGACCCCTCATCGGCGGCCTCCGTGGCTGCGCGCTTGCGCATGACGCCTCCGACACACGCCGGCCGCGAGAACGCGGCGGCTCACAAAAGGGGGCAGGCACATGAAACCCGTGCGACACGTGACGACGGTGATGATGCTGGGGGCGCTGGCGGCTGCCGGCTGCTCGAAACACAACGAATCTTCGATAGCGAAGAACGGATCGACAGGCTCCGCACAGGCAGTTGCGAAGCAGACGGAATCTGTCGCGACCAAGGGCACCGGTGGCGAGGGACCCCTCGCAGCGCCGGCGACGATCACGACGTCAGGCTTTTTTGCCGATGGCGAGGCGGCCTACAACGCGAAGCAGTACGGCCAGGCGACCGCGATATTCGACAGCTACACCACGCGGCGGCCGACCAACGCCTGGGGCTACTACATGCTCGGTTTGTCGGCATGGAAGAGCGGCGATTTCGAGAAGTCCGCGAACGCCTTCGACGAGGCGCTGAGACTCGATCCGAACCACGTCAAGAGTCTCGTCAACTCCAGCCGCCTGTTCATCGATCAGAAACGCTATGACGATGCGATTGCGCGGTTGACGCGTGCGGCGGAGATCGATCCCGAGTCGCTCGAGGTGAGCCGGTTGCTGGCTCGGACCTACGCGGAGCAAGGCAATACAGAGCAGGCCGTTACGGCATATCAGCACGTCCTCGATCTGAACGAGAACGACGCGTGGGCGCAGAACAATCTCGGTTTGCTGTTCCTCGAGACGGAGCGTCCCGCTGATGCACTGCCGCACTTCGCGAAAGCCGTGGAACTGCGTAAGGACGTGGCGATGTTCCACAACAACCTCGGCATGGCGCTCGAACACACGGGACGTTTCAAGGCGGCAGCGGTGGCCTACAGCGGCGCACTCGCCGCCGACCCGGGCTACGAAAAGGCAAAGGTGAACCTGGCGCGCGTAGAAGCGGTCCAGAGCGCCCCTGAGGAGCCGTTCGAGGTGCCGGGAAGTTCAAGTGATGTATCCGCGGAGAACTAGTCGCCATGCAGTGCCCGGCTCTGGCGTGTTCAGCACGATGACGCACGCCAGCGCCGGTGTCCGCCGCGACAACGCCGGGAGACCTTCGATGGACACACGAACAAGAGCTCGCTACATGGTCATCGCGCTGGCTGTCTGTGTATGGCTCGCGCCAGTTGAGGCGCAGGCACAAGCGGACTCGCCCCAGGCCGGGAAGACCCTTTCACCCTATTTCTTCGTTGAGGGGAGCGATCCTTCGATCGATCGCCTGCCGCTGAAGGACACGCGGGTTGACGTCGCGATCACCGGCGTCATCGCCGATGTCACGGTGCGGCAGATATACGAGAACCAGGGCACGCGACCGCTGCATGTCCGCTATGTCTTTCCGGCATCGACGCGTGCCGCGGTATACGGCCTCACGATGACGGTCGGCGCTATTCGAACCGTTGCCAGAGTCCGCGAGCGGAAACAGGCCGCCGCGGAGTTCGAGGCAGCCAGGAAGGCTGGGAAAAGCGCGTCGCTGCTGGAACAGAGCCGTCCGAACGTGTTCTCGATGCAGCTCGCCAACGTATTGCCTGGCGACACGATCGTCGTCGAGCTGAAGTACACGGAACTGCTCGTGCCCACCGACGGCGTCTACGAGTTCGTCTACCCCACGGTGGTCGGCCCACGCTATTCGAGCAAGATCGAAAGCCAGGCGTCGGAGGCGGACGCGTTCGTCAAGACCCCGTATACCCGCCAGGGAGAGCCGCCACGCAGCGATTTCCACATCTCCGGAGTGGTCTCCACGGGCGTTCCGCTGCAGGAGCTGCTGTCACCGTCGCACCAGGTGATTGTTCGCTTCGGCGGCGAGCGCGCAGAGTTCACCCTCGACGATGCAGAGCGCATGTCGGGCAACCGCGACTTCATTCTTCGCTACCGGTTGTCGGGAGAGCAGATTGCCGCGGGACTCATGTTGTATCGGGGCGACCGCGAGAATTTCTTCCTGCTTATCGCCGAACCTCCCCGGAACGTCGAAGCTGACGATATCCCGGCGCGCGAGTACATCTTCGTGCTGGACGTCTCCGGATCGATGAACGGCTTCCCGCTGGACACCGCTAAGACGCTGATGGCCGAACTGGCCGGCCGGCTCCGCCCGTCCGACAGGTTCAACATCGTCACGTTTGCGAGCGGGTCCGAGACGTTCTCACCGACATCGGTTCAGGCAACACGCGCCAACGTCGCGCGCGCGCTGCAGTTCGTCGGCCGGCAGAACGGCGGCGGAGGGACAGAGCTTCGTGCGGCGCTCGAACGCGCGGTGGCGCTGCCGCGGCGGGACGGCGTGGCGCGGAGCGTGGTGCTGGTGACTGACGGCTACATCGAGGCTGAGGCCGATGTCTTCGACTACATCCGAGGGCATCTGGACAGCACCAATTTCTTTGCGTTCGGCATTGGCAGCAGCGTCAATCGATACCTGATCGAGGGTGTTGCACGCGCGGGTTCGGGCCAACCGTTCATCGTGACCGACCCCAGGGAGGCGGCTGGCGCCGCGGAGCGGCTTCGCCATTACATCGACGCGCCCGTGCTCACCGGCATCAAGGTTACGTTCCCCGGCTTTGACGTGTATGACGTCGAGCCGGGCAGAGTTGCGGACCTCTTTGCGAGTCGTCCGGTGGTTGTGTTCGGCAAGTGGCGAGGCAGTCCAGCAGGCGGCGTCGAGATCTCGGGCACCAGCGGCCGTGGGGTGTTCCGGACCTCGCTGGGTGTGTCGCCGGCGAATGTCGATGCGCGCCATGACGCCCTACGACAGCTCTGGGCCCGAACACGGGTCGCCGAATTGTCCGACGTTGGCCCGGCGTCCCCGAGCGAGGAACGCATCGCCCGGATCGTGTCGCTTGGACTCACGTACGGGTTGTTGACGCGCTACACGTCCTTCGTCGCCGTGCAGGAGATGGTGCGGAGTACGGGCGACGGCGCCGAGCAGGTGGATCAGCCGTTGCCATTGCCCGCTGGCGTCAGCGACCTCGCGGTCGGCGTCACCAGCGGGTCCGAGCCGGAGATTGTGTGGCTGGCGGCGATGGCCGCGGCGTTGCTCTTCTGGGTCAGCGTGCTGCGGGCGCGGCGCGGACAATCCGCGGTGACACCATGACGACCCGGCTCGTCGTTATTACCGCGGCAGCGCTGATCGCGTGGGGTGTGAAGCGTCACTATGCCGATGCTGCCGTGGAAGATTTGACGTGGATCCTGCGGCCGACGACCGGAATTGTGAGCCTCGTCACAGGTGAACGCTTCGCATGGCAGGCGGGAGAAGGATACGTCTCCCGCAGCCATCTCTTCCTCATCGAGAAGTCGTGCGCCGGGATCAACTTCATGATCGCAGCGTTCGGCATGCTCGTGATCGCGTTCGCCCGCCGGGCGCGACTTGGTGGAACGGCGTTCGGCGTCCTTGGTGGCAGCCTGCTCGTGGGTTATTTGGCGGCGGTGCTGATCAATGCCGTGCGGATTGCCATCGCGATGTGGCTGGCCGCTCACCGAGGCTCGTTTCACGCGTTCGCACCCGCCGATGTCCATCGACTCGAAGGGATCCTCGTCTACTTCGGAGGGCTGGTGGTGCTGCACGAGGCGGCGACACAGTTCGATCGCCGCGTGCTCGCGCCGGGCCGTACATCGTGAGCGCGGCGGTCTCGCGCACGTTACGTCACGGGTTTCAGCGGGCGGCTCTTCCCCTCGCGTGGTACTACGCCGTCACGCTGGGGGTGCCGATGGCGAATGGCGCCGCGCAGTCCATTCCCGGGTTCGCGAAGCACGCCGTGACGGTAGCGCTGGTCCCGCCAGTTGCGATCGTGCTGGCATGCGGCGTTCACGTGATCGTGCGATTCCTGATCCTGAGCTGGCGTAGTGTCGGCCGACAGCTGAACGTCAGCCCACCGCGGCGGCATTGGTCTCCGGCTATTCGTTCAGAGATACAGACGGGACCGGCGGCCGCGACAGCTGCGCGTCGGCCTCCGATCAACTCGCCTTCGGGTACAGCGTGGCCCGGTAGTCAGCGGCAAACTTCTCGACGCCTTTGGTCGTGAGCTCGTGCTCAATGTTGAAGGACTGCCATGGTTGTTCAAGATCGATGTCCTCATACGGGATACGAGCACCCTTCGGCGGGAACGTGAACGTCGCATCCGGCATGGGGCAGTTGGCATCCGCCCATTCACGCAGAATCTTCGCCGGCACCGTGATCAGATCCGCGCCGATCGCGAAGCAGCACAGCAGGTGCGCGAGCGACCGGATGCTGGCGGCCAGCACGTGCACGTGACCGTCGCCGCCGGCGTACATGCGCTTGATGTTCGAAACGAGATCGACGCCGTTCTGGCCAATGTCGTCGAGGCGTCCGATGAATGGTGAGACATAGGCCGGGGCCTTCGTGGATCGCGTGGCGCCGTAAACGGCCGCCGCCTGCGTCTGCGAAAAGCACAAGGTCACATTCACGCGAATGCCCTCGCGCACCGATCGTTCGGCGGCTTTGAGTCCTTCCGGCGTGCACGGATACTTCACGTACGCATTCGGGATCCACGAGAACATGTCTCGGCCCTGCTGATACATGCGCTCGGCGCTTGTGTGCAGATCACCGAACACTTCGATCGACACTCCAGCCTCGCCCACGAGGGGCGAGATCGCCTCGACAATCTTCCGGTACTCGGCCATTTCCTGCTGCTCAGTCAGCTTATGGCCCGAGCGCACGAGCTCCGCGATTTCCGGATTCTTGGCGATGAGCGTCGGGTTGGTGGTCTGGCCGTCAACGTAGCCGAGCGCGTTCTTGATCGCGACGGTTTCGTCGGGATCGCCGCCGTCTACAAGGATTCGGATGTTCGATCGTCGTTGCATGGCCCTTCCCTTCAGCTGTGTCGGTGGTAACGCGTGCATCACGACTGCCATCGATTGCGGCCACGCGTCGTGCTGGTGTCGTGCCGCATACGTGCGACGTGACGTATCTTGCATGCAAGCGAATGGACCTGCCGACAGCGACACATCGTGAAGCGACAGACCCGCTAAAGCTCCGTCGGATACGACGTTTGTCTGTTTTCCTCGCGCAGCCGGCGCGAAAACTCCAGAAACGCGAGCGCGAGCGGCCCCTGTCGCTGAAGCGCCGCGGCGACAGCGGCTGGGACCGAAGGCTCCGCCGTCTTCGTGAACGTGCGGAGCTTCTCCTTCCACCGCTCCTTGCCGAAGAACGCGGTGCTGAGACAGTGGGCATAGCCGACGGCGGCGCGACCGTGATCGTAGCGTCGGTGGCGCGCGAGGAAGGCGACTTCGACCTCCGTCAGTTCGAATTCCGATGACAACGCCAGGCCGAAATCGGTGAAGCAGAAGCGTACGCCGTCGGTCAGGATGTTTTCGAAGTGCGCATCGAAATGCGTGAGACCATGCGCGTTCATGAAGTCAATCGTCGATGCCAGGTGCGCATCGACGAAGGCGATGGCAGCCTCCGAGGCGTTTGCGCTCGCGTGGAGCTGCTCAGTCAGCCATTCGAGCAGATTCGCCGGTAGGTACTCACAGAACAACACCAGATGCGCGGACGCGTTGTTCATCGCGTCGAGACGCGCCCGAACGGCCGCCGACTCGATCCAGAAGTCGACGTCCCCTTTGAGCGCCTGCGGTTGCTCGGAAGGAAGAACGCGCCAGTGATACAGAAGGGGAAAGTATGCACAGGCCCCTGAGAGCACCCATCGGTTTGCGATCTCGCAGGCTGCCAGCTCCCGCCAGGCACTGAAGCCGGGGCCGCCGAAGCCGTAATGGCAGGACAGCGGAATGTCGAAGAGGTTCGCAGTCGACCGCACATGCTCCGGTCGCCGCTCGAGATCGGTGAGTGGAATCCGCTTTACAAAGATCGGCGTGGAATCAATCGTGAGCACGACCGAGCGGCCACCGACGCCGGACTGGAACGGTGGGGCCTGGGCGATGAGCGCGGCGAGTTCCTCGTCGGTGAGATGCGCCACGGTGTTGGAGAGCGACGCGTACGTGGTGAGGCGATCCATCGAACCGCCATCGTAACCTCAGGCGCGTCGCCGTTCCTGCCGGAGCTCTCGTAACAGCCCCTGCCTTCCGACGAGATGATTGTTGAAGATCTGACGCGCCACGGCGAGCAGATCACCGACAAGCGGATCACGCAACGCGTAGCAGACGGTCGTGCCCTCCTTGCGCGCAATCACCACGTTCTTGGCGCGGAGGACTGCCAGTTGCGTCGAGACGAGCGGCTGTCCCAGACCGAGTATCTCCTGCAGTGCCTGCACGCTCCGTTCACCGCGCACGAGCGCTTCGAGAATGCGGATGCGGACCGGATGCGCGAGCGCCCGGAAGAATTCTGCCTTGAACGTCTGCAAATCCTGTGATGGCGCTGGCATACTCCGTTATTATATATGAATACTTAGATATTTAGAATGTCATATACACGCTACCTCCCCGCTTCCGTCCTTGCACTGCGCCGTTACTCCGCGCGCACCTTCACGGCCGATCTGATTGCGGGGGTCACGGTCGGTCTCGTCGCTCTCCCCCTCGCCATGGCCTTCGCCATTTCGTCGGGAATGCCGCCGCAGGCGGGCATTTACACGGCGGTGGTCACGGGGTTCGTCATCGCCGCCTTCGGCGGATCGATGGTGCAGATCGGCGGGCCGACCGGCGCGTTCGTCGTGGTCGTGTTCGGCATCGTCGCGAAGTACGGCGTCGATGGCCTGTTTACCTGCACGATGATGGCGGGCGCCATTCTCGTGGTCATGGGCCTCACCGGCACCGGCACGGCCGTGCGCTTCATTCCACGACCGATCGTGGTGGGCTTCACCAATGGCATCGCCATCGTGATCGCGAGCACGGAAATCAAAGACTTCTTCGGCATCGCCCTCAATCAGCCGGTGCCTGGTGATTTCATCGGGCGGGTACGTGTCCTCGCAGCACATCTCAGCGCCTCCACGCCGCCAGCGGTCGCGCTGGGCCTGGCGGTCGTCCTCACGATCGTCGTGTGGAACAGGCTTGTCCCACGCATTCCCGGTTACATCGTTGCGCTTGTTGCGGGCACGATGGCGTCGTTGGCGCTGCACCTGCCGGTCGAGACGATTGGTACACGCTTCGGCGGCATTCCCTCGGGACTTCCGGCGCTGCAGGTTCCGCACTTCCGCCCGAGTCTGATGCTTCAGCTCCTGTCGCCGACGCTCACCGTCGCGATGCTGGGAGCGATCGAGTCGCTGATGTCGGCGATGGTCGCGGATCGCATGGCGGGGACGCGTCACAACTCGAACGTCGAGCTGTTCGCACAGGGTCTTGCGAATATCGTGTCGCCGCTTGTCGGTGGTCTCCCGGCAACCGGAGCGATCGCGCGCACGGCTACCAACATCCGCTCCGGGGCCAGGACGCCCGTGGCGGGGATGATTCACGCCTTGACGCTCCTGATCATTTTGCTGGTCGCCGCGCCGTTGGCAGCCGCGGTCCCGATGACGGTGCTCGCCGGTATCCTGCTCGTCGTTTGTTACAACATGGGCGAATGGCGCGAAACGGGAGAATTGTGGAAGCAGAGTTGGACGGATCGCCTTGTCTGGCTTGCCACGTTCGTGCTGACGGTAGTGGCCGACCTCACCGTCGCGGTCGAAACGGGAATGATCCTGGCGGCGCTACTTTTTATCCGCCGCATTTCGCTGACAACCAGCGTGTCGCGGGTGACGAGGGAGTACGTCGAAGATGGCCAACCGCATGCGCTTCAGGGCAAACGGATTCCCGACTACGTGACGATCTATCGCATTCACGGTCCGTTTCTGTTCGGCGCGACGGACAAGCTCGTCGCGCTCATCGCCCATGTCCACGAAATGATGCCGATCGTCGTACTGCGCCTCAGAAACATGACCGCGCTCGACGCCACCGGCCTCCGTGCGATTCAGGATTTTGCGGATGCCGTCCACGCATCGGGACGCTCGCTGGTACTATGCGGCGCACTCCCCCAACCTGCTCGATTGATGGCCAAGGCGGAGTTTCACCGGCACGTGGGAGCCGACAACATCGTGCCCAATGTGGAAGCGGCCCTCGCCAGGGCCGAGGAACTGCGCAGCGCCGCCGCCTGAGCGATCTGAAGCGGCATGAGGTAATACTGCTATCCAGCAATGGAGACGGTTACAAAGCGGCCGAAGAACTACATCACGCCGAACGGGTTGCAGCGCCTCAAGGACGAACACCGGTTTCTGCTGACTCGGGAGCGCCCGGCCGTGACGCAGGTGGTGGCCTGGGCGGCCAGCAACGGCGACCGGAGCGAGAACGCGGACTACCAGTACGGTAAACGGCGGCTGCGCGAGATCGACCGCCGCATTCGCTTTCTGACCAAACGGATCGACGCGGCCGAAGTCGTCGATCCGGAAGCGCCGAGAAGCGGGAACGCCGCAGAGCGGATTTTTTTCGGAGCGACCGTGCGCTATCTGACTTCGTCAGGCACCGAGCGCATGGTCAGCATCGTCGGTCAGGACGAAGTCGATGTAAACCGCCATCACATCAGCTGGGTCTCGCCGTTAGCGCGCGCCCTGATGAAGGCGCGCGAGGGTGACCGCGTCACTCTCCATGCTCCGGCCGGATCACAGCAACTCGATATTCTCGAAGTCCGATATCAGCGAATTGAGGTCGCACCGTTCCAGGAACCACGTTCGGCGGAATCTGGGACGGACACCGCCGGCAGCCACGACACGTCGCCGATCGCATCGCGCTCCAAAGAGTGAATGGGCGCAGCTCCAGCAAGCCGTACTGCACTGCGTCCTGATGGACGGCGTCATTTTGGGGACTCACGAAACAACAGGAGCAGCTACACCCTGGCGATGATTTCGCCGTGCGGGACGAGGAACCATCCGTCGTTGTGCGTCGCCCACCGCCGCCACCCCTCGGCTATGGCGCGAAGCTCTTCGACCGAGCTCTCGCCTGTGGCAACAAGCTGCGCTCCGATTGCTGATGTCGTCATGCGATCGGCCCACAGCCCGGCCCACCACGCACGCTCATCGGGGGTCGCGTAGCACCACACGCTCGCCGACGCAGTGACGTCTGCCAAGCCGGCCGCGTGAGCCCATGCCAATAGATGACGACCGGCATCGGGCTCACCGCCGTTGACGCTGGCTGCGAGGCGATACAGCTCGAGCCATCGATCGAGCTGCGGGTCAGCCGGGTACCAGGTGAAGGCCTCGTAGTCCGCGTCGCGCGCGGCGACGATACCGCCCTCGCGACAGACATTCCCCCACGCGCGCAATGCAGCCACGGGATCAGCCAGGTGCTGCAACACCTGGTGGGCATGCACGACATCGAAGTCGCGTAGATCCGCGTCGAGCGTGTAGGCGTCACCGACCCGCCACTCGACCGAATCGCTCAATCCGCGCGCCTGCTCGATGATCTGCCTCGCGCCGTCGAGGCCCACCACCCGTCCGGGCGCCACACGTGCGGCGAGATCAACGGTGATGTTTCCCGGCCCACACCCGACGTCGAGGAGGCTCAAACCCGGCCTGAGGTGATCGAGGAGGTACGCGGCGGAGTTCTGCGCTGTGCGCCACGTATGTGAGCGCAGAACGCTCTCATGATGCCCGTGGGTGTAGATTTCTCTCGGCAATCCCACGATTCTTGCACGGATGCGACGCCTGACGATGCCGTGCCGTTACGTGGAGCGCGCGACGAAATGCTCCTGACGAAACGTGTTCGCCGGCTATTGCGCCGGGTCGGCGACAAACTTCAGATAGTCGAGCACCTGCGAAGGAATGCAGAGCTGCTCGTCGAAGCGCTGCTCAGGAATCCACTTGAATGCGTTGGTCGCCAGCACGAACGGCTTGGTGTACAGCTTCGGGTCGGTCAACGTAATCGTCACATTCAGGTGATTGTGGTCGGGACGAACGTATCGTTCCTCGACCTGCGCGTCGACGCTATGAGGATAGCCGGCGTTGTTCAGCCAGGTGTTCGGATCCAGGCCCACGGTCTTCACCACCAGTGTGTTGTCATTTTCCCAGTGGCCCACGGAATAGCCGTAGTAGCGGGAATCGGCGCCGCCGCGGTGCCCGGGATCCTTCGGCAACTCGCTGCCGTCCATCAGGATCTCGCGCCAGACGCGCTGGTACTGGCTCAACACGATGATGCGGTCGGCCATTGTGGCAAAGGCGACGCCGCGCGTCTCAAACAGCATGTTGCGCGGAAACCCCATCGGATCGCAGGTGCGGAAGTAGGGATCGTTGGTGCCCGCCACCTTGTAGGTGGCCTCTGGCTTATGCGCGTCGAATAATTGCTTCCCCAGGTCGGTGAACGACGGCTTCTCGCCCGCCTGGCCACCGATCGGGCCAGCCCACACGCCCGTCAGCTCGTGATTGGGCGCGGGACCTCCCGGCCCGAGATTCAACTTGTCGTACACCGTGTTCGTGTAACCGGTGCCGCTCCCCTGCGCTGCAGCAACCGGACAGAAGAGCAGAGATGCCGCCACACCCGCCATGAGTCCAATCAACCAGGTCCGCATCGCCACAACCTCCTCGGCTGAGAGTCCCGCCATCACCTACTGCGCGCTGCCCTGTCCCGAGCCGGCTCGCGGTCCGTTCCCCAACTGGCTGTCCCGATACTCCGTGCCGTCCGCCATGACGATCTTATTCAGGCGGCCCACCGGATTGCCGGACTTGGCCTGGTACACATAGACCGTGATCACGTCTCCGGGCTGTATCGCGCCCTTGCTCCAGCCGATCAGTGACAGCGCCGAGGGGCTGCCGGCTTCCGCCGCCCAGTGGGCGGTCTGGCCCTTGTCGTCCTTCGCGTCGAACATCACGATCGTGTGCGGATTGGCCCACTGAAACGTGGTGACGGTCGCACCCTTCAGGACGGTCAACTGCTCGGCATACGCCGAAGACCCGTGGTGAGCCCATGCGGAACCACACACGCCAAGCACGCCGAACGCAACCAGCACTGCCGATGCAGCCATGTGCCTGCGTACCATTCGACCCTCCTTCGAGCGGCTGTGAATCGGACTTCCGTCCCGAACGGCCCTCTTTATACACCAAGGGCAGCGCAACACGCCCGTGGAACCGCCGTCGAGATGTCGACGCCTTTGCGGTCGCAGGTCGCCACTGGTCGAGTCCTGCTGCGTGATGAAAAAGAATTCAGCAACTCTTCAGAATCTCGATCGAACCAACCGACTATCATGTGGTCGAAATTTCGCAGGAGCATCATCGCGACTTGGCAGGGCTTTGGCGATGTCGAGGGAGATGAGGATGCGACAACTGCAGTTCATCGTCGTTGCATGGCTGGTCGTGACTCTGTCGTCAGCCTCCGGTGCTGTAACGGCGCAGCCAGCCAGCTTAAGTCCGAACGTCCTCGGCGAACGATTCCTGCTACAGATCAGCTATGACCAGAGGACTGTGGGGTTCAACACCAGCCGCAGCCGCATCGTAACGTTCCGCCGCGACGGCGCAGCCTTGCAGATGCTCGACGTCTCCGATGCACAACGAAGCGATCCGCCGCCCGTCCTCGCGACGATCCCGATATCCCGCGAGACCCCGAGCACGCTCGACGTCGATCTGAACGAGGCCTTCAACACTCTCGACCGTGAAGAAGACCGCACGGGGGAAGACTATTACGGGCGAATCGAAATGCACGACGGCATCGCTGTGCGGCTGTTCGACCGCAGAGCCCTGTCCGTCGCATATCACGGCGCGACGCTGGTGTTCGATCAGGAAGCGCGGACCAATGACGGTCAGCAACTCATCATTCACTACTATTTGAGCGCATATCAGCCCAGAGCCGATTTCCGGCGTTTCGAGATGAAGAATTTGCGGCGGTTCGGGTTTTATGAGACGTATCCACAATGGCGGTCGAGCGGCTGGGTTCTCTACGCCACGAAGTTCGACATTCATGAGCCGATCGTCTTCGCGCTATCGTCCGACACGCCGAAGCAGTACCGGTCCGCGCTGCGGGACGGAGTCTTGTACTGGAATCGCGCGTTCGGGAGAACCGTGGTTCGTGTCATCGATGCGCCTTCCGGTGTCCGCGCACCGAATCCCGATTACAACGTGATTCAATGGGCGCCAGGCGGGTTCGCGTCGACCTCATACATCCAGAGCGATCCATTGACCGGGCAAATACTCCACGCCCATATCTTCATCCTGCCCCACACATTGGCCGGCGGCGATCTGGACCAACAGAACGACCAGCTGAGATACCTCGCGGCACACGAAGTTGGCCATGCCCTCGGTCTGCGACACAATTTCGCCCCGGGCGGCATGACGAGCGTCATGGATTATTTCAAGCTGCCACAGATTCTCCAGATCGGCAGTGAGATTCGAGCGGGCATGCCCTCCCTCGCCTACGACACGGCGGTCGTGCAGCACGTATATCTTGGCGCGCCGCTCGACACGGACACGCTGCCGCCATTCTGTACGGACAGCCAGCAGGGATGTTTCCCGTTTCGCTCTGCGCCGAAGCAGTCAAACGCACTGCACGGCAACGTTTCGACGGATCCCGCACACGACCCCTTGCGTCAGTAGCCCCCGGCGCCACACTTGTTTTTTGAAGAAGACATTCAGCATGCATCACCGCTCGGTCGACGCTCAACCCGTGCGTCACCCGAGTCGTGAGAACTTACACCTTGTCCTTCCTGAGAGATAGGTAACACTCCACATTCCGGAGACATGGGTGACACTTCGCCTCCTCAACAGGAGGAGGCATGCCTTGGAAGGAGTGTCACGTGGTGGATGAGCGCACGCGATTCGTCGCCCGATTGATGGACGGCGAGACGATGACTGCCCTCTGCGAGGAGTTTGGGATCTCGCGGAAGACCGGCTACAAGATCGCGCAGCGATTCCAGCAGATTGGCGTGCGCGGCCTGAGCGATCGGAGCCGCCGGCCGTATCGACACGCGAATCAGCTGCCGCAGGCCGTCGAAACCCTGATCGTGCGCCTCAAGAGGAATTACCCGACGTGGGGCGCGCCGAAGATTCGGGAGCGGCTGCGCCAGCGCTGGCCCGACATCGCGAGTCCCGCCATCAGCACCGTCCACGCCGTCCTTGATCGTCACGGCCTGGTGGCGCATCGCCGGCGCCGCCGCCGCCCGCGTCTCGCCGGCACACCACTGGCGGTGGTCAGCCATTCGAATGGGCTGTGGTGCGCGGACTACAAAGGCGAGTTCCTGCTGCGCAACCAGCGCTATTGCTATCCGCTGACCGTCACCGATTATGCGTCGCGCTACCTCCTGGCGTGTGAAGCGTTATCGACCACGCAAGAGCGCTATGCCTTCAGCGTCTTCGAACGCACCTTCCAGGATTTCGGCCTGCCCGAGGCGATCCGCACCGACAACGGTGTGCCCTTCGCGTCCGCGCACGCGCTCTACGGATTGAGCAAACTCGCCGTCTGGTGGCTGCGGCTCGGCATTCGCCTCGAACGCATTGCGCCCGGGCATCCCGAGCAGAACGGCCGCCATGAGCGCATGCATCTCACGCTGAAGACCGAGGCGACGCGACCGGCGTCCCCCAATGTGCTGCACCAGCAGATGCGCTTCGACACCTTCGTGCGTCGCTACAACCACGAACGGCCACATCAGGCGCTCGACATGGCCACGCCCGCGAGTCGCTACACGCCGTCTGCGCGCGTGTACCGGGGTCTCGAGGAACTGGAGTATCCGCTTCACGATTGGACGGCGGTCGTGACCCGTTGCGGCCGGATTTGCTACCAGCGACGCAAGATCAATCTCAGCCAAGTGTTTGCCGGGCAGAAGGTCGGGGTGAAGCAGACTGCCGACCACATTTGGCTGGTCAGCTTCATGGAGTACGACTTGGGGTACTTCGACGACGAGACGTGTAGACTCGAGCCGATCGAAGATCCCTTCGGCCCGAGACTGTTACCCATGTCTCCGGAATGAAGTGTTACCTATGTCTCCGGAATAGACCATCAGTGAATTGGAGGCGCCGCCCGGATTTGAACCGGGGATCGAGGTTTTGCAGACCTCTGCCTTACCACTTGGCGACGGCGCCGGTCGGAACTGTGTGCTGGGAGATTCCGGCCGCGGCTATGCGCAGCAACAACACCCCTCGACATCACTCGGGGTGCCCTGAGCGTCAGCCGAAGGACAGGGCAAGCAACAGGTCGGAATCATCATCGGAGCGTCTTGGCTTGCCAGCCGAAGCTCAAAGAGCTTTGTCATATCCGCCGTCCCCTCGTGAGGCTCTGGCGGTCAGCCTTCGCCTGGCACCAGGAGCGAAGGCTGGAGCGGGAAACGGGATTCGAACCCGCGACTTCGACCTTGGCAAGGTCGCACTCTACCACTGAGTTATTCCCGCTCTCGGCGAAAGCTCAGCGTACCACAGCGATCTTTTGTTGATCAAGAAACGAAGACCACGGATCCGGGTCGCATGTCCTTGATGTTTCGTGCAGTCGGTCTAACGTGCCTGCCGGGTGCGCATACGGAGGGCACCGGCCCTTCGCGGGACCCGCCCTGCATACCGCTCAGCTTTTTGGAGTACTTAATTCATGCTACGGTCACGGGTCTGTCAACTGGATCTGTGATGGTTGATGAAAAGCTTCCAACCGCGTGTCCATGGTGTGCCTCGCCGGAAACGGTGCGAACGGCGATGCTCGTGACGCGTGCGTTCTATTTCTGTCTCGCGTGCGGCAAGGGATTCGAACGGCGCATCGAGACCTCCCCCACCTCGCCCGTTGTGCCTCCGAAGATACAGGCAACCTGACCTAAGGACGCGCCTGTCGAAGGACCTGTGCGGCTTCCTCCGGCGACGTCGGATTGACGTAGAACCCGGTCGCCCATTCGAAGCCGGCGACCTTCGTCAGCTTCGGAATGATCTCCACGTGCCAGTGATAGAACTCGCCCGCCGCTTCCGCCAGCGGCGCGGTGTGGATGAGCAGGTTGTAGGGCGGCAAGTTCAGCGTCTTGTTGATCCGCCTCAGAATGTCGCCGAGGAGCCGCGCCAGCGACGCGTATTCGTGTCGTGGAGAGTTCTCGAAGTTCGCCTCATGCCGCCGCGGCAGCAGCCAGGTCTCGAACGGAAAACGCGGCGCGTACGGCGCGACGGCGACGATATCCGCGTTCTCCGCGATGAGGCGATGCCCATCGCGCGTCTCCTGGCGCAGGATGTCGCAGAACACGCAGCGCTCCTTGGCGTCGAAGTGCGCCTTCGCCCCGTCCACTTCGTCGCGCACCTCGCGCGGGACGATGGGCAGCGCGATGAGCTGCGAATGCGAATGGTCGAGCGACGAACCGGCCGCCGCTCCATGATTCTTGAAGACGATGATGTAACGGAAGCGGCGATCCTGCCGCAGGTCGAGCAGCCGCTCGCGCGCGGCCCACAGAACACGCTCGATCCCCTCGTCCGGCAGGTCCGCCAGCATGTCCAGATGATGCGGTGACTCGATGATCACCTCGTGCGCGCCGATGCCGTTCATCTTGTCGAAGATGCCTTCGCCCTGACGGTCGAGCGTCCCCTCGACCCGCAGCACGGGGAACTGGTTCGGCACCACGCGCAGATTCCAGCCGCGCTCGTTCGGGCGGCTGCCGTTGTGCCGCACGGCAAGCAACTCGGGCGGCGTCATCTCCTCGTGTCCCTCGCAGAACGGACACGACGGATCGGGCGCAATCTGCACGGTCTCGAGACGGAAATCGTTGGGGCGCTTATGTCGATCGGTGGAAATGATTACCCAGCGGCCGGTGACCGGATCTTTACGCAGTTCGGACATCGATCAACTTCCAGGATTCAGCTCCCAACCTCGAAGATACCGATGGTGCCTGGCAGTTGTTGGCCGTGAAGCCAGAGGTTGGACGTTACGAGGGAGCATCAAACGCGTTAGCGTACACCGTAATGCGCGGGCCCGCCTCGTCCACGTCCACCGCGACGACGTCGAACCGGCAGGGACAGTCGTGCAGCCGCCTGCGCGCGAGATAATCCAGGGCCATTGCGGCGATGCGGCGCTGCTTCCAGGCTGTGACCGCCGCCGCCGCGCCGCCGAAATCGTCGGTCAGCCGCGCCTTGACCTCGACGAACACCATCGTGTCGCCGTGTTTCGCGATGATGTCGATTTCGCCGAATCGGGTGCGGTATCGGCGTTCAAGAATTTCGTACCCCCGGCGCCGCAGCTCGGCGCACGCGAGATCTTCTCCGCAAATACCGAGCGCCTGACGCGGATCCGCGGTCATAGTATCGGCCGCCTTCAAGGGTCGGGCCGGTGCAGACGGCGGCTAAAGTCGGTCCCTACGTCATGTTCTGAAACAAGGCCAAGGATCGCGCCGGTACGAGGGGCGGCTGATGCCGGCCCCTACGAGCCGGACCCTACGTCATCTTCTGAAGCCGGACCCTACGATCCGGCCGTTAGGGGTTGCGACGCGATGGACGTCAGCGCCTCGTCGAGGATGCGCACCGCGATGTCCGCTTCCTGTTTCGACAGGACGAGCGGGGGTGACAGACGGATGGCATTGCGGCCGGCGCCGAGCACGAGCAGCCCTCGCTTGAAGCACGCCTGCACGAGCGCATCGCGTTCGGCCGTCGCACGCTCCTTCGTGCCACGATCGCGCACCAGCTCGACGCCAATCATCAAGCCCCGGCCGCGTACATCGCCAATTAGTGAATGCTTGTCCATCAGCGCGCGGATCGCATCTAACAGGTACGCGCCGACGACCTCCGCATTTTTCACCAGCGTGTCGCGCAGCAGCTTGAGAGTGGCAATGGCCGCCGCGCACGCGACGGGATTGCCGCCGAACGTGCTCGCATGCGCCCCCGGCGGCCACGCGCCCATCAGAATCGACGGCGCCGTCGTCACGCCGAGCGGCAGGCCCGAAGCGATTCCTTTAGCGATGGTGATGATGTCGGGCGCGACGCCCGCGTGCTCGATGGCGAACATCCGGCCGGTGCGCCCCATGCCCGACTGCACTTCATCGACGATCAGCTGAATGCCGTGCTGCGTCGCGATGGCGCGCAGCCGTTCGAGGAAACTGTTCGGCGGCACGATGTATCCGCCTTCGCCCTGGATTGGCTCGACGACGATCGCCGCAACTTCGTCGGGAGAGACAAGGTGCACGAACAGTTGTCCCTCAATGAAGTCGATGCAGCGTTCCACCGTCGCTTCTGGCGACAGTCCGGACCGATACGTGTCCGGATACGGTGCGTGATACACGCCCGGCACCATCGGTCCGAATCCCTGCCGCTGCCGCACCTTGCTGGCGGTCAGCGACAGCGACCCCATCGATCGGCCGTGAAAGGACCCGAGGAACGCGATCACGTTGAAGCGACCGGTGGCGAACTTCGCCAGCTTCAGCGCCGCTTCGTTCGCCTCGGTACCCGAGTTGCTGAAGAACGAGCGATGCGGGCCCGCCATCGGCACGATGTCGGCGATTTCCTCCCCGAGCCGCGCCTGCAGCTCGTAGTAGAAATCGGTGCCGGACATGTGCAGGAACTTCTGCGCCTGTTCCGTGATCGCCTGGACGACGTCTGGATGCGAGTGGCCGGTCGAGGCGACGGCAATCCCGGCGGTGCAGTCGAGAAAGACGTTGCCATCAACGTCTTCGACCACTGCCCCGCGCCCCTTCGCAATGACGAACGGATAGTCGCGCGTGTAGGACGTGGACACGCGTGCGCGGTCGCGCGCGATGACGTCACGTGCCTTCGGTCCGGGCAGTTCGGTGACGATATTGGGGACGGCGCGCGCGGGCCGCTCGGTCGTTTCGGGACGCGTTACTTTCGTTTCCAGCGTGTGCCTCCAGGATTGTCCTCGAGCAGGATGCCGCGTTCGGCAAGTGCATGCCGGATGCCGTCAGCAGCGGCAAAATCCCGCCGCAGCCGGGCTGCTTTCCGTTCCTCGATGAGCCGTTCGATCTCGTCAACCGGAACCGGCGGCTGCGCATCCTCGGCGCGGCGCAACGCAACCACGCCGAGAACGGCGTCGCATTCGGCGATGGCCTGACGGGCCGCCTCCGCGTCGAGGCGGCCGATGTCCCGGGCATCGATCGCCGCGTTCAGATCGCGGACGAGGTCGAAGATCGCGGCCAGTCCTGCCGCCGTGTTCAAATCATCAAGCAGCGCCGCGCGGAACGCGGCGCGCGCCGTGTCGATCGCCGCCTGCGTTGTGGACGATCGTTGCTCGGACGCCACGGTCTCCAGGCGGGCCAGACAATCCACGATCCGACGCAGCGACTCCTCCGCCTGCTCCATCCCGGCCCACGTGAAATTCAACTGCTTCCGGTAATGCGACGACAGCAGCAGGTAGCGCAGCGCCGATGGACGATGACCGCGAGCGACGACGTCGCCAAGCGTGTACACATTGCCGAGCGACTTCGACATCTTCTCGTTCTCGACGAAGAGATGCTCGACGTGCACCCAGAAACGCGAGAACGGTTTGCACGTGGCGCCTTCGCTCTGCGCGATCTCGTTCTCGTGATGCGGGAAGATCAGATCGATGCCGCCGGCGTGAATGTCGATCGGCGGTTCGCCGAGCAACCGCAGCGCCATCGCCGAACACTCCAGGTGCCAGCCGGGACGGCCCGGCCCGGCGCCCACATCCCACGTCGGCTCGCCGGGCTTGCTCGCCTTCCACAACACAAAATCGCGCACATCGTCTTTGGTGTACTCGTCCACGTCGACGCTGACGCCGGACTTTATGCCTTCGTGATCGAGCCGCGCCAGCTTGCCGTAGCTGGGCAGCGTGGAGATCTTGAAATAGGTGGAACCATCCCTGGCGTAGGTGTGGCCGTTGCGCGTCAGCTGCGCGATCAACTCGCCCATCGCGCGCATGTTCGCCTCGTCCGTCGCGCGCGGCGTCTCTTCCGGTGTTTCGATGCCCAGTTGCGCGTTGTCCTCGCGGAACGCCCGAATCCACTGCTCGCAGTAGTCGCGCAGCGGCATGCCGGCCTTCTGCGCGCCGGCGATGGTCTTATCGTCCACATCGGTGTAGTTGACGGCCTCGCGCATCGCAAAGCTGCACAGGTTCTTCAGCGTGCGGCGCAGCACGTCGACACACACGTAAGTGCGGAAGTTGCCAATATGCGCGCGCGCGTACACCGTAGGGCCACAGACGTACATGCGGACGGTGTTGTCCTGTGACGGGGCGAAGTCTTCTTCGCGGCGAGTAAGGGTATTGAAGAGGCGGAGCATCAGGCGTCGGGATCGCTCGGATCGTTCGGATCGTTCGGATCGTTCATATAGATAATTGCGCAAACAGGCGTTCAGCGCGGCGCTGGTCGGCTTCGATCTGCGCGCGCAGTGCATCCACATCCTCGAATTTGCGTTCGTCACGCAGCCGCTGCACGAATCCGAGCCTCACCTGACGTCCATAGAGATCCCCGGCAAACCCCAGCACGTATGCCTCGATCACCGTCCCTGTGGTATCGCCGAACGTCGGACGGACGCCGACGTTCGTAATGCTGGGATGGACGACGCCGTCAATCGTTGCCATCGTGGCATAGACGCCGTTGGGCGGCAGCAGTTCGTTTTCAGTCTCCAGGTTTGCCGTCGGAAATCCGAGCTCGCGTCCCCGGTGTTTTCCCGGGACGACGCGCCCGTCGATATAGAACTGATGGCCGAGCAGTGCGCCGGCCTCGTCCATGCGTCCTTCTGACACGAGGCGACGCACGCGCGTGCTGCTGACGACGAACTCCTTGTAGCGGACGGGGTCGATCTTGTCAGCCCGGAATCCGTATCGCTGCCCGAGCGATCGGAGCGTCGAGAAATTGCCGCTGCGATCGTGGCCGAACAGGAAGTTCGCGCCGACCCAGACCTCGGACACGCGCAGCCATTCCACGAGCACGGTGCGGACGAACATCTCGGGATCCCACTGCGACAGCTCGCGCGTGAACCGCACGATCGCAACTGCGGAGATGCCGGCATGCTCGAAGGCTTCGATGCGCTGCTGCTTGGTCATCAGCAGCGGCGGCGCCTTGTCCGGCCGCACCACGCGGGAGGGATGCGGATCGAACGTCATCGCCATCGGCGTTCCGCCGTGCTCGGCCGCGCCGCGCCGCACCCGCTCGATGATCTTGAGGTGCCCTCGATGAAGGCCGTCGAAGTTGCCGAGGGCGAGCACGGGATGGACGAGCCACGCGGGAGGCGTGTCGTCGGGAAAATGCAGGACCTCCACGCTTACGCGGCGTCCACCTCGATGTCGAACACGAGGCCATCATATGCCAGCTCAACGCCGGCGGGCAGACGCGCGTTCGTTGCCGCGTGCGGCAGATCGTGCGTCATGTGCGTGAACCAGGCGCGCCGCGGTGCAATCCGTTCAACCATCGCGACGGCCTGCGCCACAGTAAAGTGCGTCTCGTGCGGCGTGTCGCGGAGCGCATCCAGCACGAGCGTGTCCACGCCATCAACCAGCTTCAGCGATTCATCGGGAATGCGGTTGCAATCGGTAAGATAGGCGAAGTTGCCGAACCTGAAGCCGAGCACCGGCAGCTTGCCGTGCCACAGCGGCACGGGAACAACCGTGATGCCGTGCGCGACGAACGTGCCAGTGATCGGATGCAGCGTCAGCTGCGGGACGCCCCCGCCCAACTGGAGCGGACTCTCGAACACGTACGGAAACTGACGACGAATGCGGTCGAAGGTTTCGACGCTGGCGTAGCACGGAATCGGCGCGCCCTGCAGCGTATTGAACGTCCGAAGGTCGTCGAGGCCGAGGATGTGATCCGCGTGCGAGTGGGTGAAGAGCACCGCGTCGACGCGGGTAATGCCGTAGGTCAGGGCCTGTTGACGCAGATCGGTGGCCGTGTCGACCAACAGATGGGCGCGACCGGGGACGTCGATATAGATGGAGGTCCGCAGCCGCTTATCGCGCGGGTCCATCGATGCGCACGTCGCGCAGCCGCAGCCGATCATCGGCACGCCGTGAGACGTGCCGGTGCCGAGCATGGTAACGCGTGCAGCGATGCGGGCCGGCACGTCGCTGGGACCGGGGCGCATCACGATATCCCGTCCGATTTTCTACGGCGTGATGATTCGCGACTGCGGCTTGTTGGCTTCGACGTAGCGCAGGCGCAGCTCGTAGAGAATCTGTTCGAGCAGCTGCCGCTCCTCGGCCGTCAGGTTGCCGCGCGTCTTCGCCTCCAGCAGCGACAGAATGTCGATCATCTGCTGCGCCGCGGGGAGATTCGCTTCCGCGTGCTGGCCGCTCACCGGGTCGGGAATGTCCCCGAAGTGAACGGCCGCGGTATGCGCGAGCGAGAGCACGAAGGCGGCAAAGCTGATGTGATCGTCGTCGTGCTCGTGCTGTTCAGGGTGCTCGTTGTCTGCCATGCGGATCTCGAATGCTAGCATAGCGGCTGACGACGATTCCCGAATCGCAACCTGCCAGACACATCATCCAACTGCATATTCGATGAGCTGCACATGAGCGAACGTGTTGGGGACAAATTCGAGGCGCTCCTCGACATCATGCGGCGGCTGCGTGCTCCCGGCGGCTGCCCCTGGGACCGCGAGCAGACGCACGCGTCGCTGCGCCCGTTCGTGCTCGAGGAGACCTACGAGGTGCTCGAGGCGATCGAGGCTGGCCAGCGCGACGACTTGCGCGAGGAGCTCGGCGACTATCTCTACGAAGCTGTCTTCCTCGCGCAGATCAGCGAAGAGCAGGGAGATTTCGCCATCGGCGACGCCATCGACGCCATCCGCGACAAGCTCGTGCGTCGCCATCCGCACGTCTTTGCACGTCAGAGCGGCGACGAGGTGATCACGTCAGGCCAGGTGATCGAACGGTGGGAAACGATGAAGGCGCGCGAACGCGAGGCCAAAGGCGAAGCCGCGAAGCGCGAGAAGACGACGCTGAGCGGAGTACCCGCCACGCTTCCGTCCCTCCTGCGGGCGTACGAGATCAGTTCCCGGGCTGCGGCGGTGGGATTCGACTGGACGAAGGCCGGCGACGTGCTGGACAAGATCGAGGAGGAAGTCGCGGAAGTCCGTCACGAGGTGGAATCGGGCGCGACAGGCCACCTCTCGCGCGCCGAGGAGGAGATGGGCGATCTGCTGTTTGCGATCGCGAACCTGTCGCGCAAGCTGGGGATCGAGCCGGAAGCGGCACTGCGCCGCGCGAACGCGAAGTTCACGAAGCGCTTCGATGCGATGGAGCGTGCCTTCGGATCGCGCGGGAAGGCACTCGGTGATGCGACGCTGAATGAGATGGAGGAGGAGTGGCAGCGGGTGAAAGCTGGATCGTGAAGCAATGGTCAAGATTGGGTGAACCACGAAGGTCGCTGCGCGACACGCACGAAGCACACGAAGTTACAGAATGATTCTCTTTAGTCCTTTTACGAGCAACGGCACCCGAAAGTTAATCAGCAGGCCTCCTCGCAGTCCGGTCGTTTTCAGATACGAAATCACCTGAGCGACGTGAACACTGTCGATACGAGCGACGGACTTGATTTCGAGGACAATTCTTCCGCCCACGATGAAATCGACACGTTGTCCGGGTATGTTGACGCCGCGATAGCAAACGCGAACGGGTCGCTCACTCTCATACGTCAGTCCGCGCGCATCGAGCTCAACGCACATCGCTTTCCGGTAGATCGATTCGATGAACCCTGGTCCGAGCGCTCGATGCACGGCGATCGCGCATCCGATCGTGTGCGTCATCAGACGATCTGATTCCGGATCCAGCGCAGAGTTCTTCATCCTGAAACTTCGATCGGAATCTTCGTGAGCTTCGTGTCTGCGCATGCCATCGTGGTCCACGGCCGCGTTGTTGTGAACGTTATTTCCCTCACTTGCCTTCGTATTCGTGCCTTTCTCTTCGTGAGCTTCGTGGCTGCGCATGCCTTCGTGGTTCATTGAATCCGTCCTGCAAACGTCCTTACCCACACCTCATGACCGTCGGTATCGAGCGTGATCTCCCCATCCAGATCCGTCCGATAGATGTGCACCCCCGCGCGTTGGAGCCGCGCGATGACCTCTGGCGCGGGATGCCCGAAGGGATTGCCGCGCCCGCAACTGATCAGCGCGACGTCCGGCTGCCATGCGTCGAGCAGTGTCTGCGACGTTGACGTGCGGCTGCCGTGATGAGCCACCTTCAGGATGCGCGTCTTCGCGGCAATCAGGTGCGGAACGATCTGCCGCTCGACTTCACTGCCGATGTCGCCGGTCAACAACAGCGCCACGTCGCCGTAGATCACTTCGAGCACCACCGAATCGTCGTTGCGCACACGCGGACGCTCCCAATCCGGTACCGGCGGATACAGAACGATGATCCGAGCGTCGCCGAACCGATGCGCCTCGCCTGCCAGACGCTGTTCGATGGCTGCGCCCGATGCAGCGGCACGCGTCAACACTTCCTGCAGCGGCGCCGCGCGTGCGACCGGAATCCCCTGCCAGAGAGCGCGCGGATGGAAGTCGTCGATGAGGGGTACGGCACCGCCGATGTGATCCGGATCACCGTGTGTGATGAGCAGCGAATCAAGCGACATCAGGCTGCGGGCCCACAAGGCTGGCTCGAGCACCCGGCCGCCAATGTCGAAGTTGCTTCCGAAAGGACGCCCTCCCGTGTCGATCACCAGAGCATGCCTTCCCGCAACCTGCAGCACCATCGCCTCCCCTTGTCCGACATCGACCATCGTCAGGCGCAGTCCGGTGACGTCGTGTGGGAATCGATAGCCTGTGACGATCAGCAGTCCGGAAGCGATCAAGACGAACAGCGCGGTGCGACGCGGAATGGCGCGGTGGATGAACAGCACGCCCGCCAGGCCGGCGTAATAGCAGACCGTCATCCATGCCGCTGGTGCCGGCACGCGGAACGAGAGCCATGGCGCCAGTTCGACTAGTCGCGCACTTTCGAGAATCGCCTCGGCGCCGAGATGCGCGATCAACCCAGCGACTGAACTGACGCTGTCCAGCGAAGCAAAGCAGACAACCACGAGGCCGGCGATTTGGACGACCGCCATCGCCGGCACGGCTATGAGATTCAGCGCAAGGCCCGCTACCGTGACGCGCGAGAACGTTCCCGCCATGACCGGCAATAGAACGACTTCAACCGCCATCGACGTCGCGACGGACGTTGCGAGCCACGCGAGACGGGATGCCGGAGGCTTCCATCGGATGACATAGAGCAGCGCCGCCGTGGCGCCAAAGGTCAACACAAAACCCGCGTTGGGGATATCGAGTGGCGCGAATGCCGCCAGAACACCGCCCGCGATCGCCATCGCCTGCCAGGGCGCAGTGCGGTGATCGAAAAGCCGCGCGATGAGATACACGACCGCGACCAGCGTTGCGCGCCAGACGGAGGGACCGGCGGTCACGATGCCGGCGTAGGCGATCAGAAGAACGAGGGTCGCGAATGCGGCCCGCCGACCGGAGACTCCGATCGGCATCAGCGAGATAAGCAGAACGGTCGTGAGAATTGCGATGTTGCCACCCGAGATCGCGATGACGTGATACGTGCCGGCAGCCTGCAGTCGCGCCCGGATTTCGTCCGGCACGCCGCTGCGATCGCCGATAAGAACCGCGGCGACGATCGCGGCCGAAAGCGCGCTGTGCGTGCCCACGCGGCGCTCGACGATGCGCCGCACCAAGGCCCGGACGGCCGCCGCACATTCAGCAGCAAATGTGCCGCGTTGAAGGACGCGGATGAGTAGCGCGCTCTTGACGGATCCGAACAGCGAGATACCACCGAGAGCGGCCTCGCGTTCAAGATCCCCAACGCCGTCGTTCAGATAGCGCGCGGGACGCCGAAAGATGATGGGCGCCTCGACCAGGCGTCCGCGCCTCCATCCGTCCGCGCGCGCCGGAGCGTCGCCACCGCCGACTGACACGACAACGCCGCCGGCCGAAGCTTTCCATGCATCCGCTACACGGACCGCACGAACCTCCGCGCGCAGCGTCGTGAGCATCCCGTCTGTCGACGCATCTTCCGTGAGCAGCAGTTGCGCCAGGATCGGCTCGCGCGCATCGACATCCACCAGCCCGCGCAGCGGAGTATTCAGCGCTTCCTCTGCTGCGTGGGATCCGAGTGCGCACCCGCAGCATCCGAATCCGGCGACGATGGCAGCGACCGCAACTCGGTCGTGCGAGAATCGCCAGGCGAAGGCCGCGACACTCACCAACAGCGGTAGCACCCACACGAACAACCGCACGTACGGCTGCCATGCGATGCCCGAGGAGGCGCCGGCGATCAGCGCGATTGCGGGAAGAAATGCGGCAGCGGCCATGCCGCGGCCGGTGCAAAGGACCGCGCCGCTGTCAGATCAGTCGTGTGCTGCCGGCGAGCGCGCGGAATCGCGTGTTTTGGCGGGTCGACGAAGACCGCGCCGCCGGGCAGGCTGCGCAGTACGCACATTCTCTGTACCGTGCGCGACGCGAACGTTTAAAAACCTGCGCTCAGCGCAACGCGAAGGGTCCGGGGCGCTCCGGGCGAAATGTTCGTATTGCTGTCGGCGTTCACGTAGTAGCGGCGATCGAAAAGGTTCTCGACGTTGATCTGCAGACGCGTGCGATCGGTGAGCGAGAGGAACAGCGCGCCGTCGGTGCGCGTGTATCCGGGGAGCACCACGCTGTTATCGACCGCCGCGAACATGTCGGAGCGCCGCAGCACGCCGACGCCGACACCTACCTTCGGCCACACCTGGTAGTTGTTCCACAGCGAGAACGTGTGGTGAGGGACCTGCGCCACCTGTGCACCGGCGCGCGCCGATGTGGTCGCGCTCGTCACGAATGCATCCTGATGTGCGTAGCCTCCAGCAATCTTCCACCTGGGCGTCACGTCGCCCGAGACACCCAGTTCGTAGCCGTTGGTGCGCTGGCTGCCCGTCTGGACGATGCGCGTCGGATCGGCGGGATCGGTCGCACGGGTATTCGTGCGATCGAGTCGATAGAGCGCGGTCGTCAGCGAAAGCTGCCGGGTGACATCCCATTTGGCGCCGACCTCGTAATTGGTGAAGCTCTCGGGCTTCATCTGCTGCGTGACGGCGGTGAGCGACGAAAACTGGTCGCCGGAGCTCGGCAGATAGGAGCGTGAGTAGCTCCCGTAGATTGACGCCGCTGCAATTGGCTTGACGACGACACCGCCACGCGGTGAGACCAGATGATCCACGCGCTGCAGCGTCTCGCCGTTTCGGTTGTTGTGATACTCGAGATCGAACCGATCGAAACGGACACCTCCGATCACCTGGACGAAGCGCGAGAGTTCAGCTTGATCCTGCGCGTAGAGTGCCCCGACGTTCGCGTGCACCTGGTTGTCGGCATCCGTCGCGCTCTGTCGGAATGCGACGGGCACACTGCTCAATGGGTTGGACAACGGCACGGACACGGTCGTCAGTGCGTCGCCGAAGTAGCCGGTATTCCGCAGATTATCGCTGCGCTGCCGCCCGACTTCCCCGCCGGCGAGCAGCGTGTGGCGAACGCGGCCGGTCTTGGCGATGCGAATCACGTCCGTCTGGTTGAAGACATTCAGCCGCCTGGTCGCGTTGTTGTAGGCCGTCAGCGCTACCTGAGACGCGTCTTCCGATACGGCGCCTGGAACATAGTTCTGATAGCCGCGGTCGTAGTCCCCCACAACGGTCCGGTTCCGAACGGTGAACTGGCCTGCCTGATGCTCGACGCTCGCGGTGGCGACGTTCACATCGGCACGGACGTAGGTGTTCTCGGCATTGCCGAAGTAGGTGGAGACGGGGATGCTCGCCGGCTGGCCATCGACCGACGTGATGCCGCGGTCGGCGACACGCTCATCATGGAAATGCTCGTAGTCGACGGTGAACGCGGTGTGCTCGTTCGGCATGAACGTCAGGCTCGGCGCCACGCCATAGCGCTGCAGATCGACGCCGCGTCTGAAGCTGTCGCTGTCCTCGACGACGCCATTGACGCGCAGCGCCGTCCGGCCGGTGAGCGGCTGGTTGAAATCGGCTTTCCAGCACATTGGGATCCTAAGCTTAGAATTCCACGTGGACAAGTTGTCGCG
>JADMIO010987888.1_pt1 | contig 75983 bp, 68 predicted proteins | sample 8958161 | NCBI WGS metagenome assembly JADMIO01 (sample SAMN16585339, study PRJNA669376) | soil metagenome | isolation source: Crop rotation soil | place: USA: Cullars Rotation, Alabama | collected 2011
CGCGACTTCAAGTCACGTGAATTCCAAGCTTCGGATCCCACTGTGCTGGAAAGCTGCGGGCGCTTGGGCCCGGCGAGCGAGGGCTCGACGCTCGCGAGGTCGAGCTCGACCACGTCGCTGAAGCGCGGCGCCTGCGCTCCATCCACGCGGAACATTCCCTGCTCCTTGCAGTACGCCTCGGCGAGCGCCGCCTGCGCGGCGCGGTTGGTCGCGCGGAGGTAGCGCAGCGTCTCGTCGTCGACCGGGAAGAAGCCGCAGGTCGCGCCGTACTCGGGCGCCATGTTCGCGACCGTCGCGCGGTCGGCGAGCGACAGGCCCGAGAGGCCGTCGCCGTAGAACTCGACGAACTTGTCGACCACGCCCTTCTTGCGCAGTTGCTGGGTGACCGTGAGCACGAGGTCGGTCGCGGTCACGCCCTCGCGCAGGCGGCCGAACAGGCGGAAGCCGACGACCTCGGGCGCGACCATGTAGAGCGGCTGCCCGAGCATCGCGGCCTCGGCCTCGATGCCGCCCACGCCCCAGCCGAGCACGCCCAGCCCGTTGACCATCGTCGTGTGCGAGTCGGTGCCGACGAGCGTGTCCGGGAAGGCGAGCCGCTTGCCGGCCTGCGCGTCGTCGCGCACGACGCTCGCCAGGAACTCGAGGTTCACCTGGTGCACGATGCCGGTCGCCGGCGGCACGACACGGAAGTTCTTGAACGCGGTCTGGCCCCAGCGCAGGAACTCGTAGCGCTCGCGGTTGCGGTCGAACTCGATCGCGGCGTTCTGCGCCAGCGCGTTGCGCGAGCCGTAGACGTCGACCTGCACCGAGTGATCGATCACCAGGTCGACCGGCACGAGCGGGTTGATCTTCGCCGGATCGCCGCCGAGCGCGGTCATCGCGTCGCGCATGGCCGCGAGGTCGACGACGCACGGCACGCCCGTGAAGTCCTGCAGCACGACGCGGCCCGGCAGGAACGGCAGCTCGGTCGCCTTGTTCGCCTTCGCGTCCCAGCGTGCGAGCCGGTCGACGTCCTCGGCGCGCACGCGGAAGCCGTCGACGTTGCGCAACGCGGCCTCGAGCAGGATCTTGATCGTGATCGGGAGCTGCGACAGGTCGAGCTTGAGGTCGTCGGCGAGGCGGTCGAGGCGGTGGATCCAGACGGTGCCCTGCGAAGTCTCGAGGGCGCGCAGCGAGTCGAATGCGTTCGAAGAGGACGTGGGGCTCATCGCCATCCCGGGTTGGAGAGGAAGGCGCCCGCCGCGAGCGGGCCGGAGGTGCTCATCCTAGCATGCGCGCGGCCCGCTTCCCAAGCGCTCAGCCCGCCGCCTTGCGCGCGCGGAACGTCGCCGAGACGAGCGCGTGCGGCGGCACGCCGGGCGGCGCCGGCGCGCTCGTGATCGTCGGCAGCGCGACTTCGGCGAAGCCCGCGCCGAACAGGTGCGCGAGGTAGTCGCCGATCGGCGACGCGCCCGCGACGCAGCCGACGTAGGCTTCCACGCTCGTCTTCACGGCGTCGGGCAGCGGCAGCGCGAGCACGAGGTCGCTGACGTGGAGAACGCCGCCGGGGCGCAACACGCGGAACGCCTCGCGGAACACCGCCGGCTTGTCGACACTGAGGTTGATCACGCAGTTCGAGATCACGACGTCGACCGACGCATCGTCGAGCGGCAGCGCCTCGATCCGGCCCTCGCGGAATTCGACGTTCGCCGCGCCGAGTCGCGCCGCGTTCGCGCGCGCGAGCGCGAGCATCTCGGGCGTCATGTCGACGCCGATCACGCGGCCGGCGGCGCCGACCCGCCCCGCCGCGAGGAATGCGTCGAACCCCCCGCCGCTCCCCAGGTCGAGCACGGTCATGCCGGGCGCGAGCGCGGCGAGCGCGAGCGGGTTGCCACAACCAAGCCCGAGGTTCCCCGGCGCCGCGAGGTCGGCCTCGTCGTAGCCCAGCGCCTTCGCCTGCAGACCGGCGTCCGCGGGATTGCAGCAGCCGGGCCCTACGCCCGTGGCCGCCGCGGCGTAACGCTCCTTGACGCGCAACACGATCTCTTCGGTCACGGTTTCGCTCCTTCCGTGCGGCGCGCCGCGCGCACCAGGATCTTGAGCGCCTCGAGCACCGTGCCGCGCTCGCCCGCGCCCAGCTCCTGCCACAGCGACTCGATCCCGCCGTAGATCCGGTCCTCGACCTCGCCGAGCGCCGCCTTTCCCTGCTTCGTCAGCACGAGGCGCAGTGCGCGCCCGTCGTCCGTCCCGCCCCACCTGCGATCGAGCCAACCGCCCGCGACGAGCGGATCGACGCGGCGACTCATCCCGCTCGGCGTCAGGCCCTCGCGCGCGGCCAGCTCCTTGAGGTTGAGCTCCGGCTCCTCGCCCACCGCGCGCAGCACCCGGCACTGGCGCGGGGTCAGGCCCTCGCAACACACCTCGTCGGGACCGAGCCGGGACAGGACGCCCCGCAGGTCCCAGCAGCACTGTTCGAACTCGTGGATCCGGCTCGGCATCGGCGCCCCCTTTCGGCTCCGGATCCTCACAAATTTAGTTGCATGACGCAAGCATTGTCGAGCCCGGCAACCGGTCCGAATTCCGGACGAAAGGCGATAAGTCCTTGATCTTGTGTTAGCTTGTCGCCCGTCCGTCGATGCAACACTGCCCCCGTGATGTTTCGGATCGGCATCGGCGGATCCTCCGCGCGTCCGGGCGCCGCGCGGATCGGGACGAGAGCGCGCCAGGGAGAGACCCACGTGGCTGAAAAGGCCGGGCGCCGCCGCTACTCGGCGGCGGAGAAGAAGAAGATCCTGGACACGGCGGTCAAGGAGAACCTGACCGGCGCCGAGGTGCAGAAGCGCTTCGGGATCGCGCAACTCACGTTCTATCGCTGGCGCGGGCCCGTCCGGGCGCGTCGCGGGGGCGGCGGCAAGGCCGGCGGCGCCGTGAACGTCGAGGCCATACGCAGCGAGGTCCGCGCCGGCATCCAGAAGGTGCTTCCGCAGGTCATCCGTGAAGAAGTGCAGTCGTATCTCGCCGAGATCCTGGGTCGTGCCCCGGGGCGACGGCGTGGCCGCAAGCCGGGCCCGAAGCCGGGTTCCCGGCGTGGCCGGCCGTCGAAGAGAAAATAGTCTCCCGCAGCCTCGTGCTGCAGGACCGCAAGACCGTGGGCGGTCCCGAAGGCGGCCGGTCGTTCGAGTGAACGGCCGGCCGTTGCATTTCCCTCAGGGCCTCGGCAGCGCGCGCCTGGTGTCGAGGTCGAGCAGCTCGTAGCGCGCGGGCGGCGCGTGGTTCATCCCGCCGTCGGTGAACAGCAGCACGGCTCCGGCCTCCCCGGGCGGCGCGCCGCGGCGATACTGGATGCGCCGGCCGTCGGTCCACAGGTGGCGCAGCGGGCCGTCGAACGGCGCCTCGTCGTCGGACCACACCGGCATGAGCTCGCGGCACTTCTGGTCGCGGATGTGCCCCGTCGCCTGCACCAGCCCCGGCGCGAGCGCGCGCGGGTCGAACCGCCGCCGCGGGGGACCCTGGAACAGCGGCAACTCCCCCACCGCCGGATCCGCCGGGCGCTGGACGAAGATCCCGCGCGACTCGCCGTGCGCGTACGACCCCGGGCGATAGAGCGGGGCGAGCGTCCACGGCGTCGCGCCGTCCCACGCCGCGACCGCGTCGTCGAAGACGCGCTGCAGCGCCCGGGCGACGTCGGGCGCGTGCGCGGGATCGCCCGCGTAGTCGATGCCCGCGAGGTCCTCCGGCGTGACGCCCGCATGGATGAGCAGCAGGTCGTCCGCGGCCGCGTGCGCCGCGCGCAGGCGACCGCCGCGCAGGAGCGCCTCGACCAGCGCGCGCTGGCGGACCTCGAACGTCGAGAGGTCGCGCACCGCGACGCCGACCGACGGCAGCGAGGGATGCGCGGTCAGGAACTCGTGGCGGCGCTGCGCGCGCCCGGCCTGGCTCATCGGGATCCGGCGCAGGGCGAACGCCTCGTCCTGGGCCTCGCGGAACGTCTTGTCGTCGAACGGCGCGAGCTCGCCCACGCGCGCGAGGTCGTGGTTGCCGACCAGGATCGTCACCTGCCCGGCCGGATGCGCGGCCAGCCAGGCGAGCAGCGCGTAGCCGCTCTCCGCGGCGAAGCTGCGCTCGTCGGACGCTCCCCAGTCGAAATGGTCGCCCATCGAGACCAGCGCCGCGCGCGGGTGCACGCGGCCGTCGTCGCCGAGGAGGTCGTGCCGGTCGAGGATCTCGAGCACGCGCGGCAGCGGCGCCTGGGGATCGCCCATCGCGACCCGCAACGCCCGCGCGCCTGCAGCCGGGGCCGCCTGCGCGGCCGCGAGCGTGGCGGCGGGGTCGCGCGCGAACGCCCGCGCGTCCTCGCGGGCGCGCGCGAGCGCCGCGCGGACACGGGGGGCGAGCTCGGTTTCGTCGAGGTCCTCGAGGAAGGACGATGCGGCCATGGCCCCACTATACAGGGCCATGGCCGGTGCGGGCGGGGACTAGAACGCGATCGTCACTTCGTGCGCGACGCCGTCCTTCTCGAGCTTGAGCTTGAGCGGCGAGACGTGCAGCGCGGCGCGGATCGCGTCCTCCGGAAGTGACGCGAAGGGAACGCCGTTGACCGCGAGCACCTTCTCGCCCGCGGTGACCCCGAGCTTCGCGGCCGGCGATCCGGGCTCGACCGCGAAGACCTCGAGGTCGCCCGCGCCGTGCGCCGCGAACTTGAGGCCGCTGCCCGGGCCGGCGGCCGACGCGTTGGTCGTGGTCGCCCGCGCGCGGGGCTGCTCCGACACCAGCGGCGCCTTCTGCTCGAAGCGCATGGTCTTCGCGCGCTGGTCGAACGTGATCGCGAACGGCGCGAGCGCGCGGCCGCCGAGGTTGCCCATCGGCAGCTCGTCGCTCACGATGACGAACGGCTTCTCGTAGCGGAACCCGCCGATCGCGAGGTCGCCGTCGAGCTGCGCGCCCTTGAGCACCATCTCGGTGTTGACCGTGCGGGCGCGCCCGACTTCCGCGAGCGGCTCGGTGAACTTGAGCCGGTCCTGGTACTTCTTCGGCACCGAGAAGAACCCGCCCGAGCCGGTGTCGAGGTGCGTGGCGACGTCGACGCCGCCGAGCGAGGTCGTGAACTCGGGGATCCCCATCGGGTCCGTGTAGGCGAGCACGGCCTTGCCGTCCGCCGCCGGCAGGTCCCCCCGCGCGATGCGCAGTTCGTGCTCGGCGTAGTCGAACGTCACCAGCACGTCGGTGAACACCGGGAAGCCGATCACGCCGCGCGGGCCGTCCTTCTGGCGTTCGAGCAGGTAGCCGCGGTCCCACGACGCCGCCTCGAAGTCCTGGAACGTCGCGCCGCCGATCGAGAGCGACTTGACCTTGACCACGTTCGCCTTGATCGCCTCGGGATTCATCGGGTCGCCGAGCCGGGTCTCGCCCACCTTCTTGAGCCCGAGCTCCTCGGCGAGGTCCGCGTTGATGACCGTCGAGCCAGCGCCCGTGTCGACGAGGAACGTGTACGGGCCCTTGCCGTCGATCGTCACCTGGATCGTGGGGCGCTCGGCCTCCTTGCTCATCGGGACGGCCACGGGCGCGGTGACGACGGTCTTCCGGGGGCGCGCGTGCTCGGGTTTCACGGCGTCGTGCGCCAGGGCCGGCGTCGCGAGGACGAGGGCGGCGAGGACGGGCAGGATCTTCATGGGGGCGGACTCCTCGTCCGGGCCGGGCGCCCGGGGCCGTTGGCGGATGACGCCGGAATCCTACGGGCGGGCGCGCCCGGGGCGCTGCAAGTTGGGCGTCAGGGGTTCGTCAAGGCGGGGTTGGAGGCGGCACCGGGAGTCGAACCCGGGAATAACGGTTTTGCAGACCGTCGCCTTAGCCACTTGGCTATGCCGCCCCGCGCCGCGGCAGGATAACGACTTACGGCGCTTGCGACAAGCGACGAGACGGCGGCGTGGTTTTCGCGCCGAAGAGGCGTTCCAGGCGGACGACCGCGACCTTCAGGCGCTCGCACTCCGTGGGCGACAGGCTCGCCGCGCGCGCGTAGTTCCGGCCGCGCGCGTCCCAGTGCGCGACGTCGTCGTAGCAGGTCGCGCGGCGCAGCACGTCGAGCTCGGTCTCGACGTCGAGCACGTTCGATCGCACGGCGCCGATCGCGGTGAGCACGCGCTCGCACTCGGCGAGCGCGTCGGCGAACGCGGTCGCGTGATTGATCGGTCGCGCGTCCTCGAGATGGGCGCGCGCACGCTTGATGTGAAGCAACACGGAATCGATCTTCACGACGCCTCCCTGGCTCCGATACTCCAAGTATCGTCACGAACCGGCCGCGGCCTCGACCGGAAATGGGGCGGGTGAGGATCCACACGGCCGAGACGCAACCATTGCGGCGTCTCGCCGCTTTACTTTTGCGCGGGTGATCCATGTCCGGGATCCGGACGTGTTTCTTCAATTTGTTGATTCCGGAGTTCGGAATATGTCGTCGTGAAGGATCGAACGATGTTGCAAACATCCCGGGCGCGGCCGATAACCAACGCAAGACCGGGCGAACACTCGAGCCCGGTTCGGCGAGGAGGTGTTCATCGCCTCCGTCCGCGTCGTGATCCGAGGACCGGTCAATCGCACGGAGCGCGGAGCGTTCGCTTCGAACTCCGTTCCGGCACCACGGGAAGCGGCGCAGCGCCGACGGCGTCTTCGCCCTGGCGGAGACAGGCAGGCGGCCCCGAAGAGCCGGGCGGATCCTCCCCCGGCGAAGCGAGCCGCCTGTCGCCGTTTCTAGTCCTCGGCGGCCGCGCGGCCGCTGCTTTCCTCCGACACGTCGGGTTGGGCCGCTGCCGGCGCGGGCTCCGCCGCCGTTCCCGTGCGCGCGATCTCCTGGTCGATCGCCGCGGCGAAGGCCCGGGCGCCCGCCGCGCAGGCGGCGAACTCCTCCTCGGAGAACAGCGAGAAACGCGCGCGGTTCGCCAGCACCTCGGCGATGCGCGGTTCGGCGCGATGGAACGCCGCCCACAGCGTCTCGAACTGCGGACGCAGCGCGTCGGGCAGGTCGTGCCGCTGGTGCGCCACGCGCGCGAGGAAGCCGTAAGCAGCGTTCGCGCGCACCGCCCGGTCGGTTTCCGGATCGTCCAGCGCCGCGACGGCGCGCGCGACCGCGGCTTGAGTGTCTTCGAGCGTCAAGCTGTGCCTCGTCGATGCCCCGGGAGCGGGCGTGTGGGGAGAGACCAAACCACACCGCCGGTGCACGATCGGGGCCATCCGCCTCGGGGCGGTGAAACGCTGCAGGGACGCGGACTTGGCCGTCGGGCGTCGCGGCGGCGGCACGTCCCGATTGTAGAAAGGTTCGTGATTCGGGGCGACGGCAGGCACTTTCGACGTGGTGTATCCTGCCCTTTCACGCCAACCCGCGAGGACCGATGACGCTCCATGATTTCAAGGTCGAGACCGCCACGGGCGACGAGCGCGCGCTCGCCGACTACGAGGGCAAGGCGGTGCTGGTGGTCAACACCGCGTCGCGCTGCGGCCTGACGCCGCAGTACGAAGGCCTCGAGGCGCTGCAGAAGAAATACGAAGCGAAGGGCTTCGCGGTGCTCGCCTTCCCGGCGAACGACTTCATGTGGCAGGAGCCCGGCACCAATGCCGAGATCCAGGAATTCTGCCGCACCGAGTACGGCACGACGTTCCCCGTGTTCGCCAAGATCCACGTCAAGGGCAAGTCGATCGCGCCGCTCTACCGGTGGCTGACGACGGACTCGGGCTTCGCGGGCGACATCGAGTGGAACTTCGCGAAGTTCCTCGTCGGGCCGGACGGGCGCGTCGTCGCGCGCTTCAACCCCAAGGTCGAGCCGCTCGCGCCCGAGCTGATCGCGCAGGTCGAGGCGGCCCTACCCGCTCCTGCCTGAGTCCGCCGGCTCGAGCCGGTGCGCGAGCCAGAGGATCGGCGCGGTGGCGAACAAGGGGATGAGCTCGGCGTAGACGCGCGCCTCGTCGATCGTGCCGACGATCCAGAGGGGCGCGAGGAACAACGGAATCGTCAGCAGCGCGCGCTGGAAGAACACGGGCGTCTCCCGCCACAGGACCGGCACCAGCAGCCACAGCCCGCCGAACATGAGGACGAGCTTCGTCCAGTCCTTCGGCCCCGAGCCGTTGAGGGTCAGCATGTTCGACCACGTCGTCCAGTTCGTCTGCTCCATGTTCAGGTAGAGCTGGCCCCCCGGAATCAGGACGAACAACAGCCGCTTGAGCCCGATCCAGATCGCCGCCTGCGCCGCCACGTGCAGCAGCAGCTGCGGCAGCGGCATGCGGCGCCACCACGCGAACAGGCAGATCACGCCGAGCAGCCAGCTGGTTTCGCGGTTGAGCGTCGCGAGCAGGAACACGGGGTAGTAGAGCGCCCAGCGGCCGTCGTGCAGCAGCAGCAGCGCGAGCGTGAACAGGCACGTCCCCGGCAGGTCGAACGGAAAGTTCATCTTGTTCAGGCCGAGGAAGTTCCAGGCCAGGGGGTAGAGGATCCCGAGCGCGAGCACGCGCGCAAGGTCGCGCCGCACGTACCTGGCGAGGAACCGGTCGTAGACCAGGAGCAGCCCGAACACGCCGAGCGTGCCGGTGACGCCGTAGGCCCACTCGAGCGGCAGCCGGCAGGTGTGGTGGAGGAAGCGCGCGATCGCCGGGATGAGCAGCCGGTAGCGGAACGGGAACGGCGCGTGCCCGTAAGTGAACCGGTCCATCGGCATGATCCAGTGCGTGCGCGCGATGTAGACCGACGCGAACAGCATCGCCGAGGAGAGATAGACGGCCGGAAGGACGAGGGCGAGCGCCCGGGGACGCGCGCGGCCCGGTTCGCTCAACGCTTCCTCCGGGCCGGGGTCTTCTTCGCCGCGCGCTTCGCCGCCGTCTTCGGCCGGCCGGGCCCGCGCACCGCGGCTTCCGCGGCCTTCCAGTCGGCGCTCGAGACCTTGAGCTCGCTCGCGGCGAGGTTCTCCTCGAGCTGCTCGAGCCGGGTCGCGCCGATGATCGCGCTCGACACCACGTCGTGCTTGAGCACCCAGGCGAGCGCGAGCTGCGCCGGCGAGCCGCCGCCGTGCTTCTGCGCCCATGCGGCGAAGCGCTCGGCCGCGGCCACGTTCGCCTCGGTGAGCGCCTCCTCGGCGGTGAGGAAGTGCGCGAACTTCGAGGTCGCGCGGCTGCCCTCGGGCGTCGCCATGCCGGCGTACTTGTTGGTCAGCACGCCCTGCGCCAGCGGCGAGTAGACGATCATGCCGACCCCCCACTTCCGGCACAGCGCCTCGTGCGCGGCCTCGACCTGGCGGTCGAGCAGGTTCCAGCGCGGCTGGCTCGAGACCATGACGTCCCAGCCGTTCTTCTTCTGCAGCTCGAGCACCTGGCGGTCGAGCGGCGGGTTGCGGTTGTAGTTCGAGTAGCCGACGTAGCGCACCTTGCCCGAGCGCACGAGGTCCTCGAACGTGCGCAGCGTCTCCTCGAGCGGCGTGTCCTTGTCGGGCGCGTGGAGCTGGTAGAGGTCGACGTAGTCGGTGCGCAGGCGGCGCAGGCTGCCGTCGAGCGCATCGAAGACGTGCTTGCGCGAGAGGCCCGCGCCGAGCGGCCCGTCCCACACGCGGCCCATGCACTTGGTCGCGATCACGACCTGCTCGCGCGGGAGCGCCGAGAGCGCCTCGCCGAGCACGGTCTCCGCGGCCCCGCGCACGTAGACGTCGGCGGTGTCGAACAGGTTGACGCCGAGCTCGAACGCCCGGCGCACGATCGCGATCGCGTCGGCGTGGTCGACCGACCCGCCGTACGTCGTCCACGAGCCGAGCGCGATCTCGGAGACCTTGAGCCCGCTCCGGCCCAGCCTGCGGTAGTTCACGGGACCTCCCTGTCCTAGCGGTACGCGGCCTTGACCCTGCCCCAGCTCGCGGGCGTCGCGGGCACGGGGACCTGCCACACGTTGTCGATCGGGTTCTCCGAGACGGCCTGGCCGAACGGCTCGATGCCGAGCGCGTCGCAGAACGTCCGCAGCATCGTGTAGTGCGAGACCGAGACGTTCGACACCGCGCCCGGGATCACGTGCGGACCGACGAACACGGTGAGGATGCGGTTGCCCGACGCGCTGTCGTCCTCGTCCCACGTCAGGACCAGGAGCCCGTTCGGCCCGAGCGCGTTGATCAACGGCGGCAGGTTCGTCGACAGCCACGTGTCCGCGTTGGTCGCGCTGCAGCCGGGCGTCATGTTGTTGTGGCTGTTGTGGCAGTTGTTCGGGATGACGTAGGCGACGTTCGGCAGCGCGTTCGCCGCCAGGTCGGCCGCGAGGTCCGAGTACGGCACCTCGTTCGCGTGGTCGACGTTCGAGAAGTACGTCCACGGGTCGTGCTTGCGGGTATAGAGCCCGGTCGAGGCGCTCCCGTCGTACGAGCACGCCGTGCCGCCGGCCGCCGCCAGGTTCTCGCTGTAGGCCTTCCAGGTCAGGCCGTGCGCCACCGCGGCGTGCGCCAGGTTCTCGGCCGAGAACGGCGCGCCCGGCGCCGGGCAGGCGTCGCTGGTCACGCCCACGGTCGAGGCGGCGAAGAGCGCGAAGTAGTTGGGCTGCGACGGGTGCGTCACGGCGAACGAGCGGTTGAACGAGGCGCCCTGCGCCATCAGCGTCTGCGTGTACGGCTGCGCGCTGGCGACGCCGAAGCTCTTGTTCTCCATGACGACGATCACGATGCGGTCGTGGGCCGGAACGGGCAGCGCCGCGGCGACGGCGGGAACGAGCAACGACAGCAGCGCGGCGAAAGCCTTCGGACGCACGGGATGGATCCTCGATGGATTGCTGCGGAAGGTCCGATCGGTTCGGAATGCAACGAGGATAGCCGGGGCCCGCGCCGCCGTCCAGCGGCCCGAAAAAGCAGTCGCCGGGCGCCCGTCCGGGGACGCCCGGCGATCAGGGGTCGGGCCGTCCCTGCCCTCGCCCTGCCGATGCAGATCAGCCAGCGGGATTCGCGCTCCGGTTCAGCGCGTTCCCTGACGGGACCGCGCCCCACGCTCCGTCGTGCTCCTCCTGCGGCTGACCGATGCAAGCCCCCGGTCCGCCCCGGAGGCTGATCGCTGCCATTTGCACGAACGAGGCCACGAAGCGGCGCGCGACGGACTTTCGATCATGTCGTGTTGCGATGCACGGTTGCGGGGCGCGCACCACCCGCGCGCCGACCCGCGGCAGCGCCGCGCGCGGTGTGGTTTGCAGAATTTTCAGGAGGGAACTACACGTTCGGTTTCGCGGCGTACTCGTTGAGCCGGTTGTAGAGCGTCTTGAGGCTGATGCCGAGGATGGTCGCGGCGCGCGCCTTGTCGCCCTTGCAGTGCTCGATGGTGGCGAGGATCAGCTTCTTCTCGACGTCGGCGACCGACGAGCCGAGCGGGATCGCCTCGAGCGTCGCCTGGCCGCGCACCGGGTCGGCCTCGCGCGGGGTGCGGCCGAGCTCGACCTGGTCCTCGGACAGGATGTAGGCGCGGTGGACCTCGTTCTTGAGCTCGCGCACGTTGCCCTTCCACGGGTGCCGGCGCACGTGCTCGAGCGCCGCCGGGCTGAACGTCTTTGCCAGGCCCATGCCCCGGTTGAGGTCCCCGAGGAAGGCCTCGGCGAGCAGGACGGCGTCGTCGCCGCGGTCCCTGAGCGCAGGCAGGCTGATCGGGAACACGCTCAGGCGGTAGTAGAGGTCCTCGCGCAGCTTGCCCTGGCGGACCGCGCCCTCGAGCGAGCGGTTGGCCGCGGCGATCACCCGGATGTCGATCGGCAGCGCGCCGTCGCCGCCGATGCGGGTGACGGTGCGGGTCTCGAGGACCCGCAGGAGGCGCACCTGGAGCTCGATCGGCATTTCGGTGACCTCGTCGAGGAACAGCGTCCCGCCCGAGGCGCGCTCGAAGTGCCCCTTCCGCCTCTGCGTCGCGCCAGTGAAGCTGCCGCGCTCGTGGCCGAACAGCTCGCTCTCGATCAGGTTCGCCGGCATGGCGCCGCAGTTGATCGGCACGAACGGGCCGTAGCGGCGGCGGCTGAGCGCGTGGATGGTCTCGGCGACGAGCTCCTTGCCGGTGCCGCTCTCGCCGAGGACGCACACGGTGACCTCGGTGGGCGCGACGCGGCGGATCAGCTCGTAGACGCGGCGCATCGCGCTCGAGGCGCCGATCATGCGGCCGAAGTCGCCGCGCGGGGACGGCCCGTCGCTCGCGTCGGCCGCGCCCGAGCGGCTCTGGTGCACGGTCGAGAGCAGCGCCGCGAGGCGCTCGGTGTCGACCGGCTTGACCAGGTACTCGAGCGCGCCGCGGCGCAGCGCCTCGATCGCCGAGTCGACGGTGGCGTGGCCCGACAGCATGACGACGTCGATGTCGGGCCGGTCCTCGAGATCCTCGAGCAGCGAGGTGCCGCTGCCGTCGGGGAGCTCGAGGTCCGTGAGCACGAGGTTCGGCGGACGCAGCTCGATCGCGCGCCGCGCCGCGGCGATGGTGTCGGCTGTCGCCACGTCGAAGCCGGCCCGGCGCACCACCTCGGCGAGCGCCGCGCTGAACACGGGATCGTCCTCGACGATCAACGCGGGCACGAGGGGACGAACGCGCGAGCCCCCGCCGTTCAGCGCGGGGGCCCGGGTCGCTTCGCGGTCTTTGTGATCGCTCGCGGAACTCACCGCGCGCATCACATCACGTTCGACGTCGGCGCCGGCTCGTCGCCAGTACGCGCACGCGCGTAGGCGTCGCGGCCCGCACCGATCGCCGACTTGACGTCGGTCGCGCGCTGGCGGATGTCGTCCTTGACGTTGCTCAGCTTCTCGCCGACGCCGCTCAGCTTGTCGCCGAGCTTGTCGCCGAGGTCGCCGCCGAGGCCCTTCGCAGCTTCGCCGAGCCGGCGGCGCATCTCCGGGCCCGCCTCCGGGGCGAGCAGGAGCGCGACGCCGGCGCCGATCGCGGCGCCGAGCAGGAACGAGGTCAGGGCATCCCGATTGTCACTCATGGTGGTTCCCTCCGTTTGGGTTCAGCGGGGTCAGGGTGCGGGGGCTCCGCCTGAGGCCGTTCACCAGGTACGAGGTGCCCGCCCTGACCCCCGTGACGAGCGCGGCGACCTTGGTCACCGGCGCGAGAACCTGGTTCAGCACCAGGTTCGTGAGCTTCGCGGCCTTGCCGCCGACCTGCTCGACGTTCTCGCCGAGCCGCTCGACGTGCGCGCCGATGCGCTGCACGGTGTCGAGCGCGAGGCGCGCATCCTCCGCGGTCGCGACCAGCGTCGGGATCGCGGAATCGAGGCGCGACATCGTGCGTTCGACCTGGGCGGCCGTGTGCTTGATCTGGCCCACCGCACTGACTACCGCGACCGCCGTGACGACGAGCGCGAGCGTGGCGAGGGCGATGCAGATCTGGATGAGAAGAGGCACGGCGGACCTCCTTCTTCGAGCTTCGGAAGACAACGCCCGGTCGAAGTTCGAGGGAGGAACCGCCCCCACCGACGGAGGACTCGCATCCCCGTCGGACTTCGGTTCGACCCTGTCGAGCTGCGTTCGACCTGACCTGCGTTCGGGAAGGACGCGCTCGCGAACTTCGCCGGGCTGTGTTGCTTCTGGATTCAGCAAGCGGCATGCCACGGCCGGAAGCACGGAAAACGGGGGGATTTCGGCGCTTTCCGCCGACCTCCGCCCGTACTTTCGACAGCGTGGAGAGAAATTTCCAGAATCGTGCGCGCCTAGTCCGCGAGCGTGTCCAGCACCGCCGCGAGCCGCTCGACGTCCGCGCGCTCGTTGTAGATCTGCGCCGAGACCCGCGCGTGGATGCCGCCGTGCGCGCCGTGCACCTGGAGCTCGATCCGGTGTTCGTGGAGCAACCGGTCGCGCAGCTTCGACGCGTCGTCCGGGCCGCCGCCGAACGCCTTCGGCAGCTCGACCGTGGCCATCGTGCCGACGAACGCCTCGTCGGTCGCGAGGGTGGTGCCGAAGTGGTCGGCGAGGAACTGCGCCGCCTCCCAGGCGAGCCCGTGGTTCCACGCGCGCACGCGCGCGAGCCCCAGCTCCTCCATGTAGGCGAGCGCGGCGGGCGCGGCCAGCGCGGCGGACGGGTCGCGCGTCCCGACCCAGTCGAACTCGGCGGCGAAGCCCTGGTCGAGCCCCCACGAAATCACGGGCGGATGGAGGTCCGCCTGCCGCGCGGGCGGCGCCCACAGGATGCCGCAGCTGCGCGGCGACCACGCCCACTTGTGGAGGTTCGCCGTGTACCAGTCGACGCCGAGCGCCGGCAGGTCGAAGGCGATCGCGCCGGGCGCGTGCGCCCCGTCGGCGAGCACCGCCACGCCGCGGGCGTGGCAGCGCTCGGCGATCTCCTTGAGCGGCAGGAGGAACGCGGTCGAGGACGCGACGTGCTCGATCACCGCGACCCGGGTCCGCGGCGTGAGCGCGCGCTCGACCGCATCGACGAATTCCTGCGGGTCGCGCGCCGCCCGCGGCAGCTCGACCGTGCGGACGGTCCCGCCCGGGCGGCGGAGGACGAACTCCGCGGTCTTGGCGATCGCGCCGTAGACCTGGTCGGTGACCAGGATCTCGTCCCCCGGCGCGAACACGAGCGAGCGCAGCACGGCGTTCGCACCCGCGGTCGCATTGTCGACGAACACGAGGTCGTCGCCGCGCGCGCCGAGGAACGACGCCACCGCGTCGGCGGCGACGCGCATCTTGGGCTTCGCGTCGGTCGGCACGCCGACGGTCACGCTCGAGAGCCGCCGCAGCAGGAACTCCGACGGCTGGCGCTCGATCTCGTCGCGGATCCGCTGCTGCGCCTCGAGCGCGCGCCGGGGCGGCGCCCCGACCGTGCCGTGGTTCAGGTAGAGCACGTCGGGATCGAGCGCCCACGCGGGGCGCATGCCGTGGCCGAAGCTCACGGCTTGGCCTTCTTCGCGGCCGCGGCCGCCGCCGCCGCGGCTTCGGCCCGGGCCGTCCACGGCGGGACGACGTCGTTCGAGCGCGCGTAGGCGATCGACTGCCCGAGGTGCTCGTGGGCGTGCATCGCCATCGCCATCATCACGTTCATCTTCGTCATCGGCGTGCCGAAGAACCGCACCGTGTCGGCGAGCGCGCCATCGGGCGTCGCGGCCACGGCGGCGAGCGCGTGGACGAACGAGCGCTCGACCAGCGCGACGGTCGCCGCCTTGTCGAGCGGCGTCACGTCCATGTCCTTGAGCGTGACGCCCTCGGGCGCCTTGACGCCGAGGAACGTCGGCAGCAGGTAGTTCGCCTGCGCGACGTGGCGGTAGACCTCGCCCGCCGAGCGCACGCCCTTGCCGGGCCGCCAGTCGTACTTGCCGTCGGGCAGGGCGCGCGCGAGGTCCAGGATCTTGTCGCGCGCGTCCTCGAGCGCGAAGACGACCGCGGCGCGGGGGCCCGAGACGGGCAGCGCGTCGTCGGCGGACGCACGGAACGGCAGGACGGCGAGGAACAGGAACGGCAGGACGACGCGTCGCATGGAGACCTCCGGAGGGGTGGCGGGCCCGCGCACCCGGCGGGCGCACGCAGTGTAGGGCCTCGAGGCGGGAGCGTCGAGGGGCGCGGCACCTGTGGTATCTTCGCGCGGATTTGCGCGTTCGAGCTCCCCCACCGCCCGAGAGAACATGCGATTCGACTCGTTCGAATTCCTCGTCTTCTTCGCCGTCGTCATTCCCGCCTTCTTCGTCCTGCCGTTCCGCGCCCGGAACGGGTGGCTGCTCGCGGCCAGCCTGTTCTTCTACATGTTCTGGTCGCCGGTCTTCATCCTGCTCATCCTCTGGTCGACGACGATTGACTACTTCGTCGCGCGGCGGCTCGAGCACGTGGAGGGGGTCGGGAAGCGGCGGGGCCTGCTCGCGCTCAGCTACGTCACCAACTTCGGGGCGCTGTTCGTCTTCAAGTACTACAACTTCTTCATGACCACCGGCGGCGCGCTCGCCCGCCGCTTCGGGCTCGGGTTCGATCCGCCGTTCCTGCACGTCATCCTGCCGGTCGGCATCTCGTTCTACACCTTCGAGGCGATCAGCTACACCACCGACGTCTACCGAAGGAAGTACCAGGCCGAGCGCAGCTACCCGCGCCTGCTGCTGTTCATCATGTACTTCCCGAAGCTGATCGCCGGCCCGATCGAGCGGGCGTGGCACCTGATCCCGCAGTTCGACCGCAAGACGCGCTTCGAGCCCCTGCGCGTACGTGACGGCCTGGCGCAGATCCTGTGGGGCTTCTTCAAGAAGCTCGTGGTCGCCGACCGCGTCGCGATCTACGTCAACGCGGTCTACAACAACGCGACCCACCACGTCGGCTCGACGCTGCTGCTCGCGACGCTCGCGTTCGCGCTCCAGATCTACTGCGACTTCTCGGCCTACTCGGACATCGCGATCGGGACCTCGAAGATCCTCGGCATCGACCTCCTGCGCAACTTCCGGCGGCCCTACTTCGCGTCCTCGATCGCCGACTTCTGGAGCCGCTGGCACATCTCGCTCTCGACCTGGTTCCGCGACTACGTCTACATCCCGCTCGGCGGCAACCGGCAGGGCTTCGCGCGCACGCAACTCAACATCTTCTTCGTCTTCCTGGTGAGCGGCATCTGGCACGGCGCAAGCTGGACGTTCGCGCTCTGGGGGATCTACCACGGCGTGTTCCTGCTGCTGCAGAACCTGTGGAACCGCTTCGTGCCGACGATCGTCCCGCCCTCGCCCGCGAAGCGCTGGCTCCAGGTCGCGATCACGTTCCCCGTCGTCGTCCTGTCGTGGGTGCTGTTCCGCGCGAACTCGGTGGGCGACGCGTGGCACGTCTACTCGCAGATCTTCACCCACTTCGACGCCGCCCACTTCTTCTCGGGCGGCGTGCGCGACCTCGCGTTCGGCGGGATCGGCGTGGCCACGCTGTTCGCCGTCGAGCTCGCCATGGAGCGGGGCGGCTACGGGCGGTTGTGGCTGCCCGAGTTCCGCCCGGTCCGCTGGGCGGCGTACGTCGCCCTGCCCATCCTCATCGCGATGATCGGCGTCTTCGACGGCGGCCAGTTCATCTACTTCCAGTTCTGATGCGGCGCTTCCTGCTCAACGTCCTCGTGCTGCTCGGCCTCCTCTGGCTCGCCGACTTCGCGGTCGGCGCGGCGCTGGCGCGGCTGTTCCACGACTCGCCCGGCGAGAACGGCGACCGGCTCGGCCGCGCCTTCGCCTATCGCGCGCCGATCGTCGTGTGCGGCAGCTCGCGGGTCGAGCACCACTACATGGTCGACAGCCTCGAGACCGAGCTCGGCGTGCGCGCGTGGAACCTCGGCCAGCCCAAGAGCTGGGGCGCGCTCTACGAGTACGGCACCGCGGCGATGGTGCTCCGCCACTACACGCCGCGGCTGTGGATCATGGAGGTCGAGGCCGGCACCTACGCCTTCCCCGAGCGCATGGAGCACCTGGTCTCGTTCGTGCCCTACGTCAACGAGGAGCCCGCCGCGGCCCGGTTGCTCGAGCTGCGTTCCCCGTGGGAACGGGTCAAGCGCCTGTCGCGGATCTATCCCTACAACTCGCTGCTGGTCGGCCTGCTCGTGCCCTACCTGCAGCACCCACACCTGCGACACGGCTTCATTCCGCTCGAGGGCACGGTCGCCGACGACCCGCAGCACGGCCGGCCCGAGCCGGGCACGCCCGTCCCCGAGGACCACCCCGCGCCCGACACGCTGAAGCTGAGCTACCTGAAGAAGACCGTCGCCCTGCTGCGCGCGCACGGCGTCACGGTGCTCGCGGTCCGTAGCCCCTACTGGCCGCCGAACGACGTCTACCGCGCGGTCGACGTGCGGGCCGAGCGCGACCTGCGCGAGGTGTTCCAGGGCCTCGGGGTGCGCTACATGGACTTCTCGGCGCGCCACGACCCCGGGTTCCGGGATCCGCTCCTGTTCAAGGACGTTGCCCACCTGAACGAAGCCGGGGCGTTGCGCTTCACGAAGGCGCTGGCCGAGTCGATCCGCGCGCTGCCGGAGGCGCCGCGGATCCTCGCGCAGCCGTGAGCGCCGCGCGGCAGGTCGCGACGTGGATGTCGACCGTGTCCTCCGGGTCGACCGCGTAACCGCCGCCGAACGTCGCCGCCGCCGGCACGCCACGCCCGGCGCAGGCCGCGAACACGCGGCGGTCGCGCTCGGCGAGCCCGGCCTTGCTGATCCCGAGGTCCCCCAGCCGATCCTCCTCGAACGGGTCCGCGCCCGCCTGGTAGAGCACGAGGTCGGGCCGAGCCGCGTCGAACACCCCGGGTAACGTGTCCGCGAGCAGCGCGAGGTAGCGCGCGTCGCCGATGCGTTCGGGCAGGCCGAGGTCGAGGTCGCTCCGCTGCTTGACCGGGTAGAGCCGCTCCTGGTGCATCGAGAACGTGTACACGCGCGCGTCCTCGGCGAAGATCCTCGCCGTGCCGTTGCCCTGGTGGAGGTCGAGGTCGACGACGAGCGCGCGCGCGATGCGGCCCTCGTCGAGCAGCACGCGCAAGGCGATCGCCAGGTCGTTGAGGTAGCAGAAGCCCTCGGCGTGGTCGGCGAACGCGTGGTGGAACCCGCCGCCGACGTTGACCGCGAACCCGCGCGTGAGCGCCTCGCGCGCCGCGAGGATCGTGCCGCCGGCCATGCGCACGAAGCCGCGCACGAGCTCGGGCGAGAGCGGCATCTCCGAGTCCCGGGTGCGCGCCGTCCAGCGGCAGGCGAAGAAGTCGTCGAGGTAGTCGGCGTCGTGGACGAGGCCGAGCTCCTCCCGGGTCGCGAGCGGGGCCTCGCGCCAGTCGTCGGGCGTGGTGTCGCCCTCGGCCAGGAGGCGGGCGCGGGCGCGCGCGTACTTCCCGATCGGGAAGACGTGGCCGCCGAGCGAGAATTCCTGCTCGGGATGGTGGACGAACACGGGGCGCATGCGGCCAGTTTGCACCTTTCTGACGCCTGGGCGCATCCCACGGAGCGCGGCGGGTCGTACCTTGGGCAGACCCCGACCCGGAGAAGACGATGCGCGGACTGGCGATGTTGATTTTGGCGGCGGCGATCGGGACCGCGGGCGCGGCCCCGCAGGCGAAGATCGTGCCCGTGGTGAAGACCGACGCCGAGTGGCGGAAGGCGCTGACGCCCGAACAGTACCGCGTGCTCCGCACCCAGGGGACGGAGATCGCCTTCACCGGCAAGTACTGGAACCAGCACGCGCGCGGGACCTACGTCTGCGCCGGCTGCGGGCTGCCCCTGTTCGCCTCGACCACGAAGTACGACTCGGGCACGGGCTGGCCCAGCTTCTGGAAGCCGATCGCCCCCGGCAACGTCAAGGAGGTCCACGACCCCGACGGCTACCGCGTCGAGGTCGAGTGCGCCCGCTGCGGCGGGCACCTGGGGCACGTCTTCGACGACGGCCCCCCGCCGACCGGGCTGCGCTACTGCATGAACTCCGCGGCCCTCGCATTCCAGCCCGCGAAGTGACCTAGGGCTTGATCATGTCCGCGTAGGCGTCGAGGACGGCCTTGCGGCGATCCGCCGCCGCCTTCTCGTCGCTCGCCAGCGACGCGCCCTTGTCGGCCCGCGCCTTGATCGCGGCGATCGTGCGCGCGACCGCGGCGCGCGAGTCGGCGCGCGCGCGCACGTCGCCGAAGGCGAGGTCGCCGAGATCGAGCACCTTCGCCTCGGACTTGCCCTCGTCGATGCGCGCCTGCGCGTAGTCGGCGAACGACTGCTGGAACTGCGCCTCCGACGCGTGCCAGTCGCGCAGCCGCTCGAGGTAACGCTGCTGCGCCTCGAGCTTCCGCTTCTGCGCCTCGAGATCCTTCTGGTCGGCCGTGCGCTTCTCCTTCTTCGCCAGGTCGATCCGGATCTTCACGCCCGCGATCTCGTTCTTCTTGATGTCGACCTGCGCCTTGCGCCGCGCCTCGAACGTGCGCTGCGTGGTCACGCGCGCGAGCGCGCCGGCCTTCATCTCGCTCATGCGCTGCGCCTCGGCGTCGAGTTCCCGTCGCGAGCGCACCTCGACCACCAGCGGCAGCGCGAGCGTCGTGTCGTCGGCGGCGTAGGTCACGCGCGGCGCGGGCGCCGGCGTGGGGACGACCGGCGCGGGCGTGGTCTCGGGGACGACCGTCGAGTCGGGCGGGGGCGCGGCGGGCGGCGGCGTGGAATCCTGGGCGAAGGCGGGCGAGGCGACGAACACGGCGGCGAACGCGGCCGCACGCAACCACGGGCGAGTCATGGGATCCTCCGAAGGCGGGCGCGAACGGGGTGCCGCGCTGGCGCGCACGGTAGCGGTCCGCGCGTCGTCGAGCAAGAGGTGCTAGCCTCGGAGTCCACGGCCGGCGTCGCCGGCCTCACCCCGCAAGGAGGCCCGCGATGTCCCAGATCCTGTCCCTGCTGCAAGGCGCCCTCTCCGGCCGCACCGCCGACGACGTCAGCCGGAACATCGGCGCCGACCCCGCGCGCACGCAGACCGCGCTCGCCGCGGCGATTCCGCTGCTGCTCTCGGCGCTCGCCCACAACGCGCAGCAGCCGGGCGGCGCCGACGCGCTGCACGCGGCGATCACGCAGGACCACGACGGCAGCGTCCTCGACGATCCCGCGCAGGCGGCTGCGCGCCCCGACGCGGCCGGCATCCTCGGGCACCTGTTCGGCGGGAACCAGCCGCAGGCGCAACAGGCGGTCGCGCGCGCCGGCGGCATCGATCCCGCGCAGGCGCAGCAGCTCCTCCTGTTCGCGGCCCCGCTCGTCATGGCCGCGCTCGGCCGCGCGCAGCGGCAGAACGGCCTCAACGCCGACGGGCTCGCGGGCTTCCTCTCGGGCGAGCAGCAGCAGCTCCGCGCCGCGCAGCCGGGACTCCTCGGACTCGCCGCGAACCTGCTCGACCGGAACCACGACGGCAGCGTGGTCGACGACGTGGCGGGCATGGCGTCGAAGCTGTTCGGCAGGTAGGCAAACGAAAAGGGCGGCTCCGATGGGAGCCGCCCTTGCGCGTGAACCGGTTCCGACGAGCTAGGCGCCCGACTTACGAACGTTCGCCGCCTGGAGGCCCTTCGGCCCCTGGGTGACGTCGAACTCCACAGCTTCGCCTTCGGCGAGAGTCTTGAATCCCGAGCCCTGGATGGCGGAGAAGTGAACGAACACGTCCTCGCCGCCGTCCTGGGAGATGAAACCGAAACCCTTCGCCTCGTTGAACCACTTCACGGTGCCCTTAGCCACGGTGGTGCTCCTCGGATTGCGGACCCCTCGCGGGGATCTCGTTGCGTCCGCACGCTGGCCCGAACGGCGGCGCGACGCGCGGTTCCGGAACAAAAGAACAGCCGCGCGTCGGAAGGACTCGCGGCGTGACGATCGGCGGCTGTGAGAGCTGCGATACACGCGAGGAAAGTCGGGAACCGACCCGCGCCGGAAGGCTAGGTCCGCGCCCCCCGAGTGTCAAGCTAGTTGCTGAGTTTCCCGACGAGTTCGAAGCGATAAGGCATCCGGACGAACACGGCCTGGGCGGTGCCCTCGATCCGGTACGGGAAGAACGGGGTGTGGTAGGCGGCGCGCATCGCCGCCTGGTCGAGCAGGGGGTCCACGCCCTCCTCGATCGCCACGTCCTCGACCCGGCCTTCCTCGTTGACCAGCGCGACCAGCACGACCGTGCCCTCGATGCCCTTGTCCCGCGCCTCTTCCGGGTAGTCGGGCTTGACGATCTCGCGCGCAGCCACGTCCTCGGTCTGCGCGGTCGGGAGGTTGCCGTGGAGCAGCCTCAAGCGCTCGATCGCGTCGATCCCGACGCTCGGCAGCTCGCTCTCGCCGGACTGCCCGCGCTGCCTGCGGGGCGCCACCTTGCGGGCTTCCTGGACCTTGCCCTGGAAGCGTGCGTCGCTGCTCGCCTCGACGCTGCCGAGGAGGCGACGCGGCGCGGCCGCGCCCGGATCGCCGTACGGGACGACGATGACGCGGATCTCGTCGTAATGGGTGGGGCCCGGGGCGGCGAAGCGCATCGCGGTGCGCGCCGCGCTCTCGTGACGCATGTCGTGCGGCACGAGCGCGAAGACGAGCACGAGGTAGAAGAGGCATGCCGCCCCGACGGCGATGCCGTCGGTGGCGAGATCCCCCTTGAGCCGCGATGTGTGGGCGAAGGTCATGGCGTCCCCCGGCGTGCGCGCGCGGGGGCGCGCGGTCGGCCCCGGCCGCGACGATTCTACCACCGCGGGGCGAAGGGGCCGCGCGTCAAGATCGTGTGTGGGCCGTGGCAGAAATCCCGAAGCCCCGCCGGCGTGGTGCTGCCGACGGGGCTCCTCGCTGCGCTGCCGATCCCGGTCAGTTCGCGGCAGCGCGCACCAGGCGGACCGATCCCGATCCCGTGTCGATGACGATGTGCCCGCGGCCGTCGCCGACCGAGGCGAGCAGGGTGTCCGACTCCTTCTTCGTGATCCGGAGCGGGAAGTCGCTGTCGATGCCCCCGCTGCCGGTCTCGATGTGGAGCGACGCGCCGAGCGACGGCGGCGCCTCGATGGTCACGCTGCCCGAGCCCGTGTCGACGTCGAGCTGGTCGACGTCGGCCGCGAGCTTGAGCCGCACGTCGCCCGAGCCGGTGTCGACGTGCAGCGTGGGCGCCGCGATCCCGGCGAGCTCGACCGTGCCCGAACCGGTGTCGGCCAGGACCTTGCGCGCCCGGATGCCGCGCGCGATCACGTCGCCCGAGCCCGTGTCGAACGAGATCTTGTCCCCCGTCAGGTCGCTCGCGCGCACCGCGCCCGAACCGGTGTCGAGCAGCGCGTCGCCGTCGTGTCCCGTCACGCTCACGTCGCCCGAGCCCGTGTCCGCGATCAGCGGCCCGTTGCCGCCGTTCACGGTCACGGCGCCCGACGAGGTGTCGAGCACGAGGTCGCCGTCGACGTTGGTCGCATTGACCTTTCCCACCCCGAGATGGATCGACACGCGCTGGCCGCGCGGCACCGACACCTTGAGGTCGGCCCACGCCTCGAGGCCGCCGAACTTGTCGATACGGATCTTGCGCCCGAACCACGTGCCCCGCTTCGGCCGGTCGCCGAACGTGCCGTCGTTCGCCACCTGGATCGAGGTCTGGCCCCAGCCCACCTGCGGCGCCCGGATGTGGTCGCCCGGATAGGTGACGACGAAGAACGTCCCGTTCTCGCTGAACGTCCTGGTGCCCAGCCGCGCGCCGTCCTTCCCGCGCTCGGCCACGTCGACCAGCACCGACGATCCGCCGCCCGCGACGACTTCGACGCTGCCGACGAGGTTGTAGACGTGGACCTGCTGCCCGCTGAGCGAGAAATGCCCGTTCTGGGCGTGAGTGGCGGTCGCGGGCTGGAGGAGCAACGTGAGGAACGGCAACAGCGGCAAGACGTGGAACCGCGAACGCAACATGGCGGGGTCCTCCGGACGGGAACGGGGCATCGACCCTCGCCTTACGCGGGCCGGCCCCGGGGGGTTGCGTCGGGTTGGACAGGGCGCGGGCGCCGCGGGTTGGAACCTGCGCCGGCGCAGGTCGCCTTCAGGCGTGCCGGGCCAGCCGGAGCTCGAGGTGGCGCCGGACGTCCGGCCACTCGCCGGCCAGCACGCTGTACATGAAGGAATCCCGCGCCGAACCGTCCCGCCGCGCCTGGTGGTGGCGGATCACGCCGTCCTTCTTCGCGCCAAGCGCCTCGATCGCCCGCTGCGACCGCTGGTTGAAGTTGTCGGTCCGCAGGCCCACCACCTTGCACCCGAGCATGTCGAACGCGTGCCCGAAGAGGAGCAGCTTGCACGCCGTGTTGACGTGGCTGCGCTGCCACGACTGCGCGTACCAGGTGTAGCCGATCTCGACACGATCGATCGCCGCCACAACGTCGTGGTAGCGGGTCGAGCCGGCGACCTTCCCGGTGGCGAGCTCGCGCACGACCCAGGGCAGCATGTGCCCCGCCTCTTGCCCCGCGAGCGCGGTGGCGACGTAGGCGTCGGTCTGCTCGGGCTCGGGCACGGCCGTGTACCAGAGCTTCCACAGCTCGCCGTCGCGGGCGGCTTCCCTGAGGCCGTCGGCGTGCGCGGGAGTCATCGGTTCGAGGCGAACGCCGTGACCTTCGAGGGTCACGGGAGCGAGCTGGATCAACGGGGCCTCCCTGGGATCGAGTGCCGGTAGAGTGTCCGCGATGCGCGCGCGATTCAAGAGCTTGGTGGCGAACGGCGGATTCGTTTCGTTTGTGTCGGGGCCTGTCCTCGCGCGCTACGTCCTCTCGCGCTGGACCTGCGCGTTGCAATATTTTATCACTAGACAATATTATTGTTGCATCATTGCTTAAGTTGTTCTAACATACATGCATCCCCACCCGGTTTCACGTCCCCCGTGAAACTGGAGAACGACGATGAACGCGTACGACCTGTCCCATCTCCCCGATGGTGTTCTTCTGGGCGGACTGACGACCCTGGTCGCGCAGGACCGCACGACGACCGCGAACCTCCTCGCGCACCTGGCCGAGGTCGACTGCCGTCGGCTCTACGCCCCCGCCGGGTATACGTCCATGCATGTCTACTGTGTCGAAGGACTCGGCCTGTCTGACGACGCAACGTGGAAGCGCCTGCAGGTGGCACGGCAGGCGCGTAGGTTTCCGCAGATGCTCGCGGCTCTCGCCGTGGGCCGCGTCCATTTGACCGGGCTCAACATGCTCTGCCCGCACGTGACTGCCGACAACGTCGACGACCTGCTCGAAGCCGCGTCGGGCAAGCGCAAGTTCGACATCGAGCTGTTGATCGCGACCCGCTTTCCGCAGGTGGAGGTGTTGCGCCTCGACGATGGCGTGTCCGCGCTGCCCTCACCTGCGCCGGCGCAGGTGCCTTGTACGCCTGGGGAAGTCGCCGACCCACGACCTGCGCCGGCGCAGGTGACGGTTCCCACTCGCGTGGCGCCGATCAGCGCGCAGCGCTTCGCGGTCCAGGTCACGATCGACCGGGAGACGCACGACCTCCTGCGCTACGCGCAGGACCTGCTCGGGCACGCGGTGCCCTCGGGGGACGTCCCGCAGGTGCTGCGGCGTGCGCTCGAGGCGCTGATCGCGCAGCTCGAGAAGAGGAAGTACGGGCGCACGGACCGCCCGCGTCCGATGCGTGAGGCTCACATGGCGTAGCCGTACGAGGGCGGCAGAGCCTGGTACGCGGGGTCAGCGTGGACGGTGGAATCGAGCAGCGCCTTGAAATGGTCGAGGCGGTTCCACGTCTCGTCCTTCAGGTCGCGCATCTCCCAGTCGTTCGCCGTCCACGCGAAGGTCCGGCGATGCGAACCGCTGACCACCGCGAACCCGTCTGCGCTGTCGCCCGCGTACGCCGTTCCGCTTCGCTCGAGCCGATGGATCGGGGGCGCGTCGAAGAGCCGCGACGCGATCGCCTCGGCGTAGAGGCGGGCCATCGCAGATTCGGAAAGTCGGAAGCGAATCGTGTGCTCCGCCGGAGGGATGCCGCACCAATGCTTGGTCAGAACTCCCCCGCCCGAATCGAGCGCGTACTGCGAGCTCGCGCGAACGACGCCGAACGACCGTCTCGGAAATCGCGCGCGATCGAGCGCTGCGCGCGGACCGGGAGCGAACCAGGTGACCGCGACAAGCGCGAGCAGGGCGGCCCCGGCGCGAACGATCAACGCACGACGAGCAGGCTCTGGGCGAACGGCCACTCGCGATCGGTCCACTGGGCTTCGCAGGCGTAGCCGGTGCGGGCGGCGAGGCCTTCGACCTCGTCGGCGGTGTACTTGTGGGAGGACTCGGTCCAGATGGTCTCGCCTTCCTTGAAGCGGACGGCGAGGCGGGCCTTGGGGACCTGGACGGTCTGCTCCTCGGTCGACTGCAGGTGCATCTCGACGCGGCGGTCGGACGAGTTCCAGACCGCGCGATGGCGCCAGCGCTTGAGGTCGAACGTGGCGCCGAGCTCGCGGTTGATGCGCTGGAGCAGGTTCTTGTTGAACGCGGCGGTCACGCCGGCGGCGTCGTCGTAGGCGGCGACGAGCACGGGCTCGGGCTTGACCAGGTCGGTCGACAGCAGCAGGCGGTCGCCGGGGCGGAGCGCGTCGCGCACGCGGCGCAGGAACGCCTCCCCCGCCGGGCGGTCGAAGTTGCCGATGGTCGAGCCGAGGAACAGCACGAGCACCTTCTCGCCGGGCGCGCGACGCTGGGCCACGGCGGCGAGCCCGTCGAGGTACTCGGCTTCGAAGCCGAGGATCGAGACGCGCTCGATCAGCCCGAGCTCGCGCTCGCTCTGGGCGAGCGCCGCGCCGGAGATGTCGATCGGGAAGTAGCGCACCGGCTGCCGGAGCGCGAGCGCCTCGAGCACGAAGCGCGTCTTCTTGCCGCTGCCCGAGCCGAGCTCGGCGACGATCGTGGGCGCGTCGAGCCGCGCCACCACCATGTCGGCGGTGTCGCGCAGGAGTCGGGCGTCGGCGCGCGTGAGGCCGTACTCGGGCAGCACGCAGATGGCCTCGAACAGCGCGGAGCCGACGTCGTCGTAGAAGTACTTCGACGGGAGTTCCTTCTGCCCGGGCTTCGTCAGGCCGGCCCGGACGTCCGTCGCAAGATCGCCCAGGGCCCTCAGCTCCAGCAGCGTGTGCACCATGACGTCCCTCCTAGGCGTGGTCGACGCAGCGGAAGGCCGCGAAGACGTACGGGTAGTGCGGCTGGAACCAGTTGCGGAACGAGCGCCTCAGGAACACGCGATCGGTCTGCGCCGACGCGCCGTGGATCACGTAGTGCTTGCCGTCGAAGAAGGGCTCGGAATAGCCCGGGTAATAGCGATCGCGTGCGAAGCCCGGCAGCGGCGCCCACACGGTGTCGGTCCACTCCCAGCCGTTGCCGGTCAGGTCCGCCACGCCGAACGCGGAGTCGCCCTCGGGATAGCCGCCCACCGGCGCGGGATCCCAGCGCTCGAAGTCGAAGTTGCCGTGGACGCGGCCGTCGGGCGGCTCCTCGCCCCAGGCGTACGAGCGCTCGCCGCCCCCGCGCGTGCCGTAGGTCGCGCGCTGGAGCTCGGCCTCGCTCGGCAGGCGGCGACCCTTCCAGCGGGCGAACGCGCGCGCCTCGGCGAGGCTCACCTGCACCGGCCAGTCGAGCGGCAGCGGCAACTCGACGAACGAGGCGCGCTGCCACCAGCCGTCGGCGCGCTTGCGCCACAGGATCGGGTGCGTGACCCCGTGCGCGTCCTTCCATGCGAGGTCCTCGGCGTTCCACCAGCGCGGGTCGTCGTAGCCGCCCGCGCGCACGAAGGTGAGGAACTCACGGTTGGTGACGTTGCGCGCGTCGATCGTGAACGCGGGCACGTCGACGACGTGCTCGCCGAGTTCGTTGTCCCAGCCGAAGCCCGCGTCGCGCGGCCGGCCGAGCGTCGCGCGCCCCGCGGGAATCGAGACGCGGCGCGCGGACGCCGGTCCGCCCGTGCGCCCGTAGCCCGGCTCGACCGGACCCGGCTGCGACTCGGGCCGCATGCGCGCCGCGGGCGCGAACGCCTCGAGCGGCAGGTGCGGCAGCATGTAGGCGAGCGTCTCGGCGTGCATCAGCCGGTGCTCGATCGCGATGTTGAAGACGTGGGCGCCGTCCGGCACGGTCTCGACGCGCGCGAGGCAGGCGTCGACGTGCGCGCGCACCTGGTCGCGATAGGCGCGCACGGCGGCGAGCGCGGGCCAGTCGGCCGGCACGTCGGACGGCAGCTGGCCGTCGACGGGATCGATGCCGAAGGCGAACAGGTGATCGAACTCGGGCGCGAACGCCTCGAGGCCGAAGACCTCGCGCCCGACCAGGTTCCAGTCGAACGCCTCGAGGTGGCCGAGGTAGAAGACGAGCCGGTGGCGTTCCGGAATCGCGCGCTCGTAAAGCGACGACTCGGCGATGAGGCCGAAGAACTTGTCAGTCCGGGCGCGCGCCTCGGCGAGGCGGCGGGCGAGATCGGTGCGCAGGTCGACCGTGGTCGCGGGCATGGGCTCCTCCCTGGATGAACGGGGCCGTCGCCACCCGCGAGGGAGGGATGGAACGGGTTCCCGGAGGGAGTCGGTCTCCGCAGCCCGACCGGAGGAGCCTAGGCTGCGTCGAGGGACGTCGGCAATCTCGTTGTGCTCCGAAGATTGTGGATGCGGGCGGGGACGGTTCGATTCAAGTTTTTGCCCGGCAACGGATTGCCGAGGCGCCGGCGCGCCGAATCCGGGTCCGGCGCAACGATTCCGATCTCCTTGCCCAAACCCCACGGGTTTCGTAGGTTCGCGGCCTCACTTCGAGGGCGACCCACAATCTTCGGAGCACAACGTAAGGGACGGAGCGCCAAATGATTAGGCTCACGGGAGTCCGCCGCTCCTACGACGGCCGCAGCGTCCTCGGGCCGATCGACCTCGACGTCCCGGCGCGCGCGACCCTCGCGCTCGTTGGCCCGTCCGGCTGCGGCAAGTCGACCCTCCTCCGGCTCGTCGTCGGCCTGCTCGCGCCGTCCGCGGGCACGGTCGAGGTCGACGGCACGGCGGTCACGGCCGCGACCCGCGACCGCCTGCGGCTCGGCATGGGCTACGTCATCCAGGAGGGCGCGCTCTTCCCCCACCTGACCGCGGCCGGCAACGTCGCGCTGGTCGCGCGCGACCAGGGGTGGGCCGAGGACCGGATCGCGCACAGGACCGAGGAGCTCGCCCGGCTCGCGCACTTTCCGCACGAGCTTCTGGCGCGCTACCCGGCGCAGCTGTCGGGCGGGCAGCGGCAGCGGGTCGCGCTCATGCGCGCGCTCGTGCTCGATCCCGCGGTGCTCCTGTTCGACGAGCCGCTCGGCGCGCTCGACCCCATGATCCGGGCGAAGCTGCAGGACGAGCTCGCCGCGTTGTTCCGGGCGCTCGAGAAGACGGTCCTGTTCGTCACCCACGACCTCGCGGAGGCGGCGTACGTCGCGCGCGAGGTCGTGCTCCTGCGCGAGGGGCGGATCGTCCAGCGCGGGACGGCGAAGGACCTGGTCGAGCGCCCGGCCGACCCGTTCGTCACCGAGTTCGTGCGCGCGCAGCGCTCGGGCGAGTTCGCGCGATGAGGGCGCTTGCGACGGTCCTCTGCATGTGCGCGCTGGCGGGGATCGCGGGGGCGCAGAAGGTCACGGTCGGGTCGAAGGCGTTCCCCGAGTCGTGGATCCTCGGCGAGGCGCTGGCGCAGGTCGCGCGCGGCGCGGGCGCGGCGCCGGCGGAGCATCGCTCGAACCTGGGCGGCACCGAGATCGTGTGGCAGGGGCTGCGCTCGGGCGCGATCGACGCCTACCCCGAGTACACGGGCACGATCGCCGAGGTGATCCTCAAGCGCAGCGACCATCCCCCGCTCGACTCGCTGCGGGCGGGGCTCGCGCCGCTCGGGGTCGCGATCGGCCCCCCGCTCGGCTTCAACGACGGCTACGGCATCGCGGTGACGCGCAAGGTCGCCTCCGCGCGCGGGCTCCGGACGCTGTCGGACCTGGCGCGTCACCCGGAGGTGCGCTTCGGCATGACGCACGAGTTCCTGGGCCGCGCGGACGGGTGGCCCGGCCTCGCCCGCGCCTACGGCCTCGCGCCGAAGGACGTGCGCGGCATCCAGCACGAGCTGGCGTGGGACGCGCTCAAGAGCGGCGCGATCGACGCGACCGACGTCTACACCACCGACGCCCAGATCGCCGCGCTCGACCTGGTCGTGCTCGCGGACGACCGCGCGTTTTTCCCGCGCTACGACGCGGTCGTCCTCTACCGCCAGGACCTCGCGACCCGCGCGCCGCGCGTCGTCGCCGCGTGGAACGCGCTCGCGGGCCGGATCGACGAGGCGCGCATGATCAAAGCGAACCGCGCGGTGGCGCTCGAGCAGCGGCCGTTCGCCGAGGCGGCCGATTCGCTCGTCAAGGCGCTCGGGGCGAGCGGAACCGCGAACGCGCCGGCGCGCGGCCCGTGGGGGATGATCGCGCGCCGCACCGGCGAGCACGTGAAGCTGGTCGCGGTCGCGCTGCTGCTCGCGATCCTCCTCGGCGTGCCGCTCGGCATCGTGGCGACGCGCTCGCGCCTGCTGGCGAAGCTCGCGCTCGGGGCGGCGGGGCTGGTGCAGACGGTGCCGTCGCTCGCGCTCCTGGCGTTCCTGATCCCGCTCGTCGGCATCGGGACGGGGCCGGCGCTGATCGCGCTGTTCGTCTACGGGCTGCTGCCGATCGTGCGCAACACCTACGTCGGGCTCACCACGCTGCCGCGCCCGCTGGTCGAGGCGGCCGAGGCGATGGGCCTGACGCCGAACGCGCGCGTCTTCCGCGTCGCGCTGCCGCTCGCCTCGCCGACGATCCTCGCCGGCATCCAGACCAGCGCGGTGATCACGGTCGGCACCGCGACGATCGCCGCGCTCATCGGCGCGGGCGGGCTCGGCGAGCCGATCCTGTCGGGGATCCAGCTGCGCGACCCGGCCCTGATCGCCCAGGGCGCGATCCCGGCGGCCCTGCTCGCCCTCCTGGTCTCGTGGGCGTTCGACGGGCTCGAGCGCGTACTGGTGCCACGCGGGCTGAGGCTCCCGCCCGCGGCTTAAGCCGGCCCGGCGCCGTGCCGATACCGAACGGCATGGCCGCGGACGAGCTCACCCTTCTCCTCCAGTCGCGTCACCCGATCGTCGTCGTCGAATGCGACGACGAGGCGCGCCTGCTCGCCCACCTCGCGGACTCGTGCGGCACGATCGGGCTCCCCTTGTTCACCTGGAGCGTCACCGACGGCATCCGCCGCGCCGGCGCGGGCACGCCCGTCTACGAGACCGCCGAACCGGCGAAGGCGCTCGCCCACATCGAGGCGGCGGCGATGCCGGCGGTCTACGCGTTCCGCGACCTCGGCCCGTGGCTCACCGACGCGCGGCTGGTGCGGATGCTGCGCGACGTCGCGCAGTCCGCCGACGCGCAGCGCGCAACGCTCGTGCTGTCGGGGACGACGATCGAGCTGCCGGCCGAGCTGCGCCCGCTGGCCGCGCGCTGGACGCTCGACCTGCCCGAGCGCGAGGAGATGACCACGCTCGTGCTCGACGCCTTCAAGGAGCTGAACCACGGCCACGCCTACCAGTACAAGATGTCGCGCGAGGACCTCGACCGCTTCGTCGGGCAGCTCGCGGGCCTGTCCGCCCCCGAGGCCCGCCGTGTGGTGTCGCGCTGCGTGCTCGAGGACGGCGTGCTCGACATCCACGACCTCGCCGTCGCGCTCGAGGCGAAGAAGGATCGCGTCGAGGCGACCGGCGTGCTCGAGTTCGAGGACCCCCGCCGCGATCCGGTCGCGCTCGGCGGGCTGGCGAACCTGAAGGGCTGGCTGTCGCGGGCGCAGGCGGGCTACTCCGAGCGCGCGCGCGAGCTCGGCCTCGCGCCGCCGCGCGGGATCCTGCTCGTCGGCGTCCAGGGCTGCGGCAAGAGCCTCGCCTGCCGCACGGTCGCGCGCGAGTGGGGCCTGCCGCTCCTGCGGCTCGACGCGGGCCGGCTGTTCGACAAGTACGTCGGCGAGTCGGAGAAGAACCTGCGCAAGGCGTTCACCACCGCCGAGGCGGTCGCGCCGGTGGTCCTGTGGATCGACGAGATCGAGAAGGCGTTCGCCTCGGGATCGAGCGACGCCGACGGCGGCCTGGCCAAGCGGCTGTTCGGCGCGTTCCTCACCTGGCTGCAGGAGAAGCAGCCCGGCGTGTTCGTCGCCGCGACCGCGAACGACCTGTCGGCGGTGCCGCCCGAGCTGCTAAGGAAGGGCCGCTTCGACGAGACCTTCTTCGTCGACCTGCCCGTCGACGACGAGCGCCGCGCGATCTTCACGCTGCACCTCGAGCGCCGGAAGCAGGATCCCGCGAAGTTCGACCTCGCGGCGCTGGTCGCGGCGTCGGACGGATTCAGCGGGGCGGAGATCGAGCAGGCCATCGTGACCGCGCTGTACGCGATGATCGCCGACAAGGACGAGGCGCTCACCACGGAGCGCATCGTGGCCGAGCTCAAGGCGACGGTCCCGCTGTCGCGCTCGCGCCGCGAGGACGTCGCCGCGCTCCGGGCGTTCGCCCTCGAGCGCTTCGTGCCCGCGCGCTAGGCGGCTAGCGCCAGAAGAGCCACCACGCCGCGAACCCGCCGAGCCCCAGTCCCACGATTCCCAGGAAGTAGGCGATCGCCCGCGCGCCGCCCGGCTGCTCGCCGAGGTCGCGCCGCATGGCGTAGAACACCGGCGGATGGATCGTGCCCGCGAGGCCGACCAGGAGCATCGCCGGCGAGCCGACGACGACGATCGGGTTGGCGCGCCCGTGCTGCATCCCGAAGTACGTGACGGCGATCCCGAGGACGCCGGCGCCGAACGTGTAGAGCGGCATCCTGCGCGAGCCGGCTGCGGCGTGGGCGCGCACGACCTCGGGCGACGGGCCGTAGGTGATCTGCGCGGCCGCCGGCACGTTGCGGTAGCGCCAGACCGCGTGCGCCAAAAGGCCGGCGACGAGCGCGCCCAGGATCGAGAGGCCGGTGATGGTGATGGAGTCGAGGCGGCTGCGCCCGATCACCGCGAACACCGGGATCACGAGCAGGAGCGCCGAGTACATCGTGATGCGGACCAGGTAGTACGTGCGAGCGTTCACGACAGGGCTCCTCCGACGGGTGAAGGACTCCCCTTGTGATCGGCTTCGGAAACGCCCTCCTGAACCCCTAGCCGGACGAGCAGTGCTCGTGGATCTCGGCCTTCCCGGACTCGACGGCGCGCAGGCGGGCGCGCACGCGGTCGGCGAGCGCACCGTGCGGGAAGCGCTCGAGGTAGAGGCCCAGCTCGCGCTCGACCGAGGAGCGGGCGCCGCACGCACAGTCCTCCTCGACCAGGGCGCGCGTGGCGTCGTCGAGGGCCTCGCGGGCGGTCGCGGCGTAGCGGCGCGGGTAGGCGGACCGGAAGGCACTCCAGCGCGCCCACGCGTCGACCAGGCTGCCGGAGCCGAACCGCGCGCAGCCCGAGTAGTCGGTCTGCTGCTCGACGTACGCGGGCATGATCCGGTCCATCCCGGTCGCGGCGTAGGCGTCGAAAAACGCGCGATCGCCGGCGTCCCCGTGGGCCTGCGCCAGCGCAGTGAAGAACTTCATGTCCGGGAGGAGGCCCTCGACCTCGTCGCGCATCAGCGTCCAGCCCTCGAACTGCCGGGCCGTCCGCGCGAACGTCGAGTCGTCCATGCGCCCCAGCTCGCCGTCGCGCACGAGCGAGTCGCCGGCGGCGCTGCCGAAGGCGAACAGCGCTTCCATGCCGCCGGCGCTCGGCGCACGGCGGAACTCGCTCAACCGCCGGGCGTAGTCGATCGCCAGGGCAGGAACGGGCGCGGCTCCCGCCGCCGCCGGGAGGGCGAGGAGCAGCGCGGCCACGGCGGTCCGCAGTATCACATCGCGCGCATCGCGGCCGCGAGCGGCTGCCGTGACGCCTTCCACGCGGGCAGGAGCCCGCCCACGATGCCGAGCAACAGGGCGAAGATCATTCCGGTCAGGAGCGCGGCCGGCGTGATCGCGAAGGCGAACGCGATCTCCGAGAAGGTCGAGAAGTTCGTCGTCGAGGTCGCGGTGCCGTTGATCGGCAGCGCGAGCAGGCAGCCGATGACGCCGCCCAGGAGCGCGATCAGGATCGACTCGACCATGAACGCGACCAGGATCGCGCCCTTGCCGAAGCCGAGCGTCAGCATGGTCGCGATCTCGCGCGAGCGCGAGCCGATCGAGGCGAACATCGTGTTCATCGCGGCGAACAGCGCGCCCACCGCCATGATCAGCACGATGAACACGCCGAGCACGCGCATGGTGGTGGCGAGCGGGCCGGCGAGGTCGGTGTAGTAGTCGCTCTCGCGCTTGACCTGCACGCCGAGGCGGGGATCGGCCTCGAGCTCCCGCTTGATCGCGGCGAAGCGCGCCGGGTCCTTCATGCGGAACGTGACGCTCTGGAAGTCCTCGCGCAGGACCGGCATGAAGACCGCGTTCTGGCCCCAGACCTCCGACTCGAAGCCCGAACCGCCCGCCGAGAAGTGCCCCACCACGGTGAACATGCGCTGCTCGAGCCGCACCTGCTGGCCGATCCCGAAGCCCTCGAAGCGGTCGGCGATGCGCTTGCCGGCGATCAGCTCGGCCGCGCCGGGCGCGACGTCGCGGCCGTCGTAGATCTTGATGCCGCTGCGGAGCGCGAGGCCCTCGCGGTCGACCCCGCGGATGGTCACGTTGGACGAGCCCTTGCCCTCCTTGCGCTCCTGGTTGATCACGACCAGCATCTCGGGGGACGCGAGCGGGCTGCCGTCCGCGCCGAGCGCGACGTCGGGCAGGCTCTTGATGATGTTCGCCGCGTCGCGGCCGACGCCCGAGGACAGCTCGCTGTCGGCGCCCTTGCGCAGCACGATCACGTTGTTCGGCGAGCCGGTCGAGACCACTGCGGCCTGGAACCCGCTGGCCAGCGCGAGCGCGAGCACCAGGATCGCGACCACCATGCCGATGCCGAACGCCGTCGCGAGCGTGGACCACGGACGGCCGATCACGCTGCGCACGTTGTAGCTGAGCGGAATCGCCATGTCAGCCCACCTTCCGGAGCGCGTCGACGATGGTGAGGCGCGACGCCTGCCACGCCGGGAGGATGCCCGACACCAGTCCCATGAGGACGGCGATGCCCAGCCCGAGCCCGACCGTCTGCCAGTGCACGATCATGGTCGAGAACCCGGGGATCGGCAGGCCGGCCTTCTCGAGCTGGAGCTTCGCCAGCAGCGAGCCCGCGAGCCCCGCGGTCAGCGTGAGCGCGATGGCCTCGAGCAGGACCGACGCGAAGATCGCGCCGTCCTCGAAGCCGAGCGTCTTGAGCACCCCGAACTCGTTCGTGCGCTCGCGGATCGCCATCATCATGGTGACCGCGGCGACGAGGAAGATCGAGAACGCGACCGCGAGCCCGATGAACTTGATGACGAACGGGATGTTGCCGAACATCGAGACGAAGCCGGCCTGGAACGCGCGTTCGGTCTCGGTGTGCGTCGGGGTGGCCGAGTTCTCGAACATCGTGTCGACGCGCTTCCCGGTCGGGGCCGCCTGCGAGGGATCGGTCAGGGCGAACGTCCAGATGCCGACCTGGGCGCGATGCGCCGTGTTCTCGTAGAGATAGTCCCAGTGGAAGAACATGGTCTCGGCGTCGAACGTCTTGACGTTCGGGTGATAGACCGCGCGCACGACGAACGGCCACGAGCCGGGGTAGATCGTCCCGTTGACGTGGATCGTCTGCCCGAGCTTCCAGCCCTTCCGCGCCATCAGCTTGTCGCCGATGACGCAGGCCGTGCGCTCGGCGAGGAACGCGGCGAGCTTGGGATCGGCGCCCGGCGGCACCGGCGTGCCCGCGGGCGCGGGCGAGGCCTGGACGATCGAGATGTCCTTGCCGTACATCGGGAAGTACGTCGGCCCGTCGACCGCGAACTGGGCGAAGAAGTCGTGCGGGTTCACCGGGTCCTGCCCGCCGAACCAGTTCGACCAGGTCACCGCGCTCACGCCGGGGACGGCGCGGATCTTCTCCAGCTGCGCCATCGGCAGCGGGAACACCAGCGAGATCTTGTTGCGGGTCACCAGGCGCTGCTCGCTGCCGACGCGCGCCGCCTCGTTGAGCGTGTCCGTGATGCCGTGCAGGAGCACGAACAGGAACAGGGCGACGAACACCGACAACCAGGTCAGGATCGTGCGCAGCTTGTTCCGCCACAGGTTGGTCCAGACCATCCCGAGGAGCTGCATGCCTAGGCTCCGTTCGCCGAGAGCACGCCCTTGTCGAGGTGCACCAGGCGGTGCGCCTTCTCCGCGGCGTGCGGGTCGTGGGTGACCATCACGATCGTCTTCTTGAAGTCGGAGTTGAGCTTCGACAGCAGCTCGAGGATCTCGTCCCCGGCGCTCTTGTCGAGGTCGCCGGTGGGCTCGTCGGCGAGGATCAGCTTGGGATCGGTGACGATCGCGCGCGCGATCGCGACGCGTTGCTCCTGGCCGCCGGAGAGCTGGCGCGGGTAGTGGTCGGCGCGCTCGCCCAGGCCGACGATCTCGAGCGCGTGCTGCGAGCGCTCCTTGCGCTCCTTGCCGTTCATGCCCTTGACCAGGAGGAGCGGCAGCTCGACGTTCTGCTGCGCGGTCAGAACCGGCATCAGGTTGTAGAGCTGGAAGATGAACCCGACGTTGCGCGAGCGCCACTTCGCCAGGTCCTTCGCCTTGAGGCGCGCGGTGTCGACGTTCTCGACCGTGATCGATCCGGAGGTCGGCTGGTCGATGCCGCCGATCAGGTTGAGCAGCGTCGTCTTGCCCGAGCCCGAGGGCCCCATCAACGCGATGAACTCGCCTTCGTCCACGGACAGCGTGAGCCCGTCGAGCACGGGCACCTCGAACTTGTCCCGCCGGTAGACCTTGCGGACGTTCTGGACTTCGATCTGGCCCACGCTTCCTCCTACGGGGTGCGGACGCGCACGGGCGCGCCGTCCTTCAGGCCCTTGGGCGGCGAGACGATCACCGTCTCGTCCCCGGCCAGGCCGTCCTTCACTTCCACGCGCGCGCCATCCTGCACGCCCGGTGTGACCGTTTGCGCCTTCGCCTTCCCCTGCTCGACCAGCCAGACCCGGTCGCCCACGAGCGCCGCCTGCGGGACGTAGACCTTCCGCGGCGTCGCGGCCTGGGCGACCGACTGGCCCTCGGGCACGAAGTCCACGCGCGCGCCCATCTCGGGCAGGATGCGCGGGTCCTTGTCGTCGATCGCGACCTTGACCAGCACCGTCGCCTTCTGGCGGTCGGCGGTCGGGACGACCTGGCGCACGCTGCCGGCGAAGCTGGTGTCGGGATAGGCGTCGAGCGTGATGCGCGCGGCCTGCCCGTTGGTGATGCGCGCGATGTAGGCCTCGTTGACGTCGACCTCGACCTCGAGCGTCGCGAGGTCGGCCATGGTGACGATGGCGGTGCGCGAGAGCGCCCCGCCCGCCGACGACGGCGCGACGATCTCGCCGACCTCGGCGTCCTTGCGCAGGACGGTGCCGTCGAACGGCGCGCGCACGTTGGTGTTCTCGAGCTGGGCCGCGGCGAGGCGCGCGTTCGCGGTGGCCGCGCGGGCGGCGGCGGTCAGCGCGTTGGCCTTCGTGCGCGCGTTCTCGAGCTCGACCGTCGAGATGACGCCGCGGCCCTCGAGCGCGGTCGCGCGCACGAGGTCGCTCTGCGCCTGCGCCAGCTCGGCCCGGGCCTGGCCTGCGCTCGCACGCGCCGACTCGAGCGCGGCCGCGATGTCGGCGCCCTCGATGCGGGCGATGATCTCGCCCTTCTTCACGCGCGAGCCCTCGGACACGCCGAGGTAGGCCAGGCGGCCGGCGACCTTCGCCGCGACCGACGCCTTGGTGCGCGCGACCACGTAGCCGTTCGCGGTGATCGCCGCCCCGGCCGCCGAGGAGACGCCGCCCGTGACCTCGACCGGCGCGGTGGTGACCACGGGCGGGCGGGAGCCGAGCACGGCGAACGCGGCGACGACGGCGACGAGCACGAGCGCAAGGCCGATCCACAGCCCGCGCCGCGAGCCGCCCGCGACGCGCACCGGCGGCGGGCCGGAGGCGAACGGCGATGGCCGCGACGGCGCGTCGTCGCGGCGGATGCGCAGGCGTTCGAGGTCGGAGGTCGTGGGCATGCGTGGCTCGGGATGGGATAGCAGAACGGCCGACCCCGTGAGGCCGGCCGTCGCAATGGAGCGGAAGACGGGATTTGAACCCGCGACAACCACCTTGGCAAGGTGGGGCTCTACCGGGCTGAGCTACTTCCGCAGGATCGTGACTCTCGCCGGGTCCGGCAGAGTACGGACCGCCGGACTCTACCTGCGCCCCCTTGGGGGTGTCAAGACCGCCTGTTCCCAGCGGTTGCGCGATTGACGGGCCGGTGCGATCCGCGTAAAAGCGGACCATGTCCGTCCTCGTCCAGAAGTACGGCGGCACCTCCGTCGGCACGCCCGAGCGCATCGACGCCGTGGCCGAGCGGATCCTCGCGGCCCGGACGGCGGGCCACCACCTGGTGGTCGTGGTGAGCGCGATGGGCGAGACCACGGACCACCTGCTCGACCTCGCCGCGAAGGTCCACCCGAACCCGCCCCGCCGCGAGCTCGACATGCTGCTGTCGGCGGGCGAGCGGATCTCGATGGCGCTGCTCGCCATGGCGCTCGAGAAGCGCGGCGCCAAGGCGGCGTCGTTCACGGGCTCGCAGTCGGGCATCATCACCGACCGCTTCCACGGGCGCGCGCGCATCCGCGAGATCAAGCCGTTCCGCCTGCGCGAGTGCCTCGAGACCGGCACGATCGTCATCGTCGCCGGCTTCCAGGGCGTGTCGGTCGACAAGGAGATCACGACGCTCGGCCGCGGCGGCTCGGACACGACGGCGGTCGCGCTCGCCGCCGCGTTCGACTCGCCATGCGAGATCTACACCGACGTCGACGGCGTCTACACCGCCGACCCGCGAAAGATCACGCTCGCGCGCAAGATCGACGCCATCGACTACCGCACGATGGCGCAGCTCGCGCGGCTCGGCGCGCAGGTGCTGTCGGCGCGCTCGGTCGACCTCGCGGCGCGGTTCAACGTCCCGATCATGGTGCGGTCGAGCTTCACGACGGAGGAGGGAACGCTGGTGAACGCTCACGACATCCCGATGGAAGGCCCCCACGTCACCGGCCTCGCCCACAAGGGCGACGTCGCGCTGATCGAGCTCAAGGGCGCGGACACGCCGCCCGGCGCGGCCGCGGCGGCGCTCGCGCTGCTCGAGGCGGCGGCGCTGCCGCTCGAGCTGCTCGCGCTCGAGGCCAACCGGGTCGAGCGCGTGCGGCTCTCGTGGGTCGCGCCCGACGAGGACGCGACCCGCATCACCGAGAAGTGGGACGGGCTCGACAAGCCGGCCGGCCGCTGGGCCCTGAACGTGCACCGCGGGCTCGCGCTGGTGTCGCTGGTCGGGCACGGGCTGGCCGACGACTCGGCGTTCGCGCTCGACGCCGCGCGCCGCCTCGGCCGCGCCGAGGTGCAGGTGCGCGGGATGCGCGTCGGCGCGCTGTCGATCAGCTTCGTCGTGCCGCGCGAGGCCGCCGAGACCGCGGTGCGCACGCTGCACGCCGCGTTCCTCGAGCCGGCCTCGGTCGGGCGCTGAGCCCTCTCAGCGCGCGTTCCCGACCAGGACGAGCCGGCTCGTGAGCCGCCCCGCGCCCGGCGCGCCGTCGAGCGCGTAGAAGTAGATGCCCGGGGCCGCCGCCGCGCCGTCCGCGCGCCGCCCGTCCCACTGCACGACGTTCTCCCCCGCGATCCCCTGCCGCACGAGCGTCGCCACCGTCCGCCCGGCCACGTCGTAGATCCGCAGCGCGACCGGACGCGCCGTCGCGAGCGCGAACCGCAGCGCGATCGCCTCGCCGCGGGGCGCGGGGTTCGGCCATGCGCCGTGCAACGCGTCGACGAACGCCCGCCCCGACGTGCCGGGCAGGTCGCCGACGCCGATCACGGGGCCGCGCCGCGCGCAGACGATGAAGAACTGGCTCACCACGTCGTCCATCCACGCGAGGCGGCCGACGTCGTTCTCCAGGATCGAGCCGACCGCGCCCGTGCTCGCGTAGTTCGAGCGCAGGTGCGACAGGTCGAAGCCGTCGAACAGCGTGCGGTACTCGCGCGTGCCGGGCGCGACGGGCCGCGCGATCGACGCGACGTGCGACCCCGTCCCGTATTCCGCGGCGTCGATCGACCCGCTCGCGCCCGAGAGCTGGAGCGCGTCGGGATCACCCACGCAGTCGTTCGTGATCCCGTAGACGCGGCCGGGATGGTTCCAGGCCGCCAGCGGTCGGAAGGCGATCGGCGTGGCGACCTCCCCGGTCAGGTACTTGTAGGAGTCGTCATCCAGGAAGACGCCCATCGTGTCGGCGACGAAGACGGCGAAGTCGCCGCCGAACGAGATCGCTTCGTTCGCGATGTCGTCCCCGGACAGCCACAGGCCGCGATGGCTCGCGGCGCTGGCGCCGCCCAGGAAGCCGGCGTAGAGCGCGATGTCGTCCGCCGGTTCGGTGGAGTTCGCGCCGCCGTTGGAGAGCGTCTGGAACTGCAGGTCCCCCGAGTAGTGCGCGACCGAGACATAGAACGCGGCGAGCATCGCCGGGGACGGGCCCGACCGATCCGACCGCTGGGGCGGAACCGCCGGGGTGTCCGTCAGCCGCGCGCCGATCGCCCCCGCCATGCCGCCCTCGGCCCCGCTGACGTCGTAATGGTCGAAGTTGAGGCCGTACTGGCCGCGGTTCGCCGCGACGAAGCCCGCCGGGTCGTTCGGGTCGGTGTTGGGGCCGCGGCCGAGCCATCCGGACGTGGCGCCGTTGTTCTTGCCGTAGCCGAGCGTGTCGAGCGCGCCGCGGTACGCGGGGTCGGCGCCGCGGCGGTCGCCCTGGTCGACCAGGAGGAGGCAGGCGAGTCCCCCGCCGCCGTAGCGGCTGGACTTCCAGAAGTCGGGCAGGACGTCCGCGTTCCACCAGCGCTCGAGGTCGTACGAGGCGTTCGCGCTCGTGCCCTGTTGCGTCACGCGCGAGGTGTCCGGCAGCAGGGCCGCGGTGAGCGGGGCCTCGAGGCTCGATTTCCGGACGAAATACTCGACGTGCGTCCCCGGCGTGAACCAGCCGTCGGGAAGGATCTTCGTGCCTTCCCGCGTCGTGCCGGGCACGCCGCCGTAGAGCGCGGGCACCGTGCCGTCGCAGACCTTCGGCGAGTCGAGAAACCCCTGCGGGGGATTGGTCAGGAAGCACCGCGGATGCACGATGCCCAGCGTCGCGAAGTTGGGATCGAGCTCGTGCAGCGTCCCCATCCACGTATTCGCCGGCGGCACCGTCTCGGGCACGGAACCGACGAGGGCGACGTTGAGTTCCGCCGAGTCCATGCGGGCCGAGTTCCACACGTTCGGGTCCCACGTTCCGCCGTGCCCACCCGGCGTCCCGAACGGGCCGTTCGCGGCGAGGTAGGTCGCGTAGAACGGATGCGCCGGGTCGCGATTCACGAGGGGCGAGGTCTTGTTCCCGGCCACGGTGTAGCTCCCCGGTCCGGGCAGGATGCGGAACACGAGGTCGAGGCGGGTTCCGGTGCTCACGCCGTCCCCGGCGCCGAACGCGGACGTCGCCAGCAGCGAGTCCCCGGCCACCAGCGACTCGAAGGTGCTCGAGATCCGGCGCGCGGTGCGCATCAGCGCGGCCGTCGTGTCGAACGCCACGGCGTCCCCCGGCACCACCGATTCGTTCCACGGGAACTGGTCCTGCAGGCGGTCGAAGTACGCGACGTCCACCGGCGGCACGACCGTGCGCACGAGCCCGAAGCGCACGTTGTCGAAGTAGGGTCCCGACTCGGCGAGGTTCCCGCCGAACCGCCAGGTCTGCGTGTCGGCCTGCAGCATCATCTTCACCGAGTCCGCCTGCCCCGCCGGGAACCCGAGGTTGGTCAGGCTCCACGCGTCGGCGGTGCAGATCGGCGCGATCGACGCCAGGAGAAACGGGTAACTGTAGAAGTTCGCCCAGGTCGGCAGCCCCGAGACCGGCTGCTTCCACACCGTCGGCGCGAACGAGCGCGCGCCGAGGCTGTAGAAGACTCCCGTGTCGAGCGACGGGAACCCGGGATAGAGGTCGAACTGGATCACGGCGCTCGAGCGTGCCGCGGTCGTCGCCTCGATGCCCTGCGCGTTCTTCGTCCCGGGCGCGGCGGAGCGGACCGCGAGGTCGATCGTCGGCGACTCCGCGACCTCGTTGTGCTCGTAGGCGTGGCGCTCGCCGTTGTCCTTGTCGCTCGCCAAGAGGACGTTCCCGTTCAGGTTGCAGAGCCGGTTCGGCGAGCCGATCGCGCCGCACAGGTCCGAGTAGGTGAGCTCCGCGACGTTGCGCACGTGAAAGTACGAGGCCGGCGGCTTGCCGGTCGTCGCCCACGGGCCGCCGACGGCCGCGAGGTTCGGGATCAGCGCACGCGCGACGATGTCCCCAGTCGCTTCGAAGCCGTAGGCCGCGCCGCCGTCGACCGACACCGCGTCGAGCACGGCCGCGCCGTCCTTCGAGTTGAACCCGCTCGCGACTCCCGTCGAGTTGTCCCCGCGCACGCGGTTGGTCTTGATCCGGAACACGACGCGCACGACGCCGCTCGTCGGGACGACGCCGGAGTATGCCTTCGTCACCGAGGTATCGGTCCCGCTCACGGGCGTCTTGCCCGAGACCGCGAACAGCTCCTTCCACGGCTTCGACAGGTCGAGGACCTCGGAGAACCAGCGGCGGTTCGTGTCGTAGGCGTTCTCGTTCGGCGCGCCGACGTAGACCATGAACGAGTCGGCGGTGTTGTTGACGAAGTTGAGCGGGTTCGTCGGGTCGGGATTGAACCAGCCCGAGCCGCCCGACGACGTGTCGATGAAGTTCGACATGTCGGTGCGCACGCGGAACGCGACGCTCCCGGCGCCGGTCGAGGGGAAGTCCTTGTAGAGGATCTGGTCCCACAGGTTGCAGAAGCCCGGCCACTCTCCCAGCGAGCTAGCCAGGCCCGAGCCGACGTAGCGGTCGCTGTTGATCGCGTTGCCGGTGAGCGCGTCGATCGCGTGGGTGTCTCCGGTCACGCGCAGGCCGCACCAGGCGGAGCGCGCGCCCACGATCGGCACCGCCGAAGGCTCGCTCCCGTTGAGCACGTTGAGCTTCACGCCGGCGAGGTCGTCGGCGTGCCACGCGCCGGCGATGCCCGTCTTGACGTACTTGCGGCCGGCGAGGTCGCGCGCGGCCCACAGCGCGGTGTTCCCCGCGTTGATCTGGTTGCCGTAGTCGTACGCCCACTCGAGCCGCTGGTTCGCCGGCCGCGTCGGGCCGAACGTGTAGACCATCGCGTAGTGCGCCCAGCCCTGCGTCGAGTCGGTGCCGGCGATGTCGTGGTCGAAGTCCCACACGCCGCCGACGCCGACGCCGAGGTAGCTGCCGCCGGCGCCGCTGGCGCTGTGGCCGACCCAGACGGTGTCGCAGGTCGCGCCGGGGCAGTTCGTCGTCGCGGTGCGGAAGACGGGGCTGGTGCGCGCCTGGCGCAACATGGGTTGGTACGTCGGGAGGTCGCCGTCCTGCGCGAGCGCGAGGGTCGGCACGAGACACAGGAATGCGAGCAGAGACAGGCGGGTGAGCATGCGCGGATTCCTTCCCAGGCCGCCGGGCAGCGGCGCGAGGTGCGGTTCGATCGGGGGAACGAAGAGCCGCGGCGCCCCGGGCCAGGCGCACCGCGCTTCCGGCGGCCCACGAAAGGAGGGGCCGACGGAGCGTGGACGAGCCTAGCTCCGCCGGCGTGGCGCCGTCAATCTAGCTGCGCGCGATGCCCATCGCCCAGGTGCCGAAACGCTGGGCCTCGACGCGATGACGGACGCCCTCGTAGGCGCGCTCGTACGCGGCGGCGGTCGCCTGCCAGGTGCCGTCGTGTTGCATCACGTTCTTCACCAGGCGGCGCCACAGGTGCGGCTCGTGGAAGGTCGCGCAGGCCTGCGCCAGCGCGGCCGCGAGGTCCTCCGGCGTCGGCGACAGGAAGGTGAAGCCGGTGCCCGTGCCCTGGATCGGGTCGTAGTCCTCGACCGCGTCGGCGAGGCCGCCGACCCGGTGCGCGACCGGCACCGCGCCGTAACGCATCGCGCGCAGGGCCTGGCGGCCGTTCGGCTCGGCGAGCGCGGGCAGGAGGAAGAGGTCGGATCCCGCGACGATCTCGCGCGCCAGCGCGTCGTCGAACGTCAGCCGCGCGAACACGCGCTGGGGATGGAGGCGCGCCGCGTCCTCGAGCGCCTGGTGGTGCACGCGGTCGCCGAGGCCGAGCACGAACAGCCGCAGGTCGAGCTTCATCAGCTTGTCGAGCGCGGCGGAGACGAGGCCCATCCCCTGCGCGTCGGTCAACCGCGCGATCATGCCGACGATCGGCCAGGCGTGGCCGCTCTCGGCGGGATCGCTCGGCCAGCCGGCGCGCTCGGCGAGCGCACGGCGGCACGCGGCCTTGCCCGCGAGGTCGCTCGAGGCGTAACGCGCGGCGATCGCGTCGTCGCACGACGGGTCCCACGCCGCGGCGTCGATGCCGTGGACCACGCCGACGGTGTCTTTGCGGCGGATCGACAGCACGGGCAGGAGCCCGCGCGCCAGCTCCTTGTTCACGATCACCTCGGCGGCGTAGCGCGGCGACGGCAGCACCACCAGGTCGGCGTGGCGCAGCCCGACCTTGAGCAGCGGCACGCGGTCGTCGCCGAGCGTGCGCGACCACGGCTCGTGCGCGTCGGCCTCGAGCCCGGCCTCGACCAGCGCGGCCGCGGCCTGCGGCTCCTGGTCGTCGAGGTCGAGGGCGGTCAGCACCGTGCCCGTGCGCACGAAGTGCGGGTCGCCGTCGTAGCAGCGCTTGAGCAGCCCGAGCGTCCACGCCGCGCGCGGGTCGAACGCGTGCAGGAGGTCGGGCTTCTGGTCGAGCGCCTTGAGGCCCTCGAGCACCGCGCGCCCGAAGAACGAGAAGCGCGCCGCGTTGTCGGGATAGACCGTGCCGTCGGCCGGGTCGGCCCACAGGCCGGGCCGGTCGAAGAAGCGGCGGTCGCCGCGGTGGTGCACCAGCATCACGCGCGGCGCGCCCTTGCCGGGCAGCGTGATCTCGAACAGCGCCGCGGGCTCGACGCCGGCGGGACCGGGCACGCGCAGCTCGGCGACGGCGGTCTTGCGGCGGGCGCCCGCCGGGAACTTGAGGTCGCGGTACGCGGGCAGGAACAGCGTGACCTGGTGGCCGCGCTTCGCCAGCGCGTGCGCGACCGCGGCAATGACGTCGCCGCGCCCGCCGTGCCGCGCGAGGGGCGACGCCTCGGTCGCCACCAGCGCGACACGCAGGGATTCACTCATGCAGGGACCTCCGTGGATGCTGCCTGTCCGTCCGTGTTGCGAATGTCTCGCAGGTAGGCCGCGGCGTCCTCGGGCGGCGTCGGGTTGATGTAGAAGCCCGAACCCCACTCGAAGCCCGCGACCTTCGTCAGCTTCGGCATGATCTCGATGTGCCAGTGATAGTACTCGTGATCGGAATCGCGGTTCGGCGCGGTGTGGATCACGAGATTGTACGGCGGGTTCTTGAGCGCGAGGTTCAGCCGCTGGAGCGTCTCGCGCAGCACGTGCGCGAGCTCCTTGTACTCCTCGGCGGGCTGGGCCTCGAACGCCGCCTGGTGCTCGCGCGGCAGGATCCAGCACTCGAACGGGAAGCGCGCGGCGTAGGGCACGATCGCGGCGAAGCGCGCGGTCTCGAGCACGACGCGCTTGCCGTTGCCCTCGGCCAGCTCCTGCTCGACGATGTCGCACCAGACGCAGCGCTCCTTGACCTGGAAGTAGGCGAGCGAGCCGTCGAGCTCCTCCTGCACCTGCTTCGGCGTGATCGGCGTCGAGATCAGTTGCGTGTGCGTGTGCTCGAGCGACGCGCCGGCGGCCTCGCCGTGGTTCTTGAACACGAGGTTGTAGCGCAGGCGCTTGTCGTTGCGCAGGTCGGTCATGCGCTCGCGGTAGGACCAGAGGACGCTCGCGATGTGGTCCTCGCTCATGTCCGCGAAGTCGACGTGGTGCTCGGGGCCTTCGATGATCACCTCGTGGGCGCCGATCCCGTTCATCTTGTCGTAGAGGCCTTCGGCGCGCCGGTTGAGCGAGCCCTCGATCTGGAGCGCGGGGAACTTGTTCGGCACGACGCGGAGCGTCCAGCCGGGACCGTTCGCGTTGCCGGGGCTCGGCCGATAGGCGAGCACCTCGGGCGGCGTCGTGCCCTCGTTTCCGGGGCAGAACGGGCAGAATGTCGCGCGTTTCATCTCGACGGTCTCGCCGAAATCGGACGGCTTGCGGCCGCGTTCGGTCGAGATGATGACCCAGCGTCCGACGACCGGGTCCTTGCGCAACTCCGGCATCCGCGTTCCTCCAAGGTTCGGCAGAATGGGAAGGTGCGCGGACTGTAGGGCTTTCGGGCGCTCGGCGTCAAGCAAGGCGAGGCTCCAAGTGCCAAGGAGGCCGGGGCTTAGCCCGACGACCCGGCGGCCAGTGTGCGGTATAGCTGCTCCTGTGCATCGCCGAACGAGCGCCCCCGCCGGGCGCACACGACGCGCGCGGTGGCGACGAACTTCTCGACGTCGTAGCGCGCGGCGGTCGCGCCGTCCCACCACGAGAACGCCGTCAGTTCCTTCGGCGAGACCGTGCCGCCGCCGAACAGGTTCGACGCCGCGCCGATCACCGCGCCGGTCGTCAGCAGCGTGCCGATGCCGGTCTTCACGTGGTCGCCGACGAACGCGCCGACCTTGCTCTCGCCGGTTTCGTGCGCCGCGCCGTCCAGCGCGATGCGCACGTTGCCGTAGTTGTTCTTGAGGTCGCTCGTCGTCGTGAGCGCGCCCAGGTTCACCCACTGGCCGATCACCGAGTGCCCGACGAACCCGTGGTGCCGCTTGTTGCCGTAGCCCTGGAAGATCGTCTCCTCGACCTCTCCCGCCACCCGGCACACCGGCCCGAGCGCGACGCCGCCCCCGAGCTTGCCGCCCAACACGTGCGTGCCCGCGCCGATCCACGACGGCCCGGCGACGTAGCTGTGGGGCTCGAGCACGGCGTCGCGCTCGACGACGATCGGTCCGTTCGACGCGTCCAGCACGCAGCCGGGCGCGACGCGCGCGGTCGGGTGGATCGCGATCCCCGCCGGGGCGACCAGGTGGACCCCGGCGGCGACCGCGGGGTTCGTGCGCGGCGCGAGCTCGGCGCCGTGCGCGGCGCGGACGGCGAGCTCGCCCTCGACCTGGAGCTCGTGGTGGTTGTGGCGCAGGAGGTCCCACACCGCGTCGATGAACGGGGCCTCGACCTCCTCGTCGTGGAAGCCGTGGCCCGCGGGCGCGTTCGTCTGGACGAGCAGGTCGCGCGCGCCCACGACCTCGGAGGTCTTCGCCGCCGGGTGCGCGAGCGCGAGCACGCGGTCGCCGACGCACCAGCGGTTCGTGCCCTTCGTCTTCGCCACGAGGTCGAGCCAGCGCTCGTCGGCGAGCGCGCGGCCGTTGAGCCAGAGCACGTCGCCGTTCACCTTCAGGTCGCCGAGCGCGGGGAGCGCGCCCTCGTCCTCGGCCGCCGCGGCGAGCACGCGCGGCCGCCCCGAATAGGCGAACTGCGCGCCCGGAAAGTGCGCGCGCAGCTTGTCGCCGAGGGCGTGCCCGCCGAGCCGCAGGTCCCACACCGGCCGCGTGGTCGCGAGCGGCGCGAGCATGCGCCAGCCGTCGTCCTCGAACAGCACGACGACCGACGGCGTCACGGCTCCCTCATCGTGCGGAACGCCTCGGGGTAGCCCTGCTCCTTGAGCCGCTGCGCCAGCTCGCTCGCGCCGTCGGCGGTCAGGCAGCCGCCGACGCGCACGCGGTACATGCCGCCGTTCTCGCGCACCCAGGCCGCGAGGTTGAGCTCGCGATCGATGTTGCGCACTTCCTGCCGCGCCTTGTCCTGGTTCGTGGTGACGAGCACCTGCACTTCCCAGCACTGGCTGTCGCTCACGGGCGGCGGCGCGGCCTTCGGCGGCTCGTACTTCGTCGCCGCCTCGTCGTTGGTCGCGCCCGGCATCATCGCAGCCGGGTCGGGCAGGCTGTCGACCAGCTTCTGCCCGAGCGCGGTCGGGCCCTTGGGGTAGACGTGGTTCCGGCGCGCGGCGCGCGCGGACGCGCTGCCCGCGGTGTCCCACGGCGCGGAAATCGGCTGGCTCGAGGCCGGCGGCGGCGGCTCGTCCTTCTTCACGACTCCGCTCCTGGTCGGCGGCGGCGGCTGTGGAATCGCGGCCGTCGGCGCCGGGGCGCGCTTGTGCGCGCACCCCGCGGCGCCGGCGAGCGCGAGGACCAGCACGAGCCGTCTCATTCGAGCCACCCGCGCTCGGCCAGCTCGGTCACCGCCTTGCGCACCTCGTCGGCGCGCTCGACCGGGCAGACCAGCGTGCCGCCCTCGTGCTCGACCACGATCAGGCCCTTGCCGCCGAGCACGACGACCGGCTTCGCGCCACCGCCGAGCACGACGCAATCGTCGCTGTCGATCGTCACCGCGCGCCCGCTCGCCGCGTTGCCGCGGTCGTCGCGCGCCTGCCGCCGCGCCCACGCGGTCCACGAGCCGAGGTCGTCCCACTCGAACGCGGCCTCGACCATCGCGGCGTTGTCGGCCTTCTCCATCACCGCGTAGTCGATCGACACCGCCTCGAGCCCGGGGAACCCGTCCTCGAGCGCGTCGCCCGCGACCGCGGGCTTGCCGGCGACGAACGCCTTCGCCGCCGGCTCGAGCGCGCGCACGCCCTGCGCCAGCGCAGGCCGGTGGCGATCGAGGCCGTCCAGGATCGCGCGCGGGCGCCAGGCGAACATCCCGCTGTTCCAGAAGTGCCGCCCGCTCGCGACGTACGCGCGCGCAGTCGCGAGGTCCGGCTTCTCGCGGAACGCCGCGACCGCGAACGCGCGCTCGGGCCCGAGCGGCGCGCCCTTCTCGACGTAGCCGTAGCCGGTCTCCGGGCGCGTCGGCCGGATGCCGAACGTGACCAGGCGATCGCCGTCCTCGGCCAGCTCGAACGCCTTCAAGAGGTCGGCCTGGAACGTCGCGACGTCGGGGATCAGGTGGTCGGCGGCGAGCACCGCCATGCCGTCGTGCGCGCCGAGCGCCTCGGACAGGAGCGCGGCGTAGCCGATCGCGGGCGCCGTGTTCCGGCCCACGGGCTCCGCGACGATGCGCGCGCGCGTGCCGACCAGCGCCTGCATGCGCGGCGCGAGCTCCTTGCTGGTCAGGATCCACGTCGCTTCGGGAGGCACGATGCCGTCGAGACGCTCGAGCGTCGCGGTGAGGAGGACCTTGCCGTCCGCCAACGGCAGGAGCTGCTTCGGGAGTCCGGGCCGGCTCCAGGGCCAGAAGCGTTCGCCCCGGCCGCCGGCGAGGATCAGGGCGGATCGCATGCGCGCACTCTAGTTGTGCTTGCGGCGGGCCGCAAGGTCTCGGCCTGCGCGCGCGCCGCGGCCTGCACGCGGGCGCGGCCGCGCAGCCGGTCGACGAGGTCCTGGTCGATGCCGTAGACGTCCGGGCGGAACGACGCGGCGCCGTCGCCGTCAGCCATCGCGGTGAAGTAGACGATGTCGACCGGCAGCGGCTTCGGCAGCGCGATCGTCTTCGTCTCCCCCGCCGCGACCAGTGCCTTGAGGCGGCCCTCGTTGCTCTCGGCGCGGCCGCGCAGCACGGCGTGCGCGAGCGCCAGCGGGTCCTCGACGCGGATGCAGCCGTGGCTGAAGCTGCGCTCTTCCTCCTGGAACAGCGCCCCGGCCGGCGTGTCGTGCAGGTAGACGTCGAACGAGTTCGGGAAGACGAACTTGAACGCGCCGAGCGCGTTCCCCTCGCCGGCGTCCTGGCGCACGATGACCTTCCGGTCCGCCGAGGAGTCCGACAGGTCGACGTCGTGGGGATCGACCTCCGCGCCGTCCGTCCCGACCAGTCGCATGCGGTGCTTCGCCAGGTAGTCCGGGTCCTCGGCGAGCGCCGGCACGATCTCGTTGGTCACGATCGAGGGCGGCACGCTCCATGTCGGGTTGACCACGACCGCGGTCATCGTGTCGCTGAAGACCGGCGTCTGGTTCATCACCTTCCCGACGACGACCCGCATGTCCAGCACGTCCTTCCCGCCTTCGAACAGGTGGAGCATGTACTCGGGAATGTTGACCAGGAGATGCCGCTCGCCGAACGACGCCGGCAGCCAGCGCCAGCGCTCCATGTTGAGCTCGATCTCGCGCAGCCGCTGCTCGGCGGGCACGTTGAGCTCGGCGCGCTCGGGCTCGCCGACGCCGCCGTCGGCCCCGCGGCCGAAGCGCGCCTGCAGCGTGCGCACCGCCGCGTCGAGCCCGTCGTCGAAGCGGTCGCCCGAGCCCGACGCCAGCTCCCCCGTCGCCGCGAGCCGTTGGCGAAGCGCGCGCACGCGCGGGCCGCGGGCGCCCTTCCGGAGCGGCGGCCCGGGCGGGATCGACGGCCAGCCGCCCTCATCGACCAGCGTCGCGTAACGCGCCCGTGCCTTCCGCAGGTTCGCGTACTCGGGGCGATCGGGCGGCAGCTCCGCGAGCGCGGCCTTCAGGCGGTGCCGCGCCAGCGCGTCGGCGAGGCGCGCGTCCATGTCGTTCTTGTGCGGCTTCGCCACCCACACCGCGTCGAGGGCGCGCGGCGAGATCCGGCCGTCGTGCACGTCCGACATGTAATGAAGGGCGGCGATCGAGCACAGGAGGTCGAACTCGGCGAGCGCGCGGGCGTTGCTCGAGTCGACGGGCGCGCCCTTCTGGCGCTCGAGCCGCGCCTTGAGCGGCACGGTCGAGTACTCGGCGGGGTCGAGCCCTTCCACGTCGGCGTGCGCCAGGACGTCGGCGAGCTGGCGGGAGTCGTCGTTCGGGCCGGCGCCGGTGGTCCACGCGGGCTTCATGCCGCGCTTCTTGTAGAACGAGCGCACGAGCGTGAGCGTGCGGCGGTCGCGCCAGGGCGCGTCGGCGGGAAGGGCGCGGCGCTTGAGGTCGAGGCCGATGCGGCGCGACACGGAGTCGCCGACGAGGCCGAGGCGGTGTTCGTAGGTGAGGGCGATCGCGACCACGAGGACGGCCAGGCCGCCGACGCCGATCGCGATCCAGCGGTCGCGTTGGGTCATCCCCTTGAGCGTAAGCGAGGCGCCCCCCGCGTTGCGAGCGTCGCGGGGGGCGCGGGGCAAATCGCCTAGTCCTTGAGGACGAACGAGACTTTCAGCAACACCCGGTAGTCGGTGATCTTGCCTTTCGCATAATCGACCTTCATCGACTTGACCCACGCGCCCGAGATCCCGCGCAGGGTCTTCTCCGCGCGCCTCAGGCCGGTGTTGACGGCGTCCTCGAAGCCCTTCTTCGACGTGGCGGAGATCTCGGTGATCCTGGCGACGGACATGGCGTCCTCCTAGGGAATCGCGCCCGCGGGCGGCCCGTTCGGGAAGTACTCCTGGATCGCTTCCTTGATGCGCTCGATGCGATGGTCGGGGTTCGGGTGCGTGCTGAGGAACTCGGGCGGCTCGCCGCCCTGGCGCGACTGGTTCAGAATCTCCATCACGCCGACCATCGAGTTCGGGTCGTAGCCGGCCTCGCCCATCAGCTTGACGCCGTAGTGGTCGGCCTGCAGCTCGTCGCCGCGGCCGTACTTGAGGTTGACCAGGTTCGCGACCAGCAGCGCCATCTGCGCGCTGCGCCCGCTGTTCGGGTCGTTCGGGTCGTAGGTCGACAGGATGAGCGCGCCCGTCAGGCCCTGCGTCAGCTCCTGCTGCGCGATGTGCTGCGCGCTGTGGCGCTCGACCACGTGGCTGATCTCGTGGCCGAGCACACCGGCCAGCTGGCCCTCGGTCTTGAGGCGCGAGAGCAGCGCCTCGGTGATGAACACCGGCCCGCCCGGCAGCGCGAACGCGTTGATCGTGTTCTGGTCGGCCAGCAGCGTGAAGTGGAACTCGTAGCCCGACTTCCCCGCCTCGGACGCGGCGACGATCTTCTCGCCGACCTGCTGCACCAGCGCCGAGGCCTGGGCGTCCTGGCTCGGCCCGCCGAACTGGTCCATCATCTCGGGCGCGGACTGCAGCCCGAGCGCGATCTCCTGCTCCTTGCTGATCGAGACGTGCTGCTTCTCCCCCGTCACCGGGTTGACCTGCGACTTGCCCAGGTAGCTGACGAACGCGAACGCCGCGAACGCGAGCCCGATCAGGAGGCGCGCGCCGCCGAAGCTGCGCTGCTGACCGTAGAGCGCCATCAGGCCCTCCCTTCGACCGGCGTCTCGACGACGAACTTCTCGACCTCGAGCAGCTCGTAGGTCCCGCCGCAGATCGCGCCGAACAGGACGTGCGCCCACATCGTCCACGCGCTCTTCATCGGCGCGAACCAGGGCACGAGGTTGAACACCGTCCCGAAGTTGATCCAGTAGAGGCACAGCCCGAGCACCGCGCCCCCCAGGACGCCGACGAGCAGGCCCCAGCGGTGGAGCACGAACGCGATCAGGCAGGCGAAGGCGATCGACAACGGGAGGTGAACGAGCAGCGCGGCGGCGATGCCGGCGGGGCCGAACGCGGTCGAAGGCTCGACCGTCTTCGGCCCCAGGATCACCGCGGCGAGCATGCGCGGGAACACGAGCGCGCTGCCGACCGCGCTCTTCGTGAACAGCATCTCGAGGACGAACAGGACGATGCCGCCGACGACGCCCGCGATGATCGCGGCGCGCCAGTCGACGAGCTGGCGGAGGTGCTGGCGGGCGAGGTTCATGGAAGCAAAGTCGAACACCGCCTGCTTGCCGGTGTCAACCTCGGAGGGCACGGCGCGGGGACCTGCGCCGGCGCAGGTCGATCGTGAGCGGCCCTAGGCCCGGCCCCGACGTGAGGCCAGCAGCTCCTCGTAAACGCCGACGGTCGCATCGACCACGCGGTCCCAAGAGTAGTGCTCGGCGATGTGGCCGCGCGCCTTCTGCTCGAACTGGCGCACCAGGGCGGGTTCCTTGATCAGGCGGTCGAGCTGGCGCGCCAGGTCGTCGACGTCGCGGTTCTTGAACGTGAACGCGGCGTCCTCGGTGACCTCGAGGTTCTCGGGAATGTCGGAGATCAGCACGCAGCGCCCGTACGACAGCGCCTCGAGCAGCGACAGCGACAGGCCTTCGAGCGTCGACGGCTGCACCACGCAGTAGGCGTTCGACCACAGCTCCTCGAGCGCCTCGCCGTAGACGTAGTCCAGCATGCGGACGCGCGGGCCCTCGTACTTCTTGATCTCGGCGACGTAGTCGTCCGAGCCCGACGAGCCGCCGACGAGGGCGAGCGTCAGGTCGGTGTCGAGCCGCGAGAACGCCTCGCACAGGAAGTGGACGCCCTTCTCGGGCACCAGCCTCCCGACGAACAGGACGTACTTGTGCGCCTCGAGCCCGAACTTGAGGATCCGGTGGGCCGGGCGCGGTTCCGGCAGGACGGTGCCGTTCGGGATCGCTACCGTCGGCTTGCCGTGGTGCTCGGCGAAGTACTTCTGGAGCGTGCGCGACACCACGATCGTGCGGTTCGGGAAGTTCACCGCAGGCCCCTCGCACTGCTTGAGCACCCAGGACGCGGCCGCCCCCCACTTCTCGCGCTGCCAGTCGAGGCCGTGCACGGTGACGACGGTGGGCTTGCCGACGAGCCGGGGCAGTCCCGCGAACACCGACGGGCCGAGCGCGTGGAAGTGCACGACGTCGGCGTCGTGCATCATCGCGTGCGCGGTCGAGACCGCGACGTGGGTCGCGGTGTCGAAGTGCTTGGTGTTGACGCTCGGCAGGCGCACCAGCTGGACGCCGTGGTACATGCCGCCGGTCGGCGTGTAGTGCAGCCGGCAGTAGACCGAGACCTCGTGCCCGCGCAGGACGAGGCGGCGCGCGATTTCTTCCACGTGGCGTTCGATCCCGCCGTAGAGCGCGGGGATCCCCTTCTGCCCGATCATCGCGATCTTCACGCGGCCGCTCCCAGCCGGCCCGCGCGCTGCCGGGCCTGCGCGTAGACGTCGAGCATCGCGTTGAGGTGCGCGGCGGGCGTGTAGAGCGACTCGACGAGCGCGCGGCCCGCGCGGCCCATCGCCTCGGCGCGGCGGGGATCCTCGACCAGCCCGCGCATCGCGGCGCCGAGCGCGTCGGGCGCGGCCGGCGGCACCAGGAGTCCGGTCACGCCGTCCTCGACGATCTCGGGCATGGTGCCGAGGCGCGTCGTCACCACGGCCTTGCCGCGCGCCATCGCCTCGTGGATGACCATCGGCCGCACCTCGTACCACTCGCTCGGCAGGGCGAGGCACGCGGCCGCAGCCCACGCGCGGTCGTAGGCGTCGCCGGAGAGGTGGCCCGCGAACGTGAGGCGCCCCTTCTGGTCGGCGTCGACCCGCTCCTCGAGCGCCGCGCGCAGCGGGCCGTCGCCCGCGATCACGAGGCGCAGCCCCGGGGTGCGTCGGTGCGCCTCGAGCAGCGTGAACAGGCCCTTCTCCTCGGACAGCCGGCCGGCGAACAGCGCGTACGATCCGCCGCCGAACGCGGGCGCGTACGCCGCCGCGTCGACGAAGTGCGGCACGAACGCGAGCCGGTCGCGCGGCACGCCGTGCTCGAGCATCTTCGCCATCTCGAACAGGCTCGGGCAGTGGAAGACGTGCACGTGCCGGTACGAGTGGAGCCCGCGGTGCACGGCCGCCTCGGCGGCGCTCGTGAGCGAGAGCGGCAGCGAGTCGGCGTTGCAGCGGCGGATCACCGTGTTCCAGTAGCGGCCGTGCTTGCAGCGCTCGCACACCTCGCCCTGCGAGCGGAACGTGTACACGGGGCAGAGCAGCTTGTAGTCGTGCATGGTCTGGACGATCGGCACGTGGTCGGCGGCGAGCGGCCCCAGGATCGAGGGCGAGAGCTGGTGCGCGATGTTGTGCAGGTGCGCCACGTCGATGCCGTGCTCCTTGACCAGGCGGGCGATCTTCGCCCGCGCCTCGCCGCTCCAGATCACGCGCGCGGCGCGGCCCAGGTCGGTCAGCACGTTGCGCCGGCCGCGGAACTCGACCTGCGAGACGAAGTACTTCGCGTACGGCGTCGGCAGGTTCGACGGATGTTCCATGGCGAACGGGATCACCACGTGGCCCGCCGCCTCGAGCAGGCGGGTGAGCCGGAAGACGTAGGCCTCGGCGCCGGCCTTCTCCCAGTAGAACTTGTGCGCCATCAGGATCTTCACGCGGGCACCGCCGATCCGGCGCGGCGCGCGGCGTAGGCCTCGAACAAGCGGTCGGACTGCGCGGCCCACGAGTACGCCGCGAGCGCCTCGAGGCGGCCCTCGCGCGACGCGGGCGGCAGGAGCAGCGCGTCGGCGAACGCGTCGACCTCGGCCGCGCGCACGTGCGGCGCGAGACGGTCGAACCCGCGCAGGCCGAACGGCGTCGACACCACGTCGAGCCCCGCGGCGAGGTACGTGGGCAGCTTGACGTTCGAGCCCGCGCCGGTGGTGATCGGGTTCAAGCCCACGTCCGCGCCCCACAGGTAGGGCGTGAGGTCGGCCTGCTCGGGCACGGCGCGCACGCGCTCGAGCGCCGTCGCGCGGGCGCGGAACGACGCGCTCACGCCGCCGACGAGGAACAGCCGCGCGTCCAGCTCCGCGAGCCGCGGCACGACCACGCGGAACAGGTCCGCGGCCGCCTGCCGGTTGTGCGCGAAGTCGGTGCCGAGGAACAGCAGCCCGCGCTCGTCGCCCGTCAGCCCCAGCGCCGCGCGCGCGCCCTGCTTCTCCTCGACGGTCGGCGGGCGCAGCCGCACCGCGTCGAAGCCGTTGTCGACGACCGCGATCTTCTCCGCGGGCGTGCCGTAGCGCTCGGTGAACGACGCCTTGTCGGCCGCGCTCACCGCGACCACGAGGTCGGCCGCATCGAGCGCCTCGCGCTCGAGCGCGGCGAGCTGCTTCGCCCAGCGCTCCCGCCGCGCGACCGACGATCCCACGCGCTCGAACCACTCGGCCTCGACGTTCTGCGCGCCGTAGACGCGCAGCACGCCGGGCCGCGCGGTCGCGAGCAGCGGCGTGAGGTTGAGCGAGTCGACCTCGAGCACGTCCGCGCGCGGATCGAACGCACGCGCGACCAGGCCGGGCAGGCGGCGGTGGCCCTCGGCGACGAGCGACAACGGCGCCACCCCCGCCCGCTCGAGCCACGCGAACAGCGTCGGGTGCCACGGCTTGACGCGCACGATCGTGACCCCCTCCCGTTCCTCGCGTGACACGGCCCGCTCGCGCGACTTGAGCGCCGAGACGAGCGAGACCGCGGTGACTTCGGGCCGCCGCGTCAGCCCCTGGTAAAGGTTCCACACCCGCACGGTGACGCCCATGCGCGGCGGCCACACGTTGTTGTCGACCGCCCCCTGGATCCTCACCGCGCGCTCCCGGTGACCCACGACCGCACGATGCCCGCGCCGAGCGCGAGCCAGGCCAGGATCGAGAGCCCGCCGAGCCCGAGGCTCCGCTTCTTCACCGCCATGACCGCCCACGTCGCGAGCGCGCCCAGCGTCCACGCGCCGAACGCGGCGCCGAGCGCCGGGGAGACGAGCGTGCCCCAGGCCAGCGGCACGCCGAGCGCCGCGTAGGCGAACGTCGCGAGGTAGAGCCGTTGCCGCGCCAGGTGCCGCGCGAACAGCGGCGTCCCCCACGACTGCCGCAGGAGCAGGCCCTGGCCCGCGAACAGCCCGCTCGACCAGCGCCGCCGGATCTCCGCGAGCGACGGCCGCGGCCGGCAGTCGTGGTACGCGGCACGCAGGTCGAGCGCGACGATGCGGCCGCCCGCGCCCTGGAGCCGGAGGCAGAGCTCCACGTCCTCCTCCGCCGGCAGCCGCGGGTCGAACCCCCCCACGGCCTCGAACGCCGCGCGCCGCGCGACCCACGCCGCCGCGAGCATCTCGACGTCGCCGCCCGTGCCGCTCCTGTGCAGGTCGGGGATCTCGCGCACGAGCTTCCCGTCCCGCCACTGCCGCTCGTGGATGCGTCCGCCGATCCCGGCGACCTGCGCATCGGCGTCGAGCCGCGCCAGCGCCTGCGCGACGAACTCCGGCTCGACCACGACGTCGTCGTCGGCGAACAGGAGGTACGGCGCTTCCGCCCCGCGCGCGCCCCGGTTCCGGTGCGCGCCCGGCGTCGACGGCTGCGCCGGATCGGGCGCGACCACCGATGCGCGGCGCGCCCCCGCGGCGACGGCCGGCTGCGCGATCTCGCCGACGACCACGGTCTCGCCCGCGAACGGCGCGGTCGCGCGCTCGATCGCGTCGAGCGCCGCCGCGAGGCGCGACGACGCGCCCCAGGCGGCGACGACGGTGCGAACGCGCGCGGACACGGTCAGCGTTCGACGAGCGGCGGCGGTTCGTCGGCGTCGCGCGGCGCGCCGCGGAACGGCATGCCCACGACCGCGCGCTCGCGGCCCTCTTCATCCACGCCCGCCTCGCGCGGCGGCGCGAGCGGCCGCGGCGCCACGCCGAGGCGCGGCAGGCCGAACGGCAGCGCCAGCGTGCGCAGGACGGTCGCGCCGACGAGGAAAGCCCGCACGCCGCGCCACCACGCGCGCGGCAGGCTCTGCCGGAGAATGGCGAAGAACACGAGCAGCCCCGCGGTCGCCCACAGCCAGATCATGAGCGGCCCGCCGTCGCGCCCCATGAACGCGGTGACGATGCCGAAGATCGCCCAGGCGAACAGCAGCAGCGCCCCCTGATAGCGCGCCAGGTGCCGCGGGAACGCCATCGTTCCCCGGGCCCGGCGCAGCACCATGCCGGGGCCGCTCAGGCCCGTGGTGACGAACCGCCGCACGTCGCCGAACGACTCGCGCGCGATGCCGTGGCGGACGCCGATCGCGCGGTCGACCGAGCCGAGCGAGAACCCGGAACCGCGCAGCCGCTCGCAGGCCTCGGCCTCGTCCTCGGACGGCAGCCAGGAATCGAACCCGCCGACCGCATCGAGCGCCGCGCGGCGCCACAAGGCGGCGTCGCGCAGCGTGCGCACGGCGCCGTCGCGGCCGAGGAGGCCGTCGACGTCGTGCCGCCCGCCGACGAGCGCGCCGTTGCGCCAGTGCGCCTCGTCGATCGCGCCGCCCACGGCGGCCATGCGCTCGTGCTCGCGCAGGAGCGCGACGGCGGGCGCGAGCCAACCCGGCTGCACGGCGACGTCGCCGTCGACCAGCAGCTGCGCGTCGCCGCCGCAGGCGCGGCGTGCGGTCTCGCGCGCGGCCGCGAGCGTGCGCGGCACGCCGGGCGAGATGCGGCGGAACGACCAGCCGTGCTCGGCGGCGATCCGCTCGGCCGTGGTGGAACCGTCGGAGGCCGCGACCACGCGCGCCGAAGGAACGACGCCCGCATCGAGGAGGACCGCGTCGATCGCTTCTAGCGTGCGCGCGAGGTGTGCGTCGTGACCGTGGGCGGCAACGCCCACGCCGAGATGGAGATCGTCCAGGGCCGTGCTCATCGTCCCTCCCGCCCCGCGTGTCCCGCGGAGTGCTTCCATGCCCGTTCGTAGAGCACCTCGTAGGCGCTCACCATCCGCTCCCAGCTCCATTCCTCACGCGCCTGTCGTGCGGCTTCGTAGCCGAGCCGGCGCGCCAGCTCGGGTTGCGACTGGATCTGCGTCATCGCGGCCGCGAGCGCCGCCGGATCCTCGCGCGGCACCAGGCAGCCCGTGGTGCCCTCGCGGATCGCCTCGGCGACGCCGCCGGCGGCGGCCGCGACGACGGGCAACCCCGCCGCCTGCGCCTCGAGCAGCGCGAGCGGCAGTCCCTCCCAGCGCGACGCGATGGCGAAGGCGTCGGCGCCCCAGTAGAACGGCGACGCGTCGGCGACCGCGCCCTCGAAGCGCACGCGGTCCTGGATGCCGAGCGTGCGCGCCTGCTGCTCGAGCTCGTCCTTGAGCGAGCCGTCGCCGACGATCCACAGCTGCGGCGCGCCGGCGATGCGGGCGAAGGCGTCGAGCAGGACGTCGACGCCCTTCTGCTTCTCGAGCCGCCCGACGAACGCCCAGACGAACGCGCCGGCGCCGGCGCCCAGCTGTTGCCGGATGCGCGCGCGCTCCTGGCCCGCGCGAGCGGTCGTGCGATCGAGGCCGACGGCGTCGACGCCGTTCTCGATCACGCGGCCGTTGGCCTCGACGTCGAAGCCGTAGTCGCGGGCCAGCCCGTCGGCCACCGCGCGGCTGACGCACACGACCTGGTCGGCGCGCGACAGCTCCCAGCGCTTGAGCCATTTCTGCGCGCCCGAGTGCGCGAACCCGACGAGGTGCTCGGTCACCAGCACCGCCGGCACGCCCACGAGGTGCGCCAGCGGCACGAGGTAGCGGTCCGCCGCGGGCCACACGTGGTGCACGTGCAGGATCGAGTGCCGCGCGCGCTTGAGGAACCCCAGCGTGTGCAGCGCGCGCCCGACCTGGAAGCGGTTCGTCAGCTCGGGCAGCCGTTCGACGGGGATGCCCGCGCGCTCGAGGTCCCCGGCGATGCGGTCGAGCGCGGACGCAGGCGCGAGCGCGACCGACGGCGCGAAGCGCGTGCGGTCCATGCGGCACGCCAGCTCGAACACGACCTTCTCGGTGCCGCCGACGGACTGGCCGCTCTCGACCAGGACGACCGGAATGCGCGCGCCGGACGACAGCGGCCGTGCGAGCAGCGGCAGCTCCGCCGGGGCGGGCGGGCGGTCAGCGCGGGCGGAGGCGGTCATAGGCCTCGATCAGGCGGACGCGGCTGAAGTCCCACGCCATGCCGTTCTTGAAGCGCTCGCGGTTGTACGCGCCCATGGCCTCGCGGCGTGCGGGATCGCGCAGCAGGAGGTCGATCTTCGCGGCGAGGTCGGCTTCTTCGTTCGGCCGCGCATAGAGCGCGCCGTCGCCGGCCGAGTAGCGGGTCTCGCGCAGGTCGAACGCGACGATCGGCTTCCCGAGCGCCATGTACTCGAGGATCTTGTTCATCGTCGAGACGTCGTTGAGCGGGTTCTTGGGATCGGGCCCGACGCACACGTCGGCGGTCGAGAGGATCGCCTCGACCTCGGCGTCCGGGATGCGTCCCGTGAACCGCGCGACGTCGTCGAGCCCGAGCGCGGTCGACAGCGCGACGAGGTCGTCGAACGAGTCGCCCGAGCCGATCAGGGTCAGCGCGACGTCGCGCGCGCCGCGGCGCTCGAGCAGGAGCGCCATGGCGCGCAGCAGGTAGTCGACGCCGTCCTGCGGCGCCATCACCCCGAGGTAGGCGACGAGGAACGGCCGGCCGCGCTTGAGCGCGGGATCCGGCGCCATGCCGACGAAGCGCCCGGATTCCGGGCCGGAGCGCACGACCACGACGTCGTCGGGCGCGAGCCAGCCGCGGCGGATCGCGGTCTCCTTGTACGACTCGTTGGTCGCGATCACGAGGTCCGACGTGGCGTAGGTCAGGCGCTCGAGCAGGCGCAGGCCGTGATACCAGAAGCCTTCCTTGCCGAAGCGCGAGACATAGACCTCGGGCGAGAGGTCGTGCTGGTCGAACAGGAACTTCTTGCCCCACAGCTTGTAGAACGCGCCCAGCAGGAAGAACGTGTCCGGCGGGTTGCACGCGTGCAGCACATCGAACCCGCGGCCGCGCGCGACCTTGAGCGACAGCCACGCGGTGTGGAACCAGCAGTAGGTGAACTCCCACAGGTACGACAGCGCGCCCTTCGTCGGCGGCGGCGGGTCGTAGCGATGGATCGCGACGCCCTCGATCTCCTCGTAGGGCGCGGTCCAGCCGGGACCTTTCGGGCAGATCACCGAGACCTGCCAGCCCGCCTGCGTCAGCGCCTTCGACTCCAGCCAGACGCGGCGGTCGAACGGCACCGGCAGGTTCTCGACCAGGATGAGCGCGCGGCGTGCGCTCACGTCACCAGGCGAGGCCGACATAGTCTCCGCGCCGGACGTCGCGCTTCTCGACCAGCCGCACCAGGTCCACCAGCGTCTGGCCTTCGCGCATCCACGACGGCACGTCCTTGTACGTCGGGTGTCCGTTCGCGATCACGATCACCTCGGACTGCTCGACCACTTCCTGCGCGTTCTTGCTGAACACGCGGTCGAGGTACGGGATCTCGGCCTCGAGGTACTGGCGGTTCGCGCCCAGCAGCTTCGCGACGTCGACGTGGGCGTCGTGCAGCCGCACGTCCCAGCCCTTGCCGACGAGCGCGCCGACGACGCGCACGATCGGCGACTCGCGCAGGTCGTCGGTCTCGGCCTTGAACGAGAGCCCGAGCACGCCGACCTTCTTGTGCGCGGCCTTCGTGCGCTCGATGGTCGAGATCGCGAGCTGCACCTGCAGCTCGTTGCTCCGGAGGATCGAGTCGAGCACCGGCAGGTCGAGGTTCTTCTCGCGCGCGCGGTGCGTGATCGCGCGCAGGTCCTTCGGCAGGCACGAGCCGCCGAACGCGAACCCGGGCTTCAGGTAATAGGGCGAGAGGTTGAGCTTCGTGTCCTGCACGAACAGCCGCATCACCTCGTGCGAGTCGATGCCCTCGCGTTTGCACAGGTTGCCGATCTCGTTGGCGAACGCGACCTTGAGCCCGTGAAACGCGTTGTTCACGTACTTCAGCATCTCGGCGGTGCGCGTCGGCACGACGAACACGTCGCCCTCCACGCCCGCGTACAGCTCCTTGAGCGGCACCGCGCTGCCCTCGTCGCACACGCCGAGCACGGTCAGGGGCGGGGCGAAGAAGTCGGCCACCGCGGTGCCCTCGCGCAGGAACTCGGGGTTGTAGCACACGCCGAAATCCTTCCCCGCCTTCTGCCCGGACGCCTGCTCGAGGCGCGGGATCAGGAGCGTCTCGACCGAGCCCGGCAGCATCGTCGAGCGGAACACGACGACGGTCCGGTGCGGGTGCGCCTTGAGCGCGGCGCCGACCTCTCCCGCCGCATGCGCGACGTGGTCGAGGTCGAGCGAGCCGTCCTCGCGGCTCGGCGTGCCGACGCAGACGAGCACGAGGTCCGCGTCCTTCACGCCAAGGGCGTAGTCGAGCGTCGCGGTCAGGCGGCCGTCCTTCGCCGCGGCGGCGATCAGCTCGGGCAGGTCCTTCTCGACGATCGGGCTCTCGCCCCGCTTGAGGCAGCCGACCTTGTACTCGTTCGGGTCCACGCCGATCACGTGGTGGCCCAGCTTCGCGAGGCACGCCGACGTCACCGATCCGACGTAGCCCAGTCCGAACACCGCAATGCGCATACGTTCCCCGGGGGAGAGAGCGTTCAGCCCTTCCGTTCGATCCGCGTCCGCCACGCCAGCGGCAGACGACCTTCCACGTGCCATTCGACGACGCCGCACGGGCGCGGCTCGAGAAACCGCGGCGCCCAGGTCGCGTCATCGCCCGCACGCGCCGTGCCGCCCTGCGGCAGCTCCGCGCGCAACACGAGCGAGTATCCGTCCGGCCAGCGCGCCAGGAACGAGCCGTCCGCCTGCGCGGTCGCGCGCCCGTCGCCGAGGTGCCAGCGCGCCACCGCGCGGTGAGTGCCCGCGCCCTCGAGCACGTCGACCACCTCGAGCGCGTCGGTCCAGCGCACCGTCCGTCGGTGCCGCACGCCGGAGGCGAGCTCGATCGCTGCCGTCATCGTCTCGCCGTCGACCGCGAGCGGCGCGCTCACGCGTGCGGCCTTGAGCCACTGGAACAACCCGCCCGGCGTCGACTGCGAGACGCCGTCGACCTCGACCGTGTTGTGCGCCCGCGTCGCCCGCAGGCGTTCGCGCAGCGCGGCATGGGCGTGATAGCCGCCCGTTCCCGGGTCGACCAGCCGCGGCCCGCCCTCGTCGAACAGCACCATCAGCGCATCCGCGTGCCCGTGCGCGTAGAGCGGCGCGAGCCCGAGCTCGGCGGCATCGAACAGCACGGTCGCCGCGCCCTTCCGGCGCGCCGCGTAGCCCGCCTCGACGAACGTCGCCGGGGCGTCGGCGCCGGCTTTCGCAGGGGCGTCCGTCAACCCGAGCCACGCCGCACGCGGGGACGGCTCCCCCGCGAACGCGCCGCCCGTCAGCCGGGCCGCGCACTCGACCGACGCGCTCACCCGCCGCTCGAACGGTTCGCCGGTCGGCAGCGCCTGGCCTTCGTCGCCGTCGCCGACGGCGAAGGTCCGCCCGCCGGGCGACACCGCATCGAGCGCCGCCGCGATCCGGCCGATGCGCTCGCGCACGGGACCGGGCAGCGCCCGGCTGTGCCGCACTTCGAGCGCTTCGACCACGACCGCGAAATCGAGCACGAACTGCTGGTAGGCGAACGCGTGCTCGCGCGTCATGCCGCCCTGCGTCGTCTGCGCGAGCACGCATTCCTCGAGCACCGCGAGCCCGCGCGCGTGCCAGGCCGCGGCCTCGGGCAGGAACGCGAGCTGCCGGCCGCTCCACGCGAGCCCCGCCGCCTCGCCGAGGCGATGGTTGTTCGCCGAGGAGTGCCGCGCATCGTGCGCGAACACGAACCGCATCTGCTCCGCCCAGCTCGCGAGCACGCGCTCCCAGCGCGCGTCCTCGATCGCCTCGCCCGCGGGCGAACGCGCGATCAAGGCCAGCGCGTGCCCCCAGGCGAAGGCGCGCAGCGCGTACTCGAGCGCGCTCGCCCACTGGATCCCCGCGTACGGCGGGCAGGCCAGCTGCCACGCCTCGAGCGCGCCGAACGCGGCCCGCGCCCAGCGCGGATCGCCCGTCAGGAACGCCGCCTGCCCGAACGGCACGAGAAAACCGTGCCGGCCGAGCTCCCAGGCCAGCCGCGCGTCCCCGACCTTTGCCGGATCGCGGTAGTCGAGCGTCGGCCCGAACGTCGTCGGGACTTCCGGACCGCCCGACGGATCGCGGTTCCACGGCCAGCGCGCGGGATCGCTCCCGAACTCGTAGGTGCGCGCGAACAGCTCGACCCGCCCCGCGCCCACCGCGTCCGCGCGGGCGATCACCCGGGCGGTCTCGCCCGGGAACGCCTGCTCGAACGCCGCCGCGCCCAGGACCGGCCCGACGTTCCGGCTCGCCTCGCGAAACGCCTCCCGGAACCCGCCCGCCGGGACGGGCAGCGCGGGCGCCGGCCGGCCGGCTTTCGCCTTCCAGCGCTCGAGCGCGAGCCGCTGCCCGACCCGCCACGCCAGCTCGGCCGGACCCATCGAGCGCGCCCGCTGGAGCTTCCAGCGCAGGCCGGAAGTCACGCGGGGACGCGCCGGGCCCGAAGGGACGGGACTCGTGGCAATTGTCGGCACATCAAGCGATTAACTTAGCAGAAGCGGCGGAGCCGCCCCCCGCCAAATGTGGCCCAAGGGTTGTGTCTCGAATGTTGGGTATGGGCCGAATCGGGCCGATTTCGCGGGATCTCGTCATTGGGGGATCGCGACTTAGGGCTGCCCGGGCGGGGTCCCCGCGCCCGTACCCATTCTTGAAGACACAACCCGGTAGACACGCACCCCCGGGAAGGTCGTGACCTGGGGGCGATAGGTCCGCATCAGCCAGGGCTCGAATCGGCCTTCGGGATCGAAATCCTGCGTCCGCGAGACCACCACCCACGTCGCGCCGCCCGTGGTGTCGACGTAGGCCGCGAACTTCGGCGCCATGCGCTCGTCCCGGGCGTAGCCGAGCCAGTACACGCGGTAGCGGCCGGGCGCGTAGTACTCGATCGGCGCGTAGCCTCCCGCCACCACCACCGAGTCGGACGGGGACGCCTCCCGCCTGAGCAGCGCGGCGGCGTGCTTGAAGTCGTCCTTGCCGTAGGTCTCGTCGAAGTAGTGGTTGCGCAGGGACGCGACGCAGAGGAGCAGCGCCGCCGTCGCCGCGAGGATGCGCAGGCGGACGGGCAGGGCGACGAACCCGGCGGCCAGGAGGACGAACCACATCGGCAGCGCGCTCGAGATGTAGCGCGGGTTGTAGGTCTTGAAGTTCATCAGCGCGAAGTAGGTCACCAGCGCGATCGGCGCGACGAAGGACGCCAGCACCAGGAGGAACGTGAACTTCCGGCGCCTCAGGCTCCACGCGCCCGCGAGCGCGACGCCGCCGAAGACGAGGCCGGTCGCCGCGATCGGCACGAGGTACGGGCGCAGCGCGGCGAAGCCCTCGTGCTCGTGCAGCGCGCGCAGCGCCGGGCCGAGCGTGTAGCCGACCGAGAAGACGAAGAACGTGTACGGGATCGCCTGCCACGAGTACGTCGTCGCCCCGCGCAGCGGCGCCTCGTCGGGCAGCGCCTCGCGGCCGGGCACGAGCCGGTGGAACTCGAGCAGCCCGGCGTAGTGGAGGAACCACGGCGAGACCAGGAGCGCGATCGCGGCGAGCGCGAGCAGCGGCGGCCCGAAGCGGCCGCGCCCGGGCGGCGGGCTCAGGATCAGCGCGCCGAAGAGGACCGGCATGAGCAGCGCGACGTTGAGGTTGGTCAGCGACCCGAGGAAGCACCAGAGCGCGAGCCGCGCGAGGTCGCCGAGGCGGCCCGACTCGCGGTAGGCGAACGTCGCCGTGTAGGCGAGGCACGAGAACAGGAAGGCGAACGCGTAGTTGCGCATCTCCTGCCCGTACCAGGTCACGAGCGGCGAGAGCGCCGCGATCCACGCGCCCCACAAGAACGCGCGCGGACCCGCGACCCGTCGCGCGAGGAACGCCGTCGCGGGCACGAGCGCGACCGTGGCGAGCGCGAACGGCAGGCGCAGCGCCCACTCGGAGTCGCCGAGCAGGCGGATCTGCTCGTGCGAGAGCGCGGCGATCAGCGGGCCGTGGGTGTTCCGGAAGAAGTCGCCCCAGTCGAGGCCGCCGTGGGGCGCGGCGGCGCGCCAGCTGAAGATCTCGTCGATCCAGAGGCTCTGGTGCCCGAGGTGGAACAGGCGGAGCGCGAGCGCGACGAGCATGGCGAGACCGAGGCCGAAAGCCCCGGTCTTGCCCTGCGATTGCTCGTGTGTGGCTGGGGGGACTGCGGGTCGAGCCAAGCTGCCGTCTTTCGCCCGGGCGAGACGTGCGCTAGTAGGCGCCCTCGCGCGAGAGGACCGCCGGGATCGTGCGCAGCAGAATCCTCAGATCCGTGGCGAGAGACTGACGGCGGATGTATTCGAGGTCAAGGCGCATCCACTCCTCGAAACCCAGCCGGCTGCGGCCCGAGATCTGCCACAGGCAGGTGATGCCCGGCTTGACGTCGAGGCGGCGGCGCTGCCAGGCCTCGTACTTCTCGGCCTCCTCGGGCAGCGGCGGACGCGGGCCGACGAGGCTCATGTCGCCCTTGAGCACGTTCAGGATCTGCGGCAGCTCGTCGACCGACGTCGAGCGCAGCCACTGGCCCACGCGGGTGACGCGCGGGTCGCGGCGGAGCTTGAACACGGGACCGTCGACCTCGTTCAGGTGCATGAGGCGGGCGCGCTCCGCATCCGCGCCGACGTGCATCGAGCGCAGCTTGTAGAACGTGAACTCGCGGCCGTTCTTGCCCAGGCGCTTGCTCTTGTAGAGCGCGGCGCCCCGCGAGTCGAGCTTGACCGCGAGCGCGGCGACCGCGATCACGGGGGCGAACAGGACGAGCGCCGCCGTCGCGCCGATGACGTCGAGCGCGCGCTTGCCGAACGCCGCGTAGGCGCCGGCCGGCGCGTGCGCCGAAGGCATGGGGATGGCAGGCGAGGAGACGTAGGCCGGCGCGGTCACGGTCACGACCGACGCCGCAGCCGCGAGGCGCGTCACGTCGATCAGGCCGGTCTCGCGGCGCACGCCGTTGGCGTGGCCGTTCGCGTAGCCGTTCTTGGCGTGGCCGTTGGTGTAGCCGTTCGCGTGCGCATGACCGTTCGCGTGGCCATTCGCGTGAGCGTGGCCGTTCGCGTGTCCGTTCGTTGCGGGCGAAGGAGCCGCAATGGTGGCGGTGCCGTTCGTAAGCGCCTCGACGACGTGCAAGGAATGTCCGGTCAATGGGCCGAGGGCGTGGCCACGGAATTCCGAAGCGTCCATCAACGACGTCGCGCCCTGTTCCGGCGCGTCGAGAGATTCGAATGAGCCGACTGCGAAAGTCGACGCGTTCGATTCTACCTCAGACCGGGCGGAGATGCTCGCTCCGGTTGCCAGATTGCTGCCCGATGCGGGGGACACGATAACGGGCTCCATCGCGCACATGCGTCGCAGGTTGAAATCGCCCGGCGGCCGAAATCGACCGATGAGGTCCCGGGCAAGCCCGGAACTGGGGACGATGGTCCACCAGGTTCCCGTGGCTGGCGCAAGGCGGTCCGCGAACGATGCGGGTGCGCGAGTCTCGAGTCGTGGGGGACGACTGCTCGACTGTTCCCTATTCCTCGTCCAACTCCGCTGATCGTGGACTGTTACGAGGTCGGGTCGATGTACGAACGCTGACGGTGAATCCGGACCGGAGGTCCGTTGCGTGGTTCCGAAGGGTGAAAATCATTTGATACGCGTCAATCCTTTGAAGACCCGCGGGCAGGCCCTTCATCCCGATCCGCGACCAGGCACCTCCAACTGCGTGCGAAGAACGATAGCACCATGTCCGGGAAGGGTCAACGCCACATTCCCGTTTCCGGACCTTGTGCCCTGAATCCTGTGTTCGGGGCGTACACGGCCGAGAGGCCCGCGGCCACGGCGTCACTTGCGCCGTTCAAGAACCGCCGAAACGCGCCGAACACAAGATTCAGGGCACGAGCTAAGTGACAATGCAATTTGCAATTACGGTTGTTCGACCGGGCAGGTCGCGATAGACTCGACGACGTTCGGCGGGGCCCCCGCCCGCGTCCCGCCGCCTTCGCCACCACGCCCTCCCACGGAGACCCGATGCACCGCGGCCTCAAGATCAGCGTCGTCATCCCCTGCTACAACGAGGAAGACGGCATCCGCTCGGTGATCGAGTCGATGCCGCCTTACGTCGACGAAATCGTGGTCGTGGACAACAACTCGACCGACCGGACGGGCGAGATCGCGCGCGCGCTCGGCGCCGTGGTCGTGTTCCAGCCGGTCAAGGGCTACGGCGCGGCCTACCAGGCGGGCCTGCCGGCGGCGACCGGGGACGTGATCGCGACGCTCGACGGCGACGGCACCTACCCCGCCGACGAGATCGGGCTCCTGGTCGACGCGCTCGAGGACCGCCGGCTCGACTTCATCTCGGGCGCGCGCTTCCCGTTGCGCAACGGCGCGGCGATGAACTTCTCGAACAAGGTCGGCAACATGGTGCTGACGCTGACCACCATGCTGCTCTGGTTCCGGCCGCTGCGCGACTCGCAGTCGGGCATGTGGGTCTTCCGTCGGGTCGTGCTGCCGAAGCTGCGGCTGACCAGCAACGGGATGCCGCTCTCCGAGGAGATCAAGATCGAGGCGATCGAGAAGCTCGGCCGCCGCTTCGCCGAGGTCGGGATCGACTACCGGCCGCGCATCGGCGAGGTCAAGCTGCAGAAGTGGCGTGACGGCTGGCTCAACCTGACGTTCCTGTTCAACAAGCGGTTCGGGCGTGTCTGACCCTCCGTCGAAGGCCCCCTGGTTCCTCGCCGCGCTGCTGGCCGTCGTGGTCCTGGCCGCGATCGTCCGCCTGCCCCTCGTGCCCATCGCCGCCGGCTCGTTCCGCCTGACCGAGGCGATGAACCTCGAGGAAGCCGAGAACGTCCGCATCTCGAGCGGCATGCTTCACAAGGCTTCGCTCAACCCGCACGCGTTCGAGTACCCCAGCCTCTACTACTACCTGACGCTCGGCATCGAGAAGGCGCTGACCGCGGCCGGCGCGGGACGCTGGGCCGCGTTCGTCACCGGTGCGCGCGTGCTCTCGCTCGCGTTCGGGCTCGGCACGGTCGCGCTCGCCGGCGCGCTCGCATTCCGGCTCGGCGGTCCGTTCGCGGGCATCCTCGCCGCGGCGCTCGTGGCGTTCGACCGCACCTCGATCGAGATCGCGACGCTCGCCAAGCCGAACGCCGCCCAGGCGTTCTTCGTGCTCGCGGGCCTGTTCACGCTGGTCGCGTTCGCGGCGCACCCGCGGCGGCGCGCCGCGGTGCTCGCCGCCGCGTGGTTCGGCCTGGCCACGGCGTCGAAGTGGCTGGGCGTCCTCGGGCTGCCGCTGCTCGCGTTCGCGGCCGCGATCGCCGCGCCCGTCGCCGTGCCGGGCGGGATCCGCGGGCTGGTCGCGCGCGTGCGGGCGGGCGCGACGCGCCCGGTCTCCCCGCTCGCCCTGCTCGCGCCGATCGCCGTGTTCGGCGCGGTGTTCCTCGCGGCGGTGCCGTTCGCGCTCCTGTCGCCCCGCGAGTTCGGCATGGGCTTCGCGCAGGTGTTCCTCGCCCAGGGCGCGCACCGGCGGGCGCTGCCCTTCTGGATCTCGTTCGACTACCTCGGCCGGTCGCTCGGCTGGATCGGGTTCGCGCTCGCCATGGCCGGGCTGATATGGGCGCTCGCCCGCCTGCTGCGCTGGGACGGGAGCGCGCGGGCGAACGGCCTCGCGGTGCTCGCGGCGTGGTGCCTCGGTTACTTCGCGCTCGTCCTCTTCGTCTTCGCGCGGCTGCCGAGCTACGTCGATCTCCTGGTGGCGCCGCTCGCCGCGCTCGCGGGTTGCGCGTGGGCCGGCCGCGACGGGCTGCTCAAGGCGCCGGCCCTGCGCGCGCTCGCCGTGGCCGTCGTGCTCGCGGCCGGCTTCGTGGCGAACGGGCGAACCGCCGCCGCGCGCGCGGAGGCGCTGCCCGGCGACGCCCGCCTGCGCGCGGGCGCCTGGCTCGACGCGCGGGCGGCGAGCGGGGACCGCGTGCTCGCGGACCAGGGCGTGTACGTCCCCGACCGCGTGCGCGACGTGCACTGGAACGCCTGGGGCGGGCCGGACCGGATCGTCTACGATGAAACCAAGACCTGGGGCGCGGACGACGCCTGGCCCGCATGGTACGGCGGCCATCGCCAGCTGGTGTTCCGCAACGCGAAGTGGGCGGCGCCCGAGAGCGCGCTGGTCGCGCTCGCGCCGCGCTGGGTGATCACCTCGTCCGAGTGGGTGCACAACCGCCTCGTGCCGCCCTCGGCGAACGACTGGGTGTCGACCACCTACGACCGCGGGCTCGCCGACGGCTCGGCCGGTTACGTCGAGCGCGCGCGGTTCGCGACCGGCGGCGCACCCACGATCGTGATCTACGAACGGACGGGAGGCACGCGATGACCGAGGAGACGCGCCGCGGGCCGGGCGAGCACGCGTTCCTGCGCACGCTCGTGCTCGGCGTGGTCGTGATCGGGCTCGCGGTCTTCGCCGGCATGCAGATCGCGACGCCCGACAAGCGCGTGATCCAGGTGCTGGCGGCGCTCGTCCTCGTGTTCTTCGCCTTCCGGCTCGACTCGGTGTCGGCGCTCGCGATCGCGACCCTGTTCCTGCCGTTCCCGAAGCCCACGTCCTACGGCAACACCAACGTCACGTTCGTGCTGCTCATCTTCATCGTCTGGCTCTACCGCGTGACCACGAAGCGGGTGCCCCCGCCCCAGCGCATCCCGGCGATGGTGCCGATCGCCCTTTTGGTCATGAGCTACCTGATCTCGTTCTACAACGTCGAGCCGGCGCACATCGCGGTCGCGTGGACGAAGTTCCTGGCGTTCCTCAGCTACCTCCTGCTCGCCTACATGGTGGTCAACATCGTCCGCACCGAGTCGGACGTGCGGCGGATCCTGTTCATGCAGCTGGTGTCGTGCACGCTGGTGTGCCTGTTCGGCCTCTACGAGCTGACGCACCCGGGCTCGGTCCTCGTGCCCGGCTGGATCGAGTTCACCGACACGCTGGCGCAGGGCACCCGCATCGGCAGCACGTTCCTCGACTACGAGCTGTTCGGGGAGTACTGCGCGCTCAACGTCATCCTGCAGGTGTTCCTGTTCACGCGCGCGACCTCGACCAGCCGCAAGGTCGCCGTCGCCCTGTGCATGGCGCTGACCGGCTTCTGCCTGTTCGCCACGGTGACGCGCGGGGCGATGCTCACGATGTTCGTCGGCATCGCCTACCTGACCTGGATGTCGCGCAAGCGGATCAACTTCCAGCAGTTCGTCATCGGCGCCTCGCTGCTGGTCGCGCTCTTTTTGGGCGGCGACTTCCTGCTCTCGATGACCGGGCACTCCGGCTCCGTCATCAACCGGCTCGAGCGCACCGAGTTCGTCGGCGGCGTGCCGGACTCGCGCGTCGGCGCGTGGGCCTATGCGACCAAGTACATCTCCGAGCACCCCCTGATCGGACACGGCACCTACTACTCGATCGAGAAGGGCCTCGAACAGCGCTGGTGGCCGCACAACCTCTATCTCTACTACGCCAGCATCGTCGGCCTGATCGGCCTCGCGTTCTTCCTGTGGTTCCTGTGGGAACTGTGGAAGGTCAGCCGGCCCACCGCGCCGTCGGTCGCCGCCGGCTCGTACCTGCAGGGCGCGCGGCTGGCATTCCGCGTCATGCTGGTCCAGTTCATGGCGGACCAGACCAAGATCGAGTACCTGCGCAACGAGCGTTACTCGTTCTTCGTCTGGTTCTTCTTCGGCCTGGTGGTCGCGGTCAGCACGGCGGCGCAGAACGAGTGGCAGCTCGCCGTGCGCTCCGGCGAGGCGACGCCGCAGGACGCGCCCCGTCGCATCGCGCCGCCGCGGGCGGCCGTGGCGAGCCGGGCCGCGGTGTCGTCGCGATGACCCGTCCCCGCATCTCGGTGGTCACGCCCGCGTTCAACGAGGCGGGCTCGCTGCCGGCGCTCCACGAGCGGCTGGCGCAGGTCCTCGCCGGCCGCGACTGGGAGCTGATCGTGGTCAACGACGGCTCGAGCGACGACACCTGGAAGGTGGTCGAGGCGCTGCACGCGCGCGATCCCCGCGTGCGCGGCGTGCACCTCCTGCTCAACAGCGGCCACATGAAGGCGCTGATCGCGGGGCTCGACCACGCCGACGGCGACCTCGTGATCACGATGGATGCCGACCTCCAGCATCCGCCCGAGCTGATCCCGCGGATCGTCCGCGAGTGGGAAGGCGGGGCGAAGGTCGTCAACACGATCCGCCGCGAGACCAAGGGCGAGGGCCTGGTCAAGAAGGTCACCTCGCGCGCCTACTACAACCTGTTCCGCACGATCACCGGGATCCCGATCAAGCCCGGCATGGCCGACTTCCGCGGGATCGACCGGAGCGTGGTCGCGCTCGTGCGCGAGTACAAGGAGGAGACGCTGCCGGTGCGCTTCCTGCTCGCCAAGCTCCCGTTCCCGTCGGTCGACCTCGAGTACGAGCCGGCGAAGCGCTTCGCGGGCGAGACCAAGTACACGTTCAAGAAGATGCTCGCGTTCGCCTCCGAGTCGCTGTTCAGCTTCTCGCTCGCGCCGCTCTACTTCGGCTACCTGCTGGGATTCGCCTTCCTGGCGTTCTTCGTGCTCTACGCGCTCTACGTCCTCTACGTGCGGCTCGTGCTGCACGAGGGCATCGAGGGCTGGTCGTCGCAGATCCTGATCACCCTGATCTCGAGCGCCGTGCAGTTCCTCCTGCTCGGGATCCTCGGGGGCTACGTCGGCGCGATCTCGCGCGAGGTCAAGCACCGCCCGCGCTACGTCGTCGGCGGCCGCACGGGCTTCGGCGAGCCTCAGCGCACGGAAGCCGCCCCGCGGCCCGTCGAGTCCGTCCCGGCGGACTGAACCTCCCACAACCCGCCGCGCTCCCACCGCCCCGCCGCGCGCGTGCGCACGAGCGCGGGCGCGAACGGCAGCGTCGTGTAGACCGGGCGAGAGAGCGCGAGCGCGCGTGGCGCGTAGGCCACGAGCTCGGGCGGGATTTCCGTCAGCACGAGGTCGACGTCGGGCCGCTGCCCGAGCGCGTGCTTCGCGTACTCGAACGTCATCAGCTCGGTCCACTTGCCGAGCAGCAACGCGCGCGGCGGCAGCGCCGCGAGCACGCCTTCGTCGTACGCGTTCCAGCTCGGGTCGGGACGGAAAGGGTGCCAGGCCTGCGGCCACACGCTCCACGCGGTCGCCACCCATCCCACGCCCCCGGCGGCCGGCAGCGCGATGCGGACGAACGGGGCGGCGACGAGACCGAGCGCGAGCGCGAAGGCGAGCGGCCGCGCGCGCTCCGCGAGCCGGGCCAGCGCGACTGCGATGCCCACCGCCAGCGTCCACGCCACGGGCAGGACGTACGTCGCCGCCATGTCGGGCAGGACCGCCGCGTACCAGGTCAAGCCGAGCGCGCCCACGGCCCACGTCCCGAGCAGGAGCGCGTCGAGGTCGCGCCGGCGGAACAGGAGCCAGGCGCCCAGCGCGGCGAGCAACGGCCCGAGCACGAAGAACTCGTTCAGCGCGAAGTCAAGCACGACGTAGCGGAACCGCACCGCCGTGCCGCGCAGGCCGCGCACCCCGGCCTTGCTGCCCAGGTACTGGCGGCCCGACAGCAGGTAGGCGACGTGGCCCGCGCGCTGCGCGAGCGTGGACGCCGGTGCGGGATCGCCCGGCATGCGCTTCATGGCGAGGTAGTTCATCGGCTGGTCGGGCCGGTCCCGGCTCATCATCGAGCCGAGCGGCGCGAGCCCGAGCACGAACCCGCCCAGGAGCGCCGCGATCACCGCCCCGCGCAGCGGCTCGACCCGCGTCGACGCCGCGACCGCAACCAGCGCGACCGGCGCGAGCGCGAGGATCGTCAGGTGCGCGCCCAGCCCGAGGCCGCCGAGCAGCCCGATGGCGAGCGCGCGCGGCACGGACGGCGCGCGGGCGAAGCGCCACGACAGGTGGAACAGGCACGCTCCGAGCCCGAGCGTGAACGCGTAGATCTCGGCGACCGCCGCCGACTGCCAGAGCTGGTAGGACAGCCCGAGCGCGATCCCGCCCGCGGCCCCCGCCCACGCGCGGCCCGACAGGCGCGCGCCGTGCCAGGCGCACAGCGCGGCGGCGAGCGCGCCGAAGATCCCGCCCAGCAGGTTCGCGCGCGCGGCGTAGGTCGACCACGGCAGGCGGCCGATCGCCTCGAGCGCGAGCACGAACGTCGGGTAGCCCGCGTGCGCGATGCCGCCCGTGCGGGCCAGCGTCTGGAACTCGGCGCTGTCGCCGCTCGCGACCCAGGGGTGGTTGCTGAACGCGTAGACGACGGAAAGGACGAGGAACGTCAACGCGCCCGCGACCCGCGCCGGGCGCGTCACGGCCGGCGGGCGCGAATCGCGAAGTTGACGCAGATCGCGGGCCAGGCCTTCCCCAGCGGGTCGAGCCCGCGGTTCACCGCGTCGAACGCGCGGTGGAACAGCGGCAGCACGTTGAACCCGCCGTACCACTCGATCGCGAGGCCAGAGGACTCCACCGCGCGCCGCGCGGCGTGCGCCCACAGGAAGTTCTCGCGTCCCCGGTAGGGCCGCAGGTGGAGCGCGCTCGCGGCGCGGACGACGGGCTGCCACAGCCGGCCGGGCGTCGTGAGGACCAGGCGGCCGCCGGGCGCGACGACGCGAGCCAGCTCGCGGATCCCGGTCAGCGGGTCGGGCGTGTGCTCGACCACTTCCGTCGACAGCACGACGTCGAACGTGCGGTCGGCGAACGGGAGCTGGAGCGTCGAGGCGACGGCGCGCTGCGAGGCGCAGCGGGTGGCGACGCAGGCGAGCAGGTTGAGCCCCATGTCCATCGAGAACACGCGCGCGCCGCGCTGCTCGGCCATCGCCGAGAAGTGGCCGCCGCCCGAGCCCGCGTCGAGGAAGCGCGCGCCCGCGAGCGGGACGTCGCCCAGCAGGCGCCCGAAGACGAGCTCGACGCGGCGCGCCGTCTCGTAGACGTTCGCCACGTCGTCCCAGTCGCCCGAGGCGACCATGCGGTCGTAGAAGTAGTCGCGTGCGGCGGTCTTCGGCATGAAGTCCCCGGGGGTGAGGCGAGGAGTGTACGCCGCGCGCGTCCCCCGCGGCTAGCGCGCGGGCGGCGGCACGGCGCGCACCTCGAGCTCCGGCGACGCGAAGACGACCGGCAGCGCGGGATCGAACGCGGGTTTCGGCCCCGCGGGCGCGAAGCGGCGGGCGAACGTGCCCGGCGTCCAGCGCCAGGTGGAATCCCGGAAGTCGGCCCACACGACGTACACGGGCCGCCGGAGCGCGGCCAGCCGCGCGCGATCGTCCGGCGTCAGGCGGCCGGTCGTGAACAGGCGGCGCGACAGGTCCGCGCGCGCGGCGATCTCGTGCTCGTCGTAGCCGAGCTGTTCGGCGGGGTGGCCGAGCGACCAGTACTGGTCGCGGTCGCCGAAGCCCGCGCTCTCCCAGTCCCCGGGCTGGACGACGAGCACCGCGTCCTTCGGCGTGCGTGCGCGCAGGAACTCGAAGCCCGCGAGGCCCCACGGCATGCGCGCGGCGGCGTGCGGATCGAGCGCGCGGCTGGCGAACACGAGCCCGTTGACCGGCAGGAACAGCAGGAGCGCGAGAAGGATCCGCACCGCCGGCCGGCGCGCGCGCATCCAGTCGGCGAACGCGGGCCCGGCGACGAGCACGAGCGGGATCCACACCAGGTAGACGAGCTTGTCGACCGTGAAGAAGGGCGACGGCCCGGGCAGCCGGCTCACGGCCGCGACGATGCCGGCCGCCAGCAGCCACAGCGCCTCGCCGCGCGCGGCGCCGGGCGTCCGGAGCGCGCGCCGCCACGGCGCGAAGGCGAACCCGAGCCCGAGCGCGAGGCACGTCGCGTAGCCGAGCAGCTTGAGCGGCGCGAGGTCGAACGGCAGCTCGGCGTGCGTCCCGCCCGCCCCGCCGATGACGGTCTTCGTGTAGAGGACCACGGGGACGAGTCCCGCGGCCGTCGCGCCCGCCCAGGCGAGCAGCCGCGCGCCCGCCGGCCGGTCGCCGCGGGCGAACAGCCAGGCCAATGCGCACGCGAGCACGCACGAGCCGCCGAGGAACGCGCCGGTGACCGGGTGCATCAGGCCCGCCGCGAGCGTGAGCAGCACGCCGAGCGCGAGCTCGCGTCGCGCGCCGTCCTCACGCCAGCGCCGGAACGCCGCCAGCCACGAGGCGAACGCCGCGAGCGACAGCGCGAACGGCGTCACGACCATGAACTTGTCGAGGAAGAAGGCCTGGCCCGAGAGCGCGCGCAGGAACGTGCCCGTGGTCTCCCACTGGAGCGGCCGCAGGTCGAACTGGCGGGCGAGCTCGGCCGTCCCGCGCACGTCGCCGACGAACGCCTTCGCCGCCAGCAAGGGCGCGAACAGCGGGAACAGCGCGTTCATCCCGAGCAGCAGGAGGAGGAGCGTCCAGCCGGCGTCGCGCGCCCGCGCGGGCGCCAGCGCGGCCGCGGCGCCGAGCACGAGCGCCATCAGGGAGAGCGTCGACAGCAGGAGCATGGCGCCGAATACGTCGGCGTGGGTCACGGCCACGGCGCCGGCGACGAAGGCGTGGTAGATCCACGGGTACTGGAGCGGCACGTTCGCGAAGCCGGGGTCGAGCGGCGGCACGCGCGCGAGCGTCGCCCGCACGATCATCGCGTGCGCCCAGTTGTCCGAGTGGATCCGCCACCATTCCGACGCCAGCGGGAACGCCGCGGTCGCGAGCGCGACGGCGAGCGCGATCCACCACGCCGTCCGCGGCTCGGGCGGCACGGTGACGCGCGGGCGCCGGAGGAGCGCGACGGCGACCGCGATCGCGGCGAGCCCGAGCCAGGCGGACGTCGCCGCGGCCGGGGCGAGGCCGAGCGCCATGAGGAGCGCGATCACCGCGCCGCCGAGCGGCACGCCGAGCGCGAGGATCGCCCCGGTGCGCGCGATCCTTTCCAGCACATTGGGATCCTAAGCTTAGAATTCCACGTGGACAAGTTGTCGCG
>JADMIO011011080.1_pt1 | contig 75982 bp, 72 predicted proteins | sample 8958161 | NCBI WGS metagenome assembly JADMIO01 (sample SAMN16585339, study PRJNA669376) | soil metagenome | isolation source: Crop rotation soil | place: USA: Cullars Rotation, Alabama | collected 2011
CGCGACAACTTGTCCACGTGGAATTCTAAGCTTAGGATCCCAATGTGCTGGAAAGGGCGCCGGTATAAAAAAGGTAGAGTTCGTAAAATTAAATTGGACAAGGGGCGCAGAGTTTTTAGTTTTTGATTTACCTTAGTCTAGACGAGACAGAAGTCGGGCGCCTCGTTGAGTTTAGTAACAAATCGACGCATCCTTTTAAATATGCTGCTGATTTTAGACGAGAAACCGCGCAACCCTTTGCAGCGGATACCTATCGAGACCAGGACGTTTTTGAAAGAAGGCCTTCGTCTCAGTTGGCAAAGTGTTTTTACTCCCTCAAAGGCCGGCAATAATCGCACGAGACCCTACGAACTCTCTCGAGAACTTCACCGTCGTAAAATCGAATTTTTTCATAACGACTTCACAACTCGGCGACAATACGAACACGCTTGGGTTGTCACCGAACCTCTCGCGCTTCGTTGGGCTATCGAGCAAAAAAAACTTGGTCAAATTAAAGTTCTTATTGTCGGGCCCCTCGTCGCTCATTTGCCCTACGAATCAGGAAGAATCATGGAGTCTCCAGAAATCGACGCCATTGCTTTTGCTAGCCCTTGGGTGCGCGATTTGTATCTTAAGCAATGCTTGACCCCACCCAAGCGCACCTACACTTGGCCGGCGGGTGTGGACGAGCGGGAATGGCGTCCGGGTCTTGGAAAAAAAGATTTAACTGTGGTGATTGATAAGCATTCGGGCTTACTCGACGCCACTGTCTCCAAGCTTTTACAAAAAAACTATAAAGTCGAAGTGCTGAAACACAACCAATATTCTCGAAGGCAATTTAGAGACACTCTCCAAAAAGCGCGTTTTGCAGTTTTTTTGTCACCCTGGCAGGCACAGGGAATTTCTATGTTTGAGGCTTGGTCCTGTGACGTGCCGACAATTCATTGGAATCCTAAACGTATGAGTTATCATGGCAAAACCTACGACTCGGTTTCGAGTTGTTTTTATCTCACTGAAAAATGTGGTTTGGAATTTTCCGACCCCGAAGATTTTTCGTCTATTCTCGAGCGCTTTGAGTGGAAGTACCGAAATTTTAGTCCGCGAAATTTTGTTCTGGATGGCTACACACTCAGGCAAAGCATCGATCGATTTTTACATTTTTTAACTCTTCCATCGCAAGATGTCCCTTTGCAGGGTTTGCAAGTTAGAGCGTAGCAGAAGAGAAGGTGAAGGTCTTTGTGACCTCGACAGTTCCACCCTTGGGTTTTGGAAAGGGAACTTCTTTTAGAACATTACTGATGCAACTTTGGAGTTGCGAATCATTCATTTGGGTTTTCAGAACTTTTGGATTTTGAGCTTTGCCGCTAGTGTTAATGGTCCAGCGATAAACAATATTTCCGCCCAAGTCGGGATGAGATAAAAGAGCCTTTTCATAACAGTACTGAAACTTAGACATAAATTTGGCCAAAGCATTTTCAATCTCATTTTCATTAACTGTACCAGCTCCCGAAATAGACAAACCGCGGGCTCCAAAACCGGTACCAAATTTCGCATTGGGATCGTAGAGATCTTTACTTGAGACCTTACCCTGAACATTATTGAGCTCTTTACCCCCACCCTTGCCACCAAATTTTATATTTCCAGCAATGGTCCGTGCTGATTGAGTGTTAATGGTTGAGTCCGTTGATACATTCATCATTTCATTGAGCTGCGAATTCGGAGAGCCTCCGCCGACAGCCTTAGGATCATATTTTTTGGATGAATCCTTATAGTTGGTAGGTACTTGAGCCATGGGTTTAGAGCTCGAAGTTCCCAAAAAACTCAGCGACTGAGCCAGTTGTTTGTTGGGATCGGGCGGAGGAGGAGCTGGTGGCGGTTTTTTGGCTATCAGACCCGCAGCGGGTGGAAGGGCTGCTTTGGGTGTTGGCGGTGGTGCGATTGTCGGCGTGGGAGGCTTCGGAGACGGTAAAGCCGCTTTTTGTGCAACTTTTTTTGGTTTTGGTGGCTTAGGCGTTTTTGCTAATTTTTTCGGCTCTGGCTTTTTAGGTTCTGGTGGTTTTTCGGCCACTTTTTTTTGAGGCTCCGGTTTTTTCTCTACCAATTTTGGTGGTTCTTTGAGGGGAATAATTTTGGGTTGCTTAAGTTCAACTTGCGTCTGTGCAATAATTTTGGGTGCTCGTTTAGAAAATAGCACCATGACGATTGTGAGAAGAGCAAAGGAAATAATAAAGCCATGGATGGCTTTTTGTAGACGAACCGCTTCTCGTTCATCATCTTCGGTTTCTTCGGTCTCGATGGGCGGCAAATTATCGGGAGTAGGTACAGCTTGAAACCGCCACCAGTGAACGCTCGACAAAAAGGTGCAATTAAAAAAAGTGCTATCAGGAATGAGATAACTTTGCCCCACACTAAGAGTGCGTTTACGTTCGCCAGGAATTTTTAGCTTAATAGCCTCCTTGATGGGCGTGATTTGATAGCCTTCTGGTGTGCGATCGTAGCTAAAAATTTTGCTTTCACCAATACGTGCAACATAATTACTACTCACGGGACGGTAATGAATCATAAAGTATCTAAGACCATAGAATACAAAAAGCTGTCGTTGTTTATTGGAAGCCACTGGATCGAGAGAGGCACTATAAGCTGGTCGTAGTGGAAATAGTCGTTGTAAATCCATCGACATGTTTCGATTTTGAGGACCGTAATGAGTAGGAGGAAGATCAATATGCATTTGATCGAGCCAGGCTTCACCGTCAACAACAACACTAGACTGTTTACGAACGGCTTCGTCCTTTTCTGTTCCGTCAAATAATCGAAAACCTGTTTCAGTTGGTTCTAAAACCCAACCTACAGGGTGATCCAAAGATAACGGCTCTCTTCCGTTCCACTTTTGGGTTCGAACGGCCTGACCAACCTTCATTTTTAGGAGATAATCGTGAGCCTTCAAAATATCTTCCTATTCCGGTTCAATGACGACCAATTGTAAGTCAACAAACCCGGCCTGAGCGGCTGAAGCAATCACACGTTTAATCGTAGAATAGGGAGCTCTTTCATCCGCCATTACGATCAGGGTTGAGTCTGTGTTAGCCGTGGGAGTCAACTGACGTTGAGCTTTCAAAGCTCGAGAAACAGATTCAGAAACTCCAAAATTACCTTGATCTGTCTCAGGAAATTCAAAATTAGCGAGCTTGATCACAGCTCTTTGGTCCACAAGAACCACATCATTTGCAATTTCTATTTTCAGTGTGTCTTTAATAGTGGCGCTATTATTGGTTTTTTGTTCGGGCAACGCCATCAAAGCTGATGGGGTCACAGTGGTCAAACTGGTCGAGTAGTTCTTTAAAAGAAACACAAGTAGTATCATAAAAATATCCGCCATGGACGTGATTTGTAACGCCATTTCAGGACTGGTTAGTTTTCTTTTTTTGATAAATCCGTTTTTCACGCGTTACCCCGAAATAAAAACTTTTGGTAAAGACCGCTGAGTTTCGTTGATAACAGTAACGATGTCTTTGTACTTAACAGTGGGTTCCGCTGACACGCTCACGTCTTTAATGCCTGGCCATTTTTGTTGGACTTGGCGCAAACGGCCGGCGAGTTCACTCAGATTCCAACTATTATTTAATGGTTCGATAGCCACAACGACATCGGTGGTAAGAGTGCCGCCAGTGATAGTCATGACCATTCGTCCACCCTCTGCCATTTGAAGAGTCATCACCATGGGTGGAGGTCCCTGCGGTTGATCGAGAGGGGCCGCAGAACCCGTTGCACTCACTCCGACGTCCATAGCGGCAAGATTGATAAACGAAGCCGTAATCAACAAGTAGGTAATCAGCACTGTAAAACAGTCGATGATCGGAGCAAGGTTAAGATCAACATCTTGTCCCGAACCGCCCTCAAGTCCTGCGCTCATGCCGATCTCCGTTTGGCTTTGAGCATGCGACCGGTGAATGTCGGTTCACTAGGAGTGGATCCGTCACCGCTGGCGTTGAAATAACGTTGACCCAAAAGATCTAAAGTTCTCACGGCTGCCTGATCGAGTTGTCCGACCATTTTATTTGTTTTGTTCATTAAAATTGCGTAGCAAATCATGGCAGGAATGGCGATTGCTAGCCCCAACATGGTAGCGTTCATCGCCGTGGAAATACCATTAGCCAGCATAGCCGAACGTTGTTGAGCATTGGCAGAACCTACGGCTTCAAAGGATTGCACAAGACCAATGATTGTTCCTAAAAGTCCAAATAGTGTGGCGACGTTGGCAATGGTCGCGAGGAAAGCTGTTCTTGCTTGAACTTTTTCAAGGCCTTGAGCCACAGCAATTTGGAGACCGTGCTGAATAAGCTCCTCAGGCTGATGAGCTCGGACCAGACCTTCACGAACAACACGTGCTGCAGGCTTATGGCGGAAACGTTCGCAAAGTGCTACGGCTTCACTGATGCGATCCTTCATAATCAACGTTCGTACGCGATCAAAAAATCCATCAAACTCAGCTAGCGGATAAGCCAAAAACAGAGCGGCAAAACGCTCAAATACGATAACTAACCCGAATCCTCCACATGCAAGAATAGGTGCCACGTGTGAGAAATTTTCCATAATAAACTTAAGCATTTTATCCCCCGACATTTAATCGATGAGTAGACTACTACCCTCTAAAATTCGGTTTAAACGCGGGTTAAATTGAGCAAAAAATTGGGGGTGAGGACTTGTTGCAGTTCGATGGCCCAGATCAAAGACCGGGCTCAAAGAGTTGTCTGGACAAGAGTCCTACTAACGCCGGCAAGAACCAACACGATCGTAGGTTTTTTTGTGAGAAAGCTCTCTCAAGACAGCTAAAGTTCCTAAGGTTTTCAGAGAAAAGGGCTGGAGCAAATCAGCATTGAAACTCACAGTTGTCGACGTGCTATGATATTCCACATCTCGCATTCCTCGGTGAGGAATATCATAATAACCGCAGCGACTGTGGTAACGCCCACTACTTCCGCGGCCTCGACAAGTATACTCACGTACGTAGTAAGTACAGCTTTCCGAAGCACGCAAAGTTTTGCTCGCTTGAGATAAGGTTTGCAAGTTTCCGTTGAGGTCAAAGGCTTGGCCAATGTCTTCACCACGAAGTTGAAAACTTCCTGGCATTTCCACATCGTCAGGGATCAAAAAATGTATTTTAATCTCGCGGTTAGCGACCGTATCCTTAAGAGCCACTTCAACCCTACGTTTGTCGGCCTGGTAAGAAAGTTTTGCGGGTATGTTGCCCGAGGGGAGAACAGTGGCCTGACCTTTTTTATCAATTACGTATATAGGGCGCTGCAGCGTCAGTTCACCTTCGAGCTCATTACAACCTGCCAGATTAAGTCCTGCAAGAAGAGATAAAATTAATAACTTAGAAAGTTTTGTGATTTTCATCATTTCCCCCAAGAGCGAATGCAGTTAGTTGACTTAGTCATTAGCAGTAACAATACTGACTGGCAATATGGACGCTAAAAATATTAAAGTGGGTAGGATCATATTTATGCGTAGTTATTTTTCTCATTCCGTTAGTGCAGCTCCAGTTCCGTATCTCATGTCGATTTTGGGTCTTGAACGAAGCCTCCGTGATTTTGCCAATGTCGGCATCATTGGATTAGGGGTGGTCGTTCTCAGTATGTTGGCTCAGATTGTATTGCCGCTACCGTGGACTCCCGTTCCTGTTACAGGTCAAACCTTTGGGGTTTTACTGATTAGTCTTTTGCTAGGTCGCAATCGCGCATTTATCACCGTTGCTAGTTATTTGTTTGTGGGGGCTTTGGGATATCCCGTATTTGCCATGGCAAAAAGTGGCCTCGAATTCGGTCCCACCTTTGGGTACTTGATGGGAATGCTTGTTTCGAGTTTCGTTGTTGGATGGTTATCAGATCGCGGTTGGTGCAATCGTTTTTGGACTTGCATCGGAGCCGGTTTGGTTTCCAGTGTGATTGTTTTTAGTTGTGGTTTATATGTTTTGTCTTATTTTATTCCTCAAGAGGCCTTATTAACTGCGGGCCTGTTGCCCTTTTTGCCTGGCGATTTGGTGAAAATGACTTTAGCTGCTTTGTTGGTGGCACCCGTCAGTCACGGGCTGAGGAAGATTTAATTTTTCTATTGCATTTCATGGCAGACGAGATCCGGAAGTATTACGTTTTAGGGAACCTTTAGTTTTTCCGTTCTAAGCTATTGTTTTCATATTGGTTTCACCCAATAGCTGACAAAGGTTTATACGGGATTCGCAGCGGAAAGACCTGGCATCTCTTTGCAAGTAAAATGCACGTTTCTTCGGAGGAAATATGATTCGCGTTAGTCGCTGTGGTATTTTGGTCATACTTTTAGTGTTTACGGGCCTATCGGCGCACAGCCAACAACCGAGGTTAAACACTTGTGATTTGTATCTCGTTGACGATTTATCTGTTTTTGCTGCATCTGCACCCATAGGTGGAGCGAAAAGTGGTTTTTGGTTTGAAGTTAACTCCGATCGTGAAAAAATAATCAGACTCTTTTCAACAAAGAAATTGGTTGTTAAAAATGAAAACACTAAAATGCAGCGAGGCTATGACGGAGAAATGGATGATGTGGGAAGAATTCCATCCGGTAGTCTCGTAGGACTTTTTAAGTTTAGAAATGACCGGGGTTTTTCCAGCCCATACGGAGGAGATCCGCACACAGCCATTCTTCAAATTTCCCTTAAATGGGGAAACGACCTTTTAGTCCTTCATGAACACCGTGAAGTTTTTTATGACAGGTTATTTACAAACTTAGATAAAAAGATTGAGCAGACGAAAGAACATCTTATTAAAAATATTCCTTCATGTGGCGAACTGTTCGAGAGATCGGTATCGTTTTATCGGTAACTCGCAAATCGGTTTCTCAGTGTATTTGTAACAGAAGAGATCTCGAAAAATCAGTTTCGCGGTCGCCTTGACGCTGTGATTCGTTCCGGCAGCGGCAGTGGAAATCCAAGTGAATAATAGCACTGCCTAAGGACCAGATAAGAATTTATGGTTCATAAATAAATTGTCTCGCTAAAAAGATTTGGTTTTTATTAAAATAGAAGCGGACTCGTGTAGTCACCCGCATCGACTTTTGTATTGGGGCATTCATGAAAAATATTATTTATTTATTACCTTTATTGTTAAATATCGGATGTGCAACTGTCTTTATTACTGAGCCCGAAAAACCTTCTCGACCGGAATATTTTGGGCCGATGTCAGATCGTAAAATCACGGACATTGAAACTGTCAAAGAAGATATCACCAGAAGTGCAGAAATAATGACGACGGAGAAAAAACCAGACGGTCGTCTCTCAAAAAAATCTACGTACACAAAAATAGAAATGATTCCATGTTCGGAGTTTTATATAAAAACTAAAACCATCTCCGAAGTTAACGATCAAGCTTATAAAGAAAAGTGGGACGAAGCCAAAAAATCTAAAACTCTGACAGCCAAACTGAAGGAAGCCGAATCTCTCTTCAAGGCTACAACCTGCTTTCAAGTCTATCTATTTGGGAAGACTGAGTCTTCGGTTGATATAAAAGCCTGGCATGGAGATCTCATTCTTGCGGACAACACCAAACGGAAGTTGGATTTTATTCAAGGTTTGGGTTACGAAACAAAGAAAACTTATCTGTATACCGACAAATACTCTTCGGATGTGTATGATGTAAGGGACTATTCTTATTTTACTTTTGCCTGCACGAATAAGTTGGAAAATCTCACTCTCCCGTTCTCTGTAGAGATTGATGCGCGAATCGCAAAGGACACAATTCCAGTGACCTTAAAGTGGAATCTTCCAAATAAGTAAAAGATTTAATTCGTTACAAAAAGACGATGAGATAATTTTTCCTCGATAAGTTTTCTAAGACTCCCATTATCCATGGAGAGAACAGACAGATCATCGAAGGCAAGGAATAAAAAGTCATTGTCTGTTTAGAGAGCAGGGACTTTGGGGGCGTCGTGGGTAAAAGCATCCACTGCATAAGAATCCAACGAATGAACATATAATTTTGTTTAGTCATAAAACTTCTGCCAGCAGAAAGCTCGTACAGGAGCAAACTTGCAAGGAGTTTTCCGAGAGCTTCAATTTCTACAGAATCAGCTGCCGTAGTTCTTGTTGTGAATAAACATAGTCGGCATAGATCATCGTGTTGGTAATGTTTCTGTGGCCGAGAGCGACCTGGACGAGGCGAATGTCCTTTGTTTTTTTGTACAATCGAATGGCAAAGGTGTGCCTCAGAGAATGAAGCTTCTTATGCACGGGCCTGTACTTATCCCAAATCTGGTGCAAGCGATTGTAAGTGATATTAAATAATATCTCACCAGAAACGCCAGCAGAGTACTCCACTAAACGATCAAATAACTTTGGCGGCAGGGGAATCTCGCGGTCATTGCTGCCCTTGATTCCCTTGATAAACACCGTCTTGTCGTGAGGATTAATATCGTTCTTGGTAAGATTTAAAAGCTCCTGAACCCGTGCACCCGTCCGAAGGCCCAGCAAGAGAATCAAACAATTGCGTGAATCACCGTCGTAAAAAGAATCTAAGATTTCTTCCAGCTTTTCGACTTCAGGATCTAAAAGATATTTGTTCTTATTAAGTTGGTAACGAGTTGATTCTGCCAAGGTGTCCCCTCTCTAAAATTGTGTCTTGAATTCCTCAGTTTTTCCAACCCAGACAAAAATCCTAACGCATAAATACAAGCACGCTTGCAAAAAAATTTTGGAGAATTTTTAGGAAAAACCTCGGATGTCCTTAGATGAATTTGAAGGCCATAGGTGTAGAAGGCTTATTTACCGGGCTTTTACACTATAACTTATAATCATAAGTTATAGTCTTGTTTGAAAAACCATGACCCAGGATAGCTTTTAAAAAACACCTTCCCCAAAAGCCTCTAATTGACTGGCTTTCAAGCCCTCATCAATCAAAACATCCCATCTAACAACGTGTATTTTACAACTAATTACCTTGCAAAATACTAATTATTTATTGTGAAATACAATAGTGCATTGGGCGAAATTAATGACGAAAAAGGGGTGGCCATGGATTTGGACCTTCAAAATTTTCCAGAAAAAAATCTTACAAAATCCGAGGTTCAGAACCAGGCAAAGGTTGGAACTAAGAAAGCAAGGGTCAGCGGACCCTTGGGCTTTGAGTACGAAGCGCAGACCCAGGTTATTAAGCAAAAACACGGGGATTTAGAGCAAATTCGACATCGTTTAGGGCTTTCTCGACGAAAAATCGCTCAACTTTTGATGGTTGATCCTTCGAGCTGGACTCGTTGGACCCGAAAAGACGAGGATGCTCCCCCTCATATTTATAGAGCCCTTGAGTGGTATCTCCTTTTACAAAATAAGTACCCTGGAATGGATAGTCCTTTTTGGCTCGAAGCTGTGGCCCGTCCGGCACAGACAAAATCTGAAGCAAGAGAACTCCAAGCGCGCTTGGAACAGGGCGTTGGAGCCTTGGACCAAAGGCTTGCCCAAATTCAAAAACGGCTGCGATGGACGCAGGCTGGATTTCTAGTTGTTGTTTTGATGGGACTTTCGATGTTTTTATCACTTTCCTGTTCGACCACTACGAAGTTTGAAGCAAACCCTTCTTTGACCGAAGTGTCTCCGCCAGCAAGGGATCTCGAAGATATAGCTAAGAAATTTGCTCCCATTTTTATTCATGAGGTGGGTGTTGACGCCGGCGGAGACGTTTTTACCAATATCGATTTTGACAACGATTGGGTGGGCGATAACAACTGGGCTAATCTAGAAAAATTTGATCTCAACCCCATGGCCTACTACGAAGTTACGAGTACGCCTTCACATTATTTTATTACCTATGGGCTGTATCATCCACGGGATTACTCTTATGTGTGTCTTCCCCTTCTTTGTCACGAAAACGACATGGAAGGTGTCGTGGTGGTAGTCGACAGAAGCACGAACAAATGGATTTACACCGAAAGCATCGCGCATAATTATATTTTGTCACAAAAAAATACCAAGGATCAGGGCCGACCCACACTTGTGGTGGAGTGGGGAGGGCATGGTATTTACCCGCCCGCCAACCATGGACCTGATCGAGCAACCAAGGTTTTTAATCCGCAGATTTACGCTCTCGAACCCCTGTCGAAACTCTGGAATTTGCAGTTTCGAGAAAAAAATCTTTTTGAAACAACCTTTGATTACTCAGGTTCTCGTTTTAAACTTTCTGGTGTACCAAAGGCTTTCTATGGTCGAGCTTGGACACGGGATCGCGCCAATCCTCCTTGGGCTTGGATGGATCGTGGCCAAGGTGAACGAGGAGACATATTTTTTGATCCTGCAATCTATATGGCCGCCAAGCATCCAGAAACCCGTTTTGATTTAGAATACGATCGCAATCCCTACGTGAAAAGGAATTAGAGAACTCCGTTGGGGCCACCGCAGGTTTTTGGAAAAATGGCCGAGAGTTGATCATTGATTTCCTGGCGTTCTTTTTCAAAATCATCAGGTTTCACTCTCTTTAGAAGCTGCGTCGCTGTGGTCAACAAGTCCTTGTGATAAATGGGATGGGGATTCTCCAGAAATGTTCTTAGCAATTTTAGACTCGATTCCATAATTAAAAAATCTGAAAGTGGGGCTACCGTTGAAAGGTGAGAAGTCGTCACGTCGGTTTCTGTAACCAGATCAGGGAGGCGCTTCCAAAGAAATGGACGAGCAACTTCAAAAAGGAATTCTTCGCCGATTTCGTAGTAATTCGGATTTTGAGCTATTTTTTTTACGAAGTTTTCTAAAAAATCGACTGTTGATTTTTGAATTTCTTTATTTGGATTTCCGATTTGAAAAAGAGCGTGTGTGAGAAGTCTAAAAGAAAAAATTTTTCTCTCGGGAAACGTTTTAAAAGCTATATTGAGGGCGTATAATAGCGTTCGGGAGCGAAGCGGATCCGACACCCATTTTAAAACGATTTCTTTGCTTACAAGAAAAGCAAGCAAGAAGTTGTCATATATCTTTACAGGATCCGTTTGTGATTGCAGAAGAAACGAAAAATAAACCTCTTCCACCGAATAGAGGCGCTCTCTCCATTCTGGGGTTAGATCAGTCTGCTCAAAACGCTCGCGAGATAGTTCTGAAAGTTCCTCTAGTACATTTTGAAGAGCATTGTTGATTGCTTCTTGTTCATCTTTATCCCACACAATTGTGATACTTTGAGAGCTAAGAATTGTGGCGGCATCCAATCGGTCAAAAAAACCTCCGGTTTTTAGAGCAATAAGGGCTTCTTGATAAGGAACCCATGCCGGTTTCTTACTGATCAGACGGTCGAGAGATTCAAGTGTCTCTACACGTAACCCTGGTTCGGATCTTACATTAAGAGGAGAAGTTATCCTCCAAACTTGCAAGGATTTGGATTCTACAATGGGATTCTGTAAAGCTTCTTTTCTTTTCCTGGCAAAATCCGAAGAGAAGGAACGATTAACAAATACAAAGAAAATTTCGTCGCCTGCCCAGGCAGTGTTCGCGGCCAAAAAAATACAAAATAAAATAAACTTCAATTGGATTGCCCTCCTGTAAGAATACCTTTAGGGCCACCGCACATCCCTACAACCATTCGTCCTCTAACTTTTTCATAATCCGCTCTTAGCAGAGGCGCTTCTTTTGCGATTAGCGAATCCAAAAGAGCTACGTTTTTGTCGTTTATATCTAAGCTTTCTTCGGAAGACATACGTCTTATGAGCGAAATAATTGAGTGCCACAGTAAATCAGACTTTCCATCAGCACTGTTGACTAAAAAATTCGTTAAGAGCCTAAGGCTTGATTTTCTTATCAAAGTTTTTGAAACTCCTTCTGGAATAGGAAGATTTAAACTTTTCGATGTGGCTCTGTCTTCAAAAGAAGTTTTATTTGCCAGAAGTTCAATAAGAAGATTTTCAAAATCTTTATAAATCCGATCTTTTGACGTCTTTAAAAACAGCTCTTCAAAAAAGGTGATCGCATGTTCGCGAATATCTTCTCGCGGACTCGCAATCTCGTAGAGAGCAATCTTTAAAAGCTCGCTCGCACCGGTGATGTTGGCTGGATCAGCATCAATCGCACGACTTAAAGCATTCAATAATGTAAGACTCCGGCGAGAGCTGCTTAACCATTGCACTAAAATATCGTTATTTTTCTTTAATATTTCCAAATAAGAAGTGGCAATTTTAAATGTCTCTTCTTTTGATTGAGTTAGGTATGAAAAGTATAAATCCTCAAGAGAAAGTATTCGCTTTTTCCAATTCTGAGTGAGGGGTGCGCCTTCAAAACGAACTCTAGAAAGCTCAATAAGTTCCCATAATAGCGTGCGGAGAGGAATATTCATGCTACTCACAAAATTATAACTGACGAGATCATTTACTCTTAAGTTTTGTGAGGCCACGAGGCGAGTTGCGAAATCTTTAGTTTCAACAGCTATTAAAGCGTCGATAGGGTCCATTGGGCGAGTTCTGGCGACTAGGCTATCAATGGAGTCAAAGGTCTCGATTCTCATACCTTCGATATGTTCTTTAATCTCAGGGATTTTATTCCTCAATACCCATATTTTGGTAAATTGAGACTCAATGTCGGGTGATAAAAAAATGGGAGAGGTAAAATCCGCGGTTCGATCCACAAAAACCAAATAGGAATGCTCACCTTGTGCCGAGGAACTGTTTGCGCCAGGAAAGCTGAGCAGTAAAGAAATAACTAAAAATATGGTTCTCATGGGATTCCCTTCGGTGCAACCAATGCGAAAAGTGTTCCATTGGCCTTGTGAGTTTGAACTCAGTAGAGGAGTACAAATGAAAGCTAAGATGTTGAATTTTTTGACAAAAATAAAATAGCTCTAGGGTAGAACAGATAACGGGTTAACGGGACCCTTGTTATGTCTCACCTCGAAATGCAAGTGATAACCTGTCGCCCGGCCTGTTCTCCCTACATTACCAATCAGTTCTCCCTGAGCGACTCTTCTTCCCTGTCGGGTCTTAATTTTCTGTAGATGACTGTAAAAGGTGGCCCAGTCGCCCCGATCGTTTTCAATAATTACGAGTTGTCCAAATCCATGAAATCTTCGGCCTGCAAAAATCACAAGACCATCATGGGCGGCAAAAACTTCGTCGCCCTTAGGAGCCGCAATATCTATACCTTTATGACCTTTTTTTCGTCCTTTACGGAGTCTAAATTCCTGAGTGACCACTCCGTCTTTAAGCGGCCAAACAAAAGTGGTGTCGCCAACTATCGACGGTGCCGATCGTTCTGGAGATCCACTCTCATATTTTGCGGACTGATACTTTGGCGTCTCGAGAGGTGGCATCGGGGATGAAACTGTTGAGCAACTCGCTAGAAAAATACATAAAATGAAAATAAAAATATTTTTCGGCACTAGATTTTCAAATCCTCCCAACTCTGATGCTGCTTGCATAAATCAAAATCAGTGCAGTTTGACTTTAAGGGAACCATAGCAATGTATCCGGCTGCCACTAAATCGCAATCACTCCCAGGCATATCATCGTGTCCAAGTTGTAAACCACCTATCCAATAATATTTCCTTCCTCGCGGATCGAGACACTCAGAAACGTCATCCGAATAGTTTCTCTTTCCTTGAAAAGCGAATCGAGTGCCTTTGATTTGCGAAGACGGAAGATTAGGAATATTGATGTTTAAAACATGGGTCGACGGAAACTGAGATTCAAAAAATCGCGGAACAAATTTTTTGGCAAAGGCCACAGGAGTATCCCAGAGAAGTTTTTCGTTTGTTCCCGGCAGCAAACACAAACTTAAAGCGAGACTTCTTATGCCAAAAAAGGACCCTTCTCTTGCGGCTGCCACGGTACCAGAATAAAAGTGATCTTGCCCGAGGTTCGCTCCGTAGTTCACGCCAGACACAATCAAGTCAGGCTTTTTATCCAACATATGCCGAGTAGCAAAATAGATACAATCGGCAGGGCTACCCGAAACAAAAAAGCGATTTTTTGCGACTTCACGCACACGAAGCGGTTTGTGCAAGGTCAAACTGTGACCCGTAGTGGAGCGTTCTATTTGTGGGGCCACCACAAGGACATCCGCACCGATGGATTCGAGTGCTTCAGCCAAGAGCAAAATCCCAGGGGATTGAATTCCATCATCATTGGAAACAAGAATCTTCATATTAGTAAACCGGAAATTGTTCGCAGAGACCGTGAACTTCTGCCCGAACACGATCCAACGCTTTTGAATCGGTAGAACTTTTCACAACCTGACCTATCCATTTTGCAATCTGCTTCATTTCGCTTTCCTTCATACCGCGAGTGGTGAGGGCCGGAGTTCCGATACGAACTCCACTGGTAATAAAAGGACTTTTCGTCTCGTTGGGGACTGTGTTTTTATTTACGGTAATACCAGCTCTGTCCAGCGCCTGCTCGGCGTCTTTTCCAGAAATTCCATTTTTGGTGAGATCCACAAGAATAAGATGATTGTCGGTTCCGCCAGTGACGAGATCAAAACCTTGAACTAGCATTTCTTCTGCTAAAGCCTTCGCATTTTTGATAATCTGCGCAGCATAGGTTTTAAACTCAGGTTTAAGAGCTTCACCGAAGGCCACTGCTTTGCCCGCAATCACATGCTCGAGAGGACCACCCTGAATTCCTGGAAAGATTTTCGAGTTGACCGCCTTTCCATTTTCTTCGCTACACAGAATAATTCCTCCTCGAGGTCCACGAAGAGTTTTGTGAGTCGTGCTGGTCGTGTAGTGAGCGTAGGGAATGGGAGATGGATGCTGTCCTCCCGCTACCAACCCCGCAAAGTGGGCCATGTCCACTAGAAGTGTGGCTCCGACCTCATCTGCAATTTCACGAAATTTTTGAAAGTCCAACAGTCGAGGATAGGCACTGTAGCCCGCCAAAAGGATGCGCGGTTTGTGTTCCCTCGCTTGGGCACGAATGGTGTCGTAATTCAGCCGATGAGTTTGCGGGTCTAATTTATAGGAAGCCGCTTGAAATAAAATTCCGCTAAAATTGACTGGCGAACCGTGGGTCAAATGACCACCATGGCTGAGGTCTAATCCGAGAATTTTTTCACCAGGTTTAGCGACGGCCAAATACACGGCCATGTTCGCTTGAGATCCACTATGAGGTTGAACGTTTGCGTGTTCACAGTTGAAAAGTTTTTTAACTCGATCAATAGCAATTTGTTCCACTCGATCAACAAATTCGCACCCGCCGTAGTAGCGCTTACCCGGATAACCTTCAGCATATTTATTTGTCAGCACTGACCCCTGAGCTTCCATCACAGCTTTTGAGGTGTAGTTTTCAGAGGCAATCATCTCCAGACCATTTTGTTGGCGGAGAAGTTCTTTATCTATCCAGTCGGCGACCTCTGGATCACGCTGATGTAGTTCCATTAATTTTTCCTCATCATTTATCGAGTTTCTGAACTCGAAGATCGTGCCTGCCACCTTCGAATTCTGTCGTTAAAAAAGTTTCTATCATTGTTTCTGCTAGCCCAAGAGGAATCAAACGAGCACCTAAACAAAGAATATTGGCATTATTGTGTTGACGGGACAACCGCGCCGAAACGTTGTCCCAGCAAAGAGCGGCGCGAGCTCCCTTGAATCTATTGGCTCGAATGGACATGCCGATTCCTGAACCACAGATCAAAATTCCAACGCCTTCTTTCTTAATGATATGGCCTACAACTTTGTCAGCGTAGTCAGGATAGTCGACGCTTTTTTCGTCAAAAACCCCCAAATCGTCAAAACTATGAGAAGTCTTGAGCTTTGCCTTCAGATTCTGAAGGAGCTGAGATTTAAATAAATGTCCCGCGTGATCGGACGCAATAAAGACTTTTACCATGTCGGGACTATAGCTCCGAGGAGTTAAACTGAGGAGTTAAAAATCTCACTCGCGGTGCATCAGCTAGGGATTTTTTAATCCCGAACGATAGAGAGTTTCTTCCACCATAAACTCAATAGCTTCAATTCTTAGATCTCTTTTTTTGGTAAATAGTGAGCTGTCTGTCTGCTGTTCGACTTGATAGCCGTCATTTTGCAGTCGAGCTCTCAGAAGGCCAAAAAAATGCTGCATTCGTGTGCGTTCGTCTTCCGGCGAAGAAGAACGTGTTTTAAAGTTTAATAGAAATCCGGGACTTGGCCTGATTTCAACACCGTCGTCTCTCGGTTCTACGGTCACTGAGGCTATTGTGGCTGAGACCAATTTATTGGGATAAATTAAAGTTCTCGAAAGACCTTCAAAAAAAGTCGATTTGCTTTCCATTTCCGAAACTAAGTTATCAACAAAGTTCATAATTCTTGCATTGAAGGTGGCTGGGTAGAAGGTTTTGCGCTCATAGTAGGCGACGGGAACACCAATCGTCCACCCAACATTATAGGTGGAACCGCCGTTCGGTATAACACCATTAAAATATAAATAGGGGCGAAGATCCTTTGGCAAACGATCGCTGAGAGCTTTTTCTAAATGAGGGAGAGACTCCAGAACGACCTCTCGAAAATACACCTGCGCCCGAATGAGTTGGTGAGCTCGCAAAATAGATTCATCTTTGACTTCCGGAATAGTGACCAAAACAATGGAATTTTTTTTTGAGTAGTTTCCGAAGATAGAATGTTTTTTAAAAAAACGAAGAGTTATGTCTTCATCCACCGACCACATCAATTTGGAGTTGGAAAAGGCAAACCGACACATCATGGGAGTGATCACAGCGGAGGCGGGAAGATAAAGAGTTAAGGTAATTACGAATAAGGATTTAATCACGTGCGTACTGTATCAAAGGAAACTCAAAGAACAGTTAGTATTCAGAAGCCTTTGAAAATATAAAAATTTGGCTCTCGTATGTCGGCCAAACTAGATTTTTGAAAAGATCAGTGTGCAGTTAGTTCCACCAAACCCAAAGCTATTATTCATGACATTTTGGATTTTCCCATTCCTAGCGGCGTGAGGAACATAATCCAAGTCACACTCGGGACTAGGATTATCCAAATTAATAGTTGGTGGAACAATACCTGTTTGAATGGCCATGAGGCAAAAAACACTCTCCAGTGCTCCCGCAGCACCCAACAGGTGACCGGTCATACTCTTCGTAGAGCTCACCCATGTTTTTTGGGCGACTCCTCCTAAGGCACGCTTAATGGCTTGTGTTTCTGCAATGTCTCCAACGGGAGTACTTGTACCATGGGCATTGACGTATTGAATCTGCTCCGCGTTTAGGCCGGCGGCCTTCAGGGCCATGGTCATGGATCTCGCAGCCCCTTCGCCCCCTTCCGCGGGATTGGTCAAATGATAGGCGTCGCAGCTCAAACCATAACCGGTGAGCTCTCCGTATATTTTTGCTCCGCGCTTTGAGGCGTGCTCATAATCTTCAAGAACCACTACTCCTGCCCCTTCGCCCAACACAAAACCATCTCGATCTTTATCAAAGGGGCGGCTGGCTATTTTGGGCTGATCGTTACGAGTGGAAAGAGCTTTCATTGCGGCAAATCCGCCTATGGCCAAAGGGGAAACTGTTGATTCTGTTCCACCAGCCACCATAATGTCGCAAGTCCCGTCTTGGATAAATCGTGCGGCTTCTCCAATGGCGTGGGCTCCTGTTGCACAAGCTGTCGCAACAGCAAGATTGGGACCTCGCAGTCCGTATCTGATGGCCACATGGCCAGACGCCAAATTCGAAATCACCATGGGAATAAAAAAAGGTGTGATTCGACTGGGACCACGTTCCCGCAAGGTCTCGTGTGTTCTTTCAATTCCGGGAAGTCCGCCAATACCTGTGCCGATGTAAACTCCGGTTCGATCACTACCGCCACTAAAATTTAGTCCACTGTCCTCCACAGCCATTTGCGAGGCCGCTATGGCGTAGTAGATGAAGGTGTCCATTTTTTTTTGTTCTTTTTTATGAATATAGGAATCGACGTTAAAACCTTTTACTTCGCCCGCAATTTGGCAGTCGTAGCCTTCAGTGCTAAAGGTCGCAATGCGATCAATGCCACTTTTTCCCGCAATAGCATTAGACCAAGTCTCTTGGAGATTGAGCCCCAGAGGACTAACAACACCTATACCTGTAACGACCACCCGTCGATTGGACCGTGGTGGTCTTTCAAAAACTGAGGCGGAGGCCATATAGCCTACTAATTACTTTGTTTAGATGCCAAATAAGTCTGAACGTCAGCAACTGTTCGAAGTTTTTCGGCATCTTCATCGGGAATTTCGATGTTGAAGCACTCTTCCATCGCCATCACAAGTTCAACGATATCCAAACTATCTGCACCTAAATCATCAATAAACGAAGCCTCGGGAGTCACTCTTTCGGGATCAACACCGAGCTGTTCGACGATAATGTCTTTTACTCTTTGTTCAACTTGCATGGACGCAGCCTCCTTAATTAAATCCATTTTTTATCCTTTCAACTAAAACAATACTTAATTTAAAGACCTACATATGTAGGCCGCCATTAACACTTAAAGTATGACCCGTAATGTATCTTGATTCATCACCTAATAAAAAGCAAACGGCGTTTGCAACATCATCGGGGGTGCCAATGCTTCCCAAGGGGATCTTCTCTGATATGGCTGTTTTTTGGGCATCCGTAAGAGCTGCCGTCATATCCGTGCTGATGAAACCTGGCGCAATGCAATTGGACCGAATGTTTCGACTCGCCAGTTCCAAAGCTACAGATTTGCTAAAAGCTTCTATACCAGCCTTACTAGCAGCATAATTCGCCTGTCCTTGCTGACCTGTCTGACCAATAATGCTCGTAATATTCACGATGGAACCTTTTCGAGCCTTCATCATGGGTCGAACGGCTTCCTTAGTACATAGGAAGGAACCCCGTAAATTTGTTTGGAGAACCGAGTCAAAATCCTCGGGCTTCATGCGCAGAAGCAACTGATCCGCTGTAATACCAGCATTGTTCACCAAACCATCAAGACCACCAAATTCTTTTAAAACCAATTCAAAGGCCTGAGAAACAGAATCGGGATTGCGCACATCGAGGTGAACCACAAAATGACCAGAACCCGGGAGCTCCTCACAAAGTTTTTTTGCGGCCTCACTGCTGGAGCCGTAGCCGATGGCCACGCGAGCCCCATTTTCAGCACATTTTTTTGCGATCCCGGCGCCAATACCACGACTGGCTCCTGTTATAAGAACTCGTAGTCCTTTTAAGTTAGCCACTGGTCCCGGTCCTTTTCTAAGGTTTTAAAATCTTCCAATGTCTGCACGTTAAAAGTCGCCATTTCCGGGTCAATTTTTTTAACCAAACCCGACAGTACTTTTCCCGGTCCGCACTCGATGATTTTTTTAATTCCTAAATTTTTAAGGTGGGCCATGCTTTGAGTCCACAGGACTGGTGAAGAAATTTGCTCAATGAGATTTTCACAGATCAAATCTCCGTTGACACTTTCCTTTGCATTTACATTTTGAATAATTCCAAACTCTGCGTCACTGAAGGCCATATCATCTAATAATAAAGCCATTTTTTCTTGGGCAGGTTTCATAAGAGTGCAGTGAAAGGGCGCTGATACATTCAAAGGAATCAACTTAACTCGTTTTTTAACACCCAATATTTTCTCTGAATCAAAATGGGCTATCGCTTTTTCAACAGAAGATTTGTTGCCACTGATCACCACTTGCCCCGGAGAATTAAAGTTTGCGGGCTCTACGGGTCCGCCAAATTCTTTCTCTGCCCACTGGCAAAGCCGAATAACCTCTTCGTCCTCGAGACCCAAAACAGCGGCCATTCCACCACCTCCCACAGGAACGGCTTCTTGCATAAACCGACCTCGAGCTTTTACCGCGGCAACCGCATCTGCAAACTCAAAACTTCCCGCACTGACCAGAGCCGAATACTCTCCGAGAGAATGTCCAGCGCCGTAAGAGGGAGCAAAGTCCAATTGATCTCGTATAACCTCAAAAATGCCGTAGGAAATCGTCAGAAGGCAGGGCTGGGTGTTTTCCGTCAAAGTCAGGTCGGATTCTGGACCCTCAAAACACATTTTTTTGTAGTCGATATTGTTTGTGTCCGATGCCTCTTCAAGTGTTTCGCGAAAAGATTGAAATTCATCGAAGAAGGATTTTCCCATTCCGACGAACTGCGAACCTTGCCCAGGAAAAAGTGCTGCTGTCATATCCAACCTTCACTCAATATCTAAAAAGCATACTACCGCTGGTGAGGCCTGCGCCAAAGGCCACAAACATCACAACGTCCCCACGTTGAATACGACCATCGCGAACTGCCGTATCAAAGGCGACGGGGATAGTAGCCGCTGATGTATTTCCCATGGTTTCGATCACATTAATGACTCGATCAACAGGAAAGTTAATTTGTTTAGCAACTGCTTCAATGATGCGGGTGTTTGCTTGGTGGGGCACGACCCATTTAACTTGATCGGCCGTCATTTTATTTTGCTGTAGGACCTCCTCGCAGCATCGTCCCATGGTACGCACGGCATTTTTAAAAATCTCGCGACCCTTCATTTTCATAAAGTTCAAACCTTGAGCTAAGGTCTCGGGCGTGTTGGGCATTTTGGTTCCGCCGGCATGGATTTCAAAGAGCTCACGCAACTGCCCTTCGGCCTGAAGGTGAGACGAGAAAATTTCCGAAGCCTCACCGGGTTCCGCACGACTCAAGATAGCCGCACCAGCTCCATCGCCAAATAATATACAGGTCTCGCGATCTTTGTAGTTAACGATACGGGACAAAACCTCTGCACCAACCACCAAAATATTTTTATACATTCCCGTTCGTATGAATTGGTCAGCCACAGCACAGCCATAAACAAAACCTGTACATGCGGCTCCTAGATCAAAAGCCGGTACACCGGAAATTTCTAGCTTTTCTTGAAGCATGCAAGAGGCTGTTGGGACCGGTTGGTCGGCAACTACCGTCGCGAGGATAATCAAATCGATTTCCTTGGCCGACATACCAGCGGATTCGAGTGCTTTTTTAGCTGCTTCGAACCCCAGGTCACTCGTACCCACACCCGGGCTAGCCATGCGGCGAGCGCGAATTCCCGTGCGTTCATAGATCCAATCATCGTTGGTCTCTACGAGTTTTTCCAGGTCTTTATTCGTAAGAAGCGTTTCTGGTAGGTAGGAACCTGTCCCGCGAATTTTTGCTTTGTACAAGGGAGCCTTCTAACTTAGTTTTTTGGCTGAAGAACTTCGCGACCCCGGTAAGTCCCACATTCTTTGCAAACCGTGTGAGGACGAATCAAAGCATTACATTGAGGACATGTGGCCACTGGTGGAGGAGTTAAAAAGTCATGGGCCCGACGCATACCGCGCTTTGAGCGGGTCATCTTATCCGAGGGATGTGCCATTTCAGGTTTCCTTTCAAGGAGCTTGAATTAAAACGTTCTTTCTAATTCAGCTTCAGTTTTTTTAAAATAGAAAAAGGCGAGTTCTTAAGGTTTTGACCATCTGCACAACCACATAAGCCTTCGTTCAGATCCTTACCACAGGTGGGACAAAGGCCTTTGCAGCCCTCTCTGCAGCTAGGTTGATTGGGCTCTGCCAAGGCTAAAACTTCATGGATCAAATCACTCACATTGTAGTGAGTCGGATCTTCGATCACCGTCACACCGATATCGCTATGAGGAGTCCAATCTTCCTCAAAACCCTTTATTTCTTTTTGACCGTCATGAACCACTAGTTCTTGGAATTTTTCGTTCACCTTTAGGTCGAAAGGACTTGCGCAAAAGGAACAAACCTCTCCGTAACTTGTTTGGATTTCTCCTCGAACATCAAAGGATTTTCCAACCGGTGTGATGTCGAGATGGATCTTATATTCGCGGTCGCCAATGAGGTCCTTGAGAAACTCGTTCAGTTCCGCCGAGTTTTGATCAAAATCAAAACTCTTGCCCTCGCTTGGAATTTCGTTGAGTTGAATGATCATATGCTATCCTTGTGACTCAGTGAGAAGAGAGTTTCTAGAGCTTTTGGGACAACTTGTCAAGATAGCAGGTCAGCATAGGACATTCAGATAAATATTGATAATCTTATGAAATGCCTGTGATTTTTGGAATTATTCTAGCTCTTATGAGTTTTCTCGCAGGTTTAACAGCGGCACACGCCGATTCTTTTTCTTCCGATGAGCCAGTGACTGTCTATAGCCGACCATCGACAGAGTCGAAGGCCCTGGGAACCCTACGAGCCGGGCGTTCGGTAGAAGTCGATAAAAAGGGGCGCCGTTGGTATCGTGTCTTTGTTAAGACCTCCAAGGGAAAGACAACGGGTTTTATCTTGGCTCCCCACGAAGATTCAGTGACCGAAAATAACGAGAGCATGTTTCAAGAGCGTAACCTTTTTTCGGGATGGCGGGTTGGTATGGAACTCTTCTATTCGAGCTACATGCAAGCGTCCCGCGTTTTTAAGGATTCCGATGGCAACGAAACTGACATTAGTAATCTTTCAGGAACCAACGCTTTCTACGGCTTTCTCGTGGAGTGGCCCTGGACAGAAAAAATGACTTTAAGAGCCGGCATTACCTTTCGAAAGGTCGACTTGGGTGGAACAGTGAGATACCAATCGGGGAGCGTTTTGACTGCCAATACCCCGGTGAGTATTCACCAAGAGTTTACCTCCTTTGTTGCTGGGGGTCGGTACACCGTTGCGGGGAAACTTTGGGTGGGAAGTTTTTTTGAGTTCGCAAGTGGCACAAAAAGCCGTGTCTTTGACTCTGATGCTGATAAACCGACCTATTTTATCATTCAACCTGCTGTCGGCTATGACTACAAACCTCACCCCCATATTTGGGTGCAACCTGAGTTTCGGCTCGGAGTTTTTGCGAACACCAAGCCGTTTATGTTTAACCCCGAGTGGGGGATAGGCTTCGGTTGGGATTTTGATTAAGAACGGAAGAGAGCTCAGAACGAAGACGCGCTGTCGCTCCTGCCTTCTCTTTCACCAACTGACGGATGATTTCTCGCGGAGAACAACTCTGACACTGCTGAAGTTTCTCCACAAGATCCTGACTATTTCTTATGGATTCCACAGCGTGAAGATTGGGACCCACACTTTTTTCTGCAAACTCAATGGCTTCGCGATTGTTTTTATGAAAAGGCCCCACAAAGGTCAAACAACCCGCCGCTAATGGCTCCATCACACTATGAACAGCGTGAGTCTCAAAGGAATTTCCCACAAAGGCATAATCGGCCTGCAAATAGAGCTCAGCGAGAATCCCCACCTGATCCACAAGGAGAATTTCTGAAGAACTTTCGGACCATTGCGAGTTTTCCGTCTGAGAATATAACCTTGCTGTGAGCGAATATTTTTTTAATTGGCTTTGGAGTGTCTGCAGATGCGAGGGTTTGGGCTCATGAGGAGCCAAAATAAAACGAATGTAGGTAGAATTTTGAATGTTCTGAATAACCGGCAAGAGAACAGCCTCGTCGGCGGGCCAAGTGGAACCACACACAAAATATTTATAACGATCATTCGTTACCGGCTTGAGCTTTTGAGCATTTGCTAACCGGAAGATAGCTTGATCAAAACGTGTGTCCCCAATGGAATTGACCTTCTTATTCTTATCAACCAAGAGACTCAAATTTTTCTCATCATCCGATGAAACACAAAAAATTTCATCAACGTAAAAGAGCTTAATTTGAGATAAAATTCGAGAGAAAAAATTTTTCTTTTGGAGCATTTCCCCCGAAAGAGTGGCACTGAAAAGAATATTCGTAATGCCTCTCTTTTTTGATTCCTTCAGCAACAAAGGCCAAAGATCAGTTCGCGCTAACAAAAGAATTTTTGGTTGAAAGCGCTTAAAAAAATCCTCGAGAGCCCAAGGGGTGTCCAACGGCAGGGCGTAGATCACGTCGACATCTGGGGAATTTTCCAGGCTCTTTCGCACAGAGGGGGAAAAGTGAGTCACCAGAATTTTTTCACCACGAGCTTTTAACAGACGAGCCACAGGTTTGGCATATTCCCATTCCCCACTTGAGACATGAATCCAAATGCAAGATTTAAGAGATTTATTCGAAGCAAAATCTTTTCTGCGAAGTTCTAAACCGGCCTTTATTTTGGGCACAAACAGAGCCAGAATCGGCAAAAAACCAGATGCAATCGGCCCTATAATCCATCCATAAACTGCAAAAAATAAAAATCTCATGGCAAAACTTCTTTAAGCCTCTGTTTTATTGTTTGGGCGACTCGTTGAGGGGAAATATCTACCATGCATTTCTGATAGATTTTGTTTTTACAACGACCGCGGCCGTCTTTGCTACAGGGCTTGCACCACAAGTCGACCTCTAGAGTTTCTGAAGTCGGCGCTGCAGGATAACCAAAAGCACTGGGACCTATGAGAGCCACCGTCGGCACCTGAAAAAGATCAGCAGCATGAAGAAGACCTGTGTCGTTAGAAACGACAGCCTTCGCTTGAGAGAGAACTCCAATACTTTCCGCTAGAGAGAGTTGGCCTGCGAAATTTTTTACTCGAGGAATTTCATTTTCAATCTCAAAACAAATGTTGTCGGATTTTCCTCCGAGAATTACAAAATTCTCCTCGGGAAACTTTTGAATAAAATCAAGCCAGTGTTTCAGAGGCCATTGCTTGAGAGCCCACGCCGCTCCCGGGACCAAGGCAACATAATTTTCTTTCTGAAGAATATTCTTCCAAGAAAAAGGTTTTAATTCTGTATTTAAAGGGTCCAAAAAAGTTTGTTGGCCAATCACTTTGGACTTAAAGAGATTCCAATGAAATTTAAAAAGTAAAAATCTTCTCCAGCGAAATTTTTTTCGACGAAGAATTTTTGTATTCCACCGTAAAACTGCACATAAAATGTGCGAACGTAAATTATTGTGTGCGTCGTAGACCAAGTCGTAGTTTCCGCGAAGGCTAAAGGCTAATTTAAAAAGACTCAAAAACCCCGAAAAAGAACCTCGGGCTCGCGGAAACTCTAGGGTTTGATCGACGTAGGGATTGAGTCCTACAACTTCGCCAAAATCCGACCGGGTTAGCCAATGAACCTGATCATACCCTAGGGCCTTAAAATGCTGAGCCGCAGGGAAGCATTGGAGAATGTCACCAAGACTGGAAAATCTAACGATTAATACCTTTCGCACAAGTTCACATTACTACAGTTTTCCCCTTTGTCGCCACTGCTAAAATCTGCTAGCTTGTTGGTGATTTTAAGGAAAAACATGCCAACCAATTACCGCTTAAACTACCGCTCCAGCGGAGTCGATGTCGATGCCGGCGATAAGCTGGTCGAGTGGCTGCAATCGGACCTACAGTCTGCAAAAAAACCACAAATTCACCAAGATAAAATCCTGTCGGGCATTGGTGGTTTTGCAGCTTTATTCAAACTTGATTTTCCGGAAATAAAAAAGCCTCTTCTTGTGAGTTCCACCGATGGTGTGGGCACCAAGGTCAAACTCGCTGCTGACTTTGATCGGTTGGAGGGAATCGGGCAGGACTTAGTCGCCATGTGTGTGAATGACCTCATCACCACGGGTGCAACTCCTCTATTTTTTTTGGACTACTATGCGACCGGTAAATTGAATCTCTCTCAAGCGCAGAAATTTTTAAGAGGTCTTCAGAAGGCCTGTCATGAGGCGCGCATTGCACTCATTGGTGGTGAGACTGCTGAAATGCCAGGGGTTTACTCGGGAAATGACTTCGATTGTGCGGGTTTTGCTGTGGGGATTGTCGACCAAGAAAAAATGCGAGGAGCTCATCGGGTTAAACCCGGAGACGTGGTGCTGGGAATTTCTAGCAGTGGTTTTCACTCCAACGGATATTCCCTTTTACGAAGAGTTTTTGAGAAGGACATGGACAAATGGGCGGACCAACTTTTAATACCCACGCATTTGTACACAGATCTGGTGGTGGAACTGGGTCAAAATGTAAATGCTTTTGCCAACATTACTGGAGGAGGGGTTGATAATTTACCTCGAGTCATTCCTCCTGAATGTTCTGTGCGTTTGCATTCGTGGAAGTGGCCAGAAATATTTCAAGAAGTTCAAAGACGAGCGGAAATGTCTGACCAGGAGATGCTTCGAACGCTCAATTGCGGAATTGGTTTCGCGGTTTTTTGTGAAGCTAAGCAAATTCAAAGAGTGCAAGAAGTTGCTGTCAAGATGGGCTACGAGGTTCAAAAAATAGGCGAAGTGGTTGACCAAAAAGCACAGGACCAATTGATTTGGCCTTGAAAGTGAGTGCAGTGAGTCGATTTGCGATTTTTATTTCTGGAACGGGATCAAACCTAAATGCAGCTCTAGAAATGCGCGATCATGTTGATATTGGTCTTGTGGTGAGTTCGCGAAAAAAAGCTATTGGAATTTTAAAGGCCCGCCGCGCGGGTGTTCCCGTTCATACTCTTTCTTCCCCGGTGGACTGGAAGGACCTCACTGAAGTTTTAAAAACTCATAGAATAAATTTTATTTTTCTACTGGGTTTTATGAAGATTCTGCCGGAAGAATTCATAGAGAACTGGAGGGGGCGGATTTTGAATATTCATCCGAGTCTTCTTCCGCTGCACCCCGGGCTTGAGAGTATTCGTCGATCCTTTGAGGAAAAAACAAAAATGGGTGTAACAGTGCATGAAGTGATAACAGAAATGGACGCTGGAAATGCAGTTTTGGCAAAAGAGTTAAAGGATACGCAGATCTTTAAACGGTATGAAAACCTTGCTGAGAGTGAAAATGAGATTCATCTCGGCGAACATCGATTGGTGAGAGAGGTATTAGCGAAATGGAATCGCGCAGTGATATTGTCATAGTATCGGCCTTTGGCCGTGGCGTTTGGCTTGCTCTGGAATTGGCACAGGTCAAAACCAATCAAGTCACCTTTATTGATGTGTCTGATAGATTAGGACATTCCCAACCCGAAGATTGGAACGGTCCCTTTCCGTTGTTAAAAACGAGCCAATTCAGCGAAGCTCAATGGAATTTTTTAGCTGAGGGCTCTCACCTTGAGCCCATAGAAAACGGCTACACCTTTTGGTTAGCCAATGGACCTTGGGAAATCACGGGACCCTTATTTGATTTTATTCGTCAGAAGAATCAAATTCATCCCGACGTTGTAAAATATCTCAAGGAATACCACACAATGACGGAGGCCAATAGAAAGCTTCTGCAGACTAAAATCGAAAAGATGACCGGAAAGGAAAATTGGTTGGCTTATTTTGCCCAGCAGTTGACATCTTCTGTGTACATCTCTGATCGAATTGCTCTGGAGCCCACTATTCCACTCGCAATGTTTAGCCCTTGTTATATCCGGCAGGCCAACGAGGCCACAACCGAGGTGATGTACAAAAAGCTTCGCGAAGCCGGAGTCCGGTTGTATCTCAATGCCAAATTGGAAGATCTCTCGGTGCAAAGTCGCGTCCTCGACGGGATTGAAATTGCCAGTGAACGCTCAGGAATCGTAACGGGAAAAAAATTCGTCTGGATGCTCACCGGAGAAGAGACGCGAAGGTTTACTTCGCGAGTTTTGGAAACTCTCTTCGGCGATGGTATTGTCGAGGCCAGTTGGTGCTGGGTTCGTTTTTTAATTCGTATTGCTGACGGTCCTGAACGTGACGTTTTGCCAGGAGCCTTTACGATGGCAAAAGATATTCACCTTCCCTGGACCCATGCCAACGTTTGCTTGGTTGAACGAACCAAGCGCCCGGGAATATTCCGGACCTGGATGCGAGTGGCGGCGGGCCGAAGATTTCAGCGTTCCTACATGACAGAAATGAGCAATGATTTGGTTGCGGAATTTCGTAAAAGAATTCCCGCCATCGCTGTGGAAGTTGAAGAGATGCCCCCAGAATTCCATTTTGGATTTGAAGAACTCGGACCCCCACGCTATCCCGTACTATCCAAACAAGATGCGCGCCGAATCTCACGTACAAAAATCAAAAATGTCTACCACATGGGCCCCGAGGATTGGGGCGGCCTTGATTGGGGAACTCGCATGAGTGTGGAAAACAGAACTTTTTTTACACTTTTGACAGAAAACTCTAACAAAAAACCAGAGGAGCTGAAGAGTGATAACTCGTTATACCCGAGCTGAGATGGGTAAAATTTGGGAGCCAAAGTCCCGGTTTGAAAAACTTTTGACAGTGGAAACGGCGGTGGCAAAGGCTCAAGCCGATCTTAAAATCATTCCGCGTGCGGCTTACCTAGCTATAAAAAAGAAAAGCAAATTCAAAGTTGAGCGAATAGCAGAAATCGAAAAGACAACTCGTCATGATGTGATTGCTTTTGTCTCAAACGTTGCAGAAAACATTGGCGAGCACGGTAAGTACTTTCACTTTGGTTTAACAAGCTCCGATGTTTTGGATACGGCGACGTCTTTGACCTTGCGAGAGGCCTTTGAGGTGCTTGAAGCGTCGATAGACAGACTAGAAAAGTCTTTGACGGAAAAAATCAAACGCTACGGCAGAGTGATTTGCGTGGGGCGAACTCATGGAATTCATGCCGAACCGACCACCTTTGGGCATAAAATTTCTGGTTTTCTCGAGGAACTTAAAAGAAATCGTGAACGGTTGGAACGTGCGCGCGATCAAGCCATGATTGTAAAATTGAGCGGTCCCGTGGGGACTTATTCGACTATGACCTCACGGGTGGAAGCATCCGTGGGAAAAGCCCTCAAGCTGCAACCTGAAAGCGTAGCCACCCAAGTGATCCCTAGAGATCGCTTGTCAGAAGTGATGTATTCACTGGCGAGTTTGATGTCAGGTCTTGAACGCTTGGCAGTGGAAATTCGTCACCTTCAACGAACCGAAGTAGACGAAGTTGAAGAAGGCTTTTCCAAGGGACAAAAAGGTTCAAGCGCTATGCCCCATAAAAAAAATCCTGTTGGGAGCGAAAACATCACGGGACTTTCCCGAATGGTGAGAGCCTATGTGCCTGCAGCGCTGGAAAACATTGTGCTTTGGCACGAACGAGATATTTCCCACAGCTCAGTGGAACGTGTCTTTGTGCCCGATGCATTTATTTTGACCGACTATGCGGTTGATCGCATGGCCAATATTATTCGCGATCTAGTTGTCAAAACAGACAAAATGAAATATAATCTAAATCTGTCACAGGGCCGAGTTTTCAGCTCGAAAATTTTATTGGCACTGGTGGAAAAAGGATTGTCCCGAGAAGACGCCTACGGACTCGTTCAGCAGCTCGCTCTGAATCTACCGAAGAACTTACATCTTAAAGACGCTCTTAAGAAAAACAAGGATGTTAAAAAGCTTTTGAAGCCATCAGAGATCAGACAAATCTTTGAAGGTCGGTGAGGAATTAATGAAATACAATGTCGGTGAAAAAATTTATGAAGGTAAAGCCAAGGTCGTCTTTCAAGTTTTAGACGAACAAGATCTTGTTTATCAGGAATTCAAAGACAGTTTGACCGCCTTTAATGGCGAAAAAAAGGGAAGCTTTCAGGCCAAAGGACAACTCAATCGCGATATCACCTCGATGATTTTTCAGAGACTTGCTCAGAGAGGAATTCCTAACCACTGGGTAGAAAATCGTGGCGAAACGGGAATGATTACAAAAAAAGTGCAAATTATTCCGGTCGAAGTTGTGGTTCGAAATATCGCAGCCGGAAGTTTGGCCAAACGTTTGGGCTGGAGTGAGGGGACGAAGCTGCCCCAGACGATCATTGAATATTATTTTAAAAACGATGCCCTCGGCGATCCCATGATCAATGAAGATCATATTAAAATTTTGAATATCTGCAGTGAAAACTCTCTCAAAGAAATCCGCCGAATGGCTTTGTTGATTAATAATGAACTCCAAGTCTTGTTTTCGAATTCAGGATTGGATTTGGTGGATTTTAAATTGGAGTTCGGCAAAACGAAAACTGGCGATGTGATTTTGGCTGATGAAATCAGTCCCGACACTTGCCGTTTGTGGGATAAAACCACGCAAGAAAAACTGGACAAGGATAGATTCCGTCGAGATCTCGGAAATATTGAAGATGCCTACAGAAGTGTCCATGAACGCATTCAATTGGCTTTAAAAACCGGCTCTGCCGAAAGTGAGTGAATATGAAAATTGGAGTTAAAGTCATGCTTAAAAAAGAAGTCCTTGATGTTGAAGGGCGTGCCGTGGCGGACACCTTGAATCGAGAGGGCACCGCTGTGAGCGATTGCCGCGTGGGAAAATACATCGTACTTGATATACCGACACAGGATTTAGACCAAGCCAAACTTCGAGCCACAGAAATTGCGAAATCAGTTTTAGCCAATCCTCTCATTGAAGGTTTTCAAATAGATGTGTTGGAAGGAAACGCGTGAGTAAACTCAAGGGACTAAAAATTGGAATCACACGCTTTCCCGGCACCAACTGTGACCGCGATGTATGGAAGGCCGTTGAAAAGGCAGAAGGTCGGCCTCAATGGCTGTGGCACACCGATCGGTTTGACTCTCAATCGGTGGACGCCGTTGTTGTGCCTGGCGGTTTTAGCTTTGGGGATTATCTACGTGCGGGTCGTTTAGCGGCAAAAAGTCCTGTAATGACCGACGTGATTAAAGCTGCAAAGTCGGGCCGGCCGGTCCTTGGAATTTGCAATGGATTTCAAATTCTTTGTGAGGTGAAGTTGCTCCCGGGAGTGTTGTTAAAAAATTCTGGTGGAAGATTTATCGATCGATGGATTGAATTGAATGTTCAGCGAACCGATAGTTTTTGGTATAAAAATTCACGTCAAAGCGTGCGAATTCCCATCGCCCACGGCCAAGGTCGATACTTTGCGGACCAAGAAACATTAAACAGAATGCGAGATAACAACCAAATTTGGTGGGTTTACGATAAAAATCCTAACGGATCACTTTTAGATATTGCTGGAGTTACGGACGAGTCGGGTCGAGTGGCGGCACTTATGCCACACCCGGAACGTTGCGTGGCTGAATGGATGGGTGGAGATGATGGCTTCAACTTCTTTAATTGAAGAAAAATTAAAGACCTACAGGCTCACGGCTGAAGAACTTCAAAAGATACGTGAACTTTTAGGACGCGATCCTCAAGGAGTCGAGTGGGCCCTCTTTAGTGCTCTGTGGAGCGAGCACTGCAGTTATAAATCTTCAAAGGTGCACCTGAAGAAACTATTTAATTCTTCCTCCCGAGTGCTTCAAAGTTTTGGAGAAAACGCTGGCGTGCTGGATCTTGGTGCGGGCGAAAAAATTGCCTTTAAAATTGAAAGCCATAATCATCCGAGCTTTATTGAGCCCTATCAGGGAGCCGCTACGGGTGTGGGAGGAATCATTCGCGATATTCTCACCATGGGTGCGCGACCTGTGGCCTTGGCCAATTATCTTTGCTTCGGAGAACCCTCGGGAATGAAGAAGCACATCGACGGTGTGGTTCGTGGTATTGGTGGCTACGGCAACTGTGTGGGTGTGGCCATGCTGACGGGACAAACGGAATTTCACAGCAGCTATAACCAAAATATTTTAGTGAATGCTTTCTGCTTAGGTTACTTTGGTCCGGAGGACCGTGTGGTTTCTTCGGCAGCCCGAGGAGTGGGCAATCTTGTTGTGTACGTCGGTGCCAAAACCGGGCGCGATGGAATTCACGGCGCTCGAATGGCGAGCGAAAGTTTTTCCAGGGACGAGGAGAGCAAGCGTCCTAATATTCAAATTGGTGATCCGTTTTTTGAAAAGCTTTTGATTGAATCCTTTCTCGAGGTGGTTCAAAAAGGTCTGGTGGTGTGCGCTCAGGACATGGGCGCGGCGGGTTTGATTTCAAGCACCTTTGAAATGGCATCCAAAGGAAATGTCGGTTTTGATTTGTATCTCGACAAGGTTCCTCTTCGAGATCCCACCATGAATCCAGAAGAAATGTTGGTTTCTGAAAGCCAGGAGCGCATGGTTCTGGTGTGTGAGCCAACAAAACTTGCTGAAATTCAAAATATCTTTTCCAAATGGGGACTGGATGCTGTCGAAATTGGAAAGGTCATTCCTCAGCGGCTTATGAAAATTCATTGGAGGGGCGAAGTTTTAACGGAGATCGACCCACAAGCCTTGGTTGAAAATGCTCCTCAGTGGAAACGACCCTTTGAAGAAACAGAAAAAAATATCGACCAAAGGTATTTTCTCAATACAGATGACCCCGATAAAAAAATTAAGAAGGCTCTTACAAGCCCCCAAGGTTGTTCCCGCCAATGGATTTACGAGCAATACGATCAACAGGTGGGAACTCAAACTGTACGAGATTGTCACAACTCCCTCGGCGTCCTGAGACTTCCCAGTGGGCGTCAGCTGGGCATCGCACTGGGCGGAAGGCCGCATCTATTGAGACTGAATTCTTTTATTGGCGGTGCGGATTCCATTGCTGAACCGGCTCTTCGGTTGATGAGTAAGGGTTTTGTACCTGTGGGTGCATCTGACTGTTTGAACTACGGCAATCCGGAAAATCCTAAAATTATGGGCGAGTTTAAGATGTCCCTAGATGGCATGAATGAGTCGGCAAAGATTTTTTGTCCCATCATCAGCGGAAATGTGAGTTTTTATAACGAGACAGAAAGGCGCAATATCACTTCTACACCCGCCGTCAGTGTGGTGGGGTTGAAAGAAAATTCGCAATTGCCCCCCACCGATGAATTCACCAAAAGTGGTTTAAATATTTATCTTGTTCGGGCCTCCATGGTTCGTACCAACGGCCTGTGGAGCGTAGTGGATGGAGAACCCCTTGGTGGTCGGGGAGAAATTGTTCTTACAGGTTTAAAAAATTTGGGAGAGAAGTTGTTGAGTTTAAGTGCACGGGCCCAGACCTCTCAAATGTGTGGAAAGTTTGGCCTGGCCTACACACTTTCGCGCATGAGTTTTAAAACAGGCGCCACCATCGAAAGTAACTTAAAGAAAGACGACTATTTTGTTGAAAGGCTGTACGAATTTGTCTTTGCCACGGAAGAAACTTGGGCAGAAGAAACTGGCGAGCTAGAAATTCATCCTCTCGGCATAACCGGAGGCGATCGTTTAGTTATCAAAGGAATTATGGATACTTCAGTTAAAGAACTTTATCTAAGCTATGTAAAAGGTTGGAGTTTTGCGTGAGTAAATCCAGTTGGAAGGAAGAATGCGGGGTTTTTGGCATTTGGGGTCATCCCGAAGCCAGCCGTATGGCTTACCTCGGCATCTACGCTCTCCAACATCGCGGTCAAGAATCCTGTGGAATTACGACTTTACATCGAGGATCTCATTTTTTTCATAAGGGTCTAGGTCGCGTGGCTGACGTCTTTACCGAGTACGAACTGGATGCTCTCAAAGGGACAGCGGCCATTGGACACAATCGTTATTCCACAGAAGGCGGCAATCACTTGCCCAATGCGCAGCCTCTGTTTGCCGAAATTCCCAGCGGACCTATTTCAATGGCTCACAACGGTAACATTGTTAATGCTCCAGAACTTCGCAATGAATTGATTCAAGAGGGCTCGATTTTTCAGGGCACCAACGATTCAGAATGCATTTTACATCTGCTGGCCAAACAGCGAAGTCGCGATATCGTCGAAAACCTAAAAGTTTCCTTGAAACGTCTCGTGGGCGCTTACAGTCTGACGATTTTAACTGACAACAAACTTGTGGGAGTACGCGATCCCATGGGATTTCGCCCCCTCGCTCTAGGAAAACTCGACAAAGCTTACGTATTGGCCTCGGAAACCTGCGCCTTTGATTTGATCGGTGCCAAATACATTCGTGATATCGAACCCGGAGAAATTGTTTGGATCGACGACAGCGGAGTCCACTCCGACAAAGCTCTTGGTTCAACAAAAACGGCTCAGTGCATATTTGAATACGTGTATTTTTCGCGTCCCGATAGTTATGTGTTTGGCAAAAGCGTTTATGGAGTTCGAAAGCGTCTGGGACAAACTCTTGCTCTCGAACATCCCACAGAGGCTGACATTGTGGTTCCAGTACCCGACAGTGGTTTGCCCGCAGCGCTGGGGTATTCTCAGCAGAGCCAAATTCCCTTTGAATACGGCATTATTCGTAACCACTACGTTGGTCGTACCTTTATCGAACCTAAAAGTTCTATCCGTAACTTTGGCGTAAAAGTTAAACTCAATCCTCAATCGGCTGTACTCAAAGACAAACGTGTCATTGTAATTGATGATTCTTTGGTTCGAGGCACCACCAGTAAAAAAATCATCGGCTTGATTCGTCAAGCGGGAGCCAAGGAAGTTCATTTGCGAATAGCAGCTCCACCCACCGTTGGTCCATGTTACTACGGAGTGGATACACCGACGCGATCAGAGCTCATTGCTTCCTCCAATAGTATTGCCCAGATTGAAAAGTTTGTTGAAGCCGATAGTTTACGCTATCTTTCTATAGAGGGACTTAAAAAGGCAGCAGAGGATACGGGCGGATACTGTCGCGCCTGTTTTGATAACGAATATCCGACGCCGCTGTTCAACAAACAAAAGGGCTAGTTCTTGAAATCGTGGGACTACATAAAAAAAGGCGACGTTGTTGAAATTGTGGCGCCAGCCTCTCGGTGTTCGGATGAAGAACTTCAATCAGCCGTTGAGTCCGTGGAAAGTCTCGGTCTTGCCCCAAGACTACCCAAAAATATTTTTTCCGATCGTCACCCCATTTTTAGTGGATCTGACAAGACTCGCTTTGAATTTTTAAAATCGGCGTTGATGGCTAAAGACTCTAAAATTGTTTGGTGTCTTCGAGGCGGCTACGGGAGTATTCGCTTACTTCCCTGGCTTGCCAAAATGAAAAGGCCCTCTAAAACAAAACTACTCCTGGGCCTCAGTGATATCTCGACTTTGCATAATTTTATAAATCAAAAATGGAAGTGGCCCAGTATTCATGGACCTATGCTTGGCACTTTTTCCCAGCGTTCGGAGGAGGAAACTCGAGAAATCACTGACGTCATTTTTGGTAGAGTGAATCAACTGGTGTTTGAAGATCTCATTCCCATGAATAAAGCCGCAGAAAAAAAAGGTCGCATAACTGCTCCCATTGTAGGCGGCAACCTGATGACGGTGCAGAGTTCTCAAGGAACCGACTGGGCCTTTCATGCTCGTAACTCCATGGTGTTCTTGGAAGAAATCAACGAACGCGGCTACCGTTTGGATCGCTTGCTCGTTAGCCTCCAACAGGCGGAGTACTTTAAAAAAGCCAAGGCCATTGTATTGGGCGATTTCTTGGGAGGCGATGAACCTGACGGCCAAAATTTTGTAAACGCTGTTTTGTACCAATTTGCTCAAGACATGAAAATTCCGGTGCTCAAGGGATTAAAATCGGGGCACGGCTCTTTGAGACGGCCCATTCCTTTTGCTACCAAGGCAGTTTTAGATTTAAAGGCAAATACTCTTGTTGCAGACGCTAACAAGTTCTTCGAGATTAAAAAATGAATAATAACGAGAGAATCTTTCAACGACGCTTATTTACAGAAGTCGTGAACAAAGCTACGCCCGGGATTGTGGTACGCGTTCGCAAAAAAGGAAAACTTGTTGCCGACGTGCGAGCGGGAAAGACTTATAAGTATTACGACCTAGCCTCTCTTACAAAAATTTTGTTCACCAATACTACGCTGATGTGGGCGGTAGAGAGCAAAAAAATTAGGCTTAATAATGACCTAGAACAACTTCTTCCCTGGTTCCATCATCGAAACATAAGTATTAGGCAACTACTCACACATTCTGCCGGCCTCACTTGGTGGAAGCCCATTTACAAATTCACAAAGCTTCATTCTTCCGTTAATGAAAAATGGGAACTCCTTAAAAAGATTCTCAATTCTGAAAAACCAAGACAATCCAAAACCGCCCTGTACTCGGATTTGGATTACTTTCTTTTGGCTTTCGTCCTGGAGAGAGTTTTTCAAAAACCTTTAAGCGAAATTTTTTTAGAGACGCAAGATCACTTAAATTTATCAGGCCTGCACTTTAATGTGCTTAATTGCAGTGTTCATTCTAAAAATCTCTACGCTCCCACGGAAAGCTGTCCCTGGCGAAAAAAGACTTTGCGAGGAGAAGTGCATGACGACAACACTTGGGCCCTCGGAGGGGTGTCCACCCATGCTGGACTTTTTGGCAGCATGGATGACGTTGACCAATGGTTTTTAACCTTACGAAATTCTTACCTCGGTAAGGGACCTCTGGCAAAAAAAACGGTTCAAACCTTTTGGACCCGAGCACTTCCGACCTCAAAAGGGGATTGGGCTCTGGGTTTTATGATGCCATCAAAGTCTAGTAGTTCGGGTCGTTATTTTTCAAAAAAATCTGTCGGTCATACGGGATTTACCGGAACTTCCTTTTGGTATGATCCCATTCAAGATTTTGCAGTCACGATTCTCTCCAATCGTGTCCATCCGAGCCGCGACAACTCCACCTTTGCCAAATTACGACCGGTGATTCATGATTGGTGTTGGGAGTTATTTAATACATGAATTTAAAACCTGGAGCTCACATTCACATGATGGGAATTTGTGGGACAGCCATGGGTGGTCTTGCAGGTTTACTTAAAAATTTGGGTTATAAAGTTACTGGATCTGATCAAAATGTTTATCCTCCCATGTCGACACAGTTACAAAAGCTCGGCATTAAAATTATGGAGGGTTACAAAAAAGAGAATCTCACTCCTCGGCCAGATCTCGTAATTGTTGGCAATGTCATGACTCGAAAACATGAAGAGGTCGAGGCATTGCTACAAACTGACATTCCCTACACCCACCTGCCTAATGCCATTGGCGAATTTATTATTGGCGAAAGAGACAGCATTGTTATCAGCGGAACGCACGGAAAAACAACAACCACTGCTATGATGGCCTTTGTGGCCCAAAGCTGCGGACTCAATCCGGGATTTCTAATTGGCGGAAAACCCATAGACTTTGATGTGTCTTTTCAAATTCCCCAAAAAAATACTTTTGTCATTGAAGGTGATGAGTACGACACCGCTTTTTTTGCTAAAGTTCCCAAATTTTTATTTTATAAGCCCAAGCATGTTGTTCTCACGAGTGTGGAGTTTGACCACGCTGATATTTATAAAGATTTTGAAGCTGTAAAATCGGCTTTCAAAGACCTTCTCAAAATTTTACCACCGAATGGCGTGCTCGTGGCCAACGCTGAGGATGCTGGCGTTCAAGAGGTCCTTCAGAGTGGCACCAAAGCTAAAGTGGTAACCTACGGTTTGCGCACGGGAGATTACCGAGTTCAAAATATTAAATTCTCCGAAAGCTCTAGTGAGTTTGATGTTGTTCATAAAGACAAAAAAAACCATGTGCAGATTCAACTTTTTGGTTCTCACAATATTGCCAATGCTCTTTCTGTTTTTGCACTTGCCAGTGAACTGGGATGGAACTCAGAAAAAATAAACGAAGGACTAAAAAACTTTCGGGGGGTAAAAAGGCGACAGGAAATTATTGGCAAACCACGCAACATAACTATTATTGAGGACTTTGCCCATCATCCCACCGCCGTGAAAGTTACAGCTAACTCCATTAAAGAACGCTTTTCCCAGTCAAAAATGTTTACGGTGTTTGAACCTCGATCGGCCACTAGTCGACGAAAAATCTTTCAAAAAGATTATGTCGATGCCTTTTCGGGAGACTGGATTCCACTTTTTGCAAAGCCCTACAATCAAAATAATATTTCCGAGACAGATCGATTTTCTATCGAAGAATTAGTTGAGGATCTCAAAAAAGCAGGCCTTCCCGCAAAAAGTTTCGAAAATGTAGATCAAATTGTTCAAGCCATAAAAAGTCAGGCCAAATCCGGAGATGTAGTACTCATCATGAGCAATGGGGGCTTTGATGGAATTTATAATAAAATACTAAAAGCTCTTGAGTGAACCCAGTTTTGAACGAACAAGAATGGCGGCTTCAATAGCAATCAATGCATTGTCGGGTTGTGTGTTGGCAATTCCGGCAGCAATTTCAACTAATTTTTGGTGATCCAGATGAGCTGTGGACTGAAAAATCATATAGCGCATAACCTGCAAAGGTAAATGAGAAAGCTTTGGAGCGTCTTCCGGAGAGGTATTTAATTCTCCGACAGAAGGGAGCTCGAGTTTACCAGGATTTCCGGTTCGAATAATCTCTCTCAGTTTTTTTTCCATAAAAGCTGGAAAAAAATAAGTTCTTGGCATGGCGGGTTTAGGGCCGGATCCTTCCTTAATCAGTTCGACGGTGGTGTTATCTGGAAAATAATAATAGGGAAAAATAAATTTTTGGGAATACTCGTGAGCACGAGCCGCAATTTCCGGCAGATCTTCCACGTTCACCTTTCCGACAAATTCTTGAGCTCGAAGAACAAAAGAAGAATGAGTTCGTTTCATCAAAAAATCTGAAAGATCTTGCAATAAAGCGCGAGAGTACGAGGCCCGTTCGCCACCCTTGACAGCTCCAAGTGCAAAAATAGCCGTTTCTAATGATCGCTGATTATATCTGGGGTTACGGAGCCCTGAAAAATAATCAACCAATGCAAATTGACCAACAAGAAATAAAATTTCGTTTCGTTCGGGAATTCTTTGGGGATTGGCCTTCACCACACCGTAAGCCACTTCATCATAAAAACCTTGAGCAATATCGACGCCAATAGCAACCCTTAAAACATCGTGCAAATCGTACTTTAAAGCTAAGGGAATAAAATCTTTTAGATTGGAATTAATTTCTGTTTTTGATTTTAAAAAAAGACGATTCAAGGGTCGGTCAACCGGCACAATATTTTTATAAAAGACCTGCTCGGCAGTATCAAGATTCCATTTCTGATAAAAATGCTCAGTATGTTGAAGCTGCGTGGGAATAGCTTCAGCCATTTCTGTAAAAGAAATTCCGGGGTGGAGGAGACCCAACCCCTCACTGAGGGGTAACAAGAGATGATCCATCAAACGAATTCGAACCAACTCGCGTACCTTATTTGAAGACATGCCCGTCGTTTCGAGAATGGCCGCCATTTTTAAAACATGCTGCGTGAGATAAGGACTTGGTTCATCAGCGCCCCAGTTCATCAGAACCTTAGCAGCTCGTTGAATTACAAGTTTTTCGAGTGGCAATGCCTGAGAAAAAATTGCTATGTCGCCAGCTTCTTCGTTGAAGACATTCCTGCAGTTTTCTGCCGCGGAAACCATGGAGCTATTGAGCCAAAGACTAAGAGAGAAGAAAACGACTTTGGGTACTTGAGACATCCCCATTGTTGTGCGAATTCGATGCCAATGCGAACCTTTCGCCCACTTAACAAAGCTACGAACCTACAATTTGTCTCAGCACGTAGTTCAAAATCCCGCCGTTTTTATAATATTCCAACTCATTGGCTGTATCGATTCGCGATTGAACTTCAAAATCCACCTTTGATTTGTCAGGTTTAATGGCAGCAACCTTTATCATTTGACCAGGCTTCATAGATGCTAATCCTTTGATTTCAAAAACTTCGTCGCCCGTAAGACCAAGCTTCTGAGCACTTTGTCCATTCACAAACTGCAGAGGTAAAACTCCCATTCCTACAAGATTGGAGCGATGAATTCGCTCAAAACTTTCGGTGATGACCGCTCGAACTCCCAACAGACGAGTTCCTTTGGCTGCCCAATCCCGAGAGGAACCGGTACCGTATTCTTTACCCGCAAGAACTACTAAGGGAACTCCAGCCTCTTGGTATTCCATAGAAGCATCGTAAATAGTCATCTGCTTGTTGGAAGGTTTGTGAACCGTCACTCCACCTTCCACTCCAGGCACCATCAAATTTTTAATGCGAATATTTGCAAAGGTTCCGCGAACCATAACTTCATGATTCCCACGACGGGCTCCGTATTGGTTAAAGTCCTTAGGCTGAACGCCATTGTCCATTAAGTACTTAGCGGCGGGACTGTCTTTGGCGATGGAGCCCGCAGGACTAATGTGGTCTGTAGTAATGGAATCTCCAAACAAACCAAGAACTCGTGCGCCCACAATGTCTTGAACCGCAGGGGCGGTTTTACTCATGTTTTCAAAAAACGGCGGCTCTTTTATGTATGTCGACTGGGGATCAAACTGATAGAGCTCTCCCGTGGGTGCATTCAAAGCCTTCCAATCGTCAGAACCTGCAAAGACATCGGAATAGGATTTTTTAAACTGTGCTGCTGTTACAAATTTTTGAATGACCTCGGTGACCTCTTTGGGGCTCGGCCAAATGTCTTTTAAAAATACATCTTTGCCGGCCTTGTCTTTTCCCAGTGGTTCCTTGGACAAATCCATTTGGAGATTTCCCGCCAAACTGTAGGCGACCACAAGAGGAGGGGAGGCCAAATAGTTAGCACGCACATGGGGATTTACACGCCCTTCAAAGTTTCGGTTCCCGGAAAGCACGCCAGCAACCGAGAGATCTCCCGTTTTGATGGCTTCCACAATATGATCTTGAAGGGGGCCGCTGTTTCCAATGCAAGTTGTGCAACCGTAGCCGACCAAGTAAAAGCCTGTTTTTTCGAGGTAGGGCATAAGGCCCGATTCAACAAGATAGGCGGTCACCACTTTTGATCCCGGAGCCAAACTTGTTTTCACCCAGGGCTTAGAGGTCAGACCTTTTTCCACAGCTTTCTTAGCTAGGATTCCAGCCGCAATCATCACGGAAGGATTCGATGTGTTCGTGCAAGAGGTGATGGCCGCAATGACCACAGAACCGTGACCAATGCTGTACTTGGCTCCCGACGGGTCCTTCACCGCAACTTGTGTGGCAAGCACTTTATCGGAATCCTGTTTTTCAAAACGAGCAATAACAGATTTTTTTAAACTCTCGGGTGCGCTCGCCAAGGTCACTCGATCCTGCGGACGAGCTGGTCCCGCCATCGAAGGTTCCACTTTAGAAAGATCAAGCTCCAAAGTATCTGTGAATTCTGGATCCTTTTGCGAGGGTGAGTACCAAAGCCCTTGCTCTTTGTAGTAGGCCTCCGCTCGATCGGCAAATTCTCCGCGGTTTGTGACACGCAAATAATTCGTGGTTTGTTCATCGACGGGAAATAATCCGACAGTGGCTCCATACTCAGGCGCCATGTTGGCAATGGTGGCTCTGTCGGCAAGAGACATTTCTTTTAGACCGGGCCCAAAAAATTCGACAAATTTTCCCACCACACCTTTTTTGCGAAGCATCTGTGTGACTGTTAAAACCAAGTCCGTCGCCGTAGCGCCGGGATTTAACTGGCCCGTGAGTTTAAATCCAATCACTTGAGGAATAAGCATAGTGATGGGTTGTCCAAGCATCGCCGCTTCGGCCTCGATACCCCCCACGCCCCAACCCAAAACACCAAGACCGTTGATCATGGTGGTGTGCGAGTCGGTTCCCACTAGGGAGTCGGGATAAATCCACTCTCCGTCTTCGCGCTGAGAATTCATCGCCAATTGTGCGAGATACTCGAGATTTACTTGGTGAACAATTCCTGTTCCCGGAGGAACGGCTGCGAAATTGCTTAGGGCTTTTTGTCCCCATTTTAAAAATAAGTATCGCTCTTTATTTCGATCAAATTCCAGTTTTGTGTTCTGTTCGAGAGCCGTAGATTTTCCAAAAAAGTCCACTTGAACCGAGTGATCAATAACCAAAGCCACTGGTTGAAGAGGATTGATTCGAGAGGCTTTGCCTCCCAGTTTGATAATGGCACTTCTCATCGCCGCTAGGTCAGCCACGCAGGGCACGCCCGTAAAATCCTGAAGCACCACTCGGCCGGGAGTAAACTGAATCTCACGATCCGGATCGGCCTTACTTTTCCAACCAAGTACAGCTTCGATGTCGGCCTTTTTTATGGCTACACCGTCTTCAAAGCGAAGAAGATTTTCCAACAGAATTTTTAGTGAAAAAGGCAACCGAGACAGATCCTTTTTCGTCGCATCTGCTAGTTTTTTTAAAGAGTGAAATTGAAAAGACTTATTGCCAAATTTTTGCGTGGCTTTAGTGCCAAAGCTATTTGTGTACGCCATAGAAGTCACCTCATTGGAGTACTTCTAGTGTAAACCTAAAATGTTTCGTGGGGGAGGAGAAATCTCCACTGACCTTCAGATAGTCGGCCCAAACGCACTCGACCAATGCGCACTCTTTTTAATCCCACAACTTCGAGATTTACAGCTTCGCACATTCGACGAATTTGTCTTTTGCGACCTTCCTTGAGAACAAATCTCAGTTGATCTGCGTTAATCCACTCAACAACGGCAGGTTTTAATGGACGTCCGTCGAGTTCTAGTCCGTGACATAATCGAGTCATATCCGAATCTGATAAGGTTCCTCTCACTCGAACGAGGTATTCTTTTTCGATGTCTGAATTTTCACCAACGAGTCGCTTTGCAATGCGACCATCCTGCGTCAGAATTAAAAGTCCTTGAGAATCAATGTCCAACCGCCCGGCAACGGCGAGATTTTCAAAATCTTGTTGCTGTAATTCACGGCCCGGAAATTGGGGATCCCGATTTTTTTCTGTGATCAACTGAATGGCCGGCTTGTAGTCTTTTTCTGGCTGACTGGAAACATAACCAATGGGTTTATTCACTAAAATCGTAACGGCCTCGCGAAGTTCGGCTCGGGCTTCTGCCGTAAGCTCCACCCATTGTTCTCGAGTAACCTTGGTTCCTAACGTGCTTACGATCTTTCCGTCCACCCGAACATAGCCACGAGCAATAAAGTCATCGGCCTCACGACGAGAGCAAAAGCCTAATTCTGAGAGCCGCTTCGATAAACGGAGTCGTTCTTCCATGGAGCGGAATCTACAGGAACTCGACTCGTAGCGCAATGTTCTTTGAGGGCTTCCGCGAATTGACTTTTAGGGGGGTAGTTTCTAGTTTATTTGCTTAAAACGATAGGAATTCCATGAATAAACACCTGACCAAACAAGAACTGCGCCAAAAAGACGCTTTTCTTCAAACTGCTGATAAAATTAGCCATTGGATTGGTAAAAATCGAAGGGCCGTAATAGGTTTTTTTACTGTGTTGGTGGTGGGAGGCGGAGGCTACGGTATTTATTCGCTCTACACTGACGGCCGTGAAATGAAGGCGCAGGAAGCTCTTTACCAAGCCCGAAAAATTTATAACCCCGCAGTTGCCAATCCCTTTAGCGAAAAAAATCCCGAGCCAAAACTTACAGATGAATCCGCCAAGGCCTTTGAAAATGTGATGCATAGTTTTTTAGGCACACAGGCTGCAAAGGTTGCAGCCATCGAACTTTCTCAAGCCTATCTTGATGAAAAAAAACCCGACAATGCTTTGAAGATATTCACTAACTCCAAAGAAAGTCCTTCAGACTTGGTGAGTTCGCTTTTTATTTTGCAAAATGCAAAGGTTCTTGAAGCCAATGGTCGGTGTAGCGACGCTCTACCAATTCTCGAAAAAGTTTGGAATTCTAAAAATCTCTTGAAGGCTCTTCAGACCGAGGCCCGACTGCGTGCTGGCATTTGCTACGAACAGTTAAGTCAACTCGATAAGGCTAAAGAAATGTTCAAAACAGCAAGCCAAGACAAAGGAGCGGCTGCAGATACAGCAAAAAAATATCTGCGTCTGATTCAACCCAATGAAGGCTAATATTTTTTGTTTATCGTCGTTGATTTTTATGGTGGGTTGTACGCTTTTACAACCTCGCCAACGGGAATTAGTTTTAAGAAAAGATTGGGTTCGTCAAACTTGGACCGGCAATTATAATGCCTATCGTTTATCCCATCAAATGTCGCCGATTTCCTATAAGGATATGGTTATCCAAGGAAATGCCATCGACGGGATTTCGGCTTACAACCGCAAGACAGGAAACCTTCTTTGGCGCTTACCCATAAGAAATGGTGTGTCTTCAGGCGCCCAAGAGTTTAACGGAAACATTTATTTTGGCGGCAGTGATGGGCAATTTTACTGCGCCGAAGCCTTGAACGGAAAGTTAGTTTGGACTTTTCCTACTCGGGTTGAAAATCTCGCGGAACCTTTAGTGGCCGACGGAACAGTGTATTTTTTGAGTGGCAATGACACGCTCTATGCTCTCGACGCAAAAACGGGAAAACAAAAATGGGTTTATGTTCGTAACAACGCGAGCGAACTTTCCGTACGGGGAGGAACTCGACCGGTACTATTCCAAGATACTCTTTATGTGGGATTTGCCGACGGCTACCTCGTCGCGTTTCACAGTCGCGATGGTACAATAGCTTGGGAAAGACAAATCAATACCAACAATCGATTTAAAGATATTGATTCCACTCCCGTAATTGAGGGAAGTAACCTCTATGTTTCTGGTTTTGACAATGCTCTTTATGCACTCACACGCTCGACGGGACAGACGCAGTGGCGACTGGACGGTGGAGCAAGTTTTCCTGTTACGCTGGACGCCGATCGGTTGTACTACTCCACCAGTAGTGGACAGGTGAGAGCGGTCAAGAAGGACAGCGGTACCGTTCTTTGGGAGATTCCTCTCAAGGGTGGCATTGCCACTCGACCTGTTCGATACAAAGAATATCTTGTCTACGGGGAATCTGACGGAGCTTTGAAGGTCGTCCAGTCCAGTGACGGAGCAAGTGTCGCCGACTTTTCTCCACGTCTAGGTGTAAATTCAGCTCCTCTCCTGGACCCCGAGAACAACCGCATCTTTTTTGTGAGCAATCAGGGAAATTTATATTCCCTCATTTTCCAGTGGGAAAGAGCAGAAAGTTTTTCTAAACTAAGAGTTCAATAGCAGGGAGAATTTCTCAATGAAATTTGCATTGAATTTTGTGGCGAAAATCATACTGACGGTCTGTGTTTTTATTTTAGCTGGTTGTTCCACTTGTAAATGCAAATCGATAGATGACAAGGGAAAAATCCGAGATGCTTCCAACCCCGCACCGGTCGCTCCTGAACAACCTCTCGCTCCCGCGACTCAACCCAATCTCGCACCGTCTACGACAAATTCTAGTGTGTCTCTCGCGCAGTCTCCGTCCACGCCAACCAAAGAAACTCAAACTGAGATTCAGACGGTATCGCCAGCGGTTTCACCAACTTCTGAAACTCCAGCTGCAGGCACGGTAAAGGTCTATAAGTACGATAACTCTAGGCAATGTGGACAGGGCAAGGCTGTCTCTCTTGAAGAGATGGCCAAAGAATTTAAAAATATAAAAATTATTTCTCAGGAAAAAAAGAACGACGGCATGATGCGAATTCAAATGTGTGGTGCGCCGACAGGTGTGGCTAATGTTTACGAGATTGACCAAAAGGATGCCAAGCGAGCCGCCAAAATTGGTTTTCGTGAGTGGAAGTACAGCCAACAGTAGGGGAATGCCGTGTCCATACTAAGAAAATTTTTGGGAATTGCTGAAGCACCTCCGCGGGAAAAGGTTCCACGCGCGCCACGCATTCGATTACAGAGCATTCACCATTTAATTCTCACAAGTCCGCGATGGGATAATCTGTTAATGAAGGTTGTTAATATCTCAACCACGGGAATGGGAATTGAAAACATCAATAAACCTCAAGATATCGAGTTGGGCAATGTCTTTCCAGCAATGTTGACCTTAAATCAAAAAACTTCTCCCGTGTTGTTAAAGGTCGCGCAAATAACAGAAACAATTGTTGGATGTTCTTTTCAGGGTGAAACCACCACAAAACTTCAGCAGGAAATTGTTAATTATTTTATTGCAGAAATTTCGGGAATGGAAGTTAACGAAGTAAATCCAAAATTATTAAAGCCCGATACTCGAGGTGAACCTAAATGGTTTTTTGGAGCCAATAATTCCGAGATTTATTATACCTTTCAAAAAAATCACATCACCTACTTTCATATTACATTGCTGGGAAATTACATCGAATGTTATGACGGTAAACCTGTAAAGTTTGGTTATGTGGTCACTCAGGAAGGCGAAAATAAAATGAAGCCCGACCAGTCCTCGCTGATTCGTTTTACAGAAGAGATGCCCGAACTGACATTAAGTCTTTTTATTAAATTTATCAGGCACATCCCCAGTTTAAAAATGGAAGACAGGAGTTACTTTCTATCTGTTTTGGAAGAGCTCCGAGCAGATCAGCATAGCAAAAAATTACTTGTCTAGGTTTTTAAGTCGGCTCGCACTCCTCACGTCACAAGTGAATTTTAAGTATTAACTCTCTAGAGAACTCTCCAAGTAACATCCGGATTCTGGATGTGTAATCTCAATAAAATTTATTGATAAAAAATTTTGGTCGTAATAATTCTTTCTGACTTATCGAGGAGAAAACAATGATTAAAAAATCTCTAATCAAATTTTACTTCAAGAGCTAAAGCAGTACGTCTCTGAAGAAAGAAGAGTACTTAAACTTGTGATTGAATATTTAGAAGAAGTTGAAATTCGCAAACTCTATTTGAAGGAAGGCTATTCTTCCATGTATGCCTTTTGCACCGAGTATCTCGGCTACACGGAGCAAGAAGCTTACACACGAATTCAAGCCATGCGACTTTCTCGCAAGATTCCTGAGGTAAAAGAAAAATTGCAGTCAGGAGAATTGTCTCTATCGGTTGCGGCAAAGGTTCAGGGATTTTTACGAAGGGAAGATAAAATTAAGACTCAACCCAAGATGTCTTTAGAAGATAGAAAAAAAGTCGTAATGGCCGTACAAAATGAATCCGTCAGGAGCTCGGAGGAAATACTATTAACTCTTTTTCCTCATCAGTCGGAAATTAAACCAGAAAAACTAAGATCGGTATCGGAAAACACCGTGCGTTTGGAGATAAACATCTCAAAAGAGAATCACGAAAAACTACTGGAACTAAAAAATCTTAGGGGAGTTGAGAATTTTGAGAAACTTATCGGAGATCTAGTAGATTTAGGCTTAAATCGGTGGGGAAAAATAGCAAAAGCCTCGTCGATAAAGAAATCATCTCGAAAACTTCAAGCACCTGTTACGTCAAAGGTAGTAGATAACAAGAAAATAAACGAAGGCGCGAAGTCTGCGCCTTATTCTTCACGAAGTCGACACATTCCCGTTACAGTTAAAAGACTGGTTTGGCTACGAGACAAAGGCGAGTGTCAGTTTAGGTCTTTAACAGGAAAGCAATGTCGTGAGAAATTTGGTTTGCATATGGATCATGTAGAGCCTTTTGCCTTAGGAGGTTTAAACTCCCAAGAAAATTTAAGACTCCTTTGTTTTAGACACAATTTGCATCGGGCGAAAGAAACCTTTAGGGGACATCGAAGCACCACAGGGGAGTCACTCGGAACCAGTAAAAATTAAACTCGACTTTGATTTGATTTTAATTATATTGGAAAACCCATTAAATTTTCGGATAGATCTCAATAATAGGACTAAATATGAAAACACTGGTTCTGGGGGGCAATAGATTTTTTGGCCGGCGACTTGTTGCTAAGCTTCTTCAGAAAAATCATGAAATTACAATTTTTAATCGTGGTAATCGTGACGATGGTTTTGGAAATCGCGTGCAACGTATCAAAGGCGATCGACGAAAGATTTCTGAAGTTAAAGAATTGCAAAATCAAAAATGGGATTTAGTTTACGATCAAATTTGCTTTGATGCACATGAAGCTCGAGAGGCCTCTCGATTTTTCAGCGATCGAGCCAAGCGCTATATTTTTACCTCCACACAATCAGTTTATGGCCGAGAATTCTACAAAACCGAAGACGAGGGTTATGGGGCTGATATTAATGAGTCGGCCTTTGATCCTTACACCTATGCCTATCCGCGCGAGGTTGGCACAAAGGAAGACTACGGCGAGGGCAAGCGTCAAGCTGAAGCAGTATTTTTTAAAGAGATGAAGTGTCCCCTGGTGGCCGTACGACTACCCATTGTTTTGGGAATTGATGACTACACCGAGCGGTTGAAATTTCATGTGGAAAAAATAAAAAACGGCGTTGGTTTTTTTGTTCCTAATCTCGATGCAAAAATTTGTTTTGTAAGTTCGGAAGATGCCGCGAGCGTTCTCGAATTTTTGGCCACAAGTTCTTTTACCGGACCAATAAATTGTTGCTCGGCTGAATATATTGTATTGCGCGATTTGATTTCCAAAATAGAACAAATCGTCGGAAAAAAAGCAGTTCTTACGGACGCAGCTCATGGTGAATTGTCGCCCTTTGGATTTAAAACCGATAAATATTTAAATGTCGAAAGGCTGCAGAGCCTCGGCTTCCACCCCCAGCCCTTGCTGGAATGGCTGCTGCCTTTAGTGAAGGAACTCTCTCGGATTTAATAACGCACCCTCGACAAAGAAATGTCTCGGGCACACCTGGTGTTCACCTTTTTGACACCTGCTTTCCAAAATTAGGCACTAGCTCAACTGCCACATGTGATTTGATCACTAGACCTTCATAGAAGGTCTAAGAGTTGCAAACTATAAAGCATATGCCTCGTACAATACTAATGGCTTTAGCTATCGCATTTTTTTTAAGTGCCTGTTCAAAGCCCGAACAGTCCTCGAGTCATTTGGGCGATGCAAAGCTGATGGTGAACTCCGAAGGTCACGAGCTGTTGGCCCTAACCTCAGACGGAAAACTTCTTTTAAAATCTGCATTTCAATCAACAACAATATATACAGGAATATCGGCAAATTGGGTCAGTACAGTTCTAGAAACCGATAGCAGTGTTATTGTAGCTGCAGCATCTTTTGACGACCACAGAATGCGTATCTATCGAGTAAATACTTTGACTCACGAGAGTAAACTTTTGTCTGTTGTCGGTGAAGGGCAATTGATTGATCCAGCACTCGTCAAAGTTAAAGATAAATGGCTACTCGCGCTTACAAGAATCGTTGGTAAAGCAAACGCCGGTAAGGGTGAAGATCCGGGCGAATATAGTATTCTACTTTTCCAGTCTGAAGATTTACTTCATTGGAAGTCGACTGGAACCATACTGCAACGTCAAAAGAATTTAGAAGACGGAAGGTTGTTTTACTCAGAGAATCTCGCAAGGTTATTTTTCTTCTTTGAGGAAGAAGAATACGACAAAGGCCCATCCTCACTGAAGCTCATTGAAACATCTGACCTCGGTTTACATTGGGAAAACGAAACTGTTTTGGTCAGTGATGGAGCCGACAATGAGCCCGCTGGAATTACCGAAATTAATGATAAGCTTTATTTCTTTTATTCTTCTGACAAAGAACACTTGGGAAAATCCTATGGTGGCGCAAAGGCCTACTTTGGAATCGTGAATGACAGTTTGTCGGGTCAAAGTTCGGTACTCTTCGAACAGCCAAGCCCAATATTATTGATTGATGTTGTACGATACGGAGAAAAGATCTACGCCGCTGCAATTAAAGACTATTCAACGGATCCGAGCTTATACGTGATGTTCGGCAGTGGCTGGCCCAATCAATCGAAGATGCAAATGCTTCCACAAAACTAAGGAACCAGGAAGCCAAGTCATATAATATGACTTGGCTAGTTCTTGGCCTTTATCCAAGCGTCGTCCCATAGCTGCATCCCCGACCCCAAATCCTTCAAAAATTCCACTTTGGACGATCGCACTTTTTTGATGTGACTGGCCTTTAGGTTTTCATCACTGATTAAATTTTCTGCGGCAAAATTAGGTGAACTAAAAACAATTTTTTCCGTCAAAATTTTTGCAATTCTGGGTTCGAGAATAAAATTAATAAACTCGTGCGCAACAAATTGATTGCGAGCCCCCGAAGGAATAGCCAAATTGTCTATCCAAAGAGTCGCGCCCTCCTTAGGAACAAAATATTTTATCTCAGGCTTTGTCTTGGCAGAAATCATAGCGTCACCACTGTACACCTGAGCAATCCAAACGTCCTCAGAAGCCAAATGTTGCTTAGGATCCGAAGTAAAAATTCGAATACTGGGTTTTAAACCAGAAAAAATCTCTTGGGCTTTTTGAATTTGCTCCTTAGCGGTTGAGTTTCCAGAATAACCCAACTTCCTCATAGCAATGCCCATGGCTTCACGAGCGTCTTCTAAAACGGAAATTCGTCCCTTGTATTCGGCCTTAAAGAGCAAATCCCAACTTTCCTGGGGATTTTTAACGAACTTAGAATTATAGGCTATACCCGTCGTACCCCACATATAAGGAACAGAGTATTCGCCTTTTTCGTCGTAGGGGAGATGACGAAATTCTTCGCCTAGATTTTTCACATTAGGAATGCGCGAAAAATCCAGAGGCAAAAGCAAATGATTGGCCATCAATGCCGTAACCATATAATCGGAGGGAACAATCACATCGTAACCCGAAGCACCGGCCTGAAGCTTGGCTAATAACTCTTCATTATTCGAAAAATTATCGTAGCGAATTTTTGCATTATACTTTTGTTCAAACTCGCGAAGTACTTCCTCCGGAAAGTAATCCGACATCGCAAAAAGATTTAGCTCACTCACTTGCTCCTTTGCGGGACCGTTTTTATTTTGTAAACGAATAATTCCGAAAATAATCACTACGGCGACCAGGGCAACGATCGCGAAGGGAAAAAGCTTTGAGCGTTGTTCTGGATTCATGAATCAAGCCTCCTGAAGACTTTTTTGAATTCTCAACGAAGAAATAACTAATACGACACTCATACAAAGAATCAAAGCACAAAGTGCGTTTATCTCTGGCGTGACACCAAACTTCAACATGGAATAAACCTTCAATGGAAGAGTCGTTACACCCACGCCTGCCATAAAAAAGGAAACAATAAAATCATCGAAGCTCAGGGTAAATACCATTAGTGCCCCAGCAAAAAGGGGAGAGATAAGCTGAGGAAAAATAACTTTAAAAAAAATTTGGGAATCCGTCGCACCTAAGTCTTTGGCTGCATCTTCAAGGACAGCCTCAAGGCCCATCAAGCGATTTCGTACCAAGGTTGCTACGTAGGCCGTACCAAAAGAAGCATGGGCTAAAATTACGGAAGTTTTTCCGAGAGGAATCCCTACCCAGACAAAAAAACTCAGCAAACTCAAACCAATAACGATTTCTGGTAAAACAATGGGCAAGTAAATTCCCATTAACATCGGCGGACGACTGCGATTCGAACCCCTTTGCGACGTGTAACCCACACACAATCCCAAAAGGCAGCTCAGTGCCGCAGCCCAAAAAGCAATTTCTAGCGAGACTTGAAAGGATTCTAAAATAACAGCATCGTTAAAAAGTTTTTGATACCAATCCAGGGTAAAGCCTGCCCACTCGGCACCTCTTCGAGCCGAGTTAAAAGACAAAACCACGAGTACAATAATGGGGGAGTACAAAAATAAAAATACAAGACTGACAAAGAGAGTGCTAAGGACACCTGGCCTTCGATTCACAGGATCACCTCATCGAGATGATTTTTTTGAATTCTTCTAAAAATCCCGAAGGAAATCAAAATGATTACAAGTAGAACCATGCTAATGGCCGCACCAAAGGGCCAATTGCGCGTGCTCAAAAACTGCTGGGCCAACAGATTACCAATATAAATTTCGGTACTGCCACCCAAAATATCCGGAATCACAAACTCTCCGAGAGCCGGAATAAAAACAAGAATAGATCCCGCCGCCAAACCCGGCAAAGACAAGGGCAAAAAAACTTTTAAAAATTTCTGAATTCGATTGGCTCCCAGATCACTGGCAGCTTCAATCAAGCGGATATCTATCTTTTCTAAATTCAAGTAGAGAGTCATGGCCATGAAGGGCAGGTAGTTGTAGAGCATTCCCAAATACACAGCCTTGGATGTAAATAGTATTCCTAAGCTTTCAATATTAAACCCAAGAGATCTTAGGGCATTAATCATCCAACCGTTGTCCGATAACAGAGCAAACCAAGCGTAGGTACGAATCAAAAAATTTGTCCAAAAAGGAATGATCATTATCATAAAAAGAAAGGGCCTAAGTCGTCCGGCTTTGTAAACTAAAAACATTGCCAGCGGATACCCCACACAAATACACAAAATGGTGGTGGTAAGAGCCAGCAAAAAAGATCTCAAAATAACTTTCAGTACGAGGGAGCCGTACTCCAAATCAGCTAATTTTAAAAAATTAGAAAAGGTGAATTCAAAAACCACCCCACCGTAAGTTCCGCGATTCAAAAGGCTCAACAAAACGACGTAAGAAATGGGGATTATCACCAGGCCCATGAGCCATGTCCATGCGCCTAAGGCGAGAAACTTTTGATCGTTTCGTACCGTCATTGAGCCGGCTTTCACTGAACGTCACCAGAAAAATAATGAGAGTGTGTTGGCAACCAAGAAACAAAAACAGAATCGCCAACCTTTACGTCACGTCGTTTTGTTCGTTCGGAATTTTGCTGGAAGGCCGACATCTTTAGCCCATTTTTAAGTTTAACTTCTGTCTGCGTGTGCGTTCCCAGATAAGTAATTGTGGAAATCACACCTTCGATAAAGTTTTCCTGTGTGTTGGTGGGTCTTTTAGTCTGAAGTTTAAGTTTTTCTGGACGAAGGCAAAGCCTGCCATGATCTCCGCCAGAATAGTCCGAACCCTCGCATTTGAATTCTCCCAAGCTATCGATGTCCACTTGGAAGCTCGATCCATTCCTATGGGTCACTCTTCCGGGCAGAGCGTGAATGGTGCCAACAAAGTTTGCTACAAAAAAGGTTTTAGGAAATTCGTAAACCTCGAGGGGAGTACCCATTTGTTCGATTTTTCCTTGGTTCATAATGGCCACGCGGTCACTCATATTGAGAGCTTCCTGTTGATCGTGGGTCACATACACAAAAGTAATCCCGAATTTTTTTTGCAAAACCACGAGCTCGCTTTGAAGCTGCAGCTTGAGTTTGGCGTCGAGCGCAGCCATGGGCTCATCCAGTAAAACCAATTTGGGTCTGTTAATTAACGCTCGAATCAATGCCACCCGCTGCTGTTCGCCTCCGCTGAGTTTATTAACAGGACGTTTTGCGTAGTCTTTGAGTCCTACCATTTCCAAAAGGTCTTCCACACGAGTTCGAACTTCTGCTTCGGCTAACTTTTGGCAACGCGGCCCAAAGGCGACATTATCAAACACATTTAAGTGGGGAAACAGCGCATACTTTTGAAACACGGTATGAACACTGCGAAGATGTGAAGGCGTTTGAGTGATCTCTTGATCGGCTAAAAAAATTTTTCCGGTATCGGGAATTTCAAGCCCAGCCACAAGTCTGAGTAAAGTGGTTTTTCCGCACCCACTAGGTCCTAATAAAGAAACGAACTCACCCGCATGAGCGTCAAAATCCAAGGGAGAAATAACACTCCGACCATCAAAGGTTTTTGAAACTCCGGTTACTTTAAGCATGAGGTTATATGACAGAGCGTGACCCGAGTTTAAAGAAGAATTTCAGGTCAATATGGCGCCGGGTTATACGTAGCTTTACTAAGCTCACGGAGTGAGCGTATCATAACCGATAAGTTCTATTATGTTGCATTAAGTTAGTCCGCAGGCCTGCATTCCCGCAACCACCAACAGGAGAATGGTGCCAAAAATCATTAGGTTTTTCTGATAGGGCGACATAGATACCTCTCTATCCTATCGGTACAAAGGTCTTGAATCTTAAACTGAATCTTCCTAGGTTAGATCATCGTGATCTTGCGTATTGGAATCCTATTTTTCTTGTGCACTTTGCTCGCCTGTTCGTCTCCTCCCGTCGCCTCTACTAAAGGACAAGTTTCTAAAAGTCCTCAACCTAAAACTTCTCCCACTAAGTCCATAACCAACAATCATCACATTCTTTTGCTGGGCCTTGACGGCATTGGATTTAAAACTTTTAAAAAAATGCAGGAGGGCGGATACTTCAGATCCTTTCGACCGGTGGCGCCCATGGTGGCTTCCTTTCCTTCGATCTCTGATCCCAATTGGGCCAAAATCATGCGTACTCCTCTGGAGGTCTCTTTTACCAAGGAACATTTTGATAGAGAACTTCGAGAGGGAAAAGGTGAGATGAAGGGTGGCCTGATGGATCACGTTTTTCATCCTCCCGGTTATGAAAGCTACTTTGACTATCGACCCGAGGGAGCCCTCCAGCATTTGGCCAGTATGACTTATTCTGAAACATCAGGCCTTTACTGGCTGGACGCATTGGAAAAAAAACTTCTCGAAGAGACCAAAAAGAAAATTTTTACGGCCTTTATTGTCAATACTGATTTTATTGCGCACACCAAAGGAGAAATGGGAATTTTGCATTACCTCCGAGAGCTTGACAGAAAAATCATACAGCTCCGAGAGCGCTTCTTTAAAAACTTTGGGGAAAAATTAGAAGTCGTCCTCGTGAGCGACCATGGGAATGTCTTTTTAAAACCCAAGGCCGTAGACGTCGACAAAGTTCTCCAGGAAGACAGTTGGAAATTGGGAGAAGAATTAAAGTCAGACGGCGACGTCGTGATGGTGGTACCTGAAATCCTTTCTTTTGCTCCTTTTTTTTCTCGTAAGGGCCAGGAGGCCAAGCTTGCTAAGTCTCTCAGCCGAGTGGAGGGCGTCCATGTTGCTTTGTATTTGACCGGTCCCTTTCAGGTGGATTTTTTAGCGCAGAATGGGCGAAGCCACACTCGAGCTCAGTTTGATTTCAAAAAAAGCACTGTTAGTTATCATGTGCTTAAGGGCGAAGATCCTTTTCAGCAAATTCAATATTTTAAGAACGGCGCTTTAAATTTAAATAAATACTTTCAAGAAACTCTCAATGACGAATATCCCAATGCCATTGTTCGAGGTTTTGAGGGACTCACTCAAAATTCTCTTCAAAAACCCTCGGTCTTGGTCAGCCCTCTCTTGGGTTATGTATTTAGCAATAAAACCCTTGAGCTGATTACTAAAATCCTGGGACTCGAAAGTGTGCATGGATCTTTTCAGCGAGAGGAATCCCAGGGAATATTTGTCTCCACCGATCGCGATTTACCGCCGGTGTATCCGGGAATTGTTTTGGATTATATCAACTAAAAACGATCGCGCCAGGGGCAGCAGGTGCACCCCGCCACAGGATCAGAGGTTCCTTTTTCTGCACCCACTGGATTTTCAGGATCCACCGGATCGGGGCAAAGGCAACCATCGGCGACTCGACAGGGAGCTCGATTATGTGGCCACAAAAAGGAACGAGAAATTCTCTGAGAAAAACAAACTTCAGTGGCAGAACCCATAGCCGGTTCGTGAGCGTTGCTCACACAAACTCGAATGGTGATACAGCGATTAGCTCCCCCGGCCCCTATGGTATCTTGATCAGCACCGTTGGCCGTGCAATCACGATAGGCGTAGGCTTGGAGATTATTAAGAGGATAGGGAGAGGTGGCATCCACATTGGTGTTTGTGCCCTGAGGCATGGTTGTCAAAACACCACCGGGCCCGAACCCAAGCGGATTGGCTACAGCATTCGAAAATTGGTAGTACTGATTTGCCGCCGCCGAGGCTTCATTAAAAATTTTCGGAGTAACGGATGTTTTTTTGAAGAAAATGCGATCCACAAAGGCGACATACTTATGGTCAAAATCGGGAAAAACTTTATCTAATAGATTTACCTCGAAGGCCTCAAGAAGACTTCTGTCTTCCTCTTGAATTTTCATGGCAATCATTTCGTCATCCATAGACTCAATTTTAAAATCATTTTTAACCCAGGTTGCACAAGCGGCATCAGCAACACCGGCTGTGCACATACAGGCTTCTCCATTGAGGCACTTATTAGAATTGCTTGTCGCAAGACAGGTATTAACGGCCAAAGCATCAATGGTAGGATCTTGACAACTTTTTCCAGCCCCACAGGCAGTCCCCGCGCCACAGGTTCCCCCGGCCGCCCTTCCTCCGAGGTATTCTTCCCGACCCTCTTGGATAAACTTAGCAGCGTCTTCCATTACGAAGGTATACTTGTAAGCTAATCGAACCCTCGAAACCATTCTCGCACGTGCAGTAACGTACATCTGAAGAGACAACATAAAGGTGGCCAATATTGTTCCCACCGCCATCACGACAATGAGAGCTGAAACTCCCTTTTGGTTTCTTATGACTTGAGAAGATTTCATATACCCCTCAGCTGACTGACGAAGGGAAAATAATAAGCTCCCCCGTGTGGTCGAACGGGTTCAGTGTAATTGGCAGTGGGGTTTGGACCGATAAAATTGTTCCTGAAACCTAGGTCAACGATCATCGAAACTTCTTTGAACTGACCTTCGCCAGCATTAGAAACATAATTAAATTTTCGTGGGTCTCCACTCAAAAAGTACCTTGCGGTCAGTGTAAACTTAGCCTGCCAGGCATAGGTGTCGGCTCCGGCTTGAGTGTCTGTGGCGAGAGAGATCGTTGTGAGTCGCGGAAACACATCAACTAGAGCATTTGTTGCCACAAGTCTTTGTGATTGCCCGACAGCGACAGCAGAAAAAAGCGGATTTCCTGCTGTACCCAGATCGTAGGTATCCGCAGTACCAGATATTATAATCAACTGGCCTGAGCATTGATCACGAGTTCCGCCATAAATTTGGTCGTTGGCATCTTGGATATCTGGAGGGCATCGATGCCATGGTGTTTTAAAAAAGATTCCCGTGGGACGATACTGACTGTTACCCGTCAGTGCAGCTTCTCGATAAAAAACCGCAAGCTCCACCATACGACTGCGGTGGTTGGCGTTTCCCATAATGTTATTAAAGGTGGTCGCCGTATTGGCAGACCGAAGAATCTGTCCCCGAGTCATGTTGCCTGTTGAAGCCGCATCTGCAGCGGCATCAATTCCTTCAAGCTCGGCGTCCGCATCAATGCCGTAAAGGTTGACGGCTTGAGTAGCAATGGTCCGTAGATGATAGGCTGCAGTCGCAATGCTGGTTTCGGCTTCGTCTTTATCAACAATTTTTGAAAAGGAGTCGGCGACAAAAACCATCACACTTCCTGCCGCCAAAAGTATGATTGAGCTCATACCCACAGCCACCATAAGCTCCACGAGCGTCATGCCGTAATGGTTAAATAAGTAATTAGGATTTTTGTTGTTGCTTGAGTTTGAGGCGCATTTCTCGTCGAGTTTGGGCCATTTCATACCTTCTTTTCTCTTCGGCAGTTTCGGGAATAACTTGAGACGCTGGGACCGTCTGCCCCTTCTCGTTGAGAGCCACAAAAGTAAGGTAGGCTGTTGCTGTATGAAAGCGCTCGTTGGTTCGAGGATTTTCCGCTTCCACTCTCACCCCTACTTCCATAGAGGTTTCAAAAACTCGGTTTACGCTCGAGGAAATATTCACGATCCAGCCTTTAAAGATTGGTTTTACAAAATACAAAGCATCAATACTCGCAGTGACTACGATTTTTTGAGTGTGTCGTTGAGCCGCGATGGCCGCACAGATGTCGATCCAAGACATAACCACTCCCCCAAAAACCGTATCGAGAGCATTGGTGTGCTGAGGAAGCACTAGCTCCGTCATAATTACTTGGGATTGCGATACTGTTTTTTTCATGGCTTCCTCGCCTCAGAAATTAAAAAAAAAGCCGGGAGATCCCAGCTTTTTACTAACTCAACTAACTACTTGGCATTAGCTACCGAACCCGTTACCACCGATTTTGCCGCCAATGGGGGCATTACCTGTAGGAATGGTATTGGGATTAGCGCTCGCTTGAGCGGCTGGAGTCTGAGCGTTGTCAGTAACCTCTTCTTGGAAGTTAAGATGAGGCATGCACCACACGATTAACTGCGCGCGCGATTTTACGTTCATCTTTTTATAAATGTTTGTGAGGTGAAACTTGACTGTTTTTTCAGTCACGAACAATTGGCTTGCCACTTCCTTGTTGGACAGGCCTTTTGTCACAAGTTCAGCCACCTCGGCTTCTCTATTAGATAAACCCTTTTGGGTGAGGACATCTCTGAGCATCCTTGCTCCCTCCGTCTAAATGGTTAATCGTTCATTTCCTTCTAAAGCGATCCCTCAAATAAATTAGGTATACTCCGCGCGCTTCTAGTTCAGCTTTCGCTTCCTTGCGCCACCTAACTAAAAGTCTTACACCCTTCGACCTAATCCGCAAGCCTTCAAAAAAAAATGTTTTCTAAAACTGGACCGATTGGGATTTTTAAAAATCGAACTCACACTGTGAAAGTAAAACTTTAACCGTCGCGAGGTCTTGAAGTGTCTTAGAGTAAATCGCGAGACAAGTCTTATGTAACATGCTCGTAAAGACGTTTAATTGAGTGTCTGAGATAACTTAGTTTGCGGACCCTTGATGGATCCGCAAATGCCACTCCGAAATTTTGTTTAGCGCTGCAAGAGGAGTCAGGCTATTAACATCCAAGTCTCGAAGTTCCGTTTCAACGGATCCCTCGGAAATTCTTTCGAATAAATCCATCTGTGGAGTTACAGCTGTAACGGTTTTTGCTTCCAATGCCTTCAAAATTACGGAAGCGCGCTTAATAACATCCTTGGGTAAACCCGCAAGAGTGGCCACCTGAATTCCGTAAGACTTCCCAGCCGCGCCAGCGCTTAGTTGGTAGAGGAATTTAACTTCACCGTTTTTTTCACGAATGGCCATATGACAATTGCGAATACCCGGAACTTCTTTTTCCAGCTCAGCCAACTCATGATAATGAGTCGCAAACAAAATGGTCGAGCGACGAGTGTGATGCAAATGTTCAAGTATGGCTTGAGCTAAAGCCATACCATCAAAGGTGGCAGTGCCTCGACCAATCTCATCCAACACCACCAGGGACCCCGCTTCGGCGACCTCAAGTAATTCTGCCGTCTCCTTCATTTCCACCATAAAAGTCGACAGGCCTTCCGCCAGGTTATCGCTCGCCCCTATGCGAGTGAGAATCCGAGTGACCAAGGGCAAACTGGCTTCGCGAGCGGGAACAAAACTCCCCGCCTGCATCAGCAGTGAGGCCAAAGCCACCTGCCGCATAAGAGTGCTTTTGCCCGCCATATTGGGACCGGTCAGTAAAATTGAATCGCTTTGTTTAATCACAATGTCGTTAGGGATAAAATTATTTTGAGTTTGTTCAATTACGGGATGACGAGAAGACAAAAGTTTAAACTCGCCCGACTTTACCAAGATTTTAGGTCGAACATAATTTTGCTCGAGAGCCAACCAAGCAAAGGCAAGGATGACATCAAATTCTGCAATGGAGTGAGAAAGCGTAAGAATGGCCGCCGATAAATTTTTAATTTCTTCGCGCAAAAGATTAAAAATTTCGTATTCTAAATCATTGCGCCGACCGCGAGCCGAAAGAATCTTTTCTTCGAGGGAAATCAATTCGTCCGTTGTGTATCTTTCAGCTGAAGCCAAAGTTTGTTTACGGATATAGTGCTTGGGAACTTTATCCTTGTGGGTGTGAGTGATCTCGATAAAGTATCCAAAAACCGCATTGTATTTAACTTTCAGTGAAGAAATCCCTGCTGCCTCCCGCTCCCTCTGTTCAATCTTTTGCAACAATTGAGCGTGATCGCTAGTTAAATCAATCAACTCGTCCAGGTCCCGATGAATGCCCTTTTTTATCAGGCCTCCTTCGCGGACAGAAATAGGTAAATCTTCGCGGAGAGTGGCCAAAATTTTCTGACTTAGGCTTTCCAATTTTAAAAAAATCTCGTCATTGATTTTTGCGGTTTGATACAAATGCTTTTTATACACGTCCAAACTGGCAGCAAGAGACTGCGCCAGGGCAAATAAATCTCGAGCGCCCGAGTTCGAAATATACAGTCGCCCGAGCCGTCTCTCAATATCACCCACAGTAGCCATTTGAGATCGAAGATCGACCAATCCTTCAAACTTCATCCACTCTTCCACTCGAGAGAGTCGGTCTTCAATGACTTCGGCCCTAACCTCCGGGAAGGACAGCCAACGCCTCAATTGCCTCGCACCGATGGAGGTTTTTGTACGATCCACGGCCCAGAAGACAGTAGCTTTCTTTTCGCCAGAGTTGTTTTCAAAAACTTCCAAATGTTTAATAGCTTGAGAACTTAAAACAAATTTATTTTGTTGATGACGAAGTTCGAAGGCCTTCGGTGCAATTCCCCCTTGAGCTTCACCAATGTATTCTCGAAGTGTCGCACAACTGGAGGGTTCCTCTGTAGAGTTAGAAAAATTTCGAAGAGTCACAGTGGCCAAGCTCTTGAGCCAACTTAAATCAATCCGTTCGGCAAACTCAGAGTTAAGTAAAAACTCTGAAGGTTTTAGAATTTCAATTACCGGTTTGGCTGCTAAAAAAGAAAGCTGATAGTAAAAGGCTTCTCCGGTGGAAGCATCAACAAAAGCTACTGTGTCACCATCAAGAGCGCAGATGTAATTTCCGGCGTCGCTGGGAATTAGATCGGGATCGTAAACCATTCCGGGTGTAAGAATACGAGTGACTCCCCGTCTGACAATTCCCTTGGCCAAAGCGGGATCTTCCAACTGTTCGCAGATGGCGACCTTGTAACCCGCCTTCAAAAGTTTATTCACCGGCCCTTCGGCACTGTGATGGGGTACCCCACACATGGGAGTTTCGTCCTTGGGGTTTCTCTTCGTCAGCGCAAGCCCAACGACAGGCGCAGCTGTCAATGCATCATCATGAAACATTTCATAAAAGTCGCCCATTCTAAACAAAATAACTTTATCAGGATGAGCATTTTTGACTTCCCAATATTGCTTCATCAACGGTGTGAGTTTTGTGGTGGTTGTCATCAGCTGAGAGCTAACGTGATAATCAAAATCTTTCAACGAGGTCTCATCCTAAAACAGCAAACTGACGCAGGGTGAAACAGCTGAAAGTAAATCCCTCGCCTTCTGTTTAGTTTTCAGGACCGGGACCGATAGTGAGTCATAGCGACCGAGACAGCGCAGAAAGGTTTAAGCTCACTATGAGATGGCCAACACTGATCTTTGCAACTTTGTTGCTACTTAGTCTTCCCAGCTCTGGAGAGAGTTGTCAGTGTGAGACCGTGACCTGTAATCCCTGCGAGCAAGAAGTCGACATTCAATTTTACACATCCAAGTGCGATGGCGGACGAGTGAAGTCTTGTCGACGTCCCGCCTGTGCACCGCTCAATCCGCTACCAGCAACTTGCCAAGCCAATTCTGCTCCCGTGCCTGCACCTGCTGAAAATAAAAAAGTCGCCAAGGCTGTTGAAAAACCATCGGTGGGAACTGTTCTCATGTCGCTCGGTAATGTGGAACTAAAACGAAACGGAACAACTCAACCCTTGAGAGTGAATCACAAAGTGGTCAACGACGACGAAATCTCCACAGGCGAAAATGGTAAGGTTAAAATTATTTTTACTGACGATTCGAACATGACTTTACTTCCCAAAACAAAAACCAAAATCAATCATCAGTCGTCAATGAAAGATCACCCCTCTTCCACTGTAGTGAATTTATTTTTTGGAACTGTCCGCAGTGTGGTGAGCAAAAGTGAAAACAATCAGAAAAAATATTCTGTGGAAACACCATCGGCTGTGGCCGGAGTGCGAGGCACGGATTTTTTGACAACGTATTACGAAAGCTCCCAGACAACCAAAGTTCAAACTTTGGATGGCACAGTGGAGCTGGCGAGCCGCACGGGTGCCACCAAAACTTTGATTCCCGCTGGGCACTACGCTAGCTATGTGGTGGATTCGGAGAGAGAAAACTCTTCGGCCTCAATGAAATATATCGACAGTGGTTTTATTACCCCACTGGGTATGATCAACAACGACCAAAGAAAAGAAATCGACAAAAAATTTGATTTTGACACTGAACGCGTTATGGCTTCGAGCACACCCGAGGCAAAACCCATTTGCTCGACGCCAACTGCCTTTTTTAACCAATGCAGCTACCAATGTGTGAACAATCCCAAAAAGTCCGGCCACTGCCGCACCGAACTTCCAACGGTTAAGTGTGTGCGCAAACGTTGCAACGCCAATGGCGAGTGGGCCGACGAAGCCCGCCTCCCAGCGAGTGACTACGAGAAGTGTGCTCCCGCCGGTATTACAGTTGAGCGCTGCGATTACTAAAAAAGGTGCCCGATTCTTTTTTCTAACTGGGCCGTGTCAAAGTCCGGACAAAAGACATACTGTTTTGATTGAAATTCCAGCGATTTCTTTTAAATTGACGATCCATTTGTGCTCGAGTGGCGAAATTGGTAGACGCACAGGACTTAAAATCCTGGGCTTCGGTTAAACGGGCGTGCCGGTTCAAGTCCGGCCTCGAGCACCAGTTTTTAAATTTTAATTAAGCAAATACGATAGTTTCTGAGATTAGTTCTATCGTTCCAATAGCAGAAGTTCCCGAAGGATCTGACATGCAGATTAGCGGGCCCAATGTTGATGGAATGTTTACTTTTACTACTGACGTACATCAAGCGGAACTTCAGTTTTTAAAACCAGACGTCGGCATTAGGTAGACGCCGACACCGACGCCGACAGCTCCCCAACCTTCGTCCAGCTCTTCCACACAACTTTGCTTCAAATCAGGATTTCTCCTCTAGATCTTAGTCAAAAACTTTTTCACAAAAAAATTGTTTAATCCTCTCGACCAGACTCACCGAAAAATTAGACTATGAAATCAACAAAGTTGCTCAAACTTATAATTCTTCTCGGTTTTTTTGTCGGCTGTACCGCGACCAAGCCCAGTCATTCTCTTGGTCAAAGCAATTTACAGACGGAATCACAACAAGCCAGTTGCACCGTAGTTGGTCCTCGAGTTTCTCCCGCAGCAAACGAATACGTCGTAAATCTCAAGGGCCCCAACGGAAAATTTATCGCTGCCGAGTGTGGCGGTGATGATGTGGGCGACCTCAACGCCAACCGCGACTCGGCCGGCGAATGGGAACAATTTTATATCGCTCCACTTGGAAACAATACCTACACCATTCGTTCCAGTCACGGCCGTTACTTGAGCGCCGAAGGCGGAGGAGGTAGTCAGCTTCACGCCAATCGCACCTCCGTTGGTGGATGGGAAAAATTTGTTCTCCAAGGACAGCTCAAAGACAACACAACCATCGGCTTTCGAGCAGCAGACAGTAAATATTGGGTATCGGTTTGGATTCAACAAAACCCTGCCCGTGTCGGAGCCAACGGCGCAGCCTTTGGAGACTGGGAAAAATTAATTGTACGCGTGGTTTCGCCACCCTCACTAACACAACCAAACCCCGCACCCAGTCCCACGCCCGCACCAACACCAAAGCCAACACCTCAGCCAACTCCTGCTCCGCAGCCGGCCCCAACTCCAACTCCATCGCCGACTCCACCAACGGGTCTTTGCCCGACAGCGGGACCGCGAGTTTCTCCCGCAGCAAACGAGTACGTTGTAACCTTCAAAGGCGTCACCGGAAAATATATCTCTGCTGAATGTGGTGGCGACGACGTCGGAAATCTCTACGCCAATCGTGACTCTGCCCAAGACTGGGAAGAATTTTATGTCGCTCCCCTTGGAAACAATACCTACACCATTCGCTCCAGTCACGGCCGTTACTTAAGCGCCGAAGGCGGAGGCGGCGGACAGCTCCACGCCAATCGAACCTCCGTTGGTGGATGGGAGAAGTTTGTTCTCCAAGGACAACTCAAAGACAACACTACCATTGGCTTTCGAGCCTTAGACAGTAAGTATTGGGTGACCGTTTGGCTTAACCAAAATCCTCCCCGTGTCGGAGCCGAAGGACAAGCCTACGGAGGTTGGGAACAGCTCACTCTTCGTGTGCTCTCAACTCCCAAAACACCGTCGCCGTCACCAACTCCATCACCAAAACCCACGCCTCAGCCTACTCCAACTCCGCAGCCGGCACCGGCACCAACTCCAAGTCCATCGCCGACGATGGGAACACCCAATCACGCCTTGGATATCGGCTACTACTTTCAAGACGGCCGCTACGGCGATCACTGGAACGAAAGCAAAGACTACACCAATTTTTATATTGCCAATCCGGGAGGCTACGAAAGCACTGTCGACTGGCGACCGCTGTTTCGAGATTCTTTAAGGCGCGCGGCTGAAGGCAACAAGCGCATCGCTCTACTTGTAAATCCCGCAAGTCCCGACATTGATGAAGTCCTCCAATACGCCAGTGCTGTTTGGGAGCACATTGCCTACGTCGAAATTTTTCATGAACTTGATCTTAGTGCAGACTCCGTGAGATCCCAGATAGAAAGTTTTAAAACAAAACTGCAGTCACTGGATTTACCAGCTAAACCCATTGGCGGAATTTTGACTCAAAGAGGATGGTCGGCGCCGAATCTGGATTTTATCGAAATAGAAGCCTACCTGCCCATCGATGGCTCGGTAGATCTCAATAATCCTCAGGCCTGCGCCAATTGGGTGACAAATTACCTCAAGAAAGAAATGGCCGCAGTCCCCGCAGGAAAATCCGTGATTCTCATCATGATGGGATACAATCGCAATGGTTCCATTCCCAATGACGAGAGTGTTCTCGCGGTTCAGGAGCCTGTGTATCTGGCTGCTTTTCAAGATCCGCGGGTTAAGAGTCTTTTTATTTTTTCCTACAGTCGCTCAATGCCTTCGATTAATTCCAAAGGTACTCGAGAAATGCCAGCCGTTCGTGCGAGTCATCAGAGAATGGGTGGATTCATTCGACAACACTATCCTTCGGGCTTCGGCGGTCCGGTTACAGGACCCTTGGCCGCGAAGGTATTAACACCAACAGTAGAAGTCGGTCTGCCCGCTCTCAATCTTCATCGACAAACGGGAGGCGCCTACGATGAGGCCAATCAGTCCTATCTCGTTGTTTCGGGAATGGGGAGTATTTCGGGTACTTTTGTAAACGAATCCGGCGCTCAAGTTGCGCCCGGTTTTCAAATCTCTCAGACTAATTTGTTTCGACAAAATCCTGCCGTGGCTTACAGTCCCGAGGACAATGTTTTTTTAGTCACCTACCATGCTTCAAAGGCAGACGACAGTACTCACGCCATGGGGAGAATACTTCGCTACAGTAATGGTCAGGCGAACTTTGTTACCGATGAATTTGAGATTGTTGATCGCAGCAGTCGCATGACGTCTCCACCACAAATAACTTACGTTCCTTCTCGACGAGAATTTGTGGTGACCGTTCAAGGATACGAAGGCTCTCCCGGAATCTATGTTCAAAGAATTTCAACATCAGGGCAGCTTATTGGTTCGCTCGCAAAAATTGCCTCCGACGGTCAATGGCATGATGAACCCTCTATTGCTTACAACCCCGATCTCGATCAGTTTCTGGTTGCCTATTCCTACTATTCAACCGGCGCAGAGGCGCGGTTGATCCGCCTGAATGCTAACCTGCAAATTATTTCTGGCCCTCAAACCATCGGCTGGGGAAGTGGCGTATGGCTGACCCAACTTCACTACAATCGTGAGTCGAAAAAATTTCTAATGATTTGGACAGACCCCGGCTATCGCGGCATTTTTTTAAATGGCGACGGATCTTCAGCGTCAGGGATCTTCCAGATGGCTCCTGGATTTGCGGGATATGACGGTTTAAGATTTGCCTACAATGCCATTTCAAAAACCTATATGTTTTCCTGTCAGTCGCCCACCGATAGTTCCAATTCCGTTTTTGAAATGGCGTTGGATGGTTTCCAGGGACCCGTCGTCACAGCTATTGATCCCATTGGAAAAGGAAATTACAATCCCTACATTGTGTCGTCCCGTATGACTAAAAAATGGCTACTTACGACCACAAGAGATTACAGTTCAACTCTTACGCGAATTATAGGCTCCGGGACCTAACAACCATTACGCGTCAACCGAAAATCCAGATGACGGGCTCATAAAATCCCATTAATTTTCTCTCTCTATCTTTAAGGGAGGGCTCCATGAAACTTATTGCCTACTCAACACAACTGCTTTTGGCCTTTACCGCCTCAGCCAACAACTACAAACCCATTCCGGTTCCGCCGAATGTGCGAGTCATAAGCTCAGCACCTAGGCAGGTGGTGTGGGATGGTCTCTCCGCCAACGAAAAAAAATTAGCAACACATTTACTCGCTGCCAGTGTTGCCGCTAAGGATATTATTTATAACCAAAATCACAGGTATGGTCTTGCTGTTAAAGAATTAATTGAAACAGCCCTGTGTGAACACCATATTTCCAAAACCAAAAAGTTTTTAGGGGAAGCTGCCTACCAAGAGTTCCTCAATTACTCCGCTAAGTTTGAAGACCTCATGGGGCCCTACGAGGTTTCCAATCGAAAATACATTTTAACTCAAGTCACTCCCGCGCAAGTGGATTTCTTGGCAAAAAAATATACGGGTTTAAATACTAACGACCGAGCCGAGGTCGTAAAACTTCTGACCGATCCCAATTACGAAGTGATCTCTCAGCCTGAGGACGCCGAAGGCACTGACTTGGAAAATTCTGGCGGCAACATGTACGAACACGGCTTGACTGGTGCCGACGTCAAAGCCGCTATTAAAAATGGATTAAACTCAAATCTCAATTGTAGAATTGTTCGGGGCGCCGACGGTGTGCCAACCTGTGAGATTCAAGCGCTTAGTAACTCTCGCCTACCCAAGGTCACTCGCAAAGCTTTAACAAAAGTGGTTTCAGAACTTAATAAAGCTCTCCCCTACGCACTTTCAGAACACCAACGTAATCAGCTGATGTATTTGGTAAAATACCTTCGGGAGGGTGACGTCGAAGATTTCCGCAAGATGAACATCGAGTGGGTACGCGACGGAACAAAATCGAAAGTGGATTTTATGATGGGCTGGGTAGAAGTTTATGCTGACTACCTAAATCAAATTGGATCTTGGGAAAGTTATGTTCAAATTGTTGATCCCGTAACAACAACCATTTCTGTCAATTTGGCTAAAAATGCTCAGGCCTTTGAAGACGACATGCCCTACGGTCAGTTCAAAAAGAAATTTCCCGCTGACTATGCTCCGCCAGCGCTTATGGTTTATTATTTTCGAGAAACCTCTAGCTTTCATTCAGGCGGTTATAATCTTCCCAACTTTGATGATATCCGACGAGATGTGGGCGCGAAAAATATTATCCGATTGGATTTGCCAGGACAGGATAAGGATCCCGTCACTCTCAAAGCTCGACGAGAGGTCTACGAGGAATTTTTGCCGGCTAAAAATGTGGATAACGCAGCCAATGACTACATGAAATGGCGTCGCACATTGGTTCTGCTTCACGAAATCATTGGCCACGGTTCGGGAACCTATGACACCAGCAAGTATGGCGAAAAAGAAGATCCCGTCGGCGCTTTGGGTTCCCTCGGCTCCGCCCTGGAAGAACAACGAGCGGATTTAACAGCGCTGGTCTTTGGTGCTGATCCCAAACTTGTTTCTGTGGGTCTCTACGCTGACCAAGCGGAAGCCATTCGTGTAAGAAACTCGATGTATGATGCTTACTTGGCGAGTTTCCTTCAAGGCGTCTCGAAGCAGCGAAGTTTAACTGAGGCTCATCAACGTGGCCATTGGTTGCTTATTCATCGCTTGATGGAACAAGGGGCCGTCGCAAAAATGGCTAAGGACGGCAGTCGAGAATTCAACGACCAGAATTTTGTTTTGGGAGTTGTGGACTACGATAAGTACTACAAAGTTTGTTATGAACTTCTGGAAGAACTTCAACGCATCAAAGCCGTTCGCGACGAAGCCGCCCTTGCTCGTATTTTTGCCGATGAAGCTCCTCTCAAAGAAATCGAGCAACCTTGGCTTCAAGCTGTTATTCAAAGAGGATTGAAGTTATCCATAAATAACGGAGCCATCGAGCAACCGTGGAAGATCGACAAAAATAAAGTCGCAACTTTTGGTGGCGATACTATCGAGTCCATTGCTCCTTTTTATAGTCGATAGAAAAACATACTAAAAGTACCCATCCGCAAAGATGGGTACGTCGCACTAACTAAAAGCCACTACTTTTGGGCATTCTCGAGTGTTCGCCCTCGGCAAATTCTTCAATCATTTTTGCATTAAAGCTGGGAATGTCTTCTGGCTTGCGGCTAGTAACCCATCCGCTATCTGTCACCACTTCCTGATCTATCCAGGCAAAACCAGAATTTATTAAATCTGTTTTGAGTGATGGCCAAGAAGTTATTTGTCTGCCCTCTCCCTTTTTTGTCTCTGCCAAAATCCAAGCCGCATGGCAAATCGCTGCTATGGGTTTACCGGCGTCTATCATCTGTTCTACAAAATTGACCATTTGCTGATCAGCACGAAGCTTGTCAGCATTGATAACTCCTCCTGGCAAAAGCAATGCATCGAACTGACCCGGTGACGCTTCATTAATGGTAAGATCCACAGGGATTTCTTTACTCCAGTCTCCATCTTTCCAGGTTTTAATTTCCCCTGGCCTTAAAGATATCACTTTGGTTTCAGCACCTTCTTTTTCTAGTGCTTTCTTAGGCTCGAGAATTTCCGATTGCTCCACACCATCTGTTGCGAGAATGGCGATTTGTTTTCCTTTTAGCTTTCCGTTTCCAAACATACTGTACTCCTTTGAATAGGTTTTACCTTGGCTTTTACTTTTGCATTCTTAGGGCCATGGACGCCGTGGATTATTCCCCCAAAGTCATGCGTTTTGCATTGCATGGAAATTCTAGACCTGGCACTTTTGAAAAATGCTTATCAGGGTATTTAAAGAAGCTAACCGCTGGATTTTGCCAGTGTGGTTTGACCGCTGGTTCCTATGGTTAGCTTTATTTGGCTTCGTTGAACTTTTTAATCAAATGCTTACGATATTGCTCGATGGTTTTGAAGCCAGTCAGGTGAGTTATTTTGTCGATGGACTTGTCAGCTCTTCTTTGGATTTTACTCTCGCCTTGGTGGTTCCCCCCTTAGTGGTGGCCATGCGGAAAAACGAGAAGACGAAGCTTGGCCCTCATCTCAAGAAATTTTTTAATCAAGCTTGCATTGAATCCCTACGAAGTACCGCCCGAGTCTGCTGGTGGAGTTACTTGTTCTTTATTCCGGGATTTATTAAGGTTCTTCGACTCCAATTTGTTCCCTACATTGTCCAATACGATGCGACCTACGACGCCGGCAAACGGGATGCACTGAATGCTTCTGAAAAACTTAGTCGAGGGCATTTGTTACAAATACTTCTGATTTTTATACTTTGTTCGCTTTTGACAATGCTGGAAGGGCTAAGAACTAACTTTCCTTGGAATTCCCCCTTCTTTGCATTGGCTTTTGTGTTGACGCTCCCCCTTCGCCTTTATACACAGATTGTTTGGCTATCGACCTATGAATATCTCCGGCTCCGCCGAGGAAGCGCAGCTGGACTGAAGGAGTAAGCATGAACACTTGGCGCTTTCGTTGGAGAGACATCCCTGACCGCAGTCGTGGTCTAACTTTTGATGATCTTTTGATTGTTCCCAACAAATCAAATGTTCGTTCTCGAAGAACTCCCGAACTTTCTACCAACATCACAAAAAAGATAAAAATCGATATTCCGTTGGTAAGTTCTAACATGGATACAATTACCGAGTCCGCCATGGCCATCGCCATGAAAAAGACCGGAGGTGCGGGTATTCTGCATCGATTTGTGACCATTCAAGATCAGGTAAAACAAGTCGAAGAAGTTCGAAACGCCAATTGCGGCCCAGTGATGGCAAGTATCGGCGTCAACGGTGATGAAAAAGAAAGAGCCGATGCTTTGGTGCGAGCGGGAGTCGAAGTTTTAACGGTAGACATCGCTCACGGACACTCGATCCACATGATTGAAACTGTAAAATGGATCAAAGATAAATTCCCTCATATAGAAGTCATTGCCGGTAATATCGCCACTCCCGAAGCAACAGAAGATCTCATTGAAGCTGGTGCCGATGCCATCAAAGTGGGAATTGGCCCGGGCTCGATGTGCACCACTCGCGTAATCACCGGTTGTGGTGTTCCCCAAATCACGGCCATCGCTTTGTGCGCCCTCGCTGCAGAAAAAAGCGGAGTTCCCATTATCGCCGACGGTGGAATCAAGTCCTCTGGAGATATCGTGAAAGCTCTGGCCGCTGGCGCTCAAGCCGTGATGTTAGGTTCGATGCTTTCCGGTACTTTAGAAACTCCCGGAGAAGTGCGAGCAGGTTTAAAACAATATCGCGGGATGGCCTCTCGCTCGGCTCAAACCTCCTGGCGTGGAGGCGTTCCTGAAGGGATGGCTCCCGAGGGTGAAGCTACGGCTGTCGCAGTTAAAGGGCATGTTCGGGATGTGGTTCTAGAAATTTGTGGAGGCATTCGCAGCGGAATGAGTTACGTGAACGCCTCGACGATTCAAGAAATCCGCGATACAGCTTCCTTCATCGAAATGAGCCAAGCAGGTTATGTAGAAAGCCATGCTCACGGGGTTAACCGGACTTCACCCATTTGGACCAAATAAGTGCGAAAGAAAAAATACCTTTACTATCTCCTATCATTTACCTTGGTCGCCGGAATTTACTTAGGGGCGCAAAATTCACAAAAACTTTTCCCTAATTTAGTCGAGCGTTTCAATCGGAAGGAAGAGATTTGCCTAGCTCTTCCTAAGATGATCAATAGTGGAAAAATTCAAGAGGCGCTCTCTCACAAAAACTTTCAGGTCAATTTTAAGGAATACGAATCTAAGCAAGAGTTAGAGGTTTTACTTTTTCGCCAGCTTTGTCAGGTTCTTGTTTTTCCATCAAAATTTCTACCGATCTTTTTTGACCAAAGTCGACTGACTCGATTTTCAGTTCAGGATATTGATCTCTCTAAGGTTTCACCCGATTTTTTGGGACTTAGCTTTGATCGTCTCAACGAATATTATTTTCCTATTAGTTACTGGGTCGAGAAATCAGGAACTTCTCCGGAAATGGTGAAAGTGAATTTGTTATTGGCTGCGGCCTCCTCTGGGGAAAGTCACTTAAAAATTATAAAAGAAATTATATCAAAATTATTGTCCCCTGAAGTTCAAGCCATCTTAGCCGGCGATGGAAAAATGGGCACCGTACTCAAAGATACGGAAATCAGTGTGCCTTTGAAAAGCAGCGCCCTCAGGCAATACAGCTTAAAAGAACTTACTATCGTTAAAGAAGACAAATGAAGTTATTTTTAATTTTACTATTGGCTGCAACAGCTCACAGTGAAGTATTCAGATATGCTATCATCACAGAGCCGCACTCTCTAGATCCCACAGAAACGGTCGGAGTGGATTCTCAGCACTTGTTGGGAACAATCTTTCGTGGGCTGTACAAAATTTCAGACGACGGAAAGTTAGAGCTTGAAGGCGCACAGTCCTGCCGGTGGAAAACCAATCTTCATCTTATTTGCAAATTGAAGAAATATAAATTTTCTGATGGAAGCTCCATCGTGGCCGAGGATTATGTTCGGGCCTTTTGGTATTTTCTCCGTAAGGAAACCAAAACAACAGAAATTGAATTGTTGATGAATTTAAAAAACGCGAAGAGCTATCACGAGGGTTCTTCTCAGGATCTCGGAGTAAAGGCTATAGATTCCAAAACCCTAAGCTTTGAGTTTTCCTCCCCTGATCCCGAGTTTGAATACAAACTTGCCTCTCCGCTATTTTTTCCCTTTAAAACTCCGCCGTCAAAAAAGCAAATTCCCAATATGGTTACCAATGGTCCCTATCGAATTACCGATTGGGACAAAAATAAAATTTCCCTGGAACCTAACAACTTTTTTGTGGGTGGACATTATCAACGTCCTAAACTCGAAATTCGGTTTATTCCCGATGAAAATACTTTGATGACCATGTTTGATTCCGGTCGCTTGGATTTTATTCGAAGGCTTCCCACGCTGGCCCTCAATAAATACCGAAGCCATTCGGGTTTTATTGCCAGGCCCCTTTCTCGCTTTGATTATTTGGGTTTTGGTCCTGGTCTCAAAGATTTTCCAGCCTTGCGCAAGGTTATGACGGAATCCGCAAACTACGAAGAGTTTCGAAAGCTCTTTGATTCCCTAGGCCGCCCGGGATGTCCTAGCTTTCCGGAAAGCTATGTGGACCACCCTCGTTGTTATAATTTTGAAAAGAAAAATTTTGCTAAACTCGAACATCCAGAAAAACCTCTTCGCTTTTTAATCAACCAAACAGGAGGAGAGGATCTCAAACGAGGGGCGGAATGGTTCCAAAACCAATGGAGCAAGAATTTACAACTCAAAACCAGTATTGAATCCATTGAAGGCAAAGTATTTCTTTCTGAGATTCGAAACAACCCGCCTGATATTTTTCGAATGGGTGTGCCCTTGACCCGACCAACTTGCCTTGCGGCCGTTGAGTTATTTAGATCCACCAGCGAAAATAATTTGGTTCATCTGAATGATCCTGAACTCGATCGTCTCATCTTGAAACTGGAACAAACTAAAAATACTCAGCAGAAGAGAAAAGCCTGCGGAAGGGCCTTGGAGCGTCTTTTAAAGCTCTATGCTCTCATACCCTTGGGTCAGTTTCAGTTTTTTATGGTGGTTTCAGAGAAGTTTAAAGGGTTGCATATAAATGAGTTAAATCATTTAGATTTATCCCAACTACACCCGGTTTCTGTTTCAAAGTGAGACCAGACCTTAATCCCTTCACCAAAACGCGTTGATCAAGAACGTTCCCCGACCATCCGATATATAAGAAGGAGATGGAGGGGACTCAAAATGGCAAAAAAAGAGTCAGTGGATAGTAATGCGGTAGCACCAACAAGTTGCATCGGCGAAGGTTGCAAAAAAAAACCAGAAGTAGCCGGATTTTGTGAAGAACATTTCATTTGGTTCAAGGAAGGGATGATGACAAAAATGGGTAAGAAACCCACGGATTTCGATAAAAAATTAATCAATTACATGAAGCGCCAGAAGAAAGCTGCTTAAGGTATTTTGATTGAGTACACGTCAGAAGCCTCTTAGTAACGTTATTCCTATACGTCCGGAGTTGGATCGTCGGATCACACACAACTCCGAGATGGCGCGTATTCTTGCTCAGCATGAAACCGGAGAGGTTCTTGACCTCATTCTCGATAAGGCCATACAGAGTTCAGGGGCCGAGGGTGGAAGTATTTATTTTATCCAGGAGCTTCGCCAGGATTCCTTTGGTGGGGGCCTTCCACGACTTCATCGAGTGCTTCGTTTTTATCGGAGTATTAACCTTTTACTCAATAGTCGAAATTTACATTCTGAATTTATTGAAATCGATGGACGAAGCATCGCCGGTTATGTCGCGATGACGGGAGAGACTGTCAAAATTCGAGACTGCTACAGTTTACCCAAAGGCTCTCCCTACCAGTTTGACGATTCCTTTGACGAAAGAGAAGGCTACAGAACAAAAAGTATTCTCACCGTTCCCATTAAATCATCTCAGACCAAAGTTATTGGCGTTGTTCAATTGGTGAACAAACAAAAAAAGGGACGAAAAGGTAAAAGCAAAAAAAGAAGCATCGGCAGTTTTACTCAGCAGGATATCATGCTGGTTGAAGCTCTGGCTTCTCAGACGTCTATTGCCTTGGAAAACGCTAAGCTTTCTTCGGATATAGCTAAGCTCTTTGAAAGTTTCGTTCAAGCCAGTGTGACGGCGATCGAGGCTCGAGATCCCTCTACGAGTGGTCATAGTGATCGAGTAGCGGCTCTTACTGTCGACCTAGCAAAAACAGTCGATGGGCTAGCCAGCGGGCCTTTTAGAAGCGTTAAATTTACCCCTCAACAAATTCAAGAAGTTCGATATGCAAGTTTGCTCCATGACTTCGGCAAAATCGGTGTTCGTGAACCAGTGCTGTTAAAAGCTAAAAAACTTTTCCCCCACGAACTTGAAACTATTACGTTACGCTTAGAAACAGCTCGAGCCAAATACGAACTCCGAGCTTGGCGCGAAGTTGTCGAGCGCCTGCTCAAGGCCGAGAGCAAACTCTGTTTGCATCCCGAGCATCAGGGGCACGATCATCTGGGTTGTCAAAATGTACTTCTTAAAACGCAGACCGACGTAGATAAGTTCAATAAGAGTCTTGATCAAATTCAGCTAAAAATTAACGAGGCTAACGAAAGTCAGGTAATGGACGAAGACTTCGACATCCAAGGTCTGATGAATTTTATTACAGACCTCAGTGCAAAGGTGGGCCAAATTGTTCTCACCGATGAGGAGAAGAAAATTCTTTCCATTCCGCGCGGTACACTTTCCATGAACGAACGAAAAGAAATCGAATCCCACGTCTCTTTTACTTTTCAATTTTTAAGTCAAATCGCATGGACGGATGCTCTTGCTAATGTTCCCGGTATTGCTCATGCCCACCACGAAAAATTAGACGGGACAGGTTACCCACAAAAGTTGCAGGGAGATCAAATTCCCATTCAGTCGCGAATGATGGCCATCAGTGATATTTATGACGCATTAACTGCCATGGATCGTCCTTACAAGAAGTCCGTATCGCCGGAGAGAGCGATTGAAATTCTGAGTCTTGAAGCCTCTCAAGGAAAACTCGATACCGAACTTTTGAAAATATTTATCGAAGCGGGAATCTATCAGCACCAGAACTACCAAAAAATTCGCCGGATTGGGTAGTCTCTAAAAGAGAACGATCCCCAGAATTATTGTCGAAAACACAAACACTTTAAAACCAAACATAAAGTAAACCATAACAGGGTGTCGGAACATTCACGTTTCGCATTAAGAAGCTTTTTGCAAATACCGATAAAGACTAGAGGAATAATATGCTCCACAGACCTTGGTCGATCGTCGCAATGGCCACCCTATTGGGACTCTTTGCTCCCACTTTGCTGGGTCTTTGGATTCACAATCACCTTTATGATTTCAATACTGCTTGGAAAGACATTGACCCTTGGGTTTTGGGGATCGCTCTATTGAGCATTGCTGTTTCCATTGGTATTTGGAAAGTTCAGCCCTGGGGGTATTTCTCTTATTTGGTTTTGTCATGCATTGCTCTTGGCTATTTATTTTACCAATACCTTGCCGCTTCGGATCTCGACAATTATTGGCCTTTGACGTTGGCGACAGCTTTTGCTCTCGGAACTTGTATTATTTTGCAAAGGCATGTGACTGCTCCCTATTTTAATCCTCGTCTTCGTTGGTGGGAACGAGATCCAAGATATCGGGTTCACCTTGGGGTGAAATATCAAATCGATCGCCAAACACGAACCGGAAATTTGCTAGATATTTCTCGAGGTGGTTGTTTTACCGAACTCGATGCTAAATTAATTGTCGGAGAAGAAATCGAAATGCGCGTGCAGCTTTTAAAGTTTGATTTTACTACACGGGCAAAGGTCATCTGGCACAGCGCTGATCCTAAAGGCTACGGTTTAATGTTCATAGGCATGACCCGCCGTCATCAGAGAGAAATCGATCGCATTATCGCTTACCTTATCGAAGCCCAAGGAGAACGCGGCCCCATCATCAATCAAGGCATTCGCCCCGCGCTTTAGAGGTTGGCGGGTTATCAGCTCCCGATGTCCCTAAGTTTACCGGCTCAACACTCTAACCCGATTCTAAAATTTTTCGTGCATAAGGCCTTGTGAACCCGAGAGCCTCTAGTTTATTCAAACTAAAATATCTTTTTACAATCTCAAAATGCCTTCCCCAGTTAATGATACTTGTGAAAGGGCGAGCTTCCCAAAATTGCTCTATGATAGCCCTGCGCCCTCGCTCACAACCCATCACAAGGCGCGGAATGATCCCACTCACAGCTCGCACATAGGAAATATAAGCTCCTCGGCTTGGAAAAAGCAGATTCAAATGAATATGATTGGACATAATCTGAAGGCCATAAATTCTAATGCCATTGTTCTTTGCTTGTCTTCTCAGGCAATAATCAATCTTTGATTTGTTAGCCTTATGAATAAAGGACCAGTCCCGCAAAGCAAACTTTGATTTCAAAATCACATGAAGAGCATTTTTTGTAGTGAAGGGTCTCTTGCCTCGAGGATTTCCCTTTAAAAGAGAACCTCCAAACTGTTTTTCAGGAACTTTAAAAAAATCTAATTGCCGACGTCTTGTTGCCACATGGCCTTTTTAGAAAAGTCCTTCAGCGATGTCAATTTTTTGTTTAAAAAAATATACTCACCCGGATTCAAGTTATTACTGCAATAGGCTTAAGGAATTAGACAAAAAAGGAAAAGGCCAGAAGCCGACGTCATGTCATCCTCAGAGTTACGACACAACTGGGGGAAACATGAAAAAGTATCGGCATCTGACCTTTGAAGATCGAATTTATATCGAAGTATGGAGATGGGAAAGAAAGAGTTTAAAATACATTGCATCGAGACTCAGGAAGCATCCTTCAACGATTTCTAGGGAGCTTAAAAGAGGTAAAACGGGGTGGCTAGCGATGGGATATAGGGCTGATTTGGGCCAACAACGCTGTAAACTTTTGGCAATGAAAAAAGGGCGTAGACCGAAGTTGGTTGGCGAGCTTGCAAAGTTAATCATTGAGCTTATAAAACGCGACTGGAGCCCCGAGCAAATAAGCGGAAGGTTAAAGTTTGAAGGTGGCACAAAAGTACTTTCCAGCACAGTGGGATCCGAAGCTTGGAATTCACGTGACTTGAAGTCGCGGC
>JADMIO011135745.1_pt1 | contig 75964 bp, 48 predicted proteins | sample 8958161 | NCBI WGS metagenome assembly JADMIO01 (sample SAMN16585339, study PRJNA669376) | soil metagenome | isolation source: Crop rotation soil | place: USA: Cullars Rotation, Alabama | collected 2011
GCCGCGACTTCAAGTCACGTGAATTCCAAGCTTCGGATCCCACTGTGCTGGAAAGTCGTCCACAGCTTCGTCTATGACGGCGACCCGGCGAAGGACTTCGTCTCCGCGCTCGGGGTCCGCGCCGCGGTGCCGATGCACGGCGATCCGGTCGACCGGCATGTCCGCCTCGCGCTCGACGAGGGCGGGGTCTTCGCCGAGGCCGTGCGCTCGCTGACGGGTCTCCGCCGCGATCCCGGCAAGGCGTTCCGCGATGCCCAGATCGCCGGCAAGGCGGTCCCGCCGCTCGCCGGCATCGGGCGGGGCATCACGCTCGAGCGCATCCCCGCCTGGGGCGAGTTCACCCTCGCCCAGCTCTCCGCCGACGGCTTCGAGATCGTCAAGCGCACCAGGCCCGGCCAGGGCCCGATCGCCGCCGAGGCGGGCCGGCGCGCGCCCGGGCTCGGCTATGTCGGCTCGCCCCAGGGCGGCGCGGCGCTGGCGCTGCGCTATTTCTGGGAGCGGCACCCGACCCAGATCGACATCAGGGGCGCCGACACCGACACCGCGACGCTCACCGCCTGGATGTGGTCGCCCGAGGCCCCGGCGATGGACCTGCGCCCCTATCACGACACGATGGGGATGGAGGGTTACGACGCGCAGAACCAGGGCCTCGACACCACCTACGAAGACTATGAGCCCGGCTGGGACAGCGCGACCGGCATCGCCCGCACCAGCGAGCTGACGCTCTGGGCCTGCGACGCCACCCCCGAGACCGCGACGATCGCCCGGATGGCCGCGGCCAACGCCACCCCGGCCCGGCTGATGGTGGCCCCCGAGCGCATCCACGCCGCCGGGGTGCTCGGCATCTGGGGCCTGCCCGACCGCTCGACTCCGATGCGCGCGCGGATCGAGGACCGCAACGCCGAGCTGATCGACTTCTACGAAGGCGAAGTCGACCGCCGCCACTGGTACGGCTTCTGGAACCATGGCGACGTGATGCACAGCTACGACGCCGACCGGCACCAGTGGCGCTACGATATCGGGGGCTTCGCCTGGGACAATAGCGAGCTCTCGACCGACCTGTGGCTCTGGTATTCGGCGCTGCGCAGCGCCGACCCCAAGGCGTTCCGCTTCGCCGAGGCGATGACCCGGCACACCGGCGAGGTCGATGTCTACCATCTCGGCCGCTTCGCCGGGCTCGGCACCCGCCACGGCGTCCAGCACTGGAGCGACAGCTCGAAGCAGCCGCGGATCAGCAACGCCAATTACCGCCGCATCTTCTACTATCTCACCGCCGACGAGCGGGTCGGCGACCTGCTGCGCGTCCTCGTCACCTCGGACCAGGCGCTCGCCCATGTCGAGATCGGCCGCAAGGTGCCGGGCAAGGACAAGACGCCACCGCCCCCCGGCACGGTCGAGATGACCTTCGGCACCACCTGGTGCCCGCTCGCCGCGGCCTGGTTCACCGAATGGGAGCGGACCGGCGACCGCAGGTGGCGCGACCGCATCGTCGCGGGGATGGACAGCATCGGCCGGATGAAGAAGGGCTGGATGACCGGCAGCGCCCCCTTCGACTTCCGCACCGGCCGCTTCGTCGATCCCGGCGACCATATCGCGCTGTCGCACCTGAACGCGGTGTTCGGCGCGGTCGAGATCAACGACGAGCTGATCCACAATCTCGACGTGCCCGGCTACCGCAAGGCGTGGCTCGACTATTGCCGCTGGTACAACGCCCCGCGCGACGAATATCTGGCGCAATTCGGCGAGCCCTTCGGCCCGCGCAACCTGCGCCAGGGCCATTCGCGCCTCACGGCTTACGCCGCGCACGAGCTGGGCGACGCGTCGCTGGCGAAGCGCGCGGCGGAGGAGTTCCTGTCGGGCGATGCGGGGCTCCCCCTCGCCAAGGGCGACCCGCGCCGCAAGCCTGCGGGCGCCAATGTGCCCCCGGGAACGGTCGAATGGCCGCGCGTCTCGACCAACGCCTCCGCGCAATGGGGGCTGGCGGCGATCCAGACGCTGACGCTGATCCCGGAGGCGCTGGACGCGGCGCCCGAGCCGGCGGCGCGCGGAGAGCGGGGGGTGAGGTCGGAGGAGTAGCGCGGGAGTAGCTCAGTAAAAATCGTCATTCCGGCGAGAGCCGGGACCCAGGGTTCAGGCGACGTCGCTCGGGGCTCTGGGTCCCGGCTTTCGCCGGGATGACGGATATGCCTAGCGCCTCGCCGGCCCATGGAAATCCGCCTCGACGATCCCCAGCCGCCACCCCGGCGGAACCGCGTCCGCGCCCGTGTCCCCCGCGGCGCGGGCGTTGTTGAGTTCGACGACCTTGCCGAAGGCGTCGCGGTCTTCGACCGGGCCGGTCTGGACGATGCGCAGCAGCTGGCCGGTGGCGGGGGCGAAGCTGAGGGCGGTGTAGCCGAGCTGGCGTTCGGTACTGCCTTCCCAGACGGTGCGGCCGTCGAGGGTGATGCGCAAGGGATAGCTGCGCGAGCGCCAGCCGACGAGCTTGAGCTCGACCGTGGAGAGGGTGACCGGCGCGGCGAAGCGGTATTCGATCCAGGCGGTGCCGGGCTTGCCGTCGCTGGCCCAGCGCGACAGCTCGTTGTCGTCGGTCGAGCGTGCGGCGTCGTCCTGGTTCGATCCGGCGAGGATCGCGGCGGGGAGATAGGTGGCGCGGCTGACATGGAAGGACGGGCCAGGCGGGGTCGGGCCCCGGGTGAGCATGCCGGGCTGCGCGCGCTCGGGGAAGTCGAGCGACAGGCCGCCGGGCGCGGGTTTGGGCAGCACGGCCGGGATGGTCAGCGATGCGGACTTGAGGCCGGGCGCGGTGGCGGTCACGCGCACCACGCCCTTCGCGGTGCCTGCGCGGAGCAGGACGCGGTTGACCCCGGCCTCGACCGGCAGGGTGCGCGAGAGGATGTAATTGTCCTCGTCGTGCGCGATCGCCGGCAAGTGGGTGACGGTGTCGGGCTGGCCGGTGCTCGCGGCGACGGGCGCGGCGTGCCGGGGGCGCGGCTTGCCCGAGGAATCGCCCTGCGCGATGCCGCCGCGCCACTCGGCGGGGCCGGTCAGGTCGAAATGCACCAGGTCGTGCGCGGTGGGCACGCGGCGGCCGGCGGCGTCGACCACCTCGACATCGACCAGAGCGATATCGGCGCCGTCCATCACGAAGCCGCGCGGCGAGGTGTGCGGGACCAGCCGCAACGCGACCGGCGGGCCGGCGGTCTCGACCTTGTGCTCTGAGCGGCGGCCGTCGGCGTAGCTGGCCACGGCCCGGAGCGTGCCCGGCGCCCAGGCCACATCGGGCCAAGTGAAGAGGAAGCCCGCGCTCCGCTCGCCCTTGCCGAGCGAGCGGCCGTTCAGGAACAGCTCGACCGAGTCGCCGTTCGAGACGACCTGGACCGGCTTGTGGGTGCCCGGGGCGTAGTTCCAGTGGCCGATGATGTGCGTGCCGGGGGTGACGCTGTCGACCCAGTCGCTCCACATCACCTTGTGCGCCCAGTATCCTTCCTTGGGGAGGCGCACGGCGTCGACCTCGCCCGAGCGGCGGTAATTATTGTCGCCGCGGTAGTGCGTGTTCGAGTCGGCGAAGATGATGTTGACCCCGCCCGAGCTGACGCGGCGGCCGGTGCCCGGCCGGACGCGGTAATAGTCGTACCAGCGTTTGACGTCCTCGACTGCGTGGCTGTCCTGGTTGCGGTTATAGTCGGGGGAATCGGGGTGGAAGGGCGGCGTGAACGCGTCCTGGTAGAGCCGGGCGGCCTCGTCGCGCGAATATTCCATCGCCCAAACGGGCTTGGTGGCGCTCTTGTTGATGTAGAGCATCTCGCCGCCATATTCGGCGACCTTGCTGTCGAGCATCTCGCGCGCGCCGATCGCGCGGCCGCCATGCGGGTCGAAGCGGTCGCGGATCGCCTTCAACTCGGCCATGTGCGCGTCGCTGATATTCTCGTTGCCGCCTTCGTAGAACAGGATCGAGGGGTTGTTGCGGTTGTAGACGATTCCCGCCTGCATCACTTCCTTGCGCTGCTCCCAGCGGCGGCCGGTGGTGTCGCTCTCGGCGTCGCCGGCGGGCATCGCCTCGATCAGCCCGACGCGGTCGGCGGATTCGATGTCCTGCTTGGATGGGGTGATGTGCATCCAGCGGACGAGGTTGCCGCCGCTCGCGACCATCAGCGCGTTGGAGAAGTCGCTGATCCAGGGCGGCACCGAGACGCCGACCGCGGGCCATTCGTTCGAGGTGCGCTGGCCATAGCCATGGACCTGGATCACCCGGCCGTTGAGCGCGATCATGCCGTCGCCGAAATGCGTCTGGCGGAAGCCGGTGCGGGTATCGACGCTGTCGATCGTCCGGCCCGCCTCGATCAAGCTGGTGGTGACGGTGTAGAGATAGCCATAGCCCCAGCTCCAGAAATGGAGGCCCGCGAGGCGGCCCTGAGCCGTGAGGATGCGGGTCTCGCCGGGCTGGAGCGTGGCGCTGCCGCCGGTCAGCCGGCCGACGCGGCGGCCGTCGGCGTCGCGGATCTCGACCGCGTAGGAGAGGGTGCGTGGCGCCTTGTCGTCGTTGCGGACCTGGGTTTCGGCATGGACGGTGGCGGCGTGGCCCGCGATGTCGAACTTGTCGGCCCAGACATATTGGCCGGTGGTGCCGAGCCCGAACTGGAGCGGCAGCGTCTGGTAGACCGGCCCCGTAAGGTGGAGCCGGACATTCCTGGTGATGCCGCCGTAATTGACGTTGAAATTGTCGTTGTTCCACTGGAAGCCGCTGCCGGTCGCGCGCTCCTTGTACTTCCAGTCATTGTCGACCCGGACCGCGATGAGGTTCTCGCCGGGCACCAGCGCCGCGGAGATGTCCGCGCCGAACGCCGCCACGCCGTTCTCGGAAAGCGCGACCGAGCGGCCGTTGACCCAGACCTCGGCGGCCTGGCGCACGCCTTCGAACTCTAGCAGCGCCCTGGGTGGGGCACCCGCGGGCAAAGTGATGCGCTTGCGGTACCAGGTGATGCCGGTCGACAGGTCCTTGATGTCGCGGGCGAAGGCCTGCTTCTCGTTGAAGGCGTTGGGGAGGGAGACGGTCTGCCAGCCGCTGTCGTCGAACGCGGCCAGCTCGGCGCCGGGATGGTCGCCGGTTGCGGTCCGCCAGCCGGGGTTGAGGCTGTAGGTCCGCCGCGGCGAGGCGACCACGCCCGACGCATCCTGCCCCGCCGCGGGCAGCGCGGGAAGGAGCGCGGCCAGCACGGCCACGGCATAAAACGGCGATACGCGCATTCGGCTTCCCCTTGGGCCCGGGCGGGCCGCTACCAGTTGAACATCGTGCCGTCCTCGAGCCGGTTCACCGGCAGATAGGCGCGGCGGTACGGGTGAAGGGCGGCGCGTTCCTCGTCGAGCTCGACTCCGAGCCCGGGCGCGTCGCCCGGATGGAGGCTGCCGTCCCTGAAGCTATAGGCATGCGGGAAGACCGCGTCGGTCTCTTCGGTGTGCAGCATATATTCCTGGATGCCGAAATTGGGCACCGACAGGTCGAAATGGAGCGCGGCGGCCATCGTCACCGGCGAGAGGTCGGTGGCGCCGTGGCAGCCGGTACGGACGTTGAACAGGTCCGCGAAGCTGGCGATCCGGCGCAGATGGGTGATGCCCCCGGCATGGACCACGGTCGCGCGGATATAGTCGATCAGCTGCTCCTGGATCAGCTGCTTGGCGTCCCACACCGAATTGAAGATCTCGCCGACCGCGAGCGGGGTGGTGGTGTGCTGGCGGATCAGGCGGAAATTGTCCTGGTTCTCGGCGACCACTGCGTCCTCGAGCCAGAAGGGGCGGTAGGGCTCGAGATCCTTGCCCAGCCGCCCGGCCTCGATCGGGGTCAGTCGGTGGTGGACGTCGTGGAGCAGGTGGACGTCCCAGCCGAGCGCCTCGCGCGCCGCCTCGAACAGTTCGGGCACGACGCGCATGTACTTCTCGGTCGACCAGACATTCTCGGTAGGAAGGTCTCCATCGGCGGGCTCGTAGAACATCTTGTCCTTCGAGACGCCGTAGGTCGAGGCAAGCCCGGGGACGCCCGACTGGAGCCGGATCGCCTTGTAGCCGAGCGCCTTGTAATGCAGCGCCTCGGCGATCGTATCCATCACGGTCTCGCCATTGGCGTGGCCATAGACCATCACCCCGTCGCGGCTTGCGCCGCCGAGCAGCTGATAGAGCGGGAGGCCGGCGACCTTGCCCTTGATGTCCCACAAGGCCATGTCGACCGCGGCGATCGACGACATCGTCACCGGTCCGCGCCGCCAGTACGCCCCCTTGTAGAGATACTGCCAGATATCCTCGATCCGGTGCGCGTCGCGGCCGATCAGCGTAGGGATCACATGCTCGGTGAGGTAGGCGGCGACCGCGAGCTCGCGGCCGTTGAGCGTCGCGTCGCCGAGGCCGGTGACGCCGTCCTCGGTCTCGATCTTGAGCGTCACGAAATTGCGGCCGGGGCAAGTCACCACGACTCGGGCGGAACGGATCTTCGACATGGGCGATTCCAAATTGGTCAGGCCAAAATGACCGGCGAACGCCTCTTGTGTCAAGCCAATCATTCGGGATAGTGGGTTGCATGACAGCGACTCTGCGCAAGCTCTATCAACGCATCGCCGAAGAGATTGCTGCAGGCATCGCCGAGGGCCGCTACCGCCCCGGCAGCCGGCTGCCGAGCGAGCGCGACCTTGCCGAGGAATTCTCGGTCAGCCGTCCGACGATCCGCGAGGCGATGATCGCGCTCAAGATGCGCGGGCTGGTCGAGACGCGGCAGGGATCGGGCATCTATGTGACCCAGGCCCCGCCTACGGCGGCGGCCGCACCCGCGCCCGAGCTCGATGTCGGCGCGTTCGAGCTGAACGAGGCGCGCGTGCTGTTCGAAGGCGAGGCGGCGGCGCTGGCGGCGACGTCGATCGAGGCGGAGACGCTGGCCGAGCTCGACCGCGTGCTCGAGCTGATGGCGCTCGGCGCCGACTCGCCCGCCGCTCTCGACGCCGACCGGCAGTTCCACTTGCTCATCGCCGGGGCGACGGGGAACAGTCTTGTCCGCATGGTGGTGGAAATGCTCTGGAATATCCGCGAGCAGTCGCCGCTCTGCGTCCATATGTTCAACGAGGCGCGGCGCGAGGGCGTGACCCCGCGCGTCGAGGAGCATCGCATGATCGTCGATGCGCTCAGGGCCCGCGACTCGCAGCGCGCGCGGGATGCGATGCGCACCCATCTGCGCCGCGTTACCGAGGATTTGCTGGTCGCGACCGAGCTCGAACAGATGCAGCGCGCCCGCGCCGAGGCCGATGCGCTGCGCAGCCGCGTGGTCCGCCGCGCTGCGGTCTAGACCTTCCAAGGCCTCCGGGGCCCGCGCAAATGCGCCATTTTGACCCGATTGCCAGCTTCCGCCGTGCCGTGATGGGGCATTGGTCTGACAGGTGACTTGCGCGCCGCCGCGAACCTGCTAAATTCTAAGTCTTGGATAGGCGTCTCACATTGTGGGAGATTAGATTCGACGCGGGATTTGGCCGGGAATGGCTGCCCGGATCGTGGTGAGAAGCAAGCAAGGTACCGCCGCGACGCCTGCGCCGAAGGACAAGGAGAGGGGAGAACCATGACGGATCGACTGAATTTGCGGCGTCACATCGGCGCGACGGCCTCCTGGACTGTGCTGGGTCTGGTGCTGGCCTGCGGCGCGACCGAGGCGAGGGCGCAGACCGCCACTGCCGTGATCGGCTCGGAAGATGCCGGGATCGGGCAGGACGCGGGCGCCGGCCAGGACCAGGATGCGGGCGCGCAGAACGAGCAGATCATCGTCGTGGGCTCGCGCGCGAGCCAGCAATCGGCCAACAACCGCAAGAAGAACGCCCGTACCGCGACCGACTCGATCGTCGCGGACGATATCGGCTCCTTCCCCGACCGCAACGTCAACGAGGCCATTTCGCGCATCCCCGGCGTCGCGCTGTCGCGCAACGAATTCGGCGAGGGCGACGGCGTCGCGGTGCGCGGCAACGGCCCCGATCTCACGCGCGTCGAGCTCGACGGCGTCGGTGTGCAGAGCACCAATGCGCTGGCGATCGCCGGCGCCACCGGCCGCGGCGCCGATCTTCGCGAGCTGCCCGCCGAAATGGTGAAGAGCGTCGACGTGGTCAAAGGCTCGACCGCCGACATGACCGAAGGGTCGCTCGGCGGCACCGTCCAGATCCACACTCGCACCGGCCTCGATTTCAAGAAGCCCTATTTCTCGCTGCGGCTCGGCGCCGGCCAGAATTCGCTGGGCAAGGACTGGACGCCCGATTTCAGTGCGGTCGCGTCGCACAAATTCTTCAACGACCGGCTCGGCGTGATCGTCAGCGGCAGCTATTCGAAGATCCAGAACAACGCCCACGCCTATGAGAATACGACGAGCAACAACCGCGGCTATTCGCGTCTGTTCGACTTCGATCAATCGCCCGAGAAGACCTTCTCCTTCAATCCGGCGACGGTCGGCACCGACGCCGCCGACGTGGCGATCGCCAACGCCACTGCGCCCGACGGTACCTCGCTGACGCCACGCGAGCTGGTGACGCTCGCGGCCGGCGCCACGTCGAAGGCGCAGTGCATGACGATCTTCCCGAACAATCCGACGGGCAGCACCGCGCAGCGCGCCGAGCGCATCCTCGAGCAGCAGACCTGCCTCAATCAGTGGAACGACTATACGCCGTCGCTGATCCGCAACTTCATGCTGACCCAGACCGACGAGCGCTATTCGTTCGACGGCCGGCTCGACTATCGCCTGACCGATCATCTGACCATCTACGCCAAGGGCACGATCGCCAACCGCCAGGTGCACGACCAGAACCGCAGCCGCACGCCGATCTCGCTGTTCAACCAGAACCTGGCCGGCACCTTCTCCGACAGCGCGGCGGGGTATCCGCGTATCCGGAGCGTCGCGCCCGGCGCGACCGGTTATTTCCTGGTCGACAAGGACTTCGCGCTGAACAATGTCAGCAACAACGCCACATTGGGCAATGTGCTCAACGTCGACCCGACCAAGGTCACGGTCGACAAGAATCACAACGTCACCAGCATGACGCTGACCAACAACTCGGTGGGCATCGACCAGATCGAGAACCATATCGACACCAAGACCAAATATGCGCAGATCGGCGCCGAATATGAGGACGATCATTTCGAAGGCACGCTGTGGGCCGGCCTGACCAAGGCGTCGACCAGCCGCGGCGACATGCGCACCTCGCGCACCTATGCCTATGGCGACGCGACGCTGACGCTGCAGCCCAACGGCCTGTGGGACATCCAGCTCCCCTCGACCTATGACGAGACCAACCCGGCCAATTTCGTCCAGCTGAACACGCCGCCGTGCGTCTCGGGCGGAACCAATCCCGCCCTCTGCACCGGGCAGAACGCAGTGGCCGCGGGCCCGAACGGTCCGGCGACGCCGGCCTATCTGGTCACTCAGATGCCGAGGACCACGCCGAACTTCTCGATCCAGTATACTCCTGCGCTCGGCGTATCGACCGACAAGGAAGCGAAGTTCGACCTCGGCTACAAGACGAATGGCGACGTCCCGTTCATCACGCGGATCAAGGTCGGCGCGAATTACCGCAACCAGGACATCAAGCGCTGGAACAATGGCGGCTACACGGTGAGCCCGGCCACGTGCAAGACCGGAACCAGCTGCACCTTCGGGTCCGCGGATTATGTCCCGGCGGTGATCGTGCCCACGGCGATCGTGCGCGGCTCCTATCGCGCGTGCGAACCCACCGCCGGATCGTCCGCGCCGGGCGGCCTCTCGTGCAACTACGGCTTTGTCCCCAGCACCAACCCGGCCAATGTCCGCTCCGGCGTCGATACGCTGACGCCGGAACAGTTGCGCGCGTTGTTCGAGCAGACGCTCGAATCGCCCGATTCGGAATATTTCGGCGACCTGCCCAATCGCGGCAATCTGCCGCCGGCCTGGCAGGGCATCCGCACCGACGAGCTGTTCTCGCAGCTTGGCGCGTCGCAGTTCATGAACTTCGATTGCCTCAAGACCTGCATGGGCAGTGACGGCAAGATGTACGACCAGCCGGTCACGCGCGCCAACGAGACGATCAAGGACGTCTATGGCATGGTCGATTTCGAGCAGCGCCTGCCGCTCGGGCTGCTGTTCAACGGCAATGTCGGCGTTCGCGGGGTCTTCCGTAACGTCAAGGCCTCCGGCCTCCAGACCGTCCGCGTGATCCGCGTGACGCCATCGTTCGATCCCAACAATCCGAATGCAGCGGCAGGCTTCGTCAACTACGACTATTCGGCGCCGGTCACGATCAACTCGTCGACCAGCGACTGGCTGCCGAGCGTCAATCTCAACCTCTGGGCGTTCAACGAGAGCCTGGTGCTTCGCGCCTATGGCGGCAAGACCCTGGCCTGGCCGGACATGAACAAGCTGATTCCCAGCGGCACCTGCACGGCGTTCGACGAGCGCGAGGCGCTCGATCCCGCGCCCGACGATACCGCCGGCTGCCCGTCGGGACGTGTCGGCAATCCTGGCCTCAAGCCGTTCACGGCCTGGAATTACAATCTCAGCCTCGAATGGTATCCGAACCGCGACACTTTGCTGTCGGTGACCTATGGCAAGCTCGACGTGAAGGTCGGCAATCCGATCAACGTGACGGTGCTCGAAAAGCCCTTCGCAGGGAGCACGCAGACCGATCCGGTCACCGGCCAGCCGCTCTCGGATGTCGAGTTCCTCGTGCCCACCTATGGCAACGGTCCGGGCTACAAGCGCGACATCTGGGAATTCCAGGCCAAGACCGCGTTCACCTTCCTGCCCTGGTTCCTGCGGCACACCGGCGCGGACGTGAACTTCTCGATCCTCGCCTCGTCCGTCACCAGCGGCCAGCAGGATCCGCTCACCGGCGACGTGATGCTGCCGCCGGACGAATCCAAATATTATGCAAACGCCTCGATCTGGTACGACGACGGCAAGCTCAACCTGCGCGTCGCCTATCAGAAGCGCAGCTCGCGCTTCTCGTGCATCACGCCGTGCGGCGGCAACACGGTCGACATCAACTATCCGGGCGAGCAGTGGACCAATGTCCGCCTGGTCGCGCCGGGCTATAATCCTGGCGTGCCGCGCTTCACCGACGAGAGCACCTTCATCGACGCGAAGGCGTCGTACAACATCAACCGCAACTTCCAGGTCTATCTGGAGGCGCGCAACATCGGGCGCGAGGCGCAGACCATCTCGACGGGCGGCTATACCGACTTCGCCGACGGCACGCCCAAGATCATGCGCCTGCAATATGGCGGGCGCCGGATCATGGGCGGCGTGCGCATCCAGTTCGGCAACTGATCGCGGCCGGGCGTTCCGATCGAGGGGCGCCTGGCCGTCGCTTGAAGTGAAAAAGGGGAGCGAGCGGGGGCAGGGCGCGTTGAGGCGTCGTGCCTCCGTTCGTTTTTCGACTGCGCGATCCGCGCCCGGCCAGGAGATGCCCGATGCGTCAATTCTGCGTCCTGCTCACCGCCATGCTCGCCACCGCGGCCGCACCCGCGACCGCGACCGCGCCGCAGGCGCCGCGGCAATGCTTCTGGGCTTCGGAAGTCAGCGGATTCAGCGATGTCGGCCCCAGCCGCGCGCTGGTCCGCATCGGCGCGCGCGAAACCTGGGAGCTCACGCTTGCCGCCGGCTGCCCGCATGTCGACTGGGCGATGCGGATCGGCATCCGCTCGCGCACCGGCGAGCGGATCTGCCCGGGCAGGCCCGCAGAACTGCTGGTTCCCAATGCCAGCGAAAGCGGTTTCCAGCGCTGCCTGGTGAACGGCATCCGCAAGCTCACGCCCAGCGAAGCCAGAGCGGCGCGAGGGGAGCACTGAACGGCTGGCGCCTTTGCGGCGAATAGGCGCTATCGTGCCGCCATGAGCGGAGTGGCAAGCAGTTCGCTGGCGGCGGGGCCCGGTGCGGCGCGGGGGTTGCTCGACGCGCCCGGCCTGGGCGTGGTGGCGGTGCCGCGTCCGTCGCTCGACGATCTGCCCTATCGCGAGTTCGTCCGGCAGCTGCTGCAACGCCAGGGATTCAAGCTCGATTTCAACGGCCAGCCGCCCGATGGGGCCGTCGCGATGGTCGCGGACCAGTTGCTCGGCCCGGGCACCTTCGCCCGGGAACGCGCCCAACTCGTCGGGGATATCGCTGCGCTGGCGGACCATATGCAGGGTGTGGCGGGCGGCCCGCCGCCGATGGTCTCGATCCGCACCTTCTTCGCGCCGGGGGATCTCGTCTGGCATGTCGACCGGCTGCACGATCCCGAGGCGTTCCGGCTGGTCTGGCCGATCGGCCGCCCCGCGGGGATGCGGGTCACGCTGCGGGACAATATCGATGCGCGGATCCACCGCGCCTATATGCGCCGGGAGCATCCGCTGCTCTGCCGTCTCGACACGCGCGTCGCGCGCACCGGGGCGGAGGTCGAGACGCTCTGGGCGCACCGGCCCGCGCAGCTCGCCGCGATGGTCTCCGGTGAATTTCCGTTCGTGATCGATCCGGCGCTGGAATGGGAGATCGCGCCCGGCGCCGCGAGCATTCACCGCGTCGAGACGCCGGGGCATCCCGGCACCTGGCATCGCTCATCCTGGAGCAACCGCCGCGCCCCCGGGCTGCAGATCGTCATCACCGCGGCGTCGTACGAATGACCCGGCGCCTCGGACGGACCGGGCTGGAAGTACCCGAACTGACGATCGGCACCGCGGCGTGGAGGACAGGCGACGCGGCGGAGATCGGCGCGATGATCGGCCTGGCGGCGGAGCGCGACGTCACTGCGTTCGAGATCGACGCTGGCGACAGTGCGGCAGTAGACCTGCTCGCGCGTGGGGGCAGGCGGGGCATGCTGGTCCATGCTCGCGTGACGTCGCTGGTCCCGTTCGATCTTCCCTCGCCGCACGTATCCGCCGATCATGCCTATCCCCGCCATCATATCCGCGCCGAGACCGAAGGGCTGCTCCGGCGCCTCGGCGTGGAGCGGCTGGCGCTCCAGCAGCTCCATGCCTGGTGCCCCGAATGGCTCCACGAAGGCGATTGGCGCGAGACGCTCGAGCGGCTGCGCGAAGAGGGCAAGATCGCCGGCTTCGGCGTATCGCTGTTCGACCATGACGCGGATGCCGGGCTGACCGCGGTCGCCGAAGGCGCGATCGACAGCGTGCAGGCGATGTACAATGTCTTCGATCCCGCCGCCGCCGAGTTGCTCTTCCCCTTGTGCCGCCGGCACGATGTCGGCGCGATCGCGCGGTCACCGCTCTATTATGGCGCGCTCGCCGGGCGCGTGGACGGGTTCGCCGACTGGCGCGGCGACTATTTCTACGGCGCGCATGCCCGCGAGACCCGCGAGCGCGTCGAGCGGCTGCGCGAGGCGGGCCCGCTTCCCGAGCTCGCGCTTCGCTTCGCGCTGTCGCATCCCGCCGTCTCGACCGTCGCGGTGGGGGTACGCACCCGTGCCCAGCTCGAGACGGCGCTCCACGCGATCGAGATGGGCCCGCTCGGCGCCGAACAATGCGCGTCGCTCGCCGGCCATGCCTGGCTCTGCTAATCCTATATTGTAACGAAATGTATCAATACTTGGGAATCTGTTGACGCCACCCCGGCGAGCGAGCAACCTGTGCGGAGCCAGAATCGCTGGAGAGGGGTGCCGATATGCGTATCATGATGCTCGCTGCGGGGCTGACCGCCCTCGCGCTTCCCGCGGCCGCGCAGCCGGGGCGCCAGATCGAGAAGCTCGACCGCGGCCTGGTCGCGGTACCGGCCGAGGGCGGCGGCAACCATGTCTCGTGGCGGCTGCTCGCGACCGATCCGAAGGCGAAGACCTTCACGCTCTACCGCGACGGCAAGGTGCTAGCCCGGATCGGCGCGAAGGATGCGACCAGCTTCCTCGACCGCCAGGGCGGCCCCGCCTCGCGTTACGCGCTGGCGCCGAGCGGCCCGGCGGTGACGCCCTGGGCGAACGGCTATCTGTCGATCCCGCTCGACAAGCCCGCGGACCGCACCACCCCCGACGGCCAGACCTATTCGTACAGCGCCAACGACGCGAGCGTCGGCGACCTCGACGGCGATGGGCGCTACGAGCTGATCGTCAAATGGTATCCCTCGATCGCCAAGGACAATGCCTTTTCCGGATATACCGGCGAGACACTGATCGACGCCTATACGCTCGACGGCAAGAAGCTTTGGCGGATCGACCTGGGGCGTAACATCCGCTCGGGCGCGCACTACACCCAGTTCATGGTCTTCGACTTGGACGGCGATGGCCGCGCCGAAGTCGCGATGAAGACCGCTGACGGGACGGTCGACGGCACCGGCAAGGTGATCGGCGACCCCAATGCCGACTGGCGCAGCGACGGCGGCGAAGTCGCGTCGAAGGATCGCACCGGATCGACCACCACCCCCGACGGCCGTCAGGTCTCGCGGCTCCAGGGCCGGATCCTCAAGGGCCCCGAATTCCTGACCGTCTTCGACGGCCTCACCGGCAAGGCGCTCGCCACCGCGCCCTATGCCCCGCCGCGCGACCCGCGCACCGATGCGCCCACGGTGGAGCAGATGACCGAGACCTGGGGCGACGGCTATGCCAACCGGTCCGAACGCTATCTCGCCGGGGTCGGCTATTTCGACGGCAAGCGACCGAGCCTGGTGTTCGGGCGCGGCTATTATGCCCGCTCGGTGCTCGCCGCCTGGGACTGGCGCGGCGGCAAGCTGACGATGCGCTGGCTGTTCGACAGCGCCGCGCCGGGCAACGCCAGGTTCGGCGCCAACGGCAACCATCAGCTCTCGATCGCCGATGTCGACGGCGACGGACGCGACGAAGTGATCTACGGATCGATGGCGGTCGACGACAACGGCAAGGGGCTGTGGTCCACGGGGCTCGGCCATGGCGATGCGATGCACGTCTCGGATCTCGACCCCACTCGCCCGGGGCTGGAGAAGTTCGGCGTCCACGAAGTGATGCGGATGAGCGGCAACCGCGGCGCGGCGATGCTCGATGCGCGCACCGGCGAATTGCTCTGGTCGACCCCCGCCGACCGCGACACCGGCCGCGGCATCGCCATCGATATCGACCCGCGCCACCCCGGCGCCGAGGCCTGGGCGTCCAATTCGTCCGAGCTCTACGATGTCAAGGGCAAGGTCATCCCCGGTGGGCATCCGCGCGCGGCCAATTTCGGCATCTGGTGGGACGGCGATCGGCTACGCGAGCTGCTCGACGGCACGCGCATCACCAAATGGGACTGGACCAACGGCACCGAGAAAGTCCTGCTCGATCCGCCGGGCACGGTCTCGAACAACGGCACCAAGAAGAATCCGTCGCTCTCCGCCGACATTCTCGGCGACTGGCGCGAGGAGCTGGTCCTCCCCAGCGCCGACAGCCGCGAGATGCGGATCTACACCACGCCGATCCCGACCACCGAGCGGATCGTCACGCTGATGCACGATCCGGTCTATCGGCTGGGGGTGGCGTGGCAGAACACGGCGTACAACCAACCGCCGCATGTTTCCTATTATCTCGGCGCGCCGGTGAAGTAGGCTTCAAAAATTTCCTCCCTCGCAGGGCACCTGCGGGGGAGGGGGACCGCCCGCGAAGCGGGTGGTGGAGGGGGATCACTGCTATCGTGAGGGGTTTGCCCCCTCCACCACCGCCTTCGGCGGCGGTCCCCCTCCCCCGCTCTTCGAGCGAGGGAGGAAAAAGCAGAGACCGCCTATTCCGGCAGTTTGCAGATATCGACCCAGCGCCGCGATACCAGAACCGCCAGCCGCTCGGGCGCGACTTCGACCGAGCTGGTGAGCGATCCCGCCGCGGGATAGACGGTGTCGAAGCCGCGGAGCGAGACGTCGCAATAGACCGGCACCGGCGTCGCGAGCCCGAACGGGCAGACCCCGCCGACCTTGTGGCCGGTGACCTCGAACGCCTCCTCGGCGCTCAGCATTCGCGGGCGGCCGCCGAACTCGGCCTTGGTCTTTCCGTTGTCGATCCGCGCGTCGCCGCGTGCGAGGACGAGGAAGACCTCGTCATTGACGCGCAGCGCCAGCGTCTTGGCGATCCGCGCGGGCTCGACGCCGAGCACGTCGGCGGCCTCGGCGACGGTGGCGGTGCTGCGGCTATGGTCGATCAGCCGCAGATCGGGCGCATGTTCGGCGAGCCAGGCGCGGGCGGTCTCGAAACTCATGCGATCGGTTCGATCGACAGGATTTCGATCGCTTCGGCCTTGCCGTTGAAATCGACGCGATCGCCGGCCTCGGCGCCGATCAGCGCATGCGCGAGCGGGGCGAGGAAGGAGAGGCGGTCGGCGGCGGGGTCGGCTTCGTCGTGTCCGACCAGCTCGATCGCGCGGACCTTGCCCGCCAGGCGGATGCGTACGCGGGTGCCGATGCCGGCGGTGCCGTCCTCGGGCAGGGGCGCGACTTCGGCGGTCGACTGGCGGGTGTGCCAGTAGCGAAGGTCGCGCTGGATCAGCTTGCGGGCTTCCTCGTCGCCCTCCGCCGCCAGCGCAGCCTCCAGCTCGGCGACCTTCGCGGCGATCAGCGCGGGGCCGCGCGCCGTCACCAGGTTGGGGCCCGGCGGGAGCGGCAGCTCGAAACGGGGCTCCTTGTGTTCCTCGTCGCTCTCGCGGCGGAATGCGACGCTCATCAGGCGGGTGCTTCCTCCAGCGTGGACGAGACCTTCCAAAGATCGATCGCGCCTTCGGTTGCATGCTGGTCGATTTCGGCCAGTTCCCCGGCACTGAAATCGAGATTGTTCACGGCATCGAGCGAATCGTCGAGCTGCGCTACGGTCCGCGCGCCGATCAGTGCCGAGGTGACGCGCGGGTCGCGCAGCACCCAGGCGATCGCCATCTGCGCCAGCGTCTGCCCGCGCCGTTTGGCAATCGCATCGAGCGCGCGGACGCGCTCGATATTCTCGGCGGAAAGCAGCTGCTGGTCGAGCGAGGACCCGCCCTTGGCCGCGCGCGCGTCGCCGGGCACGCCGCCGAGATATTTATTGGTCAGCATCCCCTGTGCGAGCGGCGAGAAGGCGATGCAGCCGACCCCGAGATCGCCGAGCGTGTCGAGCAGCCCGTTCTCGATCCAGCGGTTGAGCATCGAATAGCTCGGCTGGTGGATGATGAGCGGGACCTTGTGCTCCGCCAGGATCGCGGCGGCGCGGCGGGTGAGATCGGGCGAATAGGAGGAGATGCCGACATAGAGCGCCTTGCCCTGCGCGTGGATCTGGGCGAGCGCGCCCATCGTCTCCTCGAGCGGGGTCCTGGGGTCGACGCGGTGCGAATAGAAGATGTCGACATAGTCGAGCCCCATCCGCCTGAGGCTCTGGTCGCACGACGCGATCAGATACTTCTTCGATCCCCCGACATCGCCATAGGGCCCGGGCCACATGTCCCACCCGGCCTTGGTCGAGATCACCAGCTCGTCGCGGTGCGCGGCGAAATCGGTGGCCATAACCCGCCCGAAATTCTCTTCGGCCGATCCGTAGGGCGGGCCGTAATTGTTCGCGAGATCGAAGTGAGTCACCCCGCGGTCGAACGCGCGGCGCAGCATCGCCCGGCCCGTCTCGAACACGTCGTCGCCGCCGAAATTCTGCCAGAGCCCGAGGCTCACCGCCGGCAGGTCGAGCCCGCTCCGCCCGCAGCGGCGATAGGGCATGCGCCCGTCATAGCGATCGGCGTCGGCGGCATAGGACGGCGGGAAGGGCATGGAATCCTCCGATGATTCGGTCCCCTCTCTATCGCCGCCGCTCGCGAGCGTCACCTGTCGCCCGGCTCGCGCCGGCGGGGCGAGCGGTTGACAGTCCTTCACAGTAATGCAAGCCTTCGGGCAAGATGTGGGAGGGCATCGCCTTGGCTATCAAATGGACCATTCTCGGATGGTTCGCTGCGATTGCCTTGTTCATTCTTTACAAGATCGTCACGGGCGGGATTTCGTTAGAGGGCGTGGTCCGCCACAAGGCGGATGGAAGCTTCGGTTTCCACCGGCTGCAATTGCTCGCCATGACTCTGCTCTTCGCATGCGGTTATGTGATGTTCGCGCTGCGCCAGCCTCCGGGATCGGGCATGCCCGAAATCTCGACGCCGATACTCGCGGCGCTGCTCGGCAGCCAGACGGCCTATCTGGGCGGCAAATTCTTCAATCGGGGGAAACGGGAATGACGGGGATATGGCTCTATATCTCGGCGGGACTGGCGATCGTGCTTGCGCTGTTCATCGCCGGGATCGCGATCGCGGTGCTGCTGGCGCTGTTCAACGGGACGATCCGGCTGGATCACCTGATCGCCGAACCCGCGGATCCGCGATCCCAGGCCAAGGCGCAGGGCAGGGGCGAGGATGACGCCAGCCCGCCGGAGACGCCCAAGGCGAGCATGTCGCGGCTGCAACTGCTGATCTTCACCTTCGTGATCGGCGGCGTCTATCTCGTGCTGTGCCTCGAATCGGGCAGTTTCGTACCGATTCCCGACAATGTCCTGCTGCTGCTGGGCATCAGCGGCGGCACCTATGCCGCGTCGAAGACGATCCGCGCCGCCGATAACGGCAAGCAGGCCGATGCCGACGTCGCCAAGGCGAAGGCCGATGCCGATGCTGCCAGAGCCGCCGCGGCAAAGGCGGAGGCGATGGCAGGCAAGGTCACCACTCGCACGAAACAGCCCTGATGAAGCGGCGGCTTGCCTCGCTGCTGGCGATCCTCGCGCCGCTGGCGATCGCGGCGCTCGCCAAAGTCCCCGGCGTGTCGCCACAGGCGCGGCCCCCGAGCGTGCTGGCGGACGCGCCCCTGCCCGGCGCGCCCCCGGCCGGAGTCGTGCCCGCGCCGACGCCCGCGGGACAGGCCGCCTGCCTTGCGCATTACGCGGCCGATGTCGGCCTCCCGGTGCACCGCAGCAGGGACGCGGCGAGCGCGCAGACCCTGATCTGCCGGCAAGGCTATGCGGTGTCGTTCAACGTCACCACGCACAATCCGGACTGGGTGGTCGAACGGCTGACGCCGGCGCAGCTCGCGGACAAGTTTCCCCGCGACGACGCATTCGCGCCCGATCCCCTGCTCGGCGCGACCTCGCCGACGCTCGACGACTATCGCGCCGGGGATTCCGCAGGCGTGCATTACCAGCGCGGCCACCAGGCGCCGAATCAGGACTTCGCCTCCAGCCAGCAGATGGGCATGGAAAGCTTCTACATGTCCAACATGTCGCCTCAGATCGGCGCGTTCAACGGCGGGATCTGGCGCGTGCTCGAAGGCCAGGTGCGGCTATGGGTGACGTGCACACATCACAGCGACTTGCTGGTCGTCACCGGGCCCATCTATCGCAACCACGACCGCGAGATCGGCGCGAACCGCGTCTGGGTGCCCAAGGCCTATTACAAGATCGTCTACGACCTGCAGCAGGACGTGGCGGTGGGCTTCGTGCTCGACAATGCCAAGGCCGATCAGGCGGGGGACGATTTCAGCGGCTATGTCCAGCCGATCGCCGAGATCGAACGCCAGACGGGACTCGATTTCTTCAGCCGGCTCAGCGTGCGCGGCCGCAGGATGATCGAGGGCACGCCGGGAACGCCCTGGGGCCATATCGCGCGCTGCAGCGATCCGGCGGCGAGTTGAGGCTCAGACGGTAAAGCTCTCGCCGCAGCCGCAGGCGCCCCTGGCGTTGGGGTTCTCGAAGACGAAGCCCGCGGCGAAATCGTCCTCGACCCAGTCCATCTTCGAGCCGACCAGATAGAGCACCGAAGCGCCATCGACGAAGAAGGTGCCGCCCGGCGTCTCGATCCGCTCGTCGAACGGCTTGGCCTCGGTCACGTAATCGACCGAATAGGCGAGCCCCGAACAGCCGCGGCGCGGGGTCGAGAGCTTGACGCCGATCGCGCCTTCGGGCGCCTTCGCCATCAGATCGGCGATGCGCTGCTCGGCGGCGGGGGTGAGCGTCAGCGCCGCGGGGCGTTCGCGCACGGCCATCACAGCATCCCCAGTTCGAGCTTGGCCTCGTCGGTCATCTTGCTCGGATCCCAGGGCGGATCCCAGACGAGATTGACTTCGGCATGACCGACCCCGGGCACCGATCCGACGCGCAATTCGACTTCGCCGGGCATCGATTCGGCCACCGGGCAATGCGGGGTGGTGAGCGTCATCGTCACTGCCGCGTGGCCGTCGTCGGTGACTTCGACGCCGTAGATCAGGCCGAGATCGTAGATGTTCACCGGAATCTCGGGATCGTAGATTTCCTTCAAGGCCTCGACGATCGCCGCCTGCACTGCGCCGCCTTCGCCTCCGGCCGGATCGGCGGCGGGCTGCTGCGACAGGAAGCCTTCGAGATAGTCGCGCTTGCGCTCGAAGGTCTCGCGCGCGCCCGCCGATTTTTCGGCGTGGGCGCCATCGACAACGTCCTCGACGCGCGCACGCGGCGGCGTCTCGACGCTTTCGACCTGTTCGATTTCGATCTTGTCGCTCACCCGAAAATCCTCGTTACGCGTTCGACGCCCCTGACCAGCATGTCGATATCGGCGGCGCTGTTATAAACCCCGAAGCTTGCCCGCGCCGTCGCCGCCACGCCGAGCGCGTCCATCAGCGGCTGGGCACAGTGGTGGCCGGCGCGGATCGCGACCTGGCCTTCGTCAAGGATGGTGGCGATGTCGTGCGGATGCGCGCCTTCGACCGCGAAGCTGACGATCCCCGCGCTGTCCTCGGGACCGAACAGCCGCACGCTGTTGAGCGCCGACAGCGCCTCGCGCGCCTGGCGGACCAGCGCGGTCTCGTGGGCGTGAATGCGCTCGAGGCCGATCCCGTCGACATAGTCGCACGCCGCGTGCAGTCCGAGCACCCCGACGATATGCGGCGTCCCCGCCTCGAACCGGCCCGGGGGCGGGGCATAGGTCGTCTTCGCGAAGGTCACGCGGTCGATCATCGATCCGCCGACCTGCCAGGGCGGCATCGCGTCGAGCAGCGCATAGCGGCCCCACAGCACGCCGATCCCGGTCGGCCCGTAGAGCTTGTGTCCCGAGAAGACGTAGAAGTCGCAGCCGAGCGCGGCGACGTCGACCGGCATGCGCGGCACCGCCTGGCAGCCGTCGAGCAGGATCTTCGCGCCGACGGCATGGGCGAGCTCGACCGCGCGCTTCGCGTCGAGCGTCGAGCCGAGCACGTTGGAGACATGGCCCAGCGCGACCAGCTTGTGCGCCTCGGTCAGCATGGCCTCCATCGCGTGGAGATCGATGCGGTGATCCTCGGTCAGCGGGATCACGTCGATCGCGGCGCCTATCTTCTCTGCGGCCATCTGCCAGGGGACGATGTTGGCATGATGCTCGAGCGTCGAGAGCAGGATGCGGTCGCCGGGCTTCAGCTGTTCCTGCGCCCAGCATTGCGCGACCAGATTGATCGCCTCGGTCGCGCCGCGGACGAAGATCACTTCCTCCGCCTTTCCACCGATGAACTTCGCCACCCGCGCGCGCGCCGCCTCATAGGCATAGGTCATGTCCGCCGAGCGCTGGTACACGCCGCGATGGACGGTCGCGTAGGTCGCAGCATAGCCGCGGGTGACCGCGTCGATCACCGGGCGCGGCTTCTGCGCGGTGGCGGCGGTGTCGAGATAGGCCCAGCCCTCGGGAATCGCGGGGAAATCGGCGAGAAGATCGAGCGGGCGGAGATCAGTGGCCACGCTCATGCGGCTTTCATCCGGTTGACAGAGTTTACACTAGCATAGCGAAAAAACATTCCTCGCCGATGCGCCGTGAAAAACGGGCGTCGGCGGTGGCCGGCAGAGAGAGGATCAGCGCACATCGCCGAAACGCTGGCAGGCGAAATCCAACATTGAAAGCGGCGAGTCACAGCGCGGCCTCCAACCAAGCGTCGGCATCGGTTTCGAACGCCGCGCGCACCGCCTCGTCGCCGATCCGCGCCAGCGCGTCGGCCACGAACGCGCGGGTCAGCAGCGCCGTCGCGCGCGCTTCGGGGATGCCGCGGCTCTGGAGGTAGAAGAGCGCGGCGCGATCGAGCTCGCCCACCGTCGCGCCGTGCGCGCACTTCACATCGTCGGCGAAGATTTCGAGCTCGGGCTTCAGATTGATCGTCGCGGTGCGCTTGAGCAGCAGCCCGCGCAGCGATTGCTCGCCGTCGGTCTGCTGCGCGCCCTGCGCAACCTCGACGCGAGCGGCGAGACTCGCGGTGGACTGGTCCGCCGCGACCGCGCGCCACAGCTGGCGGCTGGTGCCCTCCACCGCCTCGTGGCGCACCACGACCGCGCATTCCTGCTTCTGCGCACCACGGGTGAGCAGCGCCCCGCCCATCTCGGCGAAGCCGCCCTTGCCGGCAAGCGTCAGCGATCCGTCGATCCGGCTTCCGGCGCCGCCCACGCCGAGGAACACCGAGACGAGACTCGCCGCCTCGCCGATCTCCGCCTCGTCGCGCAGCGAGACGAAGCCGTCGGTCTGCATCAGCCGCACCGACCGCATCAGACGCGCGCCGCGGGCGAGCGAGATGCTCGTCAAGGCGTTCGTCCAACCCGCACCGGCGTAGGTTTCGACGACCGAAACCGCAGCGTCCTCTTCGAGATGCCAGCGTGCAGGCGCATGGTTCTCGCCGCCGACAGTGACGTGGAGGATTTGGATCAAAGGACTCGCTGAGCGGGAAGCAAAGCGAAATACCGCGCCGTCTCCGCTTGCAGCGTGGCCGAGCGCGTGTTCCGAACCAATCTCACCGTTTTCCCAATCGAAGCCGCAAGTGTCGCTGAACTCTTCCGCGAAATAACCATCGACGAAAACGAGTCTAGGGCCCTCTACCGGCAGAAAAAGGCCGCTATCCACCGTTCCAACAAAGCGCTCGATATGGCGCGCTTCCTCAATGCCGGCGAGATCGGCCCAGCGCCATTCCTCCAGCTTCGGAGATGGGAGATCGATCTCAAGCAACATCACGCCGCCACAGCCCCGTAACCTTCGCGCTCGAGTTCGAGCGCCAGCTCGGGGCCGCCGGTGCGGGTGATCCGTCCAGCCTCGAGCACATGGACGAAATCGGGCCGCACATAATCGAGCAGCCGCTGGTAATGGGTGATCAGCAGCACTGCCTTGTCGGGCGCGCGCATGATCCGGTTGATGCCGTCGCCGACGATGCGCAGCGCATCGATGTCGAGCCCCGAATCGGTCTCGTCGAGCACCGCGAATTTGGGGCCGATGATCCCCATCTGCACCATCTCGTTGCGCTTCTTCTCGCCGCCCGAGAAGCCGACATTGACCGGGCGCTTGAGCATCTCGAGGTCCATCCCCAGCGCCTCGGCCTGGGCACGGGCGAGCTTGAGGAACTCGGCCCCGGAGAGCGGTGCCTCGCCCCGCGCGCGGCGCTGGCTGTTGAGCGCCTCGCGGAGGAACTGGACGTTGGAGATGCCGGGGATCTCGACCGGATACTGGAAGCCGAGGAACAGACCGGCTGCCGCGCGCTCGTGCGGGGCGAGCTCGAGCAGGTCCTGCCCGTCGAAGCGCACGCTGCCTTCGGTCACCTCATAGCCGGGCCGCCCGCCCAGCACATAGCCGAGCGTCGACTTGCCCGCGCCGTTGGGTCCCATGATCGCGTGGATTTCGCCGGCGTCCACGGTGAGCGACAGGCCCTTGAGGATCGGCTTGTCGGCGACGGTGGCGTGGAGGTTGGTGATTTGGAGCATCAGAACCAAAACTCGTTCATTTCCTTGAGGAAGTTCTTGTCGGCAACGGCGAAGCCCGAGGCATCACCCATCACCGAATCGATTCCGCAACGCGGGCAAAGGGCGCAATCTTCGTTATCAACCCAGTCCTCGATCTCCGACGGCTCGAAGATTTCGCAGCAATAGAAGCACCCGGCCCTGGCGCTCGCTTCCAGTTCGGCCCGATGGCGAACCGTGTGCGTATGTGCATCGAGGAGATATCCCCGCCCGTCCGCGCGAGCTTGAGCCTTTTTGCGCGCGTGAGCGTCCGCGAAGCTCATCCCACGCTCCCCTCAAGGCTGATCCCCAGCAGTTTCTGCGCCTCGACCGCGAATTCCATCGGCAGCTGCTGGAGCACTTCCTTGGCGAAGCCGTTGACGATCAGCGCCACCGCGGCCTCCTGGTCGAGCCCGCGCTGCATCGCGTAGAAAAGCTGGTCGTCGCTGATCTTCGAGGTGGTCGCCTCGTGCTCGATCTGGGCCGAAGGGTTGCGCACTTCGATGTACGGGACGGTGTGGGCGCCGCATTCGCTGCCCAGCAACAGGCTGTCGCACTGGGTGAAGTTGCGGACATTCTCGGCGGTCGGGCCGACGCGGACGAGGCCGCGATAGGTGTTGTTCGACTTGCCCGCCGAAATGCCCTTCGAGACGATCGTCGAACGGCTGTTCTTGCCGAGATGGATCATCTTGGTGCCGGTATCGGCCTGCTGGCGGTTGTTGGTCACCGCGACCGAATAGAATTCGCCGACGCTGTTCTCGCCCGACAGCACGCAGCTCGGATATTTCCAGGTGATCGCGCTGCCGGTTTCGACCTGGGTCCAGCTGACCTTGGAGTTCCTGCCCTGGCACAGCGCGCGCTTGGTGACGAAATTATAGATCCCGCCCTTGCCGTTCTCGTCGCCGGGATACCAGTTCTGCACGGTCGAATATTTGATCTCGGCATCGTCCAGTGCGACCAGCTCGACCACAGCGGCGTGGAGCTGGTTCTCGTCGCGCATCGGCGCGGTGCAGCCTTCGAGGTACGAGACGTACGCGCCCTTGTCGGCGACGATCAAAGTCCGCTCGAACTGGCCGGTATTTTCGGCATTGATGCGGAAATAGGTGCTGAGCTCCATCGGGCAGCGCACGCCCTCGGGGACATAGACGAAGGTCCCGTCGCTGAAGACCGCGCAGTTGAGCGTTGCAAAATAATTGTCGTGCTGCGGCACGACCTTACCAAGATATTTTCTAACCAGATCTGGATATTCGCGGATCGCCTCGCTGATCGAGCGGAAGATCACGCCCGCGGCTTCGAGCTCGGCGCGGAAGGTGGTGGCGACGCTGACGCTGTCGAACACCGCGTCGACCGCGACCTTGCGGCTGCCCTCGACTCCCGCGAGCACCTTCTGCTCCTCGATCGGAATGCCGAGCTTTTCGTAGACGCGCAGGATCTCGGGATCGACTTCGTCGAGGCTGCCGAGCCTGGGCTTGGCCTTGGGCTCGGCGTAATAATAGGCGTCCTGATAATCGATCGGCGGGACGTTGAGCTTGGCCCAATCGGGCGGGGTCATCGTCAGCCAGTGGCGATAGGCCTTGAGCCGCCATTCGAGCATCCACTCCGGCTCGCCCTTCTTGGCCGAGATGAAGCGGACCGTGTCCTCGGAAAGACCCTTGGGCGCGAACTCCTGCTCGATATCCGAGCTGAAGCCCCACTCGTACTTCTTGTTGGCGGCGGCGAGCGCCTCGGCGTTCTTGGTCGCCATCACGCAGGCACTCCGGAGGAAAGACTGGCGAGCGAAACCCCCGCCAGCGCGCCGCGCACCGCGCCGTTCACGGCGTTCCAGTGCGGCTTCACCTTGCAACTCGCCTCGACGCAGCAATCGTGGCTGCCATGATCGACGCAGGCGGTCATCGCGATCGGGCCCTCGATCGCCTCGACGATATCGGCCAGAGTAATCGCAGCGGGCGGGCGCGACAGGCGGAAGCCGCCGCCGGTGCCGCGCGCGCTCTCGATCAGCCCGGCGGCGGAGAGGCGGCTGACCAGCTTCTGCACCGTCGGCAGCGGCAGCCCGGTCTCCTCGGCGAGCATCGTCGCGTTCAGCCGGCCGCTGACGCCGCAATGGCGCGCGGCGGCGGACATCATCACGACCGCATAATCGGCGAGGCTCGAAAGACGCATGGACCCTGGCTACAATCGGATTGATTCGCTCCGATTGCCCATGTGGTCGCACTAGGTCTCCGGGTCAACCGCTTCCGGGATGATATCGGGCAGATAATGGAAGCTCTCGTTCGCCAGCGTGATCGCCAGGATCGGGTCGATGTCCGCGGTCAGCGAGCCCGGGGTATGGCCGGTGAAGTGCTTGACCTCGTTGATCATGTGCGACTGATCGGAGAAGCGGTCGGCGGCATCGGCGGGGTCCTCGCCGTGGAAGATGCGCATCGCCGCGAGGAGTGCGCGGAACTTGCGCTCGAGATGCTTGGGCGGGCTGCCGAAATAATCGTTGCACAGCCGCATCACCTGGCGCGGGCTCATCGCGATGCGCGCATAGAGGTCGTCCACCCCCGGTGCGCCTTCCGCCGCCCATTCGCGCACCGCGACGGTCAGCGCGACATGCGTCGCCGGGATGCGCTTCGCGTGGGCGATCAGGAAGGGCTCGACGATCGCGGTCATCTCGGCAAGCGTCACCGCCGCACGCAGCCGTTCGAGCACGGCGCTCGCCTCGGACCCGAACAATTTCTCCCCGTCGATCACGCGGTCGGCGGCCTCGTGCGCCGGCACCTTGATCAGCGATTTCCAGCCGAGCCCGCGCATCGCCACGCCGAAGCAGCGGATCGGGCCCGTCGCCCGCCAATAGGCCGCGGCGGTGCCCGCGCCGGTGATCGTCATCGGACAGGTCGGCTCCACTCGCCCGTCGGGGAAGGTGAACTCGCCATGCCCGTCGAGCATGAAGCGGATCTGGCCGATATCGACCCGGTCGATGCCGGTGACGTCGTGCGCCGGATTGTGCAGCAGATAATAGCTGTGAACGTAGGGCAGCAACGGGCGGGTGGTAGCGAGCTCGAATGTGATATCGGGCGTACCCGCGGCGCGCGCCCTGCCTGCGCCATGCCTTGCCATCGACCCTGAAAAACCCCCTGCGAACCCGCGCCTTTATGCACGGGAAGCATCGGAATTTGCGAGCGGAAAAATGACCCGGCCGGTTTCCCGGCCGGGTCAAGAGAAAAGGGTCCCCCTTTAAGTGGAACCCCTCGGGTCGCGCTGAATGTGTAGACCGGCGCCGGGCGGCGCGTCTTGGAAAAATTCGACATCAGCGATTCATGACGTCAACGGCGCGGGCGCGAGGGTTTTGACGCCCGGTGCCGGCGGTGCCAAGGGCAAGGCGATGGTCTTTCCACCGCCCTCCGCGCTGTTCGTGCTCGATCCCGAGCGCGCCCACCGCGCCGCGATCGCCGCGCTGCGGCTATGGGGCGGCATCGGCGCGCCGTTTGCCGCCGGTCCGGGCAAATCGGCGGGCGTGACGGTGGCGGGAATCGCCTTTCCCAACCGCGTCGGTCTGGCGGCGGGGCTCGACAAGGATGCCGAAGCCATCGCCGGGCTGTTCGGGCTGGGCTTCGGCGCGGTCGAAGCGGGGACGCTCACCCCGCGGCCGCAGCCTGGCAATCCGAAGCCGCGCCTGTTCCGGCTGACCGAGGACGAGGCGGTGATCAACCGCATGGGCTTCAACAATCACGGCATCGACGCCGCAGTCGCGCGGATCGCGAAGCTGAAGCGGCGGGGAGGAGTGCTGGGGATCAATGTCGGCGCGAACAAGGATTCGAGCGACCGCGTCGCCGACTATGCGCTGGGCGTGACCAAGGCGGCGCCGCACGCCGATTACATCACGATCAACGTCAGCTCGCCCAACACGCCGGGGCTGCGCGACCTGCAGTCGCGGCCCGCGCTCGACGACTTGCTCGCGGCTTGCGATGCCGCGCGGGGGAAGACCCCGCTCTTTCTCAAGATCGCGCCCGATCTCGACCGCGCGGGGCTCGACGGCGCGGTGCGGGCGGCGGTCGACAACCGGGTCGACGCGCTGATCGTCAGCAACACCACGATCTCGCGCCCGCCGCTTCGCTCGAAATTCGCGGGCGAGGCGGGCGGGCTTTCGGGCGCGCCGCTCCGCGAACTCGCCCGCGCCAAGCTGGTCGAGGCGCGCGAGAGCTGCGGCGGGCAGCTGCCACTGATCTCGGCGGGCGGGATCGACAGCGCCGACGAGGCCAAGCGCCGGATCGAAGCCGGGGCGAGCCTCGTCCAGATCTACAGCGCTTTGGTGTTCAAGGGCCCCGGGCTGGTTCGCGAAATCGTCGAGGCGCTGGGCTAGGGCCCGACCGCGACCTTGCCTTCGCGGCGGGGGTCATAGCCGCCATCGATCCGGCCGCTCCGGATCAGCACCCCGTGCACGCCCGAATCCTCGCCCTGTCCGGGCACCAGCCGCACGCCTTTCGCCTGCAGCCCTGCGACCAAGGCGGGCGAGAATTTGCTCATCTCGCCGTTGAACACCGCGCCGCGCGCGACGAGGTTGGGCTGGGCGAGCGCGTCCTGCATCGGCAGGCCCCAGTCGACCGCCGCGACCAGCGACTTGGCGACATAGGCGAGGATCGCATTGCCGCCCGCCGATCCGATCGCTCCGGCGAAATGACCCTCGGCGTCGAGCAGGATCGCCGGGGTCATCGACGAGCGCGGCTTCTTGCCCGGCGCGACCGCGTTGGCGGCGAGATGACCCTCGGCATCGCGTGGGCTGAAGGCGAAATCGGTCAGCTGGTTGTTGAGGAAGAAACCGTCGACCATCCGCCCCGATCCGAAGATCGATTCGACGGTCGTGGTCATCGACACGACATTGCCTTCGGCGTCGCCGATGATGAAGTGCGAGGTGCCCATGGGTTCGAGCGTCGTGTCGCGCGCCGCCACGACTGCGCCCGGCGGCGTCCCGGCCGCCGGCGGCGGGCCGGCGGTCTCGCCGATCAGCTTCGCCCGTTCGGCAACATAGGCCGGATCGAGCATCCCCTTGACCGGCACGGTCACGAACGCCGGATCGCCGACATAGCGGTCGCGGTCGGCGTACATGATCCGGCTCGCCTCGGCGAACAGGAACCAGGCCTGCGGATCCTCGGGCCCGCGCGAGGCGATGTCGGTCCGCTCGAGGATCGCGAGCAGCTGGAGCAGCCCGACTCCGCTCGCGGGCGGCGGGGGCACGCAGACCAGATAGATGCGGTAACGGCCGCACAGCGCCTCGCGCTTGACCGGACGGTACTTCGCCAGGTCGGCGAGCGTCATCGTGCTGGGAAGCGCCCCCTGATGGAGACGGTCGACGATGCGCTGGGCGGTCGGCCCTTCATACAGCGCCTTCACCCCCTCGGCCGCAAGCCGCTGGAGGAACTCGGCATAGGCCGGATTGGCCAGCCGGTCGCCCGCCTCCACCCGCGTGCCGTCGGCCTTGGTGAAATAGGCCTTCACGTCGGGCGCGGTGTTCTCGGGATAGGGACCGCCGAGCATTCCGCCGAGCCGCGGCGAGACGATGAAGCCCTCGCGCGCGGTCCGCTCGGCATCGCCGAACAGCGTGCGCCACGGCAGCTTGCCATGCTCGTCATGCGCCATGCCGAGCAGCCTGAGCGCGCCGGGCACGCCGGTCGAACGTCCGCTCAGCACCGCCGTGAAGAAGGAGAGCGGCCTGCCTGCATCGTCGAGGAACAATTTCTCGGTCGCGCCCGCCGGCGCGACCTCGCGGCCGTCATAGACCATCACCTTGCCCGACTTGCCGTCGAGATACGTCATGAACGCGCCGCCGCCCATGCCCGAGCTTTGCGGCTCGACCAGCGAGAGCATCGCCTGGACCGCGACTGCCGCGTCCGCCGCGCTGCCGCCGCGGCGGAGCACCGCCATCCCGGCATCGACCGCGAGCGGATTGGCCGCGATCACGAAATATTGGTGACCCCGCGGCGCTTCGGCTGCCGGGGTCTGCGCCTGGGTCGCGGCGCAGGCGGTGAGCGTGAAGGCGGCGAGCGCGGCCAGGAAATTTCGGATCGACGTCATAGCTTCGGCTCCATCTCGGCTCCCCTCAAGCAGGCTCGCGGCGCTCGCGCAACCGCCACGGCTGGCAGAACTGGCGAGAGCGCTTTAAGACCCGGGGCATAGGGGCAGGCGCCGATGAAAAAGCGGACGCACGAGAGGGTGAGAAGGCGATGAGCGCAAAGCTCGAACGATTCGAGAATCTGGTCCAGATGTTCTTCGCCCGCGCGAAGGCGAAGGGCGACAAGCCGTTTCTCTGGCGCAAGGAAGGCGGCGCCTGGGTGCCGATCAGCTGGGCCGATACCGCGCGGCAGGTCGCGGGGCTTGCCAATGCGCTCAAGGCGCTGGGACTGAAGCCGGGCGACCGGGTGATGCTGGTCAGCGAGAACCGCCCCGAATGGTTCATCAGCGACCTCGCGATCATGGCGGCGGGATGCATCACCGTGCCGACCTACACCACCAACACCGAGCGCGATCACCAGCACATCATCGAGAATTCGGGCGCCTGCGCGATCATCGTCTCGAATACCAAGCTCGCCAAGACATTGCTTCCCGCAGCGCTCCGCGCCTCCTCGGCGCGGATCGTGATCGGGATCGACGATGTCCGCGCCGGCCAGCCCGGCAGCATGGACTTCCACGATTTCCGCCAGCTGATCGCGACGCACTGCACCGATCCCGATCATGCCGCCGCCGCAGCGACCTTCGGGCGCGGCGACACCGCCTGCATCATCTACACCAGCGGCACCGGCGGCGCGCCGCGCGGGGTGATGCAGCATCACGGCGCGATCCTCCACAATATCGAAGGCTGCGTCTCGCTGATCGCCGAGGATTTCGGCTGGGACGACGAAGTGTTCCTCTCGTTCCTGCCGCTCAGCCACGCATACGAGCATACCGGCGGCCAGCATTTCCCGGTCGGGCTCGGCGCGCAGATCTATTATTCCGAAGGGCTGGAGAAGCTCGCCTCGAACATCGAGGAAGTGAAGCCGACGATCATGGTGGTGGTCCCGCGCCTGTTCGAGGTGCTGCGCACGCGGATCACCAAGCAGGTCGAGAAGCAGGGCAAGTTCGCCAATTACCTGCTCGACCGCGCCGTCTCGATCGGCAACCGCAAGGCGGCGGGGAGCGGTCGCATCATCGACATGCCGATGGACATGTTGCTGAACGCGACCCTCAGGCCCAAGCTCGCCAGGCGGTTCGGCGGGCGGATCAAGGCGATGGTCTCGGGCGGCGCCCCGCTCAATCCGGAGATCGGCACCTTCTTCGAATCGCTCGGGCTGACCTTCCTCCAGGGATATGGCCAGACCGAGAGCGGTCCGGTGGTCTCGTGCAACCGCCCCAAGGTCGGGCTCAAGATGGACACGGTCGGCCCGCCGCTCGAGGGCGTCGAACTGAAGATCGCCGAGGATGGCGAGATCCTGATCCGCGGTGAGCTCGTGATGCACGGCTATTGGCGCAACGAAGAGGAGACCAATCGCGTCCTCAAGGACGGCTGGCTCCATACCGGCGATATCGGGCTGATCGACGAGAAGGGCCGGATCAAGATCACCGACCGCAAGAAGGACATCATCGTCAACGACAAGGGCGACAATGTCGCCCCGCAAAAGGTCGAGGGGATGCTGACGCTCCAGCCCGAGATCGTCCAGGCGATGATCTCGGGCGACAAGCGGCCCTATATGACCGCGGTGATCGTCCCCGATCCCGAATGGACCCAGGAATGGTGCGCCAAGAGCGGCACAAGGTGCGACTTCCGCGAGCTGGCGCACGACCCCGATTACCGCGCCGCGCTGGGCCATGCGGTCGAGCGAGTGAACAAGGACCTTTCGGTGATCGAGCGGATCCGCAAGTTCATCCTGGCGGACGGGCCGTTCACGATCGAGAACGAGCAGCTGACGCCGAGTTTGAAGATCCGGCGGCATGTGCTGAAGCAAGTGTACGGGGAAAGGCTGGACGCGCTGTACTAATTCCCTCTCCCCTCTGGGGGAGAGGGAGGGAGCCGCGAAGCGGCGGAAGGGTGAGGGTGTGGGTCCCAACAGACCCTCACCCTTCCCACGCCTTCGGCGCGGGCCCCTTTTCTCTCCCCCGAAGGGGAGAGGGAGCTTGGATCACTTCCGCTTCTTCCCCGCCGCGCGCGCCGGAGCCGCCGCCTTCGGCTTCGCCCCCTCGGGCAGCACCACCATCGTCCAGTCCTTCGACGGCACCAGATATTTCGCCGCCAGCGCCTGCAGCTCGGCGGGCGTGGTGTAGACCAGGTCGCGCCCGATCGAATCGACCGCGGCGATCCGCGCCGGATCGGAGGCGCCGCCCTCGACCAGCTGCAGCCAGAACATGTTGCCGCTCGAGCGGCGGATCAGCATCTGCTTGAGCGGCTCGACCGCGCGGTTGAGCTCGTCCTGGCTGATCGGATTGGCGGCCAGGTCGGCGGCGATGCTGCGGGTCAGCTCGAAGAAGAAGCCCGTCTTGTCGGGCGGCAGCAGGCCGAGCGCCATGATCTTGCCGCCGCTGGACATGCCGACCGGCCAGTCGCTGCCGACATTGGGCGAATAGCTCACCCCCGCCTGGCTGCGCAGCTGATCGATCAGCCGGTCGCGGAACACAGCGGCGAGCAGGTCGAGCTTGCGGCCCTCGGTGATGCCCGCGCTGCCGCCGCCGGTCGGCCAGGCGATCACCGCCGCGGCCTGATCGGGCTGGCCGGTATGGGTGCGCACCACCGGCGTGGTGACGTGCGCGGGGAATTTGCCCGGCGGCGTCAGCGCCGTCGGCGCGACGCGCGGCTTGAGTGCGCCGAAGGTGGCGGCGAACGCCTGGATCGCCGGGTCGGTCTTGAAGTCGCCGAAGATCTCGACTTCGATCGGCCCGCTCGCGAGCAGCGGTTCCCACAGCGCGCGGAAGCTTGCCGGGGTGAGTGCAGCGACCGTCGCCTTGGACGGGACGCCCCAGCGCGGGTCGCCCGAATGGAGCAAGGCATCGAGATCGCGGTTGAGCACGGCGTCGGGCGAGGCCGAGAGGCTCGCATAGCTCGCGAGGGTCCCCGCCTTGACGCGGAGCACCGGATTGGGATCCCAGGCCGGTGCCGCCAGCTTGGCCGCGAACAGCTTGAGCTGGTCGGGCAGGTCGGCGGCGGTGGTCTGGGCGGCGAACTTGAACGCGTCGTCGGCCATGTCGAAATCGAGGCCGACCTGGCGGTTGCCGGTCAGCGCGTCGAGCTCTTCCTGCCCCAGGCTGCCGATCCCGCTTGCGACCAGCGCCGCGTCACCGGCCCATGCCGGCGTGCGCCGCGTCGCAGGCAGGGCGCTCAGGCCGCGCCCGAAGCGGACATTGACATAGACCTTGCTGACTTCGGACGAATCCTCGTGAATCAGCAGACTGACGCCGTTCGAGAAGACGATCTTCTCGACCTTGGGATTGGCGAGCACGGTCTCGCGGCTGACGATCGTCCCCGGCGGCCCGAACTTGGGCAGTTGGTCGAAGCTCACGGTGCCGATCACCTTGCGCTTGCCGCTCGCGGCGACTTCCGCGGTGACTGCCGTGGCGAGCCTGGTCATCGCGGTGGTGTCGGGGCTGTGGGTATTGAGCAAGGCGCGCACCGCCGTGCCTTCGAACACGCGCTTCGAGGACGCCTGCACGGCTTCGGGCGTGAACATCTTGGCGTCCACCGCCTCGCGGAAGATCGCGTAGGAGCCGGCGGCGTTGGTCGTCGTCTCGTTGATGTCGACCGCCTCGACCATCCGGTCGGCCTCCGCGACGCCCGATTCGACCGGCTCGGTATCGATCGAGTTCTTCATCGCCGATTCGATCTCGGCGAGCTCCCGGTCGATCTCGGCCTGGGTCGGCGGCGTGGCCTGGGCATCGGCGATCACCCCGCGCACTTCCTTGAGCGCGGCTTCCCAGTTGTTGCCGTTGGGCAGCACCTGCACCGTCGTGACGTTGGCCGAGCGCGAGAAATCGTCGAGATTGGCGCCCGCGCCCAGGAAGCTCGCACCCGCACGCGCGCGCGATTCGAGGCGGCGGTTGATGATCCGCAGCGCGACCATGTCGATCATGCGCTTCTGGTTGAAGATCACCGTGTCGGCGAACACCGTCCACGGCCGCACCACCGACATCATCGCCATCGGCGGCAGGGTCGGCTCGACGATCGTCGCGCTGACCGGATGGCCGGTCTCAGGTTTGCCGAAATCGGGGCTCTTGGGCGCCGGGCCGACGCCCTTCCAGTCGGAGAAATACTTCACGACCAGCGCCTCGAGCTGCGCGGGATCGACGTCGCCGACCACCACGACCACCGCGCGTTCGGGCCGGTACCAGCGATCGTGGAACGCCTTGACGCTCTCGGCGGTCGCGGCGTTGAGCATCGCGGTCGTGCCGATCGGCTTGCGGTCGGCGAGCGGCTGGCCGGCGAACATCAGCGCGAACAACGCATCCTGCAGCCGCGACTGCGCGCCGGGCTGCTCGCGCGCCTCGGCGAGCACCACCGGCCGCTCGGCATTGAGCGTCTTCTCGGTGATCAGCGGTCCGGACATCATGCCCGAGAGGATCTTGAAGCTTTCGTCGAGCCCGGCGGGCGAGGCGTTGGGCAAGTCGAGCTGATAGACCGTCTCGGTGAAAGTGGTCTTGGCATTGCTGTCGGACCCGAAGGTCACGCCGAGACGCTGCCAGATCTGCTTCGAATCGCCGTCGGGCACATATTGCGAGGCGCGGAAGCTCAGATGCTCGAGCAAATGCGCATAGCCGCGCTCCTGCTCGGTCTCCATCAGCGAGCCGGCGTCGATCCGGACGCGGACGGTCACCTGCCCCGGCGGTACCCCGTTCTTGCGCACGACATAGCGCAGGCCGTTGGGCAGCCGGCCGAAATGCCACAGCGGATCCTGGATGATGTCGCTGCCCTTGTAGAGCCACGGATCATCGGCGGTCTGGATCGTACGGGGCGCGGGTGCCTGCTGGGCGGCGGCGGGGACCGCGAGACCGAACAGCGAAAGGGCGAGGGCAGGGGCGAGGCGCGACAAGCGCAGGTACGGCAACATGCGCGCGTTTCTACGGGCCGCGGCCCGATCCCGCAACCCGCGGCGGGCCCGCCACAATCCCCGCTCGGCACGCCATCATTTGGACCGATGTAGCGCGTAGAAACGGCCTCACAGGGACTTCCGCGGTGCGCCAGGGGGCTGGCCGACTCGCGGGAAATCACAGGTCGAATCGAAGCAGCGAAGGTGGAGTCGCGTGGGCGCTGAATTGCGGACGGATGGAGGCACAATGTGGCAGGGCGAGGACGCGGCGCCGCGCCATGCCGCACGCCCCGCCGCCGCGCGTCCCTGGCTGAGCGGCCCGCTCGACCGGCTGATCGAATCCTGCTCGCTCGTCGCCACCAGCCCGCTGCTCGACGTCCGCGACTTCCCCTGGACGGCGATGTTCCGCGAGAACTGGAAGGCGATCCGCCAGGAAGTTGCCGCCACCCGTGCGCAGCCGCTGGTGCATCGCGGCCGGGGCGTGGACGATGCGCTCGCGCGCTGCCCGGTGACGGCGTCGCTGGTCTCGCAGGTGCCCGGGCTGGTCAATGCCAGCATCCTGGTGCTCGCCCCCGGCGCGCACGTTCCCGCGCACCGCGGCGCGACCAAGGGGCTGATCACCTGCCATCTCGGCCTCGCCGTCCCGCGCGACGGCGATGTCCGTATGGCGCTCGGCGACCGCGTCGTCCGCTGGGCCGAGGGCGAGACCTTGGTGTTCGACGACAGCTGCCGCCACGAATGCTGGAACGAAGCCGCCGCGCCGCGCACCGTGCTGCACCTGCAGTTCCGCCGCCCGCTCAGGCAGCCGGGCCGGTGGATCGCGGAGAAGCTGGTCGGGCTCCGGGCCAAGCAGATGGCCGTCTAGGCAACCTTGCGTTTCGCCGACGCGCCTTGATCCCGCGTGCCGGGAGGGCCACATGGCGGCCATGCTGATCGAGACCGAACCGACGCCGAATCCGGCGACGCTCAAATTCCTGCCCGGCCGCACCGTGATGGAGGCCGGCACGCGCGATTTCGCCACGCCCGAGGAGGCCGAGGCCTCGCCGCTGGCCGAGGCGATCTTCAGCCTGGGCGACGTCACCGGCGTGTTCTTCGGCCGCGACTTCATCTCGGTCACCGCCGCGCCGGGGGTCGAATGGTCCGGGCTCAAGCCCGACATCCTCGCGATCCTGCTCGATCATTTCTCGGCGAACATGCCGTTGTTCCGCGCGCCTTCCGCCGGCTTCTCGGTTCCGTCCGAGGATGCGGACTATGGCGACGACCCGGAGGATGCCGAGATCGTCGCGCAGATCCGCGAGCTGATCGACACCCGCGTCCGCCCCGCGGTCGCCAACGACGGCGGCGACATCGTCTATCGCGGCTTCGACAAGGGCAAGGTCTTCCTCCAGATGCAGGGCGCCTGCTCGGGCTGCCCCTCGTCGACCGCGACGCTCAAGAACGGTATCGAGCAACTGCTCAAGCATTACGTCCCCGAAGTCACCGAAGTGCGGCAAGTCTGATGGGCGCGCCTCTCGACGACGCGGCGCTCGACACGATTTTCCGCACTGCCCGCACCGCCAACGGCTATAATGGCGATCCGGTCACCGAAGCCGATATCCGCGCGATCTACGATCTGGTGAAGATGGGCCCGACCTCGGCCAACCAGCAGTCGGGGCGCTTCGTCTGGCTGCTGAGCGACGAGGGCAAGGAAAAGCTCGCCGCCGCCTCGAGCGGGACCAACGGCGCCAAGATCCGCAAGGCCCCGGCCGCGCTGGTGATCGGCTACGACCTCGCCTTCAACGAGCACCTCCCCTGGCTCTTCCCGCATGCGCCGACCGCCAAGGACTGGTTTCCCGACGACGACGTCCGGTTTCGCCACGCCTTCCGCAATTCCTCGCTCCAGGGCGCCTATTTCATCATCGCGGCGCGTGCGCTGGGCTTCGATGTCGGTCCGATGTCCGGTTTCGATCACGCCAAGGTCGACGCGGCCTTCTTCGCCGATCAGCCCAATATCCGCTCGAACTTCATTGCGACGCTCGGCCATGCCGACCCCTCGACGATCTTCGAGCGGCTGCCTCGGCCCGAATTCGGGCAGTTCAATCGGGTTGAATAAAGCCGTCATCCCGGCGAAAGCCGGCATCTCATGCGGCAAGAGATCCCGGCTTTCGCCGGGATGACGGAATGGACGACCGAACCCTAGTCATCGAAACCGCCACCGCCGCCTGCTCGGTCGCCCTGATCGAGGAGGGGCGGCTGGTCGCGGAAGCGCACGAGGTGGTCGGCCGCGGCCATGCCGAGCGGCTGGTGCCGATGATCGCGGGCCTGCCCGGTCAGGGCCGTGCTCCGCGCATCCTCGTCGATTGCGGGCCGGGCAGCTTCACCGGTGTTCGCGTCGGCCTCGCCGCGGCGCGCGGGCTCGCGATCGGATGGGGTTCTGAGGTCGCCGGCTATTCGTCGCTGGCCCTGATCGCCGCCGCCGGCTTCGCCTCGGACTCCGGCCTCGACGCCCTTGCCGTCATCCTGGAAGGCGGGCATGGCGAGGTCTTCATGCAGAGTTTCACTGCTCCCCTCCGGCAGGCGGACGGGCGGCTCCGGTCGCTGCTCCCTGCCGCCGCGCTGGCCGCGCTCGGCAGCCGGCCGGCGTTCGGCAGCGGCGTCCGCCATCTCGCCGCGCTCGATGCGGGCCTCAACCTCCATGAGGTGCTGCCCCGCGCGGCGCACGCGCTGCTCCTCCCGCCCGAACTCGCCGCCCTGCCGCCGCGCCCGATCTATGGCCGCGCGCCCGACGCGAAGACGCTGGCCGAGCGCGGCGCATGAGCAACGCGCTCAACCTCACCGAGCTGCGCGCGGGCGGAGTGCAGGACCTCCAGGCAGTCAACGCGATCATGCAGGAGGCGTTCGACCCGCGCTACGGCGAGGCCTGGACGCTGTCGCAATGCATGGGGATGCTTTCGCTCCCCGGCGTCTGGCTGACGCTCGCCAGCGTCGCCGACCGCGACGTCGGCTTCGCGCTCGCACGGTCGACGGGGCTCGAGGCGGAGTTGCTGCTGCTCGCCACCAGCCCCCGCGCGCGGGGGCGCGGAGTCGGCGGGGCGCTGCTTCGCGCAGTCGTCGCGGAGGCGGCGGGACGCGGCGTCAAGGACTTGCACCTCGAGGTTCGCGCCGGAAATGAAGCCGTCCGCCTCTACAGCCGCGAAGGCTTTATCAAAGTAGGCGAACGACGTGGTTACTATCGCGGCAAGGCCGGACAACTGTTCGACGCCCAGACTTTTGCTCGCAAACTGTGAAAAACCGCCGAATATGCCCTTAAAGGCTTGCCTTTGGTCCGAAATGGCCCGATAGCGGCCTTCAGGCGACAACGCATAGTCGCTACCCAACGGGTCGAAAGGATTACAATGGACGCGCAGAACGACTTACAGGAAACGCTGGTTACGCTGACGGCCGATATTGTCGCAGCTCATGTCAGCAACAACAGCGTTGCTGTTTCCGATCTTCCGGTCCTGATCGCGAATGTTCATGGCGCGCTGACCAGCCTTGGTACCGCGGCTGCCGAACCTGAAGTGAAGCAGGAACCGGCCGTCTCGATCCGCTCCTCGGTCAAGCCGGACTACATCGTCTGCCTCGAGGACGGCAAGAAGCTGAAGATGCTCAAGCGGCACCTGATGACGCACTATCAGATGACCCCCGACCAGTATCGCGCCAAGTGGGGCTTGCAGGCCGACTATCCGATGGTCGCCCCCAATTACGCCGAGCAGCGCCGCAGCCTGGCGAAGAAGATCGGTCTGGGCACCAAGCGCCGCAAGCGCTGAACCCATCGCTCCCCAGGGAGCCGGAAAGCGCCGGCCCGGGCATTTGTCCGGGCCGGCGTTTTGCTTTTTCGCAGCGGCGCCCTTTCCCCTGCGGCGCGGAGCCGTTACATCGGCCCAGGAACCGACGGGCTAAGGATCAATGGCGCGGAAAATCGATCTCGAGGCGCTTTGCCACGAAAAGGGCCTGCGCATCACCGAGCAGCGCAAGGTGATCGCGCGCGTGCTCTCCGATGCCGACGATCATCCCGACGTCGAGAAGGTCTATGAGCGCGCCTCGGCGATCGATCCCGGCATTTCGATCGCGACCGTCTATCGCACCGTCCGGCTGTTCGAAGAGGCCGGCATCCTCGATCGCCACGATTTCGGCGACGGTCGCGCGCGCTACGAGCCCGCGCCCGAGGCGCATCACGATCACCTGATCAATGTCGAGACCGGCCAGGTGATCGAGTTCGTCGATCCCGAGCTCGAACAGCTCCAGAAGCAGATCGCCGAACGGCTCGGCTTCCGCCTGGTCGACCACCGGATGGAGCTTTACGGGGTCAGCCTCGAGCGAAAGGCATAAAGGCCTGGCTACCAAGCAGACCCGCGCGGACATCATCGCGGGCGCCGAGCCCGAGATGAGCCCGATCGGCTGGACGCGGCTGTGGCTGCGCGTCGCGGGGATGGTGGCGTTCCTGATCTTCGCGGTGCCGATCCATTACTTGCTCCGCCTGTTTCGCCTGCCCTCGCCGATGCCCAAATTCTTCCTCGGCTGGGTCGCGTGGATCGTCGGCGCGCGGATCAAGCGGATCGGCGTGCCGCTGAAACGCGATGTCTTCTACATCTCCAACCATCTGAGCTGGATCGACATCCTCGCGCTCGGCGGCACCAGCGGCACCGCGTTCGTCGCCAAGGCCGAGATCGAGACCTCGCCGCTGGTCGGCTGGCTCGCGGGGCTCAACCGCACCGTCTATGTGAAGCGCGAGAACCGCCTGGGCGTCGCCGAGCAGATCAACCAGCTGCGCGACGCGCTCGCCGAGAATTGGGCGATCACCGTTTTCCCCGAAGGCACCACCACCGACGGCCACTCGCTGCTTCCGTTCAAGACGCCGATGCTGCGCGTGCTCGAGCCGCCGCCGCCGGGCGTGATGGTCCAGCCGGTGCTGGTCGATTACGGCAAGGTCGCCGAGGAAATCGCCTGGATCGGCGAGGAGACTGGCCTGAGCAACGCCAAGCGCATGCTTTCGCGCCGCGGCGGCTTCCGCCTGCGGGTGGCCTTTCTCGAGCCCTTCCACCCGCGTGACTTCCCGGGGCGCAAAGCGATCGCGGCGGAGAGCCGGCGACGGATCGAAGCAGCCCTGGTCGAGGCGCTCGGCCATGAGCTGCGCCCGTTCGCGCATGCGGTGGACGCGGTGCGATACGAGGGGGCGGAGGCCGCGCCATCTTCCTGAGCCTGAGTATGATTGGATAGCGCGGACACTATCGCTATAGCCCCGCCAATCATGAACGCCCCCCGCAATCCCAGGACATTCCACGTCAAGTCGTTCGGCTGCCAGATGAACGTCTATGACGGCGAGCGCATGGCCGAGCTGATGGCCGCTCAGGGCCTGACCGCCACCGCGGACGCCGACGCCGCTGATCTCGTCGTGCTCAACACTTGCCACATCCGCGAGAAAGCCACCGAGAAGGTCTATTCGGACATCGGCCGGATCCGGAAGCAGGCGCGAGAGACGCGCGGCGGCGAGCCGATGATCGCGATCGCCGGCTGCGTCGCCCAGGCCGAAGGCGAAGAGATCGTCAAGCGCGCCAGGGTCGATGTCGTGGTCGGCCCGCAAGCCTATCACAACCTGCCCGAGCTGGTCGGCCGCGCGGCACGGGGCGAAGCCGCGCTCGACACCGACATGCCCGCCGCGAGCAAGTTCGGCGCGCTCCCTTCGCGGCGCAAGGTCGGCCCCAGCGCCTTCCTCACCGTCCAGGAAGGGTGCGACAAATTCTGCACCTATTGCGTGGTGCCTTATACCCGCGGCGCCGAAGTCAGCCGGCCCTGGCAGGCGATTATCGACGAGGCGAAGGCGCTGGTCGATGCCGGCGCGCGCGAGATCACCTTGCTCGGCCAGAACGTCAACGCGTGGGACGACGATGGCCGCGGCCTGCACGACCTGATCGCCGCGCTCGACCGGATCGAGGGCCTCGCGCGCATCCGCTACACCACCAGCCACCCCAACGACATGCGCGAAGGCCTGATCCGCGCGCATGCCGAAGTCGAAAAGCTGATGCCGTTCCTGCACTTGCCGGTGCAATCGGGCAGCGGCCGCATCCTCAAGGCGATGAACCGCAGCCACAGCCGCGATTCCTATCTCCGCCTGCTCGACCGCGTCCGCGCCGCGCGCCCCGATATCGCACTGTCGGGCGACTTCATCGTCGGCTTCCCCGGCGAGACCGAGGCGGAGTTCGCCGAGACGCTGAGCCTCGTTGATCAGGTCGGCTATGCCCAGGCGTTCAGCTTCAAATATTCCCCGCGCCCCGGCACGCCGGCCGCGGCGATGGACGGTTTCGTGCCTGCGGAAGCGATGGACGACCGCCTCCAGCGCCTCCAGGCCGCGCTCAACCGCGACCAGGCCGCGTTCAACGCCGCCACCGTCGGCCGCACCTGCGAGCTCCTGCTCGAACGCCCCGGCAAGCTCCCCGGCCAGCTGATCGGCAAGTCGCCCTGGCTGCAATCGGTGCATCTGGTGAGTGAGGCGAGGATTGGTGATCTTATCGAGGTGGAGATCGTCGAGGCCGGGCCCAATTCGCTGGCGGGCGAAGTGCTCCGGAGGGCGGCGGCATAGCGCAGACCGTTGCCGTCAGGACACGGCGGTCAACTTTGTTCGCAGCGCCCATTTCTCCCTGTCCTACACGCTCCGACTCTGCCAGAATCGCCCGCGACACATGCGCCACGGAACCCTCCGCACCCGCCTCGGTTTCGCCTTTACGGGCCGCGCAATTCCTTCGCTTCACCGCATTCCCGCGCGAACGCCCCGTTACCTTCGTTACCTTTGCTCCCAAGCCGAAAGGACCGCATGAGCCGCAAACCCGTTCCCGCCCAGTCCGGTGAGCGCTCCCGGGTCGAGGTGACGTTCGACAAGCCCCAGCTCCTGCCCCGGCTCTTCGGCGAATATGACAGCAACATCCTGGCGCTCGAGGAACGGCTCGGCGTCTATATCCATGCCCGCGGCCAGCGGGTGGTGATCGAGGGGTCGGCCGAGACCGTCGCGCATGCCCGCGACGTGCTGCAGGAGCTCCATGCCCGGGTGATCCGCGGCGAGGATATCGACACGGGGCTGATCGACGCTGTGATCGCGATGTCGGCCGAGCCGACGCTTTCGGGCATCGTCCGCGCCGATGTGGGCGAGGCGCCGCCGCCGATCATGATCCGGACGCGCAAGAAGACGATCGTCCCGCGCTCCGCCGCGCAGGTCCATTACATGCGCGAGCTGGTCTCGAACGAGATGATCTTCGCATTGGGCCCCGCGGGCACGGGCAAGACCTATCTCGCGGTGGCACAGGCGGTGGCACAGCTGATCACCGGCAATGTCCAGCGCCTGATCCTCTCGCGTCCGGCGGTCGAGGCGGGCGAGCGGCTCGGCTTCCTTCCCGGCGACATGAAGGAGAAGGTCGATCCCTATCTGAGGCCCATCTACGACGCGCTCTACGACTGCCTTCCCGCCGAGCAGGTCGAGCGTCGCATCGCCTCGGGCGAGATCGAGATCGCCCCGATCGCCTTCATGCGCGGCCGCACCCTGGCCGAGGCGTTCGTGATCCTTGACGAGGCGCAGAACACCACGCCGGCGCAGATGAAGATGTTCCTCACCCGCTTCGGCCAGAACAGCCGGATGGTGATCTGCGGCGACCCCAACCAGACCGACCTGCCCGGCGGCCCGGCGACCTCGGGCCTCAACGACGCGGTCTCGAAGCTCGAGGGCATCGAAGGCATATCGATGGTGCGTTTCGGCGTGGGCGACGTGGTGCGCCATCCGATCGTCGGCCGGATCGTCCAGGCCTATGAGGGGCCGAATGCTTGATCCCCTTCATTCTCCCCTCCCTGCAAGGGAGGGGATCAAGGGGTGGGTCCAGCGCTGGACGGGGCTCGATGCCCCGGCCAGCGCTTTGCTCCGCGGCCGTTCGAAGCTCGCTGCGCTCGCACCCACCCCCAGCCCCTCCCTTTTAGGGAGGGGAGCAGGTCATGCTTGACGTCGCCGTCCAGGCCGAGGGCTGGCCCGAGGCGGATTGGGAGAGCCTTGCCGGCCGGGCGTCGGCGGCAGCGCTGAGCCAATCGCCGTTCGGCGAATGGCTCGGCTGGCCCGCAACGATCGAGGTCGCGGTGCGCCTCACCTCCGACGACGAGGTCCGGACCCTCAACTGCCAATACCGTCACAAGGACAAGCCGACCAACGTCCTGTCCTTCCCGATGATCCAGCCCGACCTGCTCGAATCGGTCACCCAGAACAGCGACGACGGCGAGGTCATCCTGGGTGACATCGTCCTCGCTTATGGCGTGTGCGAACGCGAGGCGGCGGAGCGGGGGATCGCCGTCGCCGATCATGCCGCGCACCTGATTGTCCACGGCACCCTGCATTTGCTAGGATATGACCATCAAGGGGACGCCGAAGCCGAGGCGATGGAAGAGATGGAGCGCGCCGCGCTCGCCAGTCTCGGGCTTCACGATCCGTACCCGGTACGCGAGGACTGACTTTTTCCATGCCCGAGGGCCCCAGTAGCACCGCAGAAGCGGCTCCCGAAAACGGCGGAATATGGAAGGGGCTGCGCACGCTCCTGTTCGGCGATTCCGAGCAGGAAACGCTGCGCGACCGCATCGAGGACGCGATCGACGAAGTCGAGGACGAGGGCAAGAAGCCCCCGGCCGGCGACCTCGCACCGATCGAGCGCCAGATGCTCAGGAACCTGCTCCATTTCGGCGAACGCGATGCCGGCGATGTCGGAGTGCCGCGCGCGGACATCGTCGCGGTCGAGGAATCGACCAGCTTCGCCGATCTCGTCATGCTCTTCGCCGAGGCGGGGCACAGCCGTTTGCCGGTCTATCGTGAGGAACTCGATACCGTCATCGGCATGGTCCATATCAAGGACGTGTTCGCGATCCTCGCCACGGGCAAGCCGCATCCGCCGAGCATCGCGGGGCTGATCCGCGAGCCGCTCTACGTGCCCCAGTCGATGGGCGCGCTCGACCTGCTCGCGCAGATGCGCGGGGCACGCACCCATCTTGCGATCGTGCTTGACGAATATTCGGGCACCGAGGGCCTGATCACGATCGAGGACCTGATCGAGGAGATCGTCGGCGAGATCGAGGACGAGCATGACGACGCGGCGCCCCAGCTGCTGGTCCCGCTCGACGGGGGCGGCTGGGAAGCCGATGGCCGCGCCGAGCTTGAGGATGTCGGCGAGACGGTCGATCCGCGGCTCGCCGAAGTGGAGGAGGATGTCGAGACGCTGGGCGGGCTCGCCTTCGTGCTCGCCGGCCATGTCCCCAAGGCAGGCGAATGCCTCGAGCATGACAGCGGCTGGAAGCTCGAGATCGTCGATGCCGACGCCCGCCGCGTCACGCGGCTCCGGCTGCATCCGCCGGTGGCCCTGGCCGAAACCGAGGAGTGATCATGCGCCGCTACCTGAAGCATATCCTGATCGTCCTCGGCGTGCTGATCCTGATCCTCGCGGGCGTCGCCTGGTGGATGACCCGGCCCGACGTCGCGCAGTTCAGCGTCGATGCGATGACCGGCAAGGCGCCCCAGCTCGATGTCGAGCGCGGCCAGTTCTACCCGACGATGGAAGTCGCGCCGGTCGCGGGCTGGGCAAACGGCGCCAAGCCCGTAGCCGCCAAGGGGCTGAAGGTCGCCGCCTTTGCCACCGGGCTCGACCATCCGCGTTGGCTCTACCGGCTGCCCAATGGCGACGTGCTGGTCGCGGAGACCAATTCGCCGCCGCGCAGTGTCGGCGGCATCACCGGCATGGTGATGAATTCGCTGATGAAGAAGGCGGGCGCCGACGTGCCCTCGGCCAACCGCATCACCTTGCTGCGCGACGAGGACCATGACGGCGTCGCCGAGGCGCGCACCGTGCTGCTGAGCGGGCTCAACTCGCCCACCGGCATGGCACTGGTCGGCGACTGGCTCTACATCGCCAACACCGACGCGCTGGTCCGCTATCCCTTCAAGGTCGGCGACAGCAAGATCACGGCGAAGCCCGAAAGGATCATCGGCCTGCCCGGCGGCGGCAATCACTGGGCGCGCAACGTGATTCCCAGCCCCGACGGCACCAGCCTCTATGTCAGCATCGGCTCGTCGACCAACATCGCCGAGGACGGGCTCGACAAGGAAGGCGCGGTCTATACCGCGACCGAGCCGCGCGAGGTTGCCCGCGCCGGAGCCCAGGCCGGCCGCGCGATGATCATCGAAGTCTTTCCCGATACCAAGACCAGCCGCGTCTTCGCCTGGGGCCTGCGCAACCCCAACGGCATGGCGATCGAGCCGCACCGCAAGAGCCTGTGGACCGTGGTCAACGAGCGCGACATGTTGGGTTCGGACACGCCGCCGGATTACCTCACCCAGGTCGACCTCGGCGCCTTTTACGGCTGGCCATGGAATTACTGGGGCGGCCATGTCGACCGGCGCGTCACGCCCGAGCGGCCGGATCTGCGCGAATATACGCGCCGTCCCGATTATGCGCTCGGCCCCCACGTCGCCGCGCTCGGCCTCACCTTCGCGGCCGATGCGAAGCTGGGGCCGAACTTCGCCAACGGCGCGTTCATCGGCCTGCACGGTTCGTGGAACCGCGTGCCGATGTCGGGCTACAAGGTCGTCTACGTGCCGTTCGGCGACAATGGCTTCCCGACCAACGGCAGCAAGCCCGTCGATGTGCTCACCGGCTTCCTCACCGCGGACGGCAAGGCGCAGGGCCGCCCGGTCGGCGTGATCACCGACGCGACCGGGGGGCTGCTCGTCGCGGACGATGTCGGCAATGTGATCTGGCGCGTGAGCGCGCAGTAGCGCCTAGTAGGACTGGCCGTCGGTCGCCTCGGGCTTCCACGGATCGGCGAGCTCGGCCTTCGCGCGGTCCTGTTCGGCCGAGCGGAACGCCTCCTCCGCCAGCCAGTCCGCCGCACCGCGGCGCGGCTGGATGTCGGGGGTTTCGAGCCGGCTCGCATAGAAGGGATTGATGCCCGAGACCGTGTAGCTGGCAAGCAGCGATCCGCCGCAGCAGCCCATCGTCAGCAGCCCGATCCCGCCCAGCGCCGCGACGCGGACGCGGCGGCTGCGGACGAAGCGATGGAGCCAGTAACCCATGCCGGCAAAACTGCGGACCCGGGCCGCGGGTTCCTATTTCAGTAGCTTGGGCGCGGTTTGGAGCAATTTATCGCGCACCTTGCCCGCGAACAGGGCGAGCATCGGCGGCAGATCGACTTCGGCATGGACATGCGTGTCGAACACCTCGCACTTGCTCGCGATCGTCTGCCCCAGCGCCGTCACGGTGAAGTGGAGCGTGTCGCCTTCCCAGTGATGCGCGGTGCTGTTCGCGCCCGGGATCATCTCGGCGAGCTTGCCGATCCCGCCGCCCAGCCGCGCCTTGGCGGCTTCGCGGCCGAGTTTGTGGGGGATGTCGACCTTGATCGGATCGGGCACCGTTCTTCCTTCAGGTCGCGAAGATCATCGAGTCATCGGCAAACGCCTTGAACTCGAGTGCGTTGCCGCTCGGATCGCGAAAGAACATCGTCGCCTGCTCGCCGACCTGCCCTTTGAAGCGGACATGCGGGGCGATCCCGAACGGCACCCCCGCCGCCGCGACCCGCGCAGCAAGCGCCTCCCAGTCGGCCATCGTCAGCACCACCCCGAAATGCGGCACCGGCACGTCGTGCCCGTCGACCTGGTTCTCGACCGCCACCCCACGGGCCGAGGGATCGAGATGCGCGACGATCTGATGCCCGAACAGGTCGAAATCGATCCAGCGCTCCGAGGAACGGCCCTCCGGGCAGCCCATCACCCCGCCATAAAAGGCCCGCGTGGCGGCAAGATCGTGGACCGGGAAGGCGAGGTGGAACGGGCGCGGCATGGGGTTGCCCTACACAATCTTTGCCGGGGCGGGGAAGGGGCCTTGGCCCAGCTACTTGGCGGGCGCGCGTTTCGCGGGGTGGCGGTGCGGGGGTTTTCGGAACCTTCGGGCCAACGCGGGTTCGGGCGCGTGACTGGGGTGGGAATTTCACCAACTTCGCGCAGGTGCGCTGCGGGAGCGAGGATCGAAGTTCACCGCTCGCGTGCGGAAGTTTGATCAATTCAGGCCAAAACGCGTCTCGCGCTGCGGGGGCGAAGCGCGAAGTCGCCGTTCGGTTGACGAGTTGATCATTGCCATCGCGCGAGTCGGGCGGAGCGGCGCGAGAGCGCTTGCGGGTGCTCGCGCGAGGGGGCGCGAGGGAGGAGATCACAGAGTCAAAGAGCGTCGGTCCTGCGGGGGCGCAGAACCGGAGCGCGAGTGGAGCAGCGGATACCTACATTGCAAGCTGAAGCGCGGACGGCAGTTTGGTGTTATTTAGTAAACTGTCATCGTAATCTACTCGCGCCTGTTGCCCCGCTGGGTGATGTGGTGCGGAACGCCGGGGAGGACGATGCGGGCCAGCCTTGCCATTGGCTCAGGCTATCGCGGGAGGAACCGGAGTAAAGGGTTTATTGCACGTGTCACCGTAATCCGCTGGCCGGCCATCCGCTCGAAGTCCGCGATCGAAGCTACCAGGCCCAAGGCTCACCTCCTACGCCGCCTGCCGCTCAAGATCGGCCTCGATCGCCAGGATGATCTTCTCCGCCTTCAGCGTCGAGAAGCTGATCCCCCTCGCGGAGAAGAATTCCGAGGCCATATGGACCGCATCGCGCAGAGAGCCGCCGATAAATTCGGGGATGCCTTTTCCCCGGGCCACAGCCCGGGGAACCGCGATCTTGATCACCAGGCCCTTTTGCTTCTTCGAGAAGTGGCCGTATTCATACCCCTCGAACTCCGGTTGCCAGATCGACCCAGGCACGATGAAGATCGGATTGATCCACGCCTCCGTCCCGTCGTCATAATCGGGCGCGCGCGCCTTTGCCGCTATTTGAGATGAACCGGAGAGAGCTAGCTGAATCGGAGCGCCCTTCAACTCAGGACCACCGAAGTCGTTACCTATGGAGATCATGCTAGTTGCCTCCACGCGCCTTAACAGCCCAGGCTTCCCGATTCAGCTGACCGGCGGGATTAGAGATCACCATCTGACGCTCCAATGTCATCATGTCCGATCGAGTGCCCGACGTTATCCGGAAAATATCCTTATCCTGCATGAAGATAGAAGAATAGCGAGTGCTAGGACTCACGGATATTCCATATTTCAGGAAGGTCCCATCTTTTTGATACAGCTCATAGAGATAGGTCGTCCGTCCCGATAGCCGCGAGTTGCCATGCACGCCGTTCTGGCCGTTGACCACGTTGAACTCAAGCTGGTTGCCGAAGCCCGGCAGCCGCGCGCCCGCCATGCTGCCGCCCGCGATCAGGAACCCATCCGCCGATGATCCAAGGCCATGGACTAGATCGATCGTCCGGTCGCTCGCCCCCGATTGCATCGCGATACCAGTGGAGATGCCGCTGATCGTCCCGCCTTCCAACTGATCCATCCGGTGCGCGAACGCACGGCCCTGCGGCGTCATGCCACGATAGGGATCGGACATCGTAGCATTGCGCTGCGCCGCATCGGGCACGCGGTAGGTTAACCATTCTCCCAGCCTAGACAGGGTCGTGACTACGCCAGCATTGGGAGAATCATAGAGGATTTTACCAAATTGCCGGTAGGCATCATAATTTGAAGTTCCGGTGAGCGGCTGCCCCATCCTGTCATAACCCGGCCCCGTCCTGACATCGGGCTGACGGAACGCGACGGCATTACGAGCGGCCTGGTAGTCTGGGCTAAAATTAGGCATCGGCCTGGGAACGGCCCGCACCCTTTGCGTATGAGGGTTATGGCCTCCCAGATTGGTCCCAATAACACCATCGATCAGATCGAAGATGCTGCGGCTACCCTTCTTGGGGGCTTCGGCCTGCCGCCTTTGTCCCGTGACGACGATCTCAGGCTCGGAATCACCCCAGTCGAACCAACTCTCAACCGGTTCTACGATATTCTCATCGACCCATCCCTTGGCTGGCTGGACAACATTTTGGTCGAACCACTCGAAAACCGTAAGCTTCGTGCTGTCGGGGCCGGTCAGGTTGACCGTGTAAAAGCCCGCCAGGTCGGGTCCGGCAAGCCTCAATTTCCCACCCTTGATGACATAGCCGGGCGTGAAAGTTTGCGGCTCATCCCCGGCCTGCGGTTCCGAGCTGAAGGTGCCGTCCTTCACCTCGTCTAGCAGGTTGATTGGCTTTCCAGTCGCCTTCGGCTTGCCGATGCTGCCAATGCCATCGGCCATCATACTCCCGATGGTCTGCCCGATGATGTCGGGGAGGGCGGCCATGAGGTTGTCGCCGAAGTCGGAGCCGGTGATGATGCTGCGGGCGGTGGCAGTGGCGATGCCGGAGGCCATGCCGCTGGCGAGACCCTGGCCAATGGCACCGATATTGTTGTGGACCGGCAGCCGGCTGCCGACCGCCGCACCCACCCCGCCGCCCAGCCCGGCCATCGCGATCCCGAGGAAGTCAAAATCGTTCTGGAGGTGCGTGACCCGAGCGATGCCCTGGGTGGCGGCGCTGGCCGCCGCGCCGCGTAGCGCGCCGCTCGCCAGCGCGCTCAGCGCGTTGCCGAGCTGGCTCGTCTTCGCCCCCACCGTGCTGGCGATCTTCAATGCCTCCGCGGCCTGCTTGGCGCTGCCGATCTGGCCGATGCCGGCGGTAACCGCGCTGGAGATCGCCGAGATGGCCACGCCCTTCCAGTTGATGCTGTGCTGGATGCCGATCGCGATGCCAAACCCCTGGCTGGCAACGCTGCCGATCGCCCCGCCGATCGCGGCACCCGCGATCCACGCCCCCGCGCCCACTCCCGATATCGCGGCACCGCCGGTCATGGCGCCGAGCACGCCGCCGAACGACGTGCCGCTCAACAGTGCCGTTGCCCCAGCGGTGGCCACGAGGGTGACCGCGACCGCGATGACGACCATCAGGATGATGCCGAATGTGCCGCACTTGTTGGACTTGGGTTTCTTGGCGTCGGTGGGGGAGAGGTCGCCTTGGGCCTGGTTGGGGTCGTAGGGGCGCCAGGTGGTGGCGTTGTTGTGGAGGTTGTGGACCTTGTTGGGGAGGGTGAGGATGCGGCCCGGCGCCAGCGGCTCGCTGCCCGACAGGCCGTTGGCCTCGGCGATCAGGTACCAGAGCGAGGCGTCGCCCCAGAGCTGCTGGGCGATGGCGGAGAGGGTGTCGCCGGTCTGTACCGTGTAGCTCTGCGCGGTGCTGTCGTAGGTCAGGCCGTTGATCGCGTCGTAGCTCTGGTCGAAGTCGGCATGGGCCATGCCGCTCGAGACGCCGCCCTGGAACGGGCCATAGGCGGGCGGGGCGGTGTGCGCGGCGAGGCTCGAGGCATAGTCGGTGTTCGACGTCCCGTTGTTCGAGATGTCGCCTACTGGCACCCCGTTCATATAGTAATGGAGCTGGCGCGGATCGCCGGTGGTGGCGTTGCCGTCCGCCTCGTCGCGTTGGAGCACGCGGCCCTGGGCGTCGTTGACCAGCGTGACGGTGCGCGGGCGCTCGTCGGTGATGGTGGCGCCGGTCAGGTAGCCCGAGCCGTCGCGGGCATAGGCGCTGGTCCACACCGTGTTGCTGCTGTCGCCGGTGTCCTTGTCGTAATCGACATGAGTGAGCACCGCACCGCCCTGGCCCCAGACATAGGCGTTGACGGTCAGCGTGTCGGCGGCATCGGTGTCGACATCGTTCTTGTAGTTCCTGGTCGCCACCCGGGTCGCCGCGCCGCCCATGTAATAGCCGCCGCTGACGACCCCGCTCCACAGCCCCGAGGCGAGCGAGGCATTGTAGTAATAGTCGCTGACCGCCTTGAAGATGCCGTCCGAGCGCACGCTGACGGTCGTGTCCTGCACCACCCGCCCGCCTGCGTCGTAGGTCGCGGTGCGGCTGTAGAGCGCGCTCGTGCCGTTCGCGGCATATTCGCTGTACGCCGTTACCCGGTCGGAAACTTACCAAGTTCGCGCGGATACGTTGTGGGAGCGAGGATTGAACTTCACCGCTCGGCTGAGGAAGTTGACCATTGCCATCGCGCGAGTCAGGGCGGAACTGCGCGAGCGCTTGCAGGTGCTCACGCTGGGAGCGTGAGGCGCAGAGAATCACAGAGTCAAAGAGCGCCGATCCTGCGGGGCGAGAACCGGAGCCCAAGTGGAGCAGGCGGCATCCTACATGCAAGTCGGCAGAGTTTTGGGGTTATTGCACCTGTCACCGTAACCCCCTGTCACCGTAACCCCTCTGTGCTCGTACGGGACACACCATTAGCTTCAAACTGTAGTCTCTGCGCGAGCTTCGAGGGGACAGTGCTCTCTGCGGCGACTAATCGGGCACGACTGACACTCCGTTGAATGTGACGCCCGGAACCATAGAGGTCGCTTCAATGCCTTTCTCGAAAACGAGATGTCTTGCCTCTGGTCCAAAGTGCCAATCATCGCCTTCGGGCTTCGACCAATTCTTTCGCACCCATTTTGATATCTTCCGAAACGTGTCCTTAGTTTTGGCAGCATTATCTCGATTATCGTTGTTCCAGTATATATCGCCCGGCCTAATATAGGGTGGACGGTATACCGATCGATTGAAGGATAGAATAGGATCAAGTGTCTCCTGGAACCATAATGTTTTATGACCCCAAGCCTGAAGCTGCTCTTTTGGAACCGGCGATATATAGCATCGACCCAACACGGTCTCGTCATCCGAATATTCTATGTTTGGCCCGGGTGGAACTAGATACATCCCTAGAGATCGCACGAAGGCATTTAGTTCCTTCATATCCTGAGGCCCCGCTACGAACAGAATCCGACTTCCCATCGCTTGCTCCTAAGGCCCCGTTCGGATCATAACAGGGCGAATACCGGTCTTCGAGAAAATGTCGTTCGCCGCATTTATCTCACGCAACGGAATTCCGCCGCCCGGAGCTTCCCTGTAGAGTTGGAAGTATCGAGATGCACCATTTGCGTCGAGGCCGGCGACGTCTACGAACCGACTCCGCCCTCCCCCCAGACGAACGACGCTCTCAAACTCGGGAGTGAGGCCCAGCCTATCAATACCGATAGCAGTCTCGATGGTTCTCGCTCGCGTTGAAAGATCGCCAAGCCGCCCCCGGAAACTCTTACCGGCATCGAAAGTGCCCTGGAATAGCTTGTCAAAGCGCTGCAGCGTAAGTGGCGAAGCGTCGTTCAGAATTGCCGGGTTAAAACCAGTATTAAGGATAGACTGTCGGAGGCCAGCATCGGTTACTCCGCGTTCCAGCAAAAGAGCATCGCCGCTCTTCGCGGCAGCTACGCGCACGAGCCCGAGTTTTCCCAGAAGGTTTTCCGAGAACCACACGCCGCTGCTGGCTTCGCCCAAGGGCCCACCGCCCAGCATTGTCATCGGCGTGGCGATGATACCCGCTTCCCAATCGATCTGGGCAAGCCAGGCTTGAGACCGCGCCTCTATCTCCGCGTTTCGTTGGTCAGCGCGATAAAAGTTCGCGTCGACCGATCCGGGTTTTTCGAGGTCACGTGCGATCAGGAGCCGGCCATAATTTGCCACCTCGGAATCTTTGGAGAATTGATAGCTTCGCCAGCCCAGATCGACACCGGGACGGATCTCGGCGGCCATTATCGCAAATGTAGGTTCGGTCCATAAAAGATCGGGTACGGGATTCGGGTTCACGTAGAAGGACGCCCCCTTACCTTCTACCAATGAATACTCGACAAAAAGCTCATTCGTGTCCAAATTCTTGACTTGCAGCAACTGCTCGCCATTTGCGACTATCGTCCGATAGCCCATCCTTGCTTTACTGTTGGTGCTGAAGGTGACGACGCTCTGATGCTGCAGATCGATGGTCTCGCGTTCGTTGTTTCGGACCACGCCATGGCCCAACGCTGTGTAGCTATAGGTCCGCAGCCCACCGCGGTCGATGAAGGGTATCTCAGTCCACGGAGTCTGGTGCTTCCGGCTGCCGGTCACCACGATCTCGTCTGGAGCGGCTGCGCTGATTTCCGCTGATCTGCCGGAAGATTTACGTGTTACTGCTTGCACGTGTGACCGCCCGGCGGGCGACATCGCCGCACTTGGCAATGGGAGTGCGGGCAAAGGAGATGAAAGCGGGCTGATCGGGCCAAGATTCGAGATGTCCAGCGCATCGCCGAACATTTCAGATGTCATCTTGACCTCCCTAAGCCCGCCTTTCAGTGCCAAGTCGAGCTTGCTAGTCCCCAGCGCGCCCTTGATCTGCTCCTTGTCATTAGCGCCGAACGAACCCCTTGAAACGGCATTCGTGGCTAACTGACCGATGGTGCTGCCGATGACGCTGGGGAGGGCGGCGATGAGGGTGTCGCCGAAATCCTCGCCGGTAATCAGCGAGGTTGCCGCGGCCGAGGCGATATAGGCGGCGGTGTTGACCGCGAGGTGCTGGACGGTCGCGCTCGTGCCGGGCGGGAGTATGGCGCCGACCCCCTGCGCCACTGCGGCGGTGATCCCGGCGGTGGCGACGCCGGCCCAGCTGAACTTGTCCTGCAGCCCGAGCTTCATCGACACCTTCTGGGTGATGGCATTGTCGAGGAACGCATTGCCGGTCTTGGGCAGGAACTGGTCCACCGCCACCGTTCCTAGGCTCTTCCAGCTGAACTTGTCCTGGTTGCCGGTCGCGATCAGCACGCCTTGCTGCGCGGCGTTGGCGGCATAGGGGGCAAGGATCGGGCCGACCACCGGGATCATGTCCACGATCGCAGCCACCGCCACCGCGACCACTGCAGCGAGGATCTGCCCGAACGTGCCGCACTTGTTGGACCTGGGTTTCCTGGCGTCGGTGGGGGAGAGGTCGCCTTGGGCCTGGTTGGGGTCGTAGGGGCGCCAGGTGGTGGCGTTGTTGTGGAGGTTGTGGACCTTGTTGGGGAGGGTGAGGATGCGGCCCGGCGCCAGCGGCTCGCTGCCCGACAGGCCGTTGGCCTCGGCGATCAGGTACCAGAGCGAGGCGTCGCCCCAGAGCTGCTGGGCGATGGCGGAGAGGGTGTCGCCGGTCTGTACCGTGTAGCTCTGCGCGGTGCTGTCGTAGGTCAGGCCGTTGATCGCGTCGTAGCTCTGGTCGAAGTCGGCATGGGCCATGCCGCTCGAGACGCCGCCCTGGAACGGGCCATAGGCGGGCGGGGCGGTGTGCGCGGCGAGGCTCGAGGCATAGTCGGTGTTCGACGTCCCGTTGTTCGAGATGTCGCCTACTGGCACCCCGTTCATATAGTAATGGAGCTGGCGCGGATCGCCGGTGGTGGCGTTGCCGTCCGCCTCGTCGCGTTGGAGCACGCGGCCCTGGGCGTCGTTGACCAGCGTGACGGTGCGCGGGCGCTCGTCGGTGATGGTGGCGCCGGTCAGGTAGCCCGAGCCGTCGCGGGCATAGGCGCTGGTCCACACCGTGTTGCTGCTGTCGCCGGTGTCCTTGTCGTAATCGACATGAGTGAGCACCGCACCGCCCTGGCCCCAGACATAGGCGTTGACGGTCAGCGTGTCGGCGGCATCGGTGTCGACATCGTTCTTGTAGTTCCTGGTCGCCACCCGGGTCGCCGCGCCGCCCATGTAATAGCCGCCGCTGACGACCCCGCTCCACAGCCCCGAGGCGAGCGAGGCATTGTAGTAATAGTCGCTGACCGCCTTGAAGATGCCGTCCGAGCGCACGCTGACGGTCGTGTCCTGCACCACCCGCCCGCCCGCGTCGTAGGCCGCGATGCGGCTGTAGCTGAGGTTGCTGCCTGGGCTGCTCGAGACATAGCCGGAGAGGTTGTATTCGCTGTACCCCGTCACACGGCCCATCGCGTCGCGCGTGTAGACGGCGCGGCCCACTCCGGTCGGCGCGGCACTCGGCTTGCGGTACTCGTCGAAGTCGTAGCTGGCATAGCCCGTGGGGCTGCCCAGCCCGATATCGGTGCGCACCAGATAGCCGTCCGGCGAGTAGGTGTAGGTCTCCTTCTGCTCGGTGAAGGCGATGTAGCTCGTCTCGGACTCGGATTCGTACGCATCCTCGGCCAGCGTCCGGGCGGCGGTCATCCGATTGCCCGCCTTGTCCCAGGTGATCGCGGTGCCGTCCAGGTACCGGTCGATTACCGCACCCGATTGCCCCCGCGCCGCGTCTCCGACGATGTAATTGTCCAGCGCGTCGCGGGCGATGTGGTTGCCGGTCGCCCATTTCACCAGCTGGCCCTGAGTGATCACGAAGCGGTTCATGCTGTCGTAGACGTACCAATAGTCCTGGCCGCTCGCGGAGGCGGCGGGGTCGCCGCTGTCGCCGAGTGGCGTGTAGGCCGACTTGATGTGGCGGACATTGCCGACCGCGTCATATTCATAGTCGATCGCGACCGCCGAGCCGCCCGCGGACCCGGCGTCGTCGAACGCGGTCATCCGGTTCAGCGCGTCATAGCTCGCCGTTCCGGCCTGATAGACGGTGCTGCCGATGACATAATGCTCATAGGTGCGGTTGCCCGAGGCGTCGTAGCGGTAGGTGGAGACCGCGCTGCCGGTGGTGACGCTCGCCTGGAGGCCGGTGTTGAACCAGGTATAGCTGGTGGTCGCGCCGCCGGCGATCGCCTGGGTGACGAGCCGGCCGCCCCTGTCGAAGGTCATCGCGGTGGCGGTGCCGGCATAGTCGGTGCTGGCGATGGTGCGGCCGAAATAATCGGTGCTCTCGGTCGTCTTCACTTCGGCGCCGTTGTTGGCGCTGACGTTGACGCTGGTCTTCACCCAGCCGTCGTAATCGGCGAGGCCCGTGGTGGTGAGGCTGGTGGTCCGGGCATAGCGATAGGCCATCGCGTCGCCGCCGAACGCGACCGTCGCGATCACGCGGCCCTGCGCGTCGTAGTCGGTGGTCTCGCGGACGGTGTTGCCGAGCTGCGAGTTCCAATGCGCGGTGCGCTGCCCGAGCACGTCGTATTCGTAATGATCGGTGAGCGCGGCGCCGCGGTGCTGGAGCGTGATCAGCTGGCCCAGCTTGTCGAAGGTCTGGACGTCGTCGGTCGCCGTCGCGTTGCTGCCGTTGTACAGCTCGTTGCGCAGCACGCGCGCGTCGCCGAACACGTCGTATCTGGTCTCGAACACGCCGCCGTCGGGATGGAACTCCTTGACCACCAGCGCCTCGTCGTCGCCATGGCCGGTGCCGGCGAGCAGGAGGCGCTTCGTGATGATCCGGGACGAGAGCGGGTCGCTGGCATGGGCCTGGACGCTGTTGGCGTCCTCGGTGCCGACGAGGCGGCCGGAAATGTCGTAATAATAGCGCTCGGTGGGGTTGAGGCTCGATACCGTTCCGTTTTCGCCGGTGACGCTGACCTGGGGCGACACCCTGGAGAGCAGGCTGCCCATCGCGTTGTAGCCGTAGGTTGTGGTGTAGCCGCGCGCGTCGGTTTCGCTCAGCACTTCGCCGAACGCGTTATAGGCCTTGGCGCGGACGATCGTCGCGGTGCCGCCGGCGACCTCGCGGTCCGGCTCGCGGGTCGAAACGGCCTGGCCGCGGCCGTCATGCACGGTGACGGTAGTGACCGCGCCGGCCGTGCCGGTGCCGCCGCTGGCGGTGAGCGAGCCAGTGTAGTTGGCGAGCGTGAGGCCCGAAAGGTCGGCACCGGCCGAGGCGAGCGTCAGCGTCTCGTTGCCGGCCTTGTCGTAGAGGTGGAAGCGCAGCACGCCGTCGCCGGTGTTCGAGCGCCACAGCCGCCCGCCGGCGTCGTAATCGAAGAATTCCTGATAGACGGGAGCGCCGCCGGGCGCGGTCGAGCCGCCGGTCACGCCGCGGCCGCTGACTTCGCCATAGGCGTTGTAGGCAGTGCGGACCGCATCGTAATAGGGCGTGCCCGATCCGCCGGTGGTGTAGACCCAAGCCGAGCCTTCGAGATGCGCATGGGTGTTGACGATCGCGCGGCCGAGACGGTCGTAGAGGGTGATCGCCGCCTCGGTGACGTCCACGCCCGAGGCGTTGCGGACATAGGAATCGCGGACGAGGCGGCCCGCGGCGTCATAGCCGTAACGATGCGTGGGAGTGGCGGCGCCGAAATGAGCGGCATCGGTCACGCCGGCGAGGCGTCCGCCAGCACCGTAGCTATAGGTGGTGATGCGGTCGTTGGCGTCGCTCGGCGACGCGCCCGCCTGGACGCGCGTCGACTTGAGATTGTTCAGGCCGTCATAGATGTATGACGTGCGCGGCGTGGTCGCGGCATTGCCGAGATAATCGGTGAAGGTCTGGCCGGTCTCCAGCGTGAGCCGCCCGATCGCGTCGTAGGTGTAGCTGGTGGTGTCGTTGTTCGCCTCGACTTTTGTCAGGACGTTCCCCAGCCCGTCATAGGTGTAGGTGACCAATGACGAGGCGGTACCCGAGGTCATGGTGCCGCCGCTGTCGACCGCGACATAGGCCACGCTCTCGCGCGTCTCGGTCAGGCGGCGGCCGTTCAGGTCGTAGATGAAGCTGGTAGTGCGGTCGTGCGCCGGATCGTCGTCGGCATAGCCGATCAGGGTCGCGATATCAGTGGTTGGTGTGAAGGTCTCGCCTGCCGCGATCCGGTCGGCATAGCGCGTCTCGCCCGTGGCATTGCCTTCGGCATCGCGGGTCCAGACGGTGAGATAGCGCTCGGCATCGACCTGCGCGATCATGCGGCCGAGCTTGTCGTACCACATATAGGTGGAATTGCCGCGGCCGTCCTGCTGACGGACGATGTTTCCGGCGGCGTCATATTCGGCGAGCGTCGTGATCTCGGCGGCCGGATTGAGTGAGCCGCCGACCAAGCCCGCGGTCAGGACATAGTTCGTGCCGTTCCATTCGCCGGTGGTGAGTCCGGCGACCCTGGTCTCCTTGAGGCGGTTGTCGAGATACCAGGTGTAGCTGGTCAGGCGGCAATTGGTCGAATCGACCGGAGTGGGGGCCGCGCCCGTCGCCAGCGCCGGCATGGTGACGAGATCGCCATAGACCCGCGCGGTCAGGACATTGCCGTTCGCGTCATAGGTCCAGCGGCTGAGCGTGCCCTTGTCGGTGCCCGCCACGGTCGCGACGAGTTGGGTTTCGTCGGTCTTGCGGCCGAAGCCGTCGTACCAGGTGACGGTGCGGGCGCCGTGCGTGTCGGTCCACCCCGATTTGATTCCGGCGGTGACGGTTTCGATCAGGTTGCCGCGATGGTCGTATTGATAGGTCTCGGTCGGCACCACGCCCGTGGTTTCGGTCAAGTCGTCGTTGACGACGGTGACGGCGTCGCCTTGGGTCCTGGTCAGGCGGTCGAGCTTGTCGTAGCTGTAGGTCGTGGTGCGCGCCTCGGGGGCGCCAAAGGCCTCGACCTTGGTGGTCAGGTTGCCGCGATGGTCATAGGCATAGGTGTTGACGATCGGGATCGTCGTACCGCTGCCGTCGAGCGTATCGGCGGGCAGCGTCTCGGTCAGCATCAGGCCGCGCTTGTCGTAGCTATAGGTCGCGAACCGCGTGACGCTGGTGCGGTCGTAGAGCTTGTTGCGGAACTCGGTGCGCTCGCCGAACGCATTGAGCGTATAGGTTTCGGTGTGGTTCTCGGCATCGGTGGTGGAAGTGAGCTCGTCGCGCTTGTTGTAGCCGAAGATAGTGATCGCGACGCTGCCGGCGGGGGCCGGCGGCATCGCCGTCTCGGAGATCGTCCCGGTCGCGGCAGTCGCGTAGCGCTTGACCTTCCACACCTGGCCGCCGCGGGTATAGTCGGTGTCGGTGACATAGTTCTGAGCGTCGACCTGGCGGGAGACGCGGCCGAGCTTGTCGTACCAGGCGAAGCTGTCGTTGCCGCGCGCATCGTGGATCTTCACGGCGTCGCCGAAGCTGTCATAGGTGTAGCTCGTGACGCGGCTGGCGCCGGTGTCGTTCGCGGGCTGTTCGGTTTGGGTGGAGATGCGGTCGAGCAGGTCGTAGCTGGTCGAAGTCGTCGTGCCGCGCGCATCGGTGGCGCCGGTGACGCGGCCGAACGCGTCATAGGCCGCCGAGGTGGCGGTGCCGGCCCCGGCATAGCCCTGCAGCGTCGTGACCGGGGTCGCGGTGGTGAAGCTCGCCGTGATCGCCGTGGCATAATGCGTTTCGGTCGACACGTTGCCGGTGGCGTCATAGGTCCAGACGGTTAGATATTTGTCGCCGTCGATCGCCGCGGTCCGGTTTCCGGCGGCGTCGTAAAAGGCATAGGTGGTGACGGCTTCGCTTGCACCTGAAGCGCGGGTCATCGTCGTGACCCGGCCGACATCGTCGTAGATATAGGCGGTGGTGCTGGCATCGGCGCCGCCGAAATCCTCGGTCGAGGACAGGATCTGGCCCATTGCGTCGCGGACCAGCTTGGTGACGAACCCCTCGGGATCGATCGTGGTCTCGAGCCGGCCGGCGCTGTCATAGGTGAACTGGGTGACGCGCTTCGTCGCCGGCGGCGAGGCGAAGGCAGTGGTCAGGTCGGTGAGGCTGGTCGTGTCGTTCGCCGTATAGGGATCGGCATAGGCGGTCCGCTTCGTGACATTGCCGAGCTTGTCATAGTCGATGCGCGTGACGAAGCCTTCGGCGTCGATCGAGAAGGCGAGCTGGCCAGCCTTGTCGTACCAGGCACCCGTCGTGCGGTCGGATGCGGCAAGGGCAGTAACCGGTGATGTGCCGCGCCACGTGTCCATCGCCGCGGCCAGCGGATCGCCGCCGGCCGTATAGGGCGCGGCGAACTCGACGCTTTTGACCAGCTGGCCGCGTGCATCATAGGTGAACGCAGTGACCTGGTTGAGCGCATCGATGCTGTACGCCAGCCGGTTCGCCGCGTCGTAGACCGAGCGCGAGACACGGGTGTCCGCCGCGCTCGCCATACCCAGGCTGTCGATCTGGCCGGCGATGAAGGCGGCGGAATAGACACCGGTGCCGTCGGTTCCGATCGTGCCGACATAGGCGATCGTGCGGATCTCGTTGCCGGCATTGTCATGGACATGCTCGACGACATGCCTCAGCGCGTCGACGGTGAAGCGGAGCTGGCCGTCCTTGTCATAGGCATAGCGCGTGACCTGGTCCGCGGCGGCATCGAGCGTCAGTCCGGCGAGTGTCGTCGCGAACGCGGCTTCGGAGACTTCGAGCGCTGCCTGCAGCGTGGCGAGCGGCGAGGGGTCGATGGTGTCGGAATAGGCGCGCGTCGCGGCCACGCGGCCATCGGCATCGTAGCTCGTCGTGGTGACCGCGCCCAGCGCGTCGATCGTCGCGATCTTGCGCTTGGCCTTGTCGTAGACGAACAGGGTTATCTTGCCGAGCGGATCGGTGACCGCGACCAGATTGCCGCGCGCGTCATAGGTGTAGCCGGTGACGTAGTGCGTCGTGCCGCCGTCGGGCGAGACGCTGGTCGACTTCAGCCTACCCGCGCGATCGTAGGTCGAGATCGTGACCTTGGTCAGCGCGTTGGTGAGCGTGACCTCGCGGCCGAAAGCGTCATAGCCGTAGCTGGTGAGGATGTTCTTGTGGCCGAGCAGCGGGTCGCCCACATCGGCGATCACGCTCTTGAGCAGCCCGCGGCGGTCATAGAGGTGGTCGGTGCGGAGCGCGGCCGCATCACCCGACGCCGCGACGTCGCTGGCGAGCTCGCCGAACGCGTTGTAGCTGTAGGTCGTGACGGTGGAGCGCGCGTCGATGACTTGCTTGACGGTGCCGTCGACGTTGAAATCGGTGTGGCTCAGCGTATCCGGCGTGCCCGTCAGCAGGCTGACCAGCGGCGAAGCATCGGTGCCGCCGGCAAGACTGCCCATGTCGACGCGCGTCGTATAGACGAACGTGTCGGTGCGCTCGCCGAACGCATTATAGGCATATTTGGCGACTTCGCCCGCGGCACTGACTTCGTAGATCAGGGCGCCGTCGGCATTGTAGTAATAGAGCGTCCTGGGTGCGACTGCCCCGGCGGCGGTGCCGCGCGGCCCGGTCTTCGAGACGAGCCTGCCCGCCGCGTCATAGGCGTAGCTGGTGCCATAATCGGTATAGATCTGCTCGATATCCGCCGGATGCGCGGCGAGCTCGGCATTGCCGTCGCCGGACAGTTCGCTGGAGAGGCGGCCCTGCAGGTCGTAGCGCTGGCTGTAGGTGCGGGGATCGGCGCCGCCCGCCTGCGTGACGGTCGAGACCAGCCGGCGCATATTGTCATAGGCAAAGGTGGTGGTCGTCGTGGTGCTGCCGGTCAGCGTGCGGGTCTCGGTGAGCGGCTGGCCGTAGAGATTGCGGGTCCAGACCGTGGTCTCGAGGATCGCGCTGCCGGGGGCGGGCAGGGTGGCGAGCGTGTAGACCGTCGCGGGATCGACCTTCTGGCCGCTGGTCTGCTGCGACAGATGGCCCGCCGGGGTGTAATCGAACCGCGTGACGGTGCCTTCGCCGTCGATCGTCGCGCGCAGCAGGCCGCGCGAATCGTACAGCCACTGGTTGCGGATGTCCTTGGCGGTGCTGCGGCCGGACGGCAGGCTGGCACGCAGGTCCGCCAGCGAGCCGGTTTCGCGCAGGCCCGCGGTGGTGCCGGTCGCGTCTGAATAGGCGATGGTGCGGATCTTGCGGCCGGCGCCGTCATAGATCGTCTCGGTGAGATAGCCTTCGGCATCGAGCGAGCCGACCGGCAGCCCGTCCTTGTCGTAGAGCAGCCGTGAGACGCGGTCGTTCAGGCTGTCGGTGGCGGGCAGGTTGACTGCGTGGCCGGGCGTGATCGTGACCGTCGGGCCTGCAATGACGATGGATTGGCCGGCGGTGTTTCCGGTGAAGACGAAGCCCGCCTGATTGTCCGCCGCGGAAAAGGTTCGGGTAAGCACGACATGGGTGGCCTGGGTGGTGCTGAGTCCCGACACGGCCCAGCTGCCGTCCGGGGACTGGGTGAGTGTCCCCGGGCCATCGGTGATGATCGCCGTCACGCCGCCCGGCGGGCCCCAGCCGGTGGCCGAGCCGTAAAGACCGAAGACCGGGATCGTGGCCGATGTCCCCGCCTTCAGCCACACGCCGAGATTCGCCGTGTCGCCCGCCGCGACGACATCATAGTTGGTCTGGCTGACCTTTCCCCATCCGCTGCTATGGACCGTCATCGTGTAGGCGGAGAAGCCGGCGATCGTGCCCGCGGATGCCATGTCGACATTCTGGAGCGCCCAAAGCGCGCCATTGTCGCCGCCGGCCCACAGGTTGGTCGGGCTGACCGCGTCCGCCTTCATGGCCGTCAGATTGGCCGGGGAGACGAGGTTGGCGCGCTGAGTGGTGGAGATCAGCCGCGAGGCGCCGTCATAGCTCATCAGCGTGACCGAACCGGTGCCGTCGACGGTCTCGATCAGGCGGTCCGCGAGATCGTAGACGTTCCAGCTCCAGCGATCGTCGGCGGTATCGGTAGCCGGACGGACCGTGTCGAAGGCCGGCAGCGTGCCGCTCGCCAGCGAGGCGATCTGCGTGCCGGTGAGCCTGTTGGCATAGGCCGTGGTGCTGGTGAGATTGTCGCGCGCATCGTAGCGATATTCGGTGACCGACCCGTCGGCATCGGCCTCGGCGATCTTGCGGCCGATCGCGTCATAGAAATAATAATGGCCGAGGCCGGTCGGATCGACGACGGCACGGAGCTGGCCGAGGCTGTCGTAGCTGTAGTGTGTGGTGGGGGATCCCGATATCCCGGCGCCGGATTCGGCATAGGCGATGAGTTCGCCCGCGCGGTCATAGGTCGAGGTCTGGACGAGGCCGTTGGCGAGCGTGACCGTGGTGACGCCGCCGGTCGAGGCATCGGTATAGGCGATGCTCGTGGCGGCGCCGTTGAAGTCCTTCGACGCGGTGATGCGTCCCAGGCCGTCACGGACGAAGGTCTCAACGCCCTGGCCCGCGACTGCGCGCGACAGGAGGTTGCCGGCGGCATCGTAGACATAGTCGGTGCGCGAGACTTCGGGCGCGGAGAGTGCGCCGGGAGTGAAGGCGACGTCGATCGCGCCGCCCAGATCGTAGAAGGAGGAATCGAAATAGAGCGTGCCGGTGACGCCGGTGACGGTGCGCAGCGCGCCCGCCGCCATCGCCGATTCGAGCGTCGCGCCCTTGTAGTAACCGATCGTGCTGCCGGTCCGGACGAGCCAGAGATTGTCGCCCGCCGCGAAGCTCGTGCCGAGGCTCGGGGAACTCCCTGCCTCGGTATAGGCCAGGACTCCGTTCGCATTGAGATAGAAGCCGTAGTTCAGCGTGAGGCCCGAATCCGCGCCGGGGGCGGTCGAGACGCCGGCGGCGATGAATTTGTTCGCTTGCTGCGGCCGCACCTGGAGGACGAAGTCGCCCGTGGCCGCGGCCGAGCCGCGAGCATCGGCATTCCAGGCATTGCCGCCGCTGGTGCGGGTGATGCGCGTGAGCCCGTCGGGCTGCGCGACGACGCCGGTATTGGCGCCGACCGTGATCGGCTGGGGCGTGAAGCCGATATCGACCGAATTGCCGGCCGCGTAGAGATCGGCATCGAGATAGAGCGTGCCGGTGACGCCGGTGACGCTGCGGATCGCGCCGGCAGTGATCGCCGCCGCGAGAGTCGCGCCCTTGTAATAGGTCAGGGTGGTGCCGACGCGCGTCATCCAGATCGTATCGCCGGCGACATAGGTGGTGTGGCTGCCGGTGGTCGGGAGCGCGGCGTAGCTGCCGGAGACGAGGTGATACGCCACGCCGTTCGGATCGAAATAGAGTCCCTCGCTGATGGTGGTGAAGCCGGTGCTCGTCCTGGACGACGCGATCCCGACCGCGAGCTGGCTGCCGCTCTGGCCGATGCGGACCTGGAGGACGAAGTCGCCCTCGGCCTTGACGGTCGAATGGGCGTCGCCGTTCCAGCTGTTGCCGCCGCTCGTTTTGGTGATGCGGTAGGTGCCGTCGGCCTGCTGCGCGACGCTGGTGTTGAGGCCCGCGAACACGGCTTGCGGATCCTGCGTGCCTTCGCCGTAGGCGTCGAGCGACGCGTAGCTGACGGTTCGCGTCACATTGCCGCGGAAATCGTACCAGCTGTCGGTGCGCTGCCCGCCGCTGCGGTCGGTCATCCCCGCCACCCAGCCGGCGAGCGCAGCCTCGGCCATCGTCGAGGCATAGGCCGGCCCGGCATAGTCGATCTTCGAGACCTGCTGGCCGAACCCGTCGTAGCGATATTCGGTGACCCGGCCCTCGGGTGACACGGTAAAGCGCAGGTGGCTTTTCGCGTCATAAACATAATTGGTGACGGTCGGCGAAGACGGCGTGCCCGAGCCCGCCCCGTCGGGATCGGCCACGAGGTAGCGCGTCTCGGTGAGCAGCTCGTTCTTGGCGCTGAAGGCGCGCTCCAGCGTGTTTCCGGCACCGTCGCGTTCGAAGACGCGATTGCCATGGGCGTCGTAGCTGTAGGTGATGGTGTTGCCGGCCTGGCGCGTCCAGGCGACGTCGCCATCGGCCTCGTAACCGAACTCGGTTACCTGCGGCGTCGCCGCCGCACCGACCGGCGGCGTGGTGATCCGTACGAGATTGCCGTTCGCATCGTAGGCGAGCCTGGTCGCTTGCCCCGCGGCATCGGTGACGGTCGTGATGCCGAGCGCGGTGTCGTACAGGAAGCTCGTCGTCCGCGTGACTCCGGTCGCGACGGTCTCGGCCACCGAGCTGACGCGATAATCCGAGCCGTATTGCGTGTAGCCGATCGTGAACAACGTGCCGTCGCTCTGCGTCATCGTGGCGATGCGATTGGTCGACCCGACATAGGTATAGCTCGTCTCGTAATTGGCGCCCGAGGCGGCGCTGTTGTCCGACGGATCGAGATTGACCTGGACCGTGACGAGGCGCGCACCGCTCGCGTCGCTTTCATAGACATAATAGACGCGGGTCGTGGTGCCGCCGGCGGAGGTGACCAGCGACCGGAGCTGGTTGCCCGCGGTGCCGCCATAGACCAGATCGGTATAGTCGCCGCTGCTGGTGGTGACGCGCGTGATCAGGCCGCTGGTATAGGTGTAGGTGAGGCTGTTGCCGTGGGCGTCGCTGCGGCTGGTGATCCGGCCCGAATTGGCGCTGTCATAGGCTTCGGCCGCCTGAGTATCGCCGTCGGTCCAGGTCCAGACGCTGCCCGACTTCACCAGCGTGTCGTAAGCGCCCCCGCCCGCGGTCGCCACATAGGCGCCGTGGGTGGCGTCGATATAGGTGGCGTTCCAGGTGTAGACCGTCTCGGATCCGTCCCAGTCGGTGCGCGTGACGGTGCTGCCGCTCGCGCCATAGGTGGCGGGCTCGTCATGGACCCGGCGATAGGGGCTTTCGCGCCAATTGTCGGGATTGTCGCCGTCCCAGGCGCCGAGGCTGTTATAGGCGCGCGAGATCACCGCGTCGGGGCCGCGGCCGACCAGCATCTCGTCGCGGTCGGTGACGATGAGGTTGCCGGTGGCGGCATTGACCGTCACCGTCTCCCCGGCGCGGCCGATGGTTCCGCTATCAAGCTGGCCGCTTCCCGCCAGCACCGATACCGAACCATTGCCGAGGCCGGCCCCCTTGCCGGTGACGATCGCTACCATGTCTCGCATCCCCCAACCGGCGGCGTGCCGGTTGCGAGAAAGGTCGGTCCGAATCCGGGCTTGTTTAGCGATTTTGGTCCGAAACGGAGGGATTTGATGCGGACATAGCCTATGGCCGGTTAGGGTAGGCTGGCTTGGCCTCTCACTTCCACCGCAAATCCCGGATAAAGGAGCAGTAGCTTACCGCTCCGCCGTTAGCGGTACGTGCGCCATAAGCTTCACATGTTCCTTCGTCGGTCATTTACATTTGCGAGCCTTACGAAATAGATCAAGCCGGGTTTCTAGAACGGTCTTTCGCAGTTGTGCGGCGACACTGTATTTGCGTTTGCGAAATGCGTCGTCAGCGGCCACGAGCATCAGTCCGGTGTCGTCAATCGTAACGCTACCTGGCGTTGAAACAGAGTTGGTCCCAATAAGTGCGATAGCGTGACTATAATGCTGGTTTGCGCTTAGGAAGCGCTTGGCCGCGAATGCAGTATCACCGCGCAATTGTTCTGCAACGGCGTCATTATAACTGCTATGAGCTTGGCACATAACCACCTTATTCTGTCTATACAGAGAAGGGATCCACTCAATGGCGTTCTGATCCACCGAAAGCGAAAGAAAAAAGAGCAATATCTACTTCCCCGGATATTTCCCTACGGGCTTCGGCGTTATGGGTGCCGCGTGCGGCTTAGCTGGAGCTTGCACCGGGGGCCACACGCGTCTGAACGAGCCGTTCGATCCCTGATAATATGCAAGATTGTAGGTTTTTGCCAGATTGATAGTGACTTGATTCACCGCTCTCGAAAATGACCATCCCTTTTGCATCAGGGCTGCTACGTCATTATTGCTTTTCGTTTGCATCGCAGCCGCTGCTGTTGGGCTGATGTACGCTTTTGGAGTCTGCCTCGTCTCAACCAGCAGAAACTGGTATTTTCCGCTCTGGACAACAGACATGCCCGCTCGTGAATCGATCAAAGCCGCTACGTCGGCACCGTCAAATGCGATGCCCGTATAGCCCCCCGGATAGGGGTGCGTGTGCATCTGAATGGCGATAGAGTAGCCGACTTTGCCGGTCGCCTCTACCAAGCTCATAGATCCGCCCGCTTTCCAGTTGCCGTGAATACCCAGGTCCCAGAGTTGCGTCGGATGCGCGATATCGATCATAAATGACTGGCCGTCCTCGAATTTAAGTCCGGTGGCCACGGAATCGTTCCAGCGCTCCTGGAAGCGTTTGGCGATATTCGCGCCGAACGAAATAATATTTGGCGTGTCGGCCGGAGTGGTCGGCATGGTCGAAAAATCCCAAAGCGCATTACCAGACTGCTCGGATGTTTTGACCGTAACCATGGGAAGCTGGCTTCCCTTTCCGGCTTTCTTGCCCCCTCCGGGCTTGGACAGGACGAGCGACTGGTCAGATTCGAAGTCATCGACGGCGAACGGCTCGGCAAGGTCATCATCGGATTCGAGCTGAGGCTCGGGCTGAGGGGCGACCGCCTCGTCGCCGCGGGCCTCCCGCAGCAACGCTTCGCGTTCCTCGCCGGTGACGCGGTGCCGTCCGGTAATCGAATCCGCCGCGATCTGCCCGATCGTCGATCCGATCAGGTCGGGTAGGCTGGCGAGAACATTGTCGCCGAAATCCGTGCCGGTCAGCAGCGAACGCGCGGCGGCACCGGCGAGCGAACTCGCGGCGTTTGCGGCAAACTGGTTGGCATGGCTCGCCGGGTTGACCATCTTGCCATCGGCATAGTCGGCATGACCCGAGATATTGTCGCTGGCCAGCCTACCGACACCGGCCATCACGCCCGCCAGCGCCACGCCCGCCCAATCGAACTTGTCCTGCAGTCCCGTCGCGACTCCGATCCCCTGGGTGATCGCGCTGCCGAGCGCGGCGCGGCCGGCATCCTGCAAGGCGCCCATCGCGCCGGTGGCGCCGTTCAGCCCCGAGACCGTGCTCAGCCCCCCCGCCACGGCACCCCCTATCCCGGCAAGCGCCACGGCCTTCCAGCTGAACCTGTCGATATTGCCCGTCGCGAGACCGACGAGCTGACTTGCAAGGCTGCTGGCAACTCCGGCAATCGCGCCGCCCACGATTGCCGCCCCGGTCGCGCCGATGGCCGCAGTGAGCCCCGTCGCGCCCGTCGCGGTTCCGGCGATCGCGGCGTGCCCGATCACTGCCGGCCCGACAACCGCCGCGACGGCGACGGCGACGGCGATCATGAGGATGACGCCGAAGGTGCCGCAACCCTTCTTGCCGGCGGCCCTTGTTGGCGTCTGCGGGATCGGTGCGGTCGGTGTGGTATCGCCGACCGCCGCGGCGGGATCGTAGGGGTTGAAGGTCGACGCATTGTGCGTCGAGCGCATCACCCCGGCGGGGATGGTGAGGATCTGGCCCGCCGCAAGCGTGCTCCCGGCCGCGAGGCCATTGGCGTCGGCGAGTTTGTACCAGAGCGACGAATCGCCCCAAGCCTGCGCCGCGATCGCCGCTAGCGTCTCGCCGCCCTTGGCGGTGTAGGTTCCGGCACCGCCGCCATGGCTGTAGCTGTTGACCGGCGCAAGGCTCTGGTCGAAATCGCCATAGGGCGTTGCGGTCGTCGCGCCGTTCAGGAAATCGCCGGTGCCCGGAGTCGTGGTGCGCCGGTTGATCGAAGTCTGGTAGTCGGTGTCGAGCGTCCCGTTGTTGCCGATATAGCCCATCTGCTTGCCGGCAAAGCGGTACCATCTCTCGTGCGGGGCCGGTCCGATCTTGGCGCGGATAAACACCTGTCCGTCCAGATCGTTCACATAGGTGATGCTGCTGCCGTAGGTGGTATACATATAGACGGAAAACAGCGCGCCGAAGGCTTCGTAATAATAGTCCGTCGTATAAGTGCTGCTGCCGCCGCCGCTGACCGAGTTCGCGATGCTGGTGTTCTTGATGACCGCGCCATCATGCCATTCATAGGTGTTGGTCGTCGTGCTCGACGAATACCAGCTGCCATTCTTGTTGGTCGAGGACGAGACGGTGAGCGCGGCGCCTAGCGCATAGCTCGTGCCCGTGCCGAAGCTGTAAGTGGTGGTCGTGACCAGCGTGTCGCTGCCCTGGCGCTGGTTGAGCGTCTCGCTGTCGATCTGCCCCTTGGCGTTGTAGGTTACCTGCCGGTCGTAGGCCGCGGTCGAACTGCTGTCGCCATCGGTCAGATAGTCGAGCTGGCGCGTCTGGCGGCCCTGGCTGTCATAGGTGTAGCTCGCCTTCAGCGCGCCGGTGGCGGGCGGCGTGGCGGTGCCGTTGTCGGCGATGCGCACCGTGAGCAGGTGGCCGTCGCTGTCGTAGCCATAATCCTCGCGATGGGTTGCGGAACCGATCGTGGTAGTCACGGTCTTGCGCTGGCCGGCAGCGTCGTAGCTGTAGTCGGCACCCAGCGTTCCGCGAACGATCGTGCTTCCCGACTGCACGCCCTTGGCGGTGACCACCCGGTTCATCAGGTCGAAGCGGTACCAATAGTCCTGCGTCGTCGCGGTCGAGTAGGCCGCACCATTCTGGTCGAGGGTGTGGAAGCTCGAATTACTGCGGCGGATATTCGAATTGGCGTCGTAGTAATAAGTGATGCTGGCGGCCGGAAGATAGTCGGTCGCCACGGCATTCCAAGTGCTCATCCGGTTTAGCGCGTCATAGGTCGCGGTGGAATCGGTTTCCGTGGTCGTCGTCACCCAGTAATTGGCGCCGTCTACGACCCAATACTGATCATAGGGGTAGAATTCCTCATATTCGTAATGGCCGTATTCATGCCAGTCGCCATTGTTGCGAACGAGGGTCTCGCTGAGCCGATTGCCATTCTTGTCGTAGGTGTATGTGGTCTTGTCCTGCTGAAACGTCTCTTCCGTGGCCGATGTGTCGGCGCCGAAGCTGACCTGGCCGATCAGGCCCGTGTTGAGATAGCCATAGACATTGCCTTCATAAGTCACGCCTCCGACCACGATGGAACGGCTCGTCATCCGTCCTGCGCGATCATAGGCGAAGGTGAAGACCTGTCCGCCCATATCGGTGCGGGTCGTGACATGACCGAACAGATCGGTGGCCTCCACCAGGGTCTTGCCGTTCTGATAGGTGGTCGTGGTCTGCCAGCCGCCGGGCGCTGCCTGACCGGCCCCCAGGGTTCCCGCACCGTACAGCGTGCCGACCCAGCTATAGCTGGTGGTGGTGACGTCGCCGCCGAAAGCGACCTGCTTGGTTATGCGGCCCATCGCGTCATATTCGGTGACTTCGCGTCCCGAAGAGCCCACGATGTTGTTCCAGTGCCCGACGCGCTGCCCGAGCACGTCATAGCTGTAGGTTTCCACGAGGCCGCCGGCATGCGTGAGCTGGGTGAGCCGGCCGAGCTTGTCGTAGCCGAACTGCGTGACCCGGCTGATCTCGTCGGTCTTCCGCACCGCGTCGCCGAAAACATTGAAGTCCTGGCTGGCGATGCCGGTATCGAGATGCCATTCCTTGACGACCAAGGCTTCCGAACTGCCATACCCGGTGCCGGCGAGCAGTTGGCGCGTGGTCACACGATTGGCGGAGGCGGCGACGCTGTTGGCGTCCTCTGACCCGATCAGCCGGCCCGACAGATCGTAATAGAAGCGCTCCGTGGGGCGCAGATTCGAGGACGTGCCTGCCTCGCTTACCACTGCCACGGTCGGGTGCTGGACCTGGGTCCGGCGCCCCATCGTGTTGTAGCTATAGTCGGTCTGGTTGAGGAGCGCGTCCTTTTCCCATGCCGTTTCACCGAATGCATTGTAGGCGCGCTCGATGACGATATCCTGACGGGTGCCGCCGACGCTCAGCTCGCGCTGGGTCTGGATCGACTTGGTCGCCTGGCCGCGCTTGTCGTAGACGCTGATCGTCGCGTTGGCGGTATCGACATAGGCGTTGGCCAGCGCAGTCGTCTGCGACATCGCCGAGAGATCCATCCCCTCGCTCTCGATCATCATGGTCTGGCGGCCGGCGGCGTCGTAGATGAAGTGGCGCCAGATGCCGTCGCCCGCATTGGTGCGGATCACTTGACCCCGAAGGTCGTAGGTGAGCTGTTCCTGCCAGGTTCCGGTCGAATCATTGTTCGTGCCGCGCTGCGTAACTTGTCCGAAGGCGTCGTAGGTGCTGCGGGTATAGCTGATCTCGCTCCAGCTTCCGGAGGTGATCGTATTGACTGCCTGACGCACTTCGTTGCCGGCGAGATCGTAGCTGTGCGAGATGCCCTCGGTCTTGATCCCGCCGCTGCCGGTATCGCGCACATAATATTCGCCGATCACGCGTCCGGCGGCGTCGTACAGATAGGAGCGGACATTGCCCGCAGCGTCGGTCGCCGAGGTAAGGCGGCCGGCGGCGTCATAGGCCCTGGCGGCGGTGCGATCGTCGGCTGCGGCGGTCTCGCGCCCCTGGACCATCGAAGTCAGGTCGTTCCGTCCATTATAGTAATAGCGCACGACCGGCGTGACGCTGCCCGACCCATATTCGGTGAAGGCCGGGCGGCGTTCGACGATCAGGCGGCCGGCATTGTCGTAGGTGTAGGTCGTGAACTCTCCGGTCGCCTCGGTCTTTTTGGCGACGTTGCCGAGCGCATTGTATTGATAGGTGATGGTCGACGAGCCGGTCGCCGAGGAAAGCGCTCCGCTCGTGGTGTTGAGCGACCATGCCGCAACCGACAGGCGGCGCTCGAGCGTGCGCCGCCCCATCCGGTCATATTCGAATTCGGTGACCCGATCGTCCGCGTGGGTCGAGGGCGTGGTGTAGCCAGCGGTGGTGACGCCGGTCGCCTTGTTAACGAAGCGGCGCTCGCTCAGCGTGTTGCCGCCTGCATCGAGCGTCCAGGTCGTCAGGTAGAGTTCCTGGTCGACCTGCGCGACCTTGCGGCCGAGCTTGTCGTAATAAGTGAACAGCGCCCCGCCGGCCGCGTCGAGCGTGCGCACGGCATTGCCGAACGCGTCATAATCGGTGTGCGCGGTGACGGTGGTCGACGTCGTGAAGGCACTGCCGTTCCAGCTGCCGACGAGCAGGCCCAGCGTCGCGACATCGGTGAGCTGATTGCGTGCATCGTAGCTGTTGACGGTCTCGCGCTTGTCGCCCGACGGCACCCCCGGCCAGGCCGAGGTTGCGGTCGCGGGCATCGTCACCAGCGTCGCATAGGCGCGCGCCTTGGTCTGGTTGCCGTTCGCGTCGTATTCGAACTCGCTATAGGCGCCCTGCGTCGCATTGATCTGAACGATCCGGCCCGTCTGGCGCCCTGCGGCGTCGTATCTGGCAAGCGTCCGCCCGCCGTCCGCAGCGACGGTCTGGATCAACCGCCCGAGCAGGTCGTAGGTATAGGTCTCGGTCGGCACCGTGGTCGCCGAGCCGAACCCGATCGCGACGCTGGTCCCGTGCCTGTCGATCAGGCGGTTGCGGATGTCGTAGACATAGTTGGTCGTCCGCGCGTCGGCGGTGCCATAGGCCTCGATCGTCTGGGTGCGGTTGCCGCGCGCATCATAGGTGAATTTGTTGACGATCGTCGCGTTGGTGGCGGTCGTTCCGGTGTAGATGCCCGAGACGCTGATCGTCTCGGTGGTCATCAGGCCGCGCTTGTCGAACGCGTAGGTGGTGACGCCGCCCAGGCGGTTGGTCACCTGGGTGCGGTTGCCGAACGCGTCGTACTGGTAATCCTCGTGATAGAAGTTGGTGCCGGTGCCGGTATCGGTCTCCGCATCGGTCGTCTTGGTGAGCCGGCCGAGCTTGTCGTAGTCGAACTTGGTGACGGCGTCCTTGGCATGCGCAGTGTAGGTCGGCTTGACCGTCGTGCTGGGCGTGTTGCTCGCCACATTGTAGTAGCGCGTGATCTGGGTGACTTCGCCGAACACGCTGTAGAGCGTCGCCGTGCCGAACTTCTCCGCATCGGCGGCGAGCACGGCATGACCGAGCCGGTCGTAATAAGTGAACTCGGTGGCGTCCTTCGCGCTCGCCGTCACGCTGGGCAGCGACGTGACCGGGGCGCTGGTGGCGTTCGCCCGGCGTGTGGTGCTCGAGACTTGGCCGAACGCCGAATAAGTGACTTCGACGACATAGTTCAGCGGATCGCGGGTGGCGATCAGCCGGTCGAGCCGGTCGTAGTAGAAATAGGTCGAGCCGCTGCGCCCGTCGATTGTCCGGGTGACGTTGCCGAACGCGTCATATTCGTTCGTCGTCGTCCCCGCGGCGTCGGTTCGGTTGAGCAGCCGTCCGAGCTGATCGTAGCTGTTGGTCGTCACCCCGCCGAGCGCGTCGGTGACGGTCAGGACGTTGCCGAACCCGTCATAGGCATAGCTGGTCGTCGCTGCGAGCGCAGTGCCATAGGCGACGGTCGCGGTCAGCTTCTGCCCGGCGGCGTCGTAAGTGTAGCGGGTGCGGCTCTCGACCCCCGACACGCCTTCCATCGAGATTGCCTGCTCGAGCGTGCCGTTCGCATAATATTTGTACGAGATATGGTTGCCTTCGCCGTCATAGACGCGGGCAAGGCGATCGGCATTGTCGTAGGTCCGGGTCGTGGTGACGGGGGTGCCGCTGACCGCGGCGGCGACATTGGCGATCGTCGTGCTGTCGCTCGCGGTCATCGCCGTCGGCCAGCGCGTGACCGTCAGCGCGCGGCCCTTATTGTCGTAATCGGTGCGGGTGATGAAGCCGAGCGCGTCGACGCTGTAACGCAGCTGGTCGAGATCGTTGTAGAAATTGCGGGTGACGCGGTTCGCCGAATTGGCGATCGCGCTGGTGTTCCAGCTGGTCATGTCGGCGAGCGTGGGCGGCGTGGTGGTGGTGCGCTGCGCCGCATACTGGACGATGCGCGTCGCGTTGCCGAAACTGTCGTAGAGGTAACCGGTGACGGCGTTCTCGGCGTCGATCGCATAGGCGAGGTGGCCCGCAGCGTCGTAGACCGCGCTCGTCCGGCGCGTATCGGCGCTCGACGCCAGCCCAGAACTGGTGACCAGCGCGGCGATATTGTCGCTGGTGTAGTCGCTGGTGGCGGCGATGCTGCCGGCATAGCCGATCGTCTGGATGACATTGCCGGCCGCGTCGTAGACGAACTCGGTCACCTGGTTCAGCGCGTCGATGCGGTAGCGCAGCTGCCCGCGGCCGTCATAGCTGTAGTCGGTCTGGCGGTCGCTCGCGCTCGCGAGGCCGCTGGTCAGGCCGTCGAGCGTGCCGGCGGCGCGCAGCCCGGCGCTGGTCGCGGTGGCAAAGGCGATTTCGCGCACCTTCTGCCCGGCCTTGTCGTAATAGATCCGGCTCAGATAGCCGAGGCCGTCGAGCGTCCCGAGCAGCCGCCCTTCGCGGTCGTAGAAGCTGCGGACCACGATGTCCTTGGCGTGCGCGGTGGGCAGGGCGGTTACCGTCGCAGGGTCGGCCTTGAGCGCGGCGATCTGAGTCGAATTGAGCCTGTTGTAATAGCCGGTGGTCTTCACCAGGTTGCCCGACGCGTCATATTCGTAGGCGGTGACGCTGCCGTCGCCGGCCATGTCCTTCACCACCCGGCCTTCCTTGTCGTAGACGTGCCAGGTGTAGATGTCCGCCGCGTCGGCCGTCGGCCGGATCGTGCTCATCTCGGCGGTCGATGACGGGGTCTGGACCGCGGTCAGCGCTGTCCCGGTCAGCTTCGTGGTATAGGCGATCGTCGCGAGCAGGCGGTCGTTCGCGTCGTAGCGATATTCGGTGAGAGCGCCCCAGGTCCCGCTGGTGTCGGTCATCTCGGCGACGTCGGCGATCTTGCGGCCGGCCTTGTCGTAGAAGAAATAGTGGTTGGTGTAGAGGCCGCTCGTCGCGTCATAGAGCACGGACTGGGTGCGGACGCGGCCATCCGCATCGTACGAATAATTGACGGCGCCCTGCGCGGTATAGGTGTCGCTCGAGGTGGTTGTGCCGACCAGGTCGCCGGCCTTGTTGTAGGTCGATGTCTGGACCAGTCCGTTGGCGAGCGTGACCACGGTCTGGGTGGAAGCATCGTTGAAGACGATGCTGGTCGTCGCGGCGTCCAGATCGACCGAGCTGACCACGCGGCCGAGCCCGTCATAGACGAAGCTTTCGGTGTTCTGGCCCTGGACCGTGCGCGAGAGGAGCTGGCCCCAGCGGTCATAGCTGAGCGTGGCGGTGCTGGTGGCCGAGGCCGGATCGAGCCCGGAGGCGCTCGCCAGGGCATAGGTCTGGATCGTCGCCAGGTTGCCGCGGCTGTCGTAGCTGTTCTTGGTGACCTTGGCCGAGGCGTCGCCATTGGTGGTCCGCCAGGTCTCGAGCGCGGCGAAGGTATAGGTCGGGCCGGAATAGCTGTCCTCGGGATAGTCGACCACGAGCTTCAGCTCGCCGGTCGTCTCGTACTGATAGTAAGTGACGGTGCCTTCGGCGCCGATCCGGTAGGCTAGATGATGCTCGGTATCGTAGATGAATTGCGTGGTGTGGAGCGCGCTCGAATTGGCGGCGTCGGTTCCGTAGCGCGCTTCGGTCGTCAGCTCGTTCTTGACGTTGTAGGTGCGGGTGACGGTGTTGAGCAGCCGATCGGTCGCGGTCAGGACATTGCCGTGCCCGTCGAAGGTGTAGCTGGTGGTGTTGCCCGCCGGATCGATGACGCTGGTGACGTCGTCGGCGCTATTGTAGCCGAACTGGACGACCTGCGCGGTCGCGCCGGTATAGGCGGGCGGCGCGGTGATCTTGGTGAGGCGCTTGCTCGTGTCATAGTCGAGCCGGGTGACCTGGTTCGCGGGGTCGGTGATCAGCGTGTAGCCGGTATTGTAGGCGATGCTGGTCACGCGCGTGACGCCGCTCGCCACCGTCTGCGTGAATGAATCGGCGCGGCCCGAAGTGTCGTAATGGATCGTCATCGACGACCCGTCCTTCTGCACCACCGAAGTGATGCGGCCCGACGTGTCGTAGCCGTACTGCGTCCAGTAGGTGCTGCTGTCGGCGGCATTGTCCGGCGTCAGGTCGACGGTGACGAGATTGAGGCGGCCGCTGGTATCGTACCCGTAGGTCGTTTTGGTCAGCACCGCGCTGGCGCCCTGGCCGGTGATCACCGAATCGATGCGGTTGTTGGCGTCCCAATGATATTCGAGATAGCCGCCGTCCTGCGTGGTCTCGCGCTGCACCAGGTTGGTGCCGCTCTTGTAGGTGAAGGTCAGCTTGTTGCCGTCGGTGTCCGACAATTCCTTGACGCGCCAGCGCGTCGTATCGCCGGTGAACTGCTCGTATTTCTCGACCGCGCGGGTATCGCCGTCGACCCAGGTCCAGCCGCTGACGCCGTCCCAGCGCAGCACGTCATAGGCCCCGCCGCCATCGGTCGCGACATAGGCGCCGGTGCCGTATTCGTCGGTATAGGTTCCGTTCCACGTATAGGTGATGACGGCACCGTCGGCCCCGACCCGGTTCACCGTGCCGCTGTTGTGCGTGCCGGTGCCGGTATAGCCGGTGATCTGGCGATTGGTGCTCGCATGCCAGTTGTCGCCATCGGGATCGGTGGTGTCGCCCTGGCTGTTGTAGGTACGCGAGACGATCGCGTCGGGGCCCCGGCCGACCAGCATCTCGTCGCGCTGGTTGATCAGGAAGTTGCCGGTGGCGGCGTTCAGGAAGAGCTGGTCGCCGCCGCGCCCCTGCGCCATGGAACCCAGCAGGCCCGCGCCGCCAAGCACCGAACCGGAACCGCGCTCCAACCCGTTGCCCTGCCCCGTGAAGATCGCGACCATTCGAGCCCCCGTCGTCGGAAAGCCGGGAAGTCCGGCCAAGCGGGAGGTAAGTCGGGGGATTCCGCGCGTGGTTTAGGAAATAATTTCGAAGACCGGCGGCCGGCGTTTCCGGGCGCGCGCTTTGCTGTTGGAACCCGCGCCAAAACCATTATCCTGCTTTCCAGCACATTGGGATCCTAAGCTTAGAATTCCACGTGGACAAGTTGTCGCG